>Ga0187893_10000827_pt1 | contig 78350 bp, 71 predicted proteins | sample MA1701074metaG_FD_139574 | JGI IMG/M metagenome (GOLD analysis project Ga0187893, IMG submission 139574) | White microbial mat communities from a basaltic lava cave in the Kipuka Kanohina Cave System on the Island of Hawaii, USA - MA170107-4 metaG ...
GCGCCCGGCAGCTGCCGGGGATCGGCCAGACGCGCCGTCAGGCTGCGGTAGACGTCGAGCCGGCCCATCGTCGCCTCATCGGCCACGACCACCAGCACGATCTCGCGCCCCTCTTCGGTGCGACCGATGGTCTCCACCCGCACCCGCGGCGTCGCCGCGGCGAGGGCCCGGTAGTACGTGTAGATCTCGGTCGCGCGGTGCATCACGCCTGGCGCGCCGATGATCGTGCCGAAATGGTCGCGGGGCGACGGGACCGATGGGTGGTCGGGCAGCGTGGCCACCGACGCCGGCAGGAATCGCGGATCCGACGTGTGTTCGCGAATCAGGCGCGCGTAGGCGGTGTCCGGCGTTTGTGCCGCGAGCGGGCTGGCGAGCAGGACCAGCGACGCCAGGCGGCAACGGAGGGCTCGCGTGAGACGAGGACGCATCACGGTCTCCGGCGTGGGGCCATGGGTGACGACCAGGCGGGGCGGAATTGACGGGTCCAGGGGGCGGGAAGCAAGCGGGAGCGCGGAAGGCAGGCTGCACGCCTGGCCGCGGCCCCGCTATGGCCTTAGATTAGTCAACTAGACAGTTGACGAAATCTGGCCATGAGACGCAAGTTGAGTAATACCAAAGCATTACAGATCGTCAGCGCGGCGCGGCAGGAGTTCGCGCAGCGCGGGTTCAGTGGTGCGCGCGTCGCCCGCATCATCCGGCGCGCGGGCGTCAATCAGCAGCTGCTGTTCTACTACTTCCACTCCAAGCGCGGCCTGCTGCACGCGGTCCTGGCGCAGGTGGCGGGCGAGCTGGAGGGGGCGCTGGCGGCGCTCGAGCGTCCGCCCGGCCGGCCGCTGGAGCGTCTACGCCGGGCGCTGCGTGCACAGTTTGACTTCCTGGCGAATCACCCTGATGTCGTGGCGCTCATGACGCAGGCCGACGGGGCGGAGCTGGCCCCGTTCGCCCCGGCGATCCGCCGCCTCGTCGTGCTCCTCGCCGAGGGTCAGGGTCTGGGGCAAGTGCGGGACGACGTGGACCCGCACCTCACCGCGGCGCAGGCGCTCGTCCTGATGGTGGGATACCTGGGCCTCGAGTCCGCGATCGCGGCGAGCGCACCGCCCCTGGGGGCCGACGAGCCGGCGTTGCGGCAGCGGTGGCAGGAGGCGGCGGTGGACCTCGTGGTGAACGGGGTGCGGGCGGACTGAGAGCCGTCAGCTGTCAGTCGTCAGCAATCAGCGGTCTGCTACGCGACCGCCGAGACCCTCACCCTGCGTCAAACGACGATCGCCACAGAGAGTTGATCCAGTTCGGGTTGGTCAAGCTGGGGCTGAGTGCTGACGGCTGATGGCTGACGGCTGCTGTCCTACTTTCGCGTCACCATCCTGGGCTCGACCGGCGCCGGCCCGTCGAACACCAGCTGTCCCGCCTCGAATTTCGCGCCCCGGAGGGCCAAGGTCAGCACGTCGCCCAGCTCCGCGACCGGGTGCACCGTGATTGCCTGGCGCACGTCTTCGGGGAGATCGTCGAGATCCGCCTCGTTGTCCTTGGGCAGGACGATCGTGGTGATCCCCGCCCGCACCGCGCCCAGGATCTTCTCTTTCACGCCTCCGATGGGCAGCACGCGACCTCGCAGGGTGATTTCACCGGTCATCGCGAGGTCATGGCGGGCAGCGCGCCGGGACAGGGCGGACACGAGCGCCGTCGCCATGGTGATCCCCGCGGACGGCCCGTCCTTCGGGATCGCACCAGCGGGCACGTGGATATGGACGTCGACGTTCTGGAGCGCCGCCTCGGGAATCCCCAGCTGCGGGGCGTGCGACTTGGCGTACGTCAGCGCCGCCCGGGCGGACTCCTTCATCACGTCGCCCAGCTGCCCGGTGAGCACGAGCTCGCCCTTGCCCGCCATCAGGCTGGCTTCGACGAACATGATGTCGCCGCCCACGGGCGTGTAGTACATCCCGGTCGCGACGCCCACCTGGTCCTCGCGGGCCATGCGCTCGGGATGGACCTTGGGGCGCCCGATGAGGTCGTGGATCTGTTCCGCGGCTACGACGAGGTGCTCCGCCTCGCCGTCCGCGATCTTCCGGGCCACCTTGCGCGCCAGCTTCCCGATCTCCCGCTCGAGCTGGCGGACACCCGCCTCGCGGGTGTAGCTCGCGATGATCTCGCTCAGCGCACCGTCGGCCAGCGCCAGCTGGTCGGCCCCGAGGCCGTTCTCGCGAATCTGGCGCGGTACGAGGTACCGCCTGGCGATCTCCAGCTTCTCCCGCTCCGTGTAGCCCGCGAACGTCACCGTCTCGAGGCGATCGAGGAGAGGCGCGGGGATCGACTGCAGGAAGTTGGCGGTCGCGATGAACAGCACCTCCGAGAGGTCGAAGGGGACGCCGAGATAGTGGTCCGTGAACGAGTCGTTCTGCGCCGGATCCAGCACCTCGAGCAGCGCGGCCGCCGGGTCGCCCTGGAACGAGACGCCGAGCTTGTCCACCTCGTCGAGCAGGAACACGGGGTTCTTGGCGCCCACCTGCTTCATCCCCTGGATGATCCGGCCGGGCATCGCCCCCACGTAGGTGCGGCGGTGCCCGCGGATGTCGGCCTCGTCACGCGCCCCGCCCAACGAGATGCGCACATAGGGCCGGCCCATCGCCCGGGCAATGGACTTCGCGATCGACGTCTTGCCGGTGCCGGGGGGCCCCACGAACAGGAGGATCGGGGCCCGCCCGCGCTTGTCGTCCTCGTTCCCGGGAGCCGCGGCGGCGGGTGCCCGCTGGCGCAGCTGCCGCACCGCCAGGAACTCGAGCACCTGGTCCTTCACGTCCTTGAGGCCGTAGTGGTCCTCCTCGAGGATCCCGGCCGCGCGCTTGAGATCCAGCGACTCCTCGGCCCGCTTGCCCCACGGCAGCTCGGCCACCGTCTCCAGGTAGGTGCGGATGACCTGCGCCTCCATCGAATCGCGGTTGGCGCGCTCCAGGCGCGTCAGCTCACGGTCCACTTCCTTGCGCGCCGCGTCGGGCAGCTCGAGCGCCTCGAGCCGCTTGCGCAGCTCCGCGACCTCGCCGTCCTCGTCGCCCTCGCCCAGCTCCTTGCGGATCGCCTTCAGCTGCTCGCGCAGGAACATCTCGCGCTGGCGCTCGCCCAGCTCCTCCTGCACCTGCGACTTGATGTCCTCCTGCGCGTCGAGCACCCCGATCTGCCGCTGCACGTGCACCAGCACCCGGCGCAGGCGTTCCTCGACCGACAGGGTCTCGAGCAGCTGCTGGCGCGCCGGCGGCTGGATCTCCAGGTAACCGGCCACCAGGTCGGTCAGGCGCCCGGGGTCGGTCACCGTTTCGAGCACCTGCTTGACCACTTCGTCGGGCAGTCCGGCCTTGCGGCCCAGCTCGGCCGCGCGCTCCCGCACCTCGCGGTAGAGGGCCTGGAACACCGGGTCCTCGGCGTTTACGGGCGGCAGCTCGTGCGCCTCGCGCACGACCGCCTCGAGGTGTCCCGCGACCTCCGTGTACTGCAGCGCGATGCCGCGTGTCTCACCGTGCAGCAGGAGCTGCACGCCCCCGAGCCCACGCTGCACCTGGCCGATCCGCGCGATCGTCCCCAGCGTGTACAGACCGGCCGGCGTCACCTGATCGACGTTCTCCTTCTGCGACACCGCGAAAATCAGGTGCCGCTCGTCGCGCAGGGCCGCCTCGATCGCCCGCAGCGTGGCAGGCCGGCCGGCTCCGATCGGGGCGGCAGCGCCGGGGAACAGCACGACCTCCCGGAGGGGCAGCACCGGGAGAGTGAGACGCTCGGGCATGGATGTCGTGTTGGTCATGACCTGTGGTGATGGGCACACCTCGTGCCCGCAAGAACGTCCTTCGCGGCAGACCAGTTCCAGCTCGAACAGCCAGATCGGCAGCGGGCTGTTCGGCTGTCAGCCGTCAGCCATCAGCCATCAGCCGTCAGCTGTGAGCGATCAGCGACACCGCTGAACGCTGATGGCTGACGGCTGACCGCTCTAAGTCACGGCATTCGCGCAGGTTGCACGGGGGCCGCCGGGACACTAAATCTAAGCGCCGACACCCACGCCCCTTGATGAGCGACTCGATCGCCAACCGCCTCTCCCAGACGCTCGGCTCATCCTACACCCTGGAGGGGGAGATCGGCCGGGGGGGCATGGGGGTCGTCTACCACGCCCGCGACGAGCGGCTCAAGCGGAAGGTCGCCATCAAGGTCCTCCCGCCCGAGCTCGCGTTCCGGGAAGAGATTCGCCTGCGATTCCTGCGCGAGGCGGAGACCGCCGCGCGGCTGTCCCACCCGCACATCGTCCCGATTCACTCGGTGGGTGAAGGCCCCGACGGCCTCACGTACTTCGTGATGGCCTACGTCGATGGCGAGCCCCTGGGGGCGCGACTGAAGCGGCGCGGCCGGCTGCCGGTCGAGGAGGCCCGTCGGATCCTGGTCGAAACCGCCGACGCGCTCAGCGCCGCGCACGCGCTCGGGATCATCCACCGCGATGTGAAGCCCGACAACATCCTGCTCGAAGGCAGCCGCGGGCGTGTCGTGGTCACCGACTTCGGCATCGCCAAGGCGCTCTCCTCGACGAGCGGGGGGGGCACGCTCACGGGCACCGGGGTCGCGATCGGCACGCCACACTATATGAGTCCCGAGCAGGCGGCGGGCGATCGGGAGATCGACGGCCGCTCGGACATCTACTCGCTGGGGATCGTCGGTTTTCAGATGATCGCCGGGGAGCTGCCTTTCCAGGCGCCCACCGTGCCCGGCGTGCTGCTGAAGCAGATCACCGAAGTACCGCCCGGGCTGCTCGAGCGCCGCCCCGACTGCCCCGAGGAGCTGGCGGCCTGCGTCATGCGCTCGCTCGAGAAGGATCCGGACAGCCGCTGGCCCACGGCCGATGCCCTGCGCCGCGCGCTCGAGTCGCGCTCGGCCTCCTACCGGCCAGTCCGGGCAGCGCCGGCCCGGGTTCGGCGCGGCGCGCCGGTGGAGCCGGCCGTCCCGGCCCGGCGACCCGGCCCACCCGGGCCGCGGGCCGCGGCCCGCTCATCCGCCGCGGCCGCAGGTGGCGAACCCCAGAGCGTACGGAAGATGCGGGCGGCGTTCGTGTCCTGGGCATCGGTGTGCAGCGGCCTGATGCTGCTCGACATGGTCGGAGGGGGCGGGCTCCAGTGGTCGCTCTTCGTCACGGTGCCGTGGGCGGGCTTCGTATTGCTGCCGCAGTACATGAAGCTGTGGCAGGCCGGGTATTCGTGGCGCGACGTACTCCAGCGACCGGCGGCGCCCGACGCGGCGGAGGCGAGGCTCGGGGCGTCGACCGCCCGGCCCGCCGATCTCCCGGCCCCCACGACGGACGAGTTCGGCAGTCAGGTCGGGACGGTGCGTCAGGCGCGCAACGACCGCAAAGCGATCCTCTCGATCCTCGAGCGGCTGCCCGCCTCGGAGCGCAAGATGCTGCCCGACGTGCTGGCCACCGTCGACGCGTTGCTGGCCCGCGGTGAGGCCCTGGCGCGCACGCTGCATACGATGAGCGTGGGCGTCGACGACCGGGCGTTGGGCCGGATCGGCGAGAAGATCGAGGCGACCAGGCGGCAGCCCGCAGGCGCGGAGCGGGACCGCCAGCTCGTCCTGCTCGAGCGGCAGCGGACGGCGCTGGAGGATCTCGTCAAGCGGCGGCGCGCCATCGAGGAGCAGCTCGAGTCGTGCGGGCTGGCGATGCAGAACGTGCGCTTCGACCTGCTGCGCCTGCGGTCGGCCGGCGTCGCGGCCGTGCTCGACGATCTGACGCACGCCACCCAGCAGGCGCGCGCGCTATCGCGCGACGTGGATCACGCGATCGCGGCGGCCGGCGAGATTCGGGACATCCTGGGTGAGGGACGCGCGCCCTAGGGTCGTTCGAGCGTTCGTCGCCTACGGCCGCGGGGTCTCTCCGGCGAGGCACCGGGCCACGCGCTGAGGCGCGTCGGGCCGGCGGACGCCGAAGTCGAGCAACGTCGAGAACGCGTCGATCGCCGCATCGCAGTGGCCCGCCCGCAGCGCCGAGATCGCCCGTAGCTCATACAGCCGAGCCCATCCGGGGTGGACCGCGAGGGCCTGGGCCAGGACGCTGTCGGCCGCCACCGCGGGGCCGTGCTGCGCGAAGGTCGACAGGGCCTGTCCCAGGTGATCCGCGGCGGCCGCGTAGGCACGCGTGTAACGCCGCGCGGCGAACGCCCGGCGCAGCGCGCTCGCGGCGGCGGCCCAGCTGGAGTCGCGCGTGGCGAGCAGCGCGAGCGCGGCCCACGCCCGCGCGGTGTCGGCCCCCGCGACCAGCGCCTGCTGCAGCCGGGCGCGCGCCGCCGCCGACGGCTCACGCCCCACGGCGATGAGGGCCGTCAGGAGGAGGGCCTCGGGCTCGCGGGGGACCCGTCGCAGCACGCGCGCGAGCCCGGCCTCGGCAGCCGTCGTGTCGCCCGTGGCGAGCCGGATCCGGGCCGCGATGAGATCCCACTCCCACGCGTCCGGCTGCGCCCGACGGGCGCTGTCCGCGTAGGGGAGCCCGCCGACCGTGTGACCGAGCACCCGCGTCATGCGGAATACGTCGGTGCGGCCCTCGATGTCGGACGGGACCCGCAGCGCGAGGAGCGAGTCGAGCAGCGCCGATCCGCCAGAGGTCTCGATGAACCGGCGGGCGGCGACGAATTCGAGCTGCGGCCGGTCGTCGGAGTGTGCCAGCGTCGCGCGCTTGACGAGGCGCTCGACGCCTCTCGCGCCCAGCACGAAGCGGCCGAAGTAGTCACCCGGGCTGCGGAGTCCGAGCCAGGCACGGGCGTCGCCCGCCAGGGGCGCGCCGGGACCGACGAGCCGCGCGAGCCAGTCCGCCTCGTAGCTGAAGGGCCGGCCGGATCCCAGCACGAGGACGTCCTGGGCGCCGCCGAACCACACCTCCACGTGCGGGAAGACCTGCTGCACGTTCCGGACGATGCCGGCCAGGACGGGGAGCGGCAGCTGGTACAGCTGGACCCACTGGCAGAACACGCCGTCGTCGCTGAGCCGCGAGCGCACGATGCGGAAGAACTCGGGCGTGTACAGCGTGGCCACGCCGGCGAGCCAGGGATTCGAGGGCTCGGAGACGATCACGTCGAACCGCTCGCGCGTCAGCTGCAGCGCGCTGCGCGCGTCGTCCACGATGGCCCGGACGTTGGGTCGGGAGAGGACGTCCCGGTTCACGTGACGGAAGTAGGGCTCCATCTCGAGCACGGCCGGCTCCAGCTCGACCACGCGCACGCGCTCCATGCCCGGCACGCGGGCGAGCACGCCGGCCGTGACCCCGCTGCCGAAGCCGACGACGAACGCCGAGCGTGCGCCCGCGCGCGCCGCGGCCGGCGCGAGCCCGAGCATGAGCTGCGTGTCCATGTCGCCGTAGTCCGAGGCGTCCGTCTTGCCGCTGACCTTGAGGTGGCGACTGCGCTCGCTCTCCCACACGCTGACCGTCGTGTTCCGACCTTCGCGATACTCGAGCTGGCGGCCCCCCCGATGGCTCAGGAATGCGTCGAGCTCCTCACGGGACATGGGCGCGCGCGCATAGATCGTGGGGCCGAGATCGATGAGCCGCGTGCTCCAGGCCGGCGCCCCGATCGCCGCGCCGAGGCCGAGGCTGGCGAGCACGACGGTGGCGAGCGCGCGGGGCCGCAGCCGCCGGTGCTCGGGTGAGCCGTACACCAGGCCGCGCACCGCGAGCATCGCCAGGGCGATGGCGGCGCCCGCGTTGATCAGCAGCCCGAGGCGGAGCGTCATCGCCGTCCCGAGCAGCACGACGAAGACGAACCCGGTGAGCACCGTGCCGGCGATGCTGCCGATGGTATTGAGCCCGTAGGCCAGTCCCACATCGGCCGCGCGCGCGCGATCGCGACCCGCCGCCAGGTCCGTGAGCAACGGGAAGGTCATGCCCATGCCGATGGCCGGGAGCAGCACGACGAGCCCCACGACTCCACCCATCAGGAGCAGCCGGGTCGCGGCGCTCAGGTATTGCACCTGGAAGACCGAGATGATGTAGACGGGCAGGGCGTTGAACACCAGGAACAGGACCGCCGCGCCGAGCGCGGTGACGCTCTGGGCCAGCCCCGCGTTGACCGCGGTGTCGGCGGGCGAGCTCGAGCGGCGTGCCACGATCTCGCTGCCGATCCCGATCCCCAGCAGGAACACGAGGAGGATCAGGGTGAACGCATAGGTCGATCCGCCGACGATCATGACGAGCACGCGCGTCCACGCGATCTCGTCGAGCAGCGAGGCGAAGGCCGTGAGGGCGAGCAGCAGCAGCGCCGCTCGGCGCAGCATGGCGGCGCCGGCGTCCGCCGCGGCGTCGGCGGGCCGCGGGGGCGTGGCAGCCACGGGCGCGAACGGCCGGGACAACGCGATGGCCACGAGCCCCAGCGCGATGTTCACCGCTGCCGTCGCCCACAGGCTGAGCCGGATGCCGACCTGCTCGATGAGCACGAAGCCCGCGACGGCCGTCCCGGCCATGGCCCCCAGCGTATTGATCCCGTAGAGCTTCCCCAGCTCGGGCTTGAGCAGCTCGCGGTCGTCGCGCATGAACGCCCGCGTGAGGATCGGGAGCGTCGCCCCCATCATGGTCGTGGGCACGAGGAGCACGAGCGCCGCCAGGCCGAATCGGAGGGTGACGCTCCACGCCCCGCCCAGGCCGAGCGCGCCGGCGACCCCGATGTAGATCCAGTGCGCCAGGCCCAGAATGAACGGCGACAGGATCGCATAGACGCCGACCGCGATTTCGATCCAGCCGTACAGCGTGGCGGGGCGCGGCTGGCGGTCGGCACGCGACCCGAGCCACCACGCCCCGAGCCCGAGGCCGCCCATGTACGCGGCCACGACCGTCGTGACCGACTGGATCGTCGAGCCGAAGGTGTGGTACAGGACGCGGATCCACAGGACCTGATAGACCAGGCCGGTGGCGCCGGAGAGGAAGAACAGCAGGCGGTAGGCGAGCGCCGCGCTAGAACGCATGCAGCTCGCTCATCGCCCGGATCAGGTCCTCCGTTTGGGGCAGGATGTGGTCTTCGAGGTCGGGCGCGTAGGCGACGAACGTGTCGGTCGCGGCGATCCGCCGCACCGGGGCGTCGAGCCACGGGAAGCAGCGGTCCCCCAGCCGCGCGGCAATCTCCGCGCCGTAGCCCCACGAGAGCGCATCCTCGTAGGCCACGAGCACCTTGTTGGTCTTGCGCACCGACGCTTCGAGCGTCTCCCAGTCGACCGGCGACAACGAGCGCAGGTCGATGATCTCCGCGCTCGTCCCGTCGCGCTCTTCGAGCGCCTTCGCCGCCGTCAGGGCACGCTGCACCACGGCCCCGTAGGTGACCAGGGTGAGGTCCGTGCCGGGCCGGACGATCTTCGCCTTGCCCAGCGGGATCATGAAGTTGGGCCCGGGGTTGGGGGCCTTGTTGTAGGTCTGGCGGTACAGGTGCTTGTGCTCGAGGAAGAGCACCGGATCGTCACAGCGGATCGCCGTGCGCAGCAGGCCGTTGGCGTCGAGCGCGGTCGCGGGACAGACCACGCGGAGCCCCGGCACCGAGGTGAAGACGACGGCGCCCGTCTGCGAGTGGTAGACCGCGCCCCCCTTGAGGTATCCACCGTAGGTGACGCGGACTACCACCGGGCAGGCGAACACGTTGTTCGACCGCCAGCGCAGCGTGGCCAGCTCGTTGCGCAGCTGGTGGTAGGCGGGCCAGATGTAATCGAAGAACTGGATCTCGGCCACGGGCTTGAGGCCGCGGGTCGCCAGACCGATCGCGCGCCCGATGATGTTGGCCTCCGCCAGCGGGGTGTTGTACACGCGCTCGCTCCCGAACTGCCGCTGCAGCCCCCAGGTGACCTTGAAGACCCCGCCCTTCCCCTTCACCTGGCCCAGATAGAGCTCGCGACTCACGTCGGCCACGTCCTCCCCGAACAGGAGAATCCGGGGATCGCGCGCCATCTCGTCGCGCAGGCAAGCGTTGAGCAGATCCACCATGGTGGTCGGGTCGCCCGAAAACTGGGGGTCGTCCTCGGTGTCGAACTGCTCCGAGGTCGGATCGACGTCGGGCGAGTAAACGAAGCGCAACACCGTCTCGGGCGCGGGCTGCGCCGCGGCGAGCGCCGCGTCGGTGGCCGCCTCGATCTCCTCCTCCACCTGCTGCCGGACAGCGTCGAGCTCGGCCTCCGTGACGGTGCCCTCGGCCAGGAGCCGCGCCGGGAACGTCGTCAGGCAGTCGCGCTTCGCGTCGGCCTCGCGCTCCGACGGTGGCCGGTACAGCACCTCGTCGTCCGAGAGCGAGTGCGAGTAGGGCCGCGTCACGTGCGCGTGCACGAGGGCGGGGCCTTTACGCTCCCGACAGTGGGCCACGGCACGACTCAGGACCTCGACGGAGGCGACTGGGTCGCACCCGTCCACCTCCGCGATCAGCAGGTCGGGAAACCCGGCCACGAGCTTCGAGACCGAGCCGCCCGCCGTCTGGACCTCGACGGGCACCGAGATGGCGTACGCGTTGTCCTCGATGAGGAAGAGGACGGGGAGCTTGAGGTTGCTCGCCGTGTTGAGCGCCTCCCAGAACTCCCCCTCGCTCGTCGTCCCGTCGCCGGCCGAGCAGTACACCACCTCGTCGCCCCGCACGGGCTTGTCGGTGATCGCCTCGATGCGCCCGTAGCGCACCACCGCCTCGGCACACCCGACGGCCTGGAGGAACTGCGTCCCGGTAGGGCTCGACTGGCTCACGACGTTGAGGGCCCGGTGACCCCAGTGCGACGGCATCTGGCGGCCGCCCGAGTTCGGGTCGGTGGCGGCCGCGACGGCGGACAGCAGCATCTCGGTAGGGGTCATCCCGAGCGCGAGACACAACGCCCGATCCCGGTAGTACGGATAGAACCAGTCGTAGGCGGGGCGGAGGACCTGGCCCGCCGCGGCGAGCACCGCCTCGTGCCCCGCCCCCGAGATCTGGAAGAAGATCTTGTTCTGGCGCTTGAGCTGGATCTCCCGGTCATCGAGCCGGCGGGAGAGCAGCATCACGCGGTACAGATCCAGGAGCTCGGACTTGCCGAGCGCGGCGCGGTCGGGCCGGGCCGCGGGACGGGCGCGGGTCGCCATGGGTGGCCATAAGATAAGCGGCGTCGCGGTGGAGGCCAAACGGCGGCGGCGTGACGGTGGCGGCGGCCGAAGCGGCGACCGATATTGTGCCCATGGACCTCGCCGCCAAGCAGACCGTCCTCCGCCAGTTCCCCTACGGGCTCTACGCCGTCACGGTCGCGCACGGTGGCGAAGAGCACGGCATGACCGCCAACTGGGTGACGCAGGCCTCGTTCGAGCCACCCATGGTGGCGGTCGCCGTGGAGAACACGTCGCGGACCATCGAGATGATCCGCGACGCACATCATTTCGCCGTGAACCTGTTCCAGCAGTCCCAGCGCGAGCTCGCGGGCAAGCTGGGCCGCGCCTCCGAGCACGCCCCGCAGAAGCTCAAGGGGCTGAAGACGAAGCCCGGACCGGTCGGCGGCTCGCCCGTGCTGGCGGATGCGCTGGGCTGGGTGGAGTGCCGCGTCGTAGCGACGCTGCCCGCGGGCGACCACACGCTGGTGCTGGGGGAAGTGGTGGCGGCGGGAGTGGAGCACGAGGGAACGGCGCTCACGCTGCAGGAAGCGGGATTCAAATACTCCGGATAGACAGACGCACAGGTGGACGCGCAGACGCGTAGACGCACAGCAGTGAACGGGTCGTCGGTGATAGTGATCAGGTAGACCTTACGCCTGTTCCCTGTTCACCGCCGCTGCGTCTACCGCGTCTGTGCGTCTAGGCCTGCCGCGTCTGCGCGTCTGTACACCACCCTCCCGCCGACGATCGTGTAGCGCACACGGGCGCCCCCCAGGGAGTCGGCCGGCAGCGCGAAGAGATCCCGATCCAGCACGACCAGGTCGGCGTACTTGCCGGGCTCGAGCGTCCCCCATTGCTCTTCCGCGAATACCGCCCACGCGTTGCCGGCCGTGTAGGCGCGCAATGCCTCCGCCAGCGCGATCTTCTGCCGCGGCACCCAGCCATCCGGGTGCTTCCCGTCGAGCGTCCGGCGGGTGACCGCCGCGTACACGCCCGTCAGGGGATCGAGCGGGGCCACGGACCAGTCGGAGCCGAAGGCGAGCGGCGCCTTGGCGTCGAGCAAATCGCGGAACGCGTAGGTGAGCTGGATGCGCTCCGGCCCGATGCGCTTTTCCAGCCAGCGGCCGTCGTCGATGGCGTGGTAGGGCTGCATCGACGCGATCACGGGGATCGCGGCGAACCGCGGGATCTGCCCGGCGCGCAGGTGCTGCGCGTGCTCGTCGCGGAAGCGGCGGTCGCGCGGCCCGTGCGCCCGCGCGACGCTGTCGAACACGTCCAGCAGCAGGGCGTTGGCCCGGTCGCCGATGGCGTGGATCGCGAGCTGCAGGCCTGCCGCGTCCGCGGCGCCGATCCAGGACCGGATGTTCGCCTCGTCCACCTGAAGCAACCCGGCGTAGCCCGCCGAGTCGCTGAACGGCTCGAAGAAGTACGCCGTCCGCGACCCGGCCGAGCCGTCCATGGCCAGCTTGAGCCCGCCGATGCGCACCCAGTCGTCGCCGGCGCCGGCGCGCCGCACCGTATCGGCCACGGCCTGCCAGTCGGCCAGCGGGAGATAGACGGCCACCCGCAGCGTGAGCCGGCCCGCCTCCCGCAGGCGGCGGTAGCTCGCCAGATCCGCCCATGACGCCGACATGTGCGCCACATGCGTGACGCCGAGGGAGGCGGCGTGCGCCAGCGCGCGCGCGACCGCCGTGTCACGCACCGGCGCCGACGGCTCGGGGATGGCGCGCGCGATGAGGCCCATCGCCTGATCCTTGAAGATGCCGAGCGGCTCACCGGTGGGATCGCGCACGATCTCGCCGCCGTCGGGCGCGGGCGTGTCGCGGGTGACGCCCGCGGCGCGCAGTGCGGCGCTGTTGGCGAGCGCCATGTGCCCGTCGAGCCGGCTCACGAACACGGGATGGTCGGGCGTCACCGAGTCGATCCACGCGCGTCGCGGCAGCGGCGCGCCCGGCCACCACTCGTGATCCCAGTCGCCGCCCGTGATCCACTCGCCGGGCCCGCGCGTCCGGGCGTAGGCCGCGAGCCGCCGCACGAACTCCTGCGGCGTATCGGCCGTGCGCAGGTCCACGGAGGCGAGCTGGAAGCCGCCATCGACGAAGTGGGTATGACCGTCCGCGAACCCCGGCATCACGAGCCCGTCCCCGGCGGCGATGACCTCGGTGCGCGGGCCGACGAACCGCGCGAGGGCCGCGCTGTCGCCCACCGCCAGGATGCGGTCGCCGCCGATCGCGACCGCGCCGGGCCCGGGGCGGTCCTCGGCCCCGGTCCACACCGCGTCGCCGGTGATGAGGATGTCCGCCTTCGGAGCGCAGCCCAGGGCGAGCGCTCCGAGCAGCGCGATGCAGGACGGCGAGCGACGCACGCGAGTCCTCCTAGCGGAGTTTGGTGATGCGACGGATCGTGTCGAGCGTGGCGACGGTGTCCGTACCCTCACGCCGGCCCTGCCCCTTGCGCGGCGCGAGCGCGTCGCGGATGTCGAGCAGCACCTCGAGCAGGAGCTGCTCGCGCTGGTAGGCCGAGTCGAGGTCGGCCATGCGGCGCTCGTCGCCGGCGGCTTTGGCGCGCTCGTACGCCTCGCGGTACACCGATTCGAGGTTGCCGAGGATGCGGGCGCGGGGGCGGGCCACGTCACTCCACCGGGAGCAACACCACCCCGCTCGGCACCTTCGGCACGAAGTAGGTGGACTTGGGCGGCATCACACCGCCGGCGTCGGACACGGCCATGACCTGCTCCACGCGCGTCGGATTGAGGAGCACCGCCGCCGCAGCCACTCCCTTGCGCACGGCGTCCAGGGCCTCGCGGGCATCGGCCGTGTACTTGAGCGTCGGCGTCGAGCGGCCGGCCCCGAGGATCTCGTGCACCACCAGCGACTCGATGACCGCGGCGTCGAGGCGTCGCACCGCCGGCCCACCCGGCACCCCCTCGAGCGCCGCGTCCGGGCGCAGCACGAGGCTCAGGTCACCGCCCGTGGGACAGGCCACCACACACGCGATCCGCTCGGCCCCGACGCGCGAGAGATGGGCGAACGGATCCGTCCCCGCCGCCAGCCGCTCCACCTGAAACCAGCGGCTCCATTTCTCCACCAGCCCCCCGGGATCGCGGTCCGCGCCGTAGATGACGCGGTGGGTCGGCAACACCACGAGCCCGGGGTCGGCCGTGGACACGAGGAACGCCACCACGCGCCCCGCTGCCGGGTTCTCCTGCGCGTACGCCGCCGCCGTTTCATACCGGTGATGCCCGTCGGCGATGTAGAGCGCCGTCCGGCCGGCGGACGCCGCGAGCCCTGCCGCGGCGTCGCCGCCGACCACCCACAGGCTGAGCTTGACCCGGTCCAGCTCGGCGGTCGCCGCCGCAGGCCCGAGGATCACACGCGCCAGGGCGTCGGCGAGCGTCCGCCGGGGATCGGGAACCAGGAGGAGAATCGCTTCGAGGTTCGTGCGGGTGGCGCGGAGCAGCGCGAGACGCTCGGCCTTGACGCGGGTGTGTGTCCGCTCGTGGGGGCGCACCCGCCCCGCCTCGTAGGACTCGGCGGCGACGGCCGCGAACATGCCCAGTCGGGTGCGGCGCTCGCCCGATGGCTGCGCGAACGTCTGCGCCAGGACGTAGATCGCCGGCGTGGCATCGCGCACCAGCACGCCGTCGTGGCGCCACCGCTCGAGCAGAGCGGTGGCGTGGGCGAAGCGGTCCACACCGCCGGGCGCTTCCGGGAGGCTCAGGTGCACGATATTGTGAGGGTCCGCGGCCAGGCGCTCCCGCTCGGCCGGGGCGATCACGTCGTAGGGCGGCGCGATCAGCGCGCCGAGCCGGCTCGCGTCCCGGTAGCGTTCACCGCGAAATGGAGTGACCAGCTCGGCTGTCGTCCCCACCGCACGCCACCCCTCGCGCAGAGGTTCTCGTGGGCTTCCGTGAACCGCAGCAAGCCGTCGACCGCTGGATCGGCCAGTACGAGGAAGGCTACTGGCCGCCCCTCGCGATGCTCGCCCGCCTCACCGAGGAAGTCGGCGAGCTGGCCCGCGAGCTCAATCACCGGTTCGGCGCGAAGCCCAAGAAGCAGACCGAGGCGGACGCCTCGATCGCCATGGAGCTCGCCGACATCCTCTTCGTCGTCCTTTGTCTCGCCAACGCGCAACGCATCGATCTCGACCGGGCCTTCGCCGAGATGCTCAACAAGATCACCGCGCGCGACGCCGAGCGCTGGACCAGGAAGGCTCGCTGAGCTCGCGGTAGAGGCGCTCGTACGACACCAGGCGGTCGGGGTCGAACGCGCCCGCTGCCGCCGCCGATCGCACCGCGCACCCCGGCTCGGCCAGGTGGCGGCAGTCGTCGAACTGACAGCGATCGAGATACGGCCGAAACTCCGGAAAGCAAGCCCCGAGGTCGTTCGGGTCGATGCCCCACGTGCCCACCTCGCGGATGCCCGGCGTATCGACGACGTAGCCGCCTGCGGCGCCGGTCAACGGCAGCAGCCGGGACGCCACCGTGGTGTGCCGGCCGGTGCGCCACTTCGCGCTCACCGCGCCAGTGCGCAGCCGCAGTCCCGGTTGGAGCGCGTTGAGCAGGCTCGACTTGCCGGCGCCCGACGGGCCGCACAAGACCGACGTGCACCCGGCCAGCAGCTCGGCGAAATCCGCGAGGCCGTCCCCGGCCACCACCGAGGTTTCGATCACCCGATAGCCGGCGGGGGCATACCGGGCGCGGAGCCGTGGGCCCACCGCGCGATCCAGCTCCATCTTGTTCACCACGAGGCCCGCCGGCAAGCCGTTCGCTTCGGCGATCACGAAGAAGCGGTCGAGCATCCGCGCATTCGGCACGGGATCGCGGGTCGCCGCCACGACCACGACCTGGTCCACGTTCGCCGCGAGCGGCTGGGGGCGCCGGGTCCCGCCGCCCCCGGCCTCGCGCCGCACCAGCACGCTGCGCCGCGGACGGACGCCGGTGATCGTGACCGCGCCGCCGCCGTGCAGCTCGAGCTCCACGACATCACCCGCGACCACCCGCTCGTCGTCGCGGTGCTTCACCCTGCCCCGCAGCACGGCCTCGACCTCCCGCTCGCCGATCCAGACCCGGAAGGTCGAGCCCGTGCGGCCGAGCACTACCCCCACCCCCCCGTGCCCCGTCGGGAGCGGGGAGCGGGGCGCAGTACCCTCCGGTGCACCGCCGTGCATACGGAGCCCAGGGCTCGCAGCACGCTTCCCGCTTCCCGATCCCCGCTTCCCGGTTTCGATGCAATGATCCAGCTGCGCCTTGACGTCGCCCAACGACATCGCGAGCAGCGGCTCGAGTGCACGCTCGGGGGTCGGCCCGAACGCGAGATACGCCGTCTCCAGGTGGCCCGCGGGCCGCTCCGCGCCGGCTGTCCAGCGGACGAACAGCAGCGCCGCGCCGTACCGCCCGGCCGCGTCGGGCTCGGCGTCGGCGAACGCCGAAACAGAGTACGCCAGCCCGTCCGCACCGCCGAAGGCGGGGGGCCGCGCGTGGACCCGCAGATACCCGCCCAGCGTCGCGTCGTCGGTCAGCCCGGTCGTAGCGACTCCTTCAGCACGCCGCCCACGAGGAAGGCGACGTTGGCGGGTCGCTCGGCGAGCCGCCGCATCAGGTAGGGATACCAGTGGGTGCCGAACGGGACGTACGCCCGCACGCGGTAGCCGTCGCCCCGCAGCCGGCGCTGGAGATCGCGCCGCACGCCGTACAGCATCTGAAACTCGAAGCGGTCCGGCGCCAGCCCCCGGCCCCGGGCGAATCCCACGGCCCGGCCGATGAGGCGATCGTCGTGCGTCGCGATGGCGGGGTAGTTCCCACGCTCGAGCAAGCGCTCCATACACGCCGCATAATTCGCGTCCACGTCGCGCTTGGCGGGAAGCGCCACCGTGGCCGGCTCCTTGTAGGCACCCTTGCACAGCCGCACCCGCGCGCCCAGCGCGATCATGTCCTCCACGTCGTGCGCCGTACGGCGCAGGCAGGATTGCAGTACGACGCCGACCGTGTTGCCGAACTCGGGCTGCAGAGTCTTGGTGAACAGGCGCAGCGTGGCCTCGGTGTAGGCGGACTGCTCCATGTCGATGCGGACGAACGAGCCGTGCGCGCGCGCCCGGGCGATGATCGCACGTACGTTGTCCCGGCACAGGCCTTCGTCGATCGCCAGGCCCATCTGCGTGAGCTTGACGGAGACGTTGGCGTCGAGGCCCGCCGCGCGCATACGGTCGAGCAGGTCCACGTACGTATCCCGTGCCGCCCGCGCCTCGGCGGGATCGGCCACGGCCTCGCCCAACAGGTCCACGGTGGCCGTGATGCCCGCCGCCTTGAGCTCCCGGCTCGCGGCCACGGCGTCGTCCGGGGACTCGCCGGCCACGAAGCGCGCGGCGAATCGCCGGGCAAGCCCGTTGCGGCGCACGAACCGGAAGATCCGCGGTTGCTCGCTCAGCCAGAGCAGCCCGGCCCGCAGCACCCTTTCCCCTTTCCCCTTTCCCTTTTCCCCGTCACGGATAGAAGCGTGTGCCGCGGCTGGCCTGCTCGCGCAGGGTCTCGCAGGGCGCGAACCGGGGTCCGAGCCGCTCGGCCAGACGCTCGAGCTCGCTCACCACCCGCGTCGCGCCCAGGTCGTCCAGCTGCCGCAGCGGGCCTCCCCGGAACGGCGGGAACCCGATGCCGAAGATGGCGCCGACGTCGCCCTCGCGGGGTGATCGCACGACCCCCTCGCCCGCGGCGCGGGCCGCCTCGTTGAGCATGGCGTAGACCAGGCGCTGCCCCACGTCCGCGGGGCGCACGCCGCCGTTGGGGCGAACGCCCACGAGCTCGTAGGCCGCCGGATCGGCGCCCCCTTTCGTGCCGCGCTCGTAGCGGTAGAACCCCTGCCCCGCCTTGCGGCCCAGCCGGCCCGCCCGCACCAGGGTCGCGACCGCGGGGGGCGAGGCGAACCGCTCGCCGAAGGCGGCGTGCATCACGGCCCCGGCTTTCTCCGCCACGTCGAGGCCGACCTCGTCGAGCAACGTGAGGGGCCCCACGGGGAACCCGAACTCCACCATCTCGCGGTCGATCGCCTCGATCGCCGCGCCCGCCAGCAGGAGGTGCGCGGCCTCGTTCATGTAGGGGCCGAGGATGCGGTTGATCCAGAAGCCGGGGGTGTCGCGGACCACGATGGGGGTCTTGCCCATCCGCCGGCCGAAGGCCACCGCGGTGCTGACCGCCCAGGGCGCCGTGCGCGCACCGGGAATCACCTCGAGCAACGGCATGCGCGGCACGGGCGAAAAGAAATGCATACCGATCACGCGCTCGGCGTGAGTGGCGCCGGCCGCGATCTGCGCGATGGGAATCGTGGAGGTGTTCGAGGCGAACACGGTGCGCTCGCCCACCACGGCCTCGATCTCGCGCAACACCTTCTGCTTCACCGCGAGATCCTCGAACACCGCCTCGATGACCAGCTCGGCGCGGCCGAACCCGGTGTAGGCGTCGCTGCCGGAGAGGAGCGCGATCAGGCGCTGATGCTCGTGCCTCGTGATGCGCCGGCGCTTGAGGCGGTCGTCCACGATCTCGCGCGCGGCCCGCAGTCCCTGCGCCACCCGCGCCAGGTCGGCGTCCTTGAGCCGGACATCCACGACGGCCTGTGTCACGGCGGTCCCCGCGATGCCCGCCCCCATGAAGCCCGCCCCAACCACGGCCAGCCGCTGCACCTCCACCGGCGGCGGCGGATCGGCCACGCCGAAGTCCTTCTTGAGCTGGGTAGTGGCGAAGAAGATCTGCACGAGCTTGCGCGAGGCGTCGGAAACCGCCAGCCGGCCGAACAGCTCGGCCTCGCGGGCCAGGCCCGCCGCGATGCCTCGCGCCAGGCCGTGGGCCACGGCGTCGAGGGCGGCGAGCGGAGCCGGGTAGTGCCCCCGGGTCTGGGCCAGCACCTGGCGGCGCGCCATGCGCAACACGAGGCGGCGCCCGAGAGGGTTGCCGTCGAGCAGCCACCCGATCACGCCCCCCGGACGGCGCCGCCTTGGGCGCCAGCCCCCGGCCAACCGCCGCGCCGCCGCCACCGTGACGTCCCGCAGGATGGCCGGCGGGACAAGCTCGTCCACCATACCGGCGCGGAACGCCCGCTGGGCGCGCTCGACCTTGCCCGCGAGGATCATGTCCAGCGCGGCGCGCGCCCCCACGAGGCGCGGCAGGCGCTGGCAGCCCCCGGCCGCCGGCAGGATGCCGAGCTGCACTTCGGGCAGCCCGATCTGGGTCTTGGGATGGTCGGTGGCGACGCGGTAGTGACAGGCGAGCGCAAACTCGAATCCCCCGCCCAGGCACGCCCCGTGGATGCCGACGACCACGGGCTTGGTGAACCGCGCCACGCGATCGAGCATCTCCTGGCCCTCGGCCGCGAGCCGCTCGGCCTCGGGGGCCGACGTGATCCGCACGAACTCCTCGATGTCCGCGCCGGCGATGAAGTTGTCGGGCTTGCCGGAGAGGAACGCGACCGCGCGCACCGCCGGGTCGCGCTCGAGCGCGGCGAACGCCGCGTTGAACTCGTCCTTCACGGCGCGGGAGATCTTGTTGACGGGCTCGCCCGGCAGGTCGAGGGCGACGACCGCGATCCCGTCCTGCACGGTCCAGGCGAGGGCGGGTTCCGCCATCAGCGGCGCTCCAGCACCAGCGCGAGCGCCATGCCGCCCTGGGCGCACACCGAGACGAGACCGAACTGCACGTCGCGCCGGACCATCTCGTTGGCGAGTGTCGTCACGAGGCGCCCCCCGGTGGCCCCGAACGGATGCCCGATCGCGATCGACCCGCCCATCACGTTGATGATGTCCTCGTTGATCGTCCATCCCAGGGCGGCGAAGCCCTGGAGGTTGGACAGCACCTGCGCCGCGAACGCCTCGTGGATCTCGATCAGGCCCATGTCCTTCCACGCCAGCCCCGCGCGCTCCAGGGCCCTCGGCACGGCCCGGACCGGTGCCTGCAGCAACTGCCACCCGGGATCGACGGCGGCGACGGCGTAGGAGCGGATGTAGGCGAGCGGCGGGTAGCCCAGCGACCGCGCCGCCGCGTCGCTCATCAGCAGGACGGCCGAGGCCCCGTCGGTGAGGGGGGAGGAATTGGCGGCCGTGACGCTTCCGTAGCGGCGGTCGAAGACGGGCGCCAGCTTGGCCATCTGCTCGAGCGTGGTGTCGCTGCGGACGCCGTTGTCCATCGTGACGACGGGACCGTCGCTGCGCGACGGGAACCACGGTGCGATCTCCGCGGTGAGGCGACCATCGGAGGTTCCCAGGGCCGAGAGGCGGTGGCTGCGGAGGGCCCAGCGGTCCTGGGTCTCACGGGTAATGCCGTTTTCCTTGGCCATCTTCTCGGCCGACTGCCCCATCGTCTCCCCGGTCGAGGGCTCGGCGATCGCCGGCGCCACGGGGACCAGGTCCCGCGGGCGGATCCGCGCGACGGTACGGATGCGCGCCGCGACGGTCTTCGCCTTGCTCGCCTCCACCAGGACATCCGCCAGGCGCCGTGAGGCGAGGATCGGGATGTCGGAGAGCGACTCGGCGCCGCCCGCGAGAATGACGTCGGCGTGCCCGAGGGCGATCTGATCGTGCGCCGCGGTGACCGCCTGCGTGGCGGAGGCGCAGGCCCGGTTGAGCGAAAACGCCGGGATTTCCCTGGGGAACTGCGGCAGCAGGCTGACCTCGCGCGCCAGGTTCGGCACGAGCGCCGAGGGCACCACCTGGCCGAAGATCACCTCATCGACCTCGGCCGGGGCGAGATCGGTGCGGTGCAGCAGCTCGCGCGCGGCATGGCGGGCGAGATCCACGGCCCGCGCCTCCTTGAGCGCCGTGCCCGCCTTGCAGAACGGCGTGCGGCAGCCCGCCACCACCGCCACGCGCCGCTCGTTCGCTGCAGGCATTACATTCACCCCCGAATTACCGTGCTCGGCCCGACGCGAAGGGAGCGGGGAGCGGTACCGGACGGTGCACCGCGAGGTACCGCTCCCTGCTCCCCGCTCCCGTTGGGCGATAGTCAAGTTACCACGTCCAAGCCCCGGCGGCCAAACCGGAAGGCGGTCGCGCTGACCGAGATCGAGTTCTCCCATCGCACGCGTGCCGCGGCGCTCGCCGAGATGACGGCGCAGCCCGTCGATCTGCTGGTCGTGGGCGGCGGCATCACGGGCGCCGGCGTCGCGCGCGACGCGGCGCTGCGGGGCATCCGGACCGCCCTCGTCGAGCGCGGCGATCTCGGCATCGGCACCAGCTCACGATCCTCGCGGCTGATCCACGGCGGCCTGCGCTACCTGGAGCAGCGCGAGTTCGGGCTCGTCTTCGAGTCCAGCCGCGAGCGGCGCGTGCTGCTGCGCATCGCCCCGCACCTGGTGCGACCGCTCGCCTTTCTCTTCCCCGTCTACCGCGGCGCGCGGGTCCCCCCCTGGAAGCTCCGCGCCGGCATGTGGCTGTACGACCTGCTCGCCGCGTTCCGCAACGTGCACACGCACCACTGGCTCGGCGCCACCGCCGTGCGGCGGCTCGAGCCCGGCCTGCGCGACAAAGGCCTGCGCGGTGGCGCGCTGTACTACGACGCCCAGGTGGACGACGCCCGCCTCGTCCTCGCGACGGCGCGCAGCGCCGCGCAGGCGGGCGCCCGGGTCGCGACCTACGCCGAGGCGGCGAGCCTGCTCAAGCCCGACGGACGGGTGCGCGGCGCGGTGGTGCACGACACGCTGAGCGGCGAGAGCCACGTCGTCCGGGCGCTCACCGTGGTCAACGCCGCGGGTCCGTGGGTGGACGCGCTGCGCCGCCTCGACGACTCCGCCGCGGCCCCCCTGCTCCGGCTCACCCGGGGATCGCACGTCGCCGTAGCGCGCGGGCGGCTCGGCAACCAGCACGCGATCACGTTCACCTCGCCGCTCGACGGTCGCGTGATGTTCGTGCTGCCCTGGCGGAATCTGACCTACGTGGGGACGACCGACACCGACGAGCCCATCGCGCCGGACGAGGTGAGCGCGAGCGGCGCGGACGTGACGTACCTGCTGCGGTCGGTGAACGCCATGTTCCCCGGGGCGCGCCTCGGCCCTGCCGACGTGCTCTCGACGTGGGCCGGGGTGCGGGCCCTGGTCCAGTCCGACCCCGCCCTGCCCCCCTCGGCCGTGTCGCGCGAGCATCGCCTGGAAGAAAGCGCCCAGGGCCTGATCACCATCGCGGGCGGCAAGCTGACGACCTACCGCTCCATGGCTGCGGAGGTGGTGGACCTGGTCGCGCGGCGCCTGCGCCAGCTGGACGGTCGGCCGGCGCCCCCGGATGCGCCGACCGACCGCCTGCCCCTGCCCGGCGGCGAGGCGGCCGACCTCGCCGTCCTCGTCGAGGCGGCGCGGGCGCGGGGCGCACCCGAGGCGACGGCCGCCCATCTCGTGAGCAACTACGGCAGTGAATGGGCGGCGGTGCTCAACCTCGCCGACCGGGACCGCACGCTCGCGGAGCCGATCGTCGCGGGGCGGCCCGAGATCTGGGCCGAGGTCGTGCACGCCGTCGAGCGTGAGATGGCGCTGCGACTGAGCGATCTCCTGATCCGGCGGATCCACCTGTTGCACGAGGACCCGGGGCACGGCACCGCGGTGGCGCTCGCGGTGGCGCGCCGGATGGGTGGCCTGGTCGGCTGGGACGAGTCCCGCATGGAGGACGAGGTGGGTGCCTACCTCGACGCGGTGCGGCGCATGCGCGGGTTCATGCGCGACCTGGCCCGCCGGCCGACCTGACGCCCCGTCACGGGAGGCGCACGGCACGCAGCGGCACGTCCCAGTGCGCCGCGAGGATCTCGAAGCGCCGCTGCTCCTCGCGGCGGAACGTGTCCTGGTCGGGAAAGAGCTGCCGCAGCTCGGCCTCGGTGAGCGGCTCGGGCTCGTGGGCGGCGGCGACGCTGCGGTACACGATGGTGACCCGGTAGTCCCAGCGCCCGTCCTCGGTGGCGTGATAGCGCGGCTCGACCGCCGTGACCTCCAGCAGGCGACCCTGCTCCTTCTCCTTCATGAGCACCGGGTAGTGGTTCTTCTTGTAGAGCCGCAGGAACTCCTCCTGGAAGCCCCAGCGCACCTTGTAGTAGTAGTCCACGACGAACGGCTCCTCGGCCGGCGCGCTGCGGGCCTGGGCTCCGACGCTGGCGGGCAGCGCGGCGAAGAGGAGCAGGCTGAGGCTTCGGCGCATCACGATCTCCTTCCGGGTGGGTTAGCCCCGGCGCCATGCCCCGGGGCACCCCGGGGTCAGGGCAACAGCTCCGGGGGAATCGGGTTGTCGAGCCGCTCGTCGTCCCACACCGCGGCCGCGATCCACCAGCGCGTGCCGTCCCAGAACAGCTCGATCGAGTTCACGCCGCGGCCGAAGACCGGTCCGCCGGGCGTGCGGCGCATCTCGTAGGTGCTGAACACGTGAGCGAGGTTGCCGAAGCGGTGCGTGACGCGGTGGATCTCCCGCTCGAAGAACCCGTCCCGCACGAATCCCGCGTCGGTCCGGTCCACGAACTGCTGGTGGTCCATGACGCTCGCCACGGGCCGCCCCTCCCGCACGTCGAGCGACACGAACCTGACGCCCGCGATGTACAGCGTGCGGTCGCGGGCCCACTGGCGCGGCTGCCCAGCGGGTCCCGAGATCACGTCGTAGAACGCCCCGATGATGCCGTCCATCGTGGCGACGTCGGCGGCGCGGGGCGCCACGGTGGGCACCGGCACCTGGGCCCGCATCCCGGCGGCCAGCAGGAGGGCCGGAACCGTGGCCCACATCGGGATCGGGTGTCTCATGCATCCTCCTCGCGATTGGCGATCGCGGCGGGGCGGGCGCAGGCGTAGCCGCGCACCGTGGCGTAGGCCAGAATGACCGCCCCGGTCAGGCGGACCAGTGTTCCGAGCGCCTGATCGTGGTGCACCAGGTCGAGCTCACCGAGCAGATAGGCCCAGTCGTGCTCCCCGCCCCCGACGAGCGGCAGCTCCTGGCTCCGCGCGTCCTTGACGTACACCGAGACATTCCAGCAGCTCTGGGCGACCCACCAGAGCGCAACGGCGGCCGCGTAGCGATCGCCCCGCCTCGTGAAGTACCACACGAAGGCGCCCGGCACCAGCAGCTGGAACAGCGTCCCGCCCAGCATCCCGAGGAACTCGCCCAGGGGACCGAAGACCAGATGCCCGGTCTCGTGAACCGCCAGATCGACGTGGTCGAGGAGTCCGTAGTGGTCCGGATGCAACAGGTAGTAGACGCCGTAGACGGCCAGCGCCGTGGTGAGCGCCAGGCGTGCGCGGCGCATCGAGGCCGGTGGGTTGCCTCCGGCTACATGCGTCCCGCCGCCCGCTGCTTGCTTTCCGCCCCTTACGTCCATCCGCGCAAGCTGCGCACGAAGTCGTGCAGCACCAGGAACTTCTCGTACACGGTCACGCCCTTGCGCTTGTGGCCGAATTCGTTGAACAGCTCCTGCAGCCGCCCCCGGCGCGCCACGTAGAACCGGAACGTCTCGGCGAAGTCCTCCTGCGGATGTCGCTTGGCGTACAGGCTCACATAGTCGCGATGCGTCGTCGCCACGCGACGGCGCTGGAAGTCCACCCACGCCGAGTCCGCCACGCGGTAGGTCTTACGCACCTCGCCGAACGCGCGGCGGAAGCGGCCCGTCCGGGTCCACGACCAGTTGTGATACAGGAACGAGTGGCCCAGCTCATGCAGCAGCAGCCCGGTGAGCATGTTCCACGAGATCTCGTCGCGCCGCCGTTTCCAGGTGACGTAGCGGCGGTCGATCTCGATCACCTTGGGGCCGTAGGGGTCCACCCCCGAGACGCCGGGGCGCAGCAGCACGCGGTAGTTCCAGTCCTTGAGCCGCGCGGCGACGAGCAGCCGCCGCACGCGCCGCAGCGCCTGGCGCACGAGGTCGCGACCCGTCGCGTCCTCGCCGCACCAGGGACAGGTGTCCATCCAGTCGTCGACGCCGCGGTCGCAGTGCGGGCAGACGTTGTCGAAGCGGTCGTAGCGCCACCGCGGCGGCCGCCCGCACCACGGGCAGAGCTGCTCTGGGTACATGAGCCCGCCGCCGCAGCGCCGGCAGCGCTTCTCGTACTTGAAGCCCTTGGGCGCCTTGAGCGGCTCGGGGCTCGACGCGGCATCGGCGATCTCGCGGCCACACCAGGGACAGAACGAGAAGCTGTCGGACACGATCCAGCGGCAGAAGCGGCACTCCGTCCCGGTCTCCTGCTGGGTGTCGCGCCACTCCAGGCGCCGCGCGCAGTTGGGACAGTGGTACCAGAAGCGCTCCAGCTCGTAGCGGCAGGCCGGGCAGCGCAGCTCGGGCTTGGGGACCTCGCGGCGGCGCCGGGTCATCGGGCCATCGCCTCGTCCACGATCCGCTGGATCAGCGCGGGGTAGCGCATCCCCGCCTTGGCCGCCGCAAGCGCCAGCTCGTGCTCGTCGGCGAGAAACGGGTTGGGGTTCGCCTCGAGCACGTAGACCTCGTCGTCGTGCGTGAGTCGCAGATCGATGCGGCCGTAGTCCTGCAGCCACAGCGCGTGGAACGCCGTGTCGCACACGCGGCGAATCCGGTCCAGCACGTTGTCCGACAGCCGCCGCGCGAAGCCCGTCCGGATCCCCTGTCGCTCGCGGTACTCCTCGTCCCACTTCGCCTTGTACGTCGCGACGCGGCGCTCGGCGCTCGACAGCTTGCCGAAATGCAGCTCGACGATCGGCAACACTTCGAGCTCCGCATTGCCCAGCAGCGAGACGTAGAGCTCGCGCCCGTCGATCAGCTCCTCGGCGATCGCCGCCTGGTGAAACTTGTCGTGGATGAACGTGACGCGCTCGGCGAAGCTCTCGTCGTCGGTCACGACGGACGCCTGGGCGATGCCCAACGAGGCGTCCTCGAGCAGCGGCTTCACGATCACAGGATAGCGCAGCGCCGAGGGCCGCACGAAGGCCTCGCTCGGCCGGAACACCGCGAAGTCGGGGACCCGGATCCCATGAAACGCCAGGATCTTCTTGCTCAACGACTTGTTGCGCGCCACCAGCAGCCCGGTGGGGGACGACCCGGTGTGGCGGTAGCCGTGCATCTCCAGCAGCGCCGCCACGGCGTATTCGTGGCGCGCGTCGCCGGCGAAGGCCTCGCAGCAGTTGAAGACCAGGGCCGGGGCGCACGCCGCGAGCTGCGCCACGAGCCGCGCCACGTCGTCGCGCACGCCGACCAGGCACACTTCGTGGCCGCCGGTCTCCAGCGCCCGCGCGATGTCGTACTCGGCCTCCTCCGCCTTCCCGCGCGCGACGTCCTGCCGGTAGTCGGCGTCCTCCCACTCGGGGTGGAGGGTATCGAAGACGACGGCGATCTTCACCTCACCACCTCGCCGCCCACTCGCCCCATGTCCCGTTTCACCGTCTTCAGCGCGCCGAAGATGACGAGCCCGCCCACCAGCCCGGCCGCCGGGAGCAGCAGCATCGCCTGCCGCAGGCCGACGCGGTCGGAGAGAGCGCCGATGAGCGGCGGGGCGATGGCGTCGCCCGCGAGGTGCGAGAACAGGACGTACGCGCCGATGACCGAGGAGCGCACGGCCGCCGGCACCACGTCGAAGATGCTGGCCGACAGCGGACCGTTGTACCAGGTGTAGAGGAAGAAGGTGGTGACGAGGAGCACGACGAAGGTCGCCGAGCGGTCGACCAGCAGCAGGGCGGCGCACACCGGCGCCCCCAGCACGAAGCCGATCCCGGTGGCGAAGACCCGCCCGCCGCTCCAGCGCTGCAGCAGCGCGTCGCCCAGCCGGCCGCCCGCCAGGGCGCCCAGCACGCCGCCCGCCAGGGCGAAGAGGCCGAATTGGCGGCCCACGGCCGCGACGGAGAGTCCGTGCACCCGGTGCATGAAGCTGGGTGACCAGGCGATGAGCCCGTTGACCGCGAAGGTCACCAGCGCCCCGCCCAGGAAGATCCAGACGAGGGTGGGCGTGCGCAGCACGGTGGCCGCCGCGTGCAGGAACTCCTCGAGCGCGGTCGCGGCCACCTCGGTCGCGGCGGTGGTGCGCTGGATCGCGATGGGGATGAGGCGCATCACCGTCCACACGATGCCGATGCTGATGAACACGGCGAAGACCGCCGCGTCCGCTTCGGCGGGCGTGCCCCCGATGGCGGCCAGGGCGGCGCTCACCGCGGCGCCGACGAGGGTCAGGGCGATGAGCGGCGCCGTGAGCCGGAGGAGTCCCCGCACGCCCTCACCGAGCCAGCGTCGCATGGTGGCGACGAGGCCGGTCGGCGCCTGGCGCGCGGGCTCGCGCAGCTGGGAGGCGAGCAGGGCGAGCAGGACGCCGGGGACCCCCATGAACACGAAGGTGCGGCGCCATCCGAAGCGGGCCTCGAGCACGCCGCCGACCCAGATGCCGAGCACGCCGCCGAGCGCCATGCCCACCGAGTAGATGCCGATCGCGAACGCGCGGCGGCGCCCCTGGAAATAGGCGGCGATGAGCCCCTGGGCGGCCGGCCCGTAGCCGGCCTCGCCGACGCCCACCATGGCCCGGCAAAAGAACAGCTGCCAGAAGTGGCGCACGGCCCCGCCCAGGGCCGTGAAGACGCTCCACAGGGCGACGCTGAACGTGATGACGGCGCGGCGCGACTTCAGGTCGCCGACCACGCCCAGCGGCAGCGCGGCGAGAGACAGCACGATCACATACGCCGAGCCGAGCCAGCCCAGCTGCTGGTCGGAGAGTGTGAGGTCGCGCTTGAGGGGCTCGAACAACGCGAAGACGACGTTGCGGTCGACGTAGTTGAGGACGTTGATCAGCGTGAGGAGCCCGAGGGCGTAGGCGGCGTACGCCCCCGGGTGCGACACCCCCCCCGGGCCCCTAGGGCGTGCGTCCGCCAGCCGCCGCCTCCGCTCGCGCGTCGCGGTCCGCCTTGGCCCTCACGTACTCCTCGGTGAGCTCCTGCAGCAGCGTCGTGCGCCGGTCATAGAGCCGCTTGAGCGGCCGCGGCGGGTGCCGGGCCAGCGCGTACGCCGCCACGATCGGCAGGCCGACCGTGTTGTCCAGGTAACACACCACCGTGGCCGGGAGCAGGTCGGGATCCACCTTGCCCCAGGTCACCGCCTCGGCCGGGGTCGCCCCCGAGAGGCCGCCGGTGTCGGGACGCGCGTCGGTGAGCTGGAGATAGTAATCGTGGCCCTTCTCGCTGATCCCCAGCACCTCCTGGATTTGCGGCTCCGTCTGGAGGACGAAGTTCTTGGGGCTGCCGCCCCCGACGATCAGCACGCCGCTCTTGCCGGCGCGCACCTTGGCGCCGAACACGATCGCGGACGTCTCGTTCACGTCGGCGCTCACATCGAAGCGCAGGCGGCTTCCGGTCAGGGCCTGCTCGGCGACGTTCATGCCGATTGACGAGTCGCCCGGCGACGATGTGTAGAGCGGCACGCCGCAGTCGTGGGCCACCGCGAGCAGCGACTTCCGCGTGATCCCGAGGGCGCGCTCGCGCTCCCGCACATAGCCGCCGAGCAGGTGGTGGTATTCCGCGGTGCTCATCGGCCGCTGGAACTCGTCCCGCGCCGAGACCTCGCGGATGAAGCGGTCGGTCGACAGGAGGACGTCGTAGTCGAAGAAGATATCGTAGATACGGACGACGCCCTCCTCGCGCAGCGCGACGTCGTCGGCGAACGGCGTGCCGCGGTGCATCGCGAGCCCGAGCCCGAAGTGCGCGTCGTGATAGAGGTTCGCGCCGGTCGAGACGATCCAGTCCACGAACCCTGCCTCGACCAGGGGGATGATCGTCGACATGCCCAGGCCCGCCGGGGTCATGGCGCCGGTGAGACTCATCCCCACCGTGACGTCGGGCTCCAGCATCCTCTCGGTGAAGAGCCGGCAGCCCTCGGCGAGCCGGCCGGCGTTGTACGCCAGGAACGCGTTGTCCACCAGCTCGGCCACGGTCTCGCGGCCCGTGATCGGCCGGGGGTCGATCCGCGCACCGCCGAGAAACTCCCGTCGCGTCGTCATGAGATCAGGGCGCCGCCGCGCCGAGGGAGCGCGCGCGCCGTTCGCGGGCCTCCAGGACGCGGCGCGCCGCCTCCCCGGGATCGTCGGTCAGGTGAAAGAGCTCGAGATCCGACGTCGCGATCTTGCCCTCGCCGGCCACGCGGTCGCGCAGCCAGTCGGCGAGCCCGGACCAGTACGCGCGGCCCACGAGCACGACCGGGAAGTACTTGACCTTGCCCGTCTGGATCAGCGTGAGCGCCTCGAACAGCTCGTCCATGGTGCCGTAGCCGCCGGGAAACACGATGAAGGCGGTCGAGTACTTCACGAACATCGTCTTGCGGACGAAGAAGTAGCGGAAGTTGATCGCCCGCTCCACGTACGCGTTCGTGCCCTGCTCGAACGGCAGCTCGATGTTGCATCCGATCGAGAGGCCGTTCCCCTCCTGCGCGCCGCGGTTGGCCGCTTCCATGATGCCGGGGCCCCCGCCGGTAATGATGGCGAATCCCTCACGCGCCAGCAGCCGCGCCGTCTCCACCGCCTTCTCGTAATACGGATCGCCGGGCAGGGCCCGGGCCGAGCCGAAGAAGGTCGCCGCGTTGCGCACGTCGGCGAGCGTATCGAAGCCCTCGACGAACTCCCCCATGATGCGCAGCACGCGCCACGGGTCCGTGCTCGTGAACCGCGCCCGCTCCACCAGCGCCGGCGGCGGCGCCGCGAGCAGGCGTTCGTCTTCAGTGACTGAGGTGCGCGGCGAGCCGCTCGAGCGCTGCGACATGGTCGTCCTGCACGTTGTAGAAAAAGGGAGAGAGCCGCACGTGTCCGGGCCGGGCGTCCGCCACGATGCCCGCGTCCGCGAGACCGCGCACCGCCCCGGCCGGGTCGGGCGCCGGCAACATCACGATCGCCGAGCGATCCTCGGCGCGCTCGGCCACCCTGGGCCGCAGGCCCAGCGCCCGCGCGCGCGCCACGAGGTGCTCGGCGAGCCCCGCCGTCACGGCGCGGATCGCCGGCACACCGATCTCGTCGATGTAGTCGAGCCCGCCGAGCTGGGCGCACACCGCGGCCAGCGCCGGCGTCCCCAGCTCGAACCGGCGCGCGTCGTCATGCAGATCCAGGACGCGGGGGTTGAAGGCGAACTGGTCGCGGTGCCCGAACCAGCCGGCCACGGCGGGCGCCAGGGTCCGCGCCCGCTCGGCGCGCGCATAGAGGAACGCGATGCCCGGTCCGCCGAGCAGCCACTTGAGCCCGCCGGCGATTAGGAAATCCACCCCGGCCGCCGGCGCATCCACGGGCACCTGCCCCACCGACTGGTACGCGTCGATCAGGCAAAGGGCCCCCCGGGCATGGGCGGCCGCCGCCACGGCCGCAATGTCCTGGATGGCACCGCTGGTGAAGTAGACGTGCGACGTGGCCACCAGCGCCGTGCGCTCGTCCACCGCCCGCGCGATCGCCTCGACGGGCACCGTGACGCCGTCCGGGCTCTCGACCACGACCACGTCGATCCCGCGCCGCCGCTTGGCGAGCCACTGGTAGGCCACAGTGGGGAAGTCCAGCGCCGTCACGACGACCCGCGGGCGGCGGCCGTAGTCGAGCGACTCGGCCACGGCCGTCAGGGCGACCGACACGCTGGGGGCGAGCGCGATCGCGGGCGCCGTCGTACCGACCACGCGGGCGTAGCGCTCTCGCAGCGCGCCGAGCGCGGCCCACCACACGTCGTACCACGCGGCCGCGCCCCGCGTCTCCCAGACGTCGAGGAATTCGGTTACCTTGCGGCGGCTGCGCTCTCCGAGAGCGCCCAGAGAGCAGGTGTTGAGGTAGATGCGATCCCGAAAGATCGGGAACTCGCTGCGGTAGCGCGCGAGCGGGTGCCCCACCAGGCCCCGGCCCGTCGCGAGATCGCTGGCCAGCGTCATAGGCGCTGAATATACCGAACCGATGCAGAGCCCCGCGAGTTGGGCCGCGCTCTACCGGGCGCTGGCGTTCCGCGCCCTGGTGAACCCGAGGGTCGCATTCGACCTGTTGCGACTCGCCTGGAGCTTCCGCGCGCGCGACTGGCACCGCCGCGCCCCGTTCCTTCCCCTGCCACCCCGCGACTACATGCACTGGCGCATGTTCACGGCCTACGGTGACGCGGACGCGATTCCGCCCGCCGACGACGTCGTGCGTTTCGCCCGGTGGCGGCGCGAGACGATGCGCGTGTGACCGGAGACGTCGAGCAGGAACGTCGCACGGAGACGCTGGACGCCGAGGCGTCGCGCCGGAGCGCCGAGGTCAAACGCCGCGCCCTCGCCCTCGGGTTCGATCGCGTCGGCATGGCCACACTCGAGCGCAACGCGCACGCCGTCGAGCTCGACCGCTGGCTCGCCGCGGGCTACGCGGGGACGATGCGCTACCTCGAGCGCCAGGCGCCGAAGCGCAAGGCGCCCGCGGCCATCATGCCGGGCGCCCACACCGCCGTCGTGACGCTCACCAACTACTGGCACAGGTGGGTTGACGCCGGGGCCATGCCCCGGGGTCACGGCAGAGTGGCTCAGTACGCCTGGGGCGCCGACTACCACGCGGTGCTGGGCCCGCGGCTCGAGCGGCTGGCCGCCCTCATACGTGAGATCGCGCCCGGCGCCCGGACCCGCGCGTACGTGGACGCGGGTCCGGTCCCGGAGCGGGAGCTCGCCCAGCGGGCGGGCCTCGGCTGGATCGCGAAGAACACCATGCTGATCCACCCGCACTTGGGCTCGTTCACGTTCATCGGCGCCGTGCTGACCGATGCGGTACTCGCGCCCGATCCCCCGTTCGAAGCCGACCGCTGCGGCACCTGCCGTCGCTGCCTCGACGCCTGTCCCACGGACGCGTTCGTCACCGCGCACGTGCTCGACGCCCGATCGTGTATTTCGTATCTCACGATCGAGCATCGCGGTGAGTTCACGCCGACGGAGCGCCGGATGGTAGGCGGCTGGGTGTTCGGCTGCGACGTCTGTCAGGACGTCTGTCCCTGGAACGAGCGCTTCGCACGGCCCACCGACGACGCGGACCTCGCCCCGCGCCCCGACCTCGCCGCCCCGGATCTCCGGGATCTGCTGGCCGCGGACGCCGCGACCTTCGCCCGCCGGTGGGGGGACACGCCGTTCGAGCGCCCGGGCCTGCAGGGCATGCAACGCAACGCGGCCGCCGTGCTCGCGAACACCACCAGCTGAATGGACCAGCCGCGCCAGCTCACTGACCGCGTGGGGGAGATCCAGCAACGGCTCGCCGACGGGCTGGCGCGCATCGACCCGCACCACCGCCTGCTCGGCCGACCGGTGACGTATCGCGTCATCGACGGGCGGACATTCGAGATCACCTATCGCGACGTCCCGGGCATCGCCGAGGCGGAGATGGAGGGGGTGAAGCGCCTGATCGGCGCGGAGTGCTCGTTCGCGGTCTCCCCGCAGACGGCGGAAAGCGTGACGGTCCGGTTCGTGATGGCGCTGAAGTAGCTGTCTGCTATCAGCCGTCAGCGTTCAGCTAGCTGACAGCTGACACCTGTTAGCTGACAGCAGCTCATCCAGCCCACAGCCAGACCGCGACGGTAATCACCACCGCCCCCACCACATCGAGCCACACTCCCGCGCGCGCCATCTCACCCCGCGTCACGGCTCCGCTGCCGTACGCCAGCGCGTTCGGGGGCGTGCCGACCGGGAGCATGAAGCCCATCGCCGAGCCGAGGGCGGCGGCGGCCATAAGGGCGAGGGGCTCGGCACCCAGTGCCGGTGCGAGCGCGGCGGCGAGGGGCATGGCCATGGCCGCCGTGGCGGTGTTCGAGGTCAGCTCGGTGAGGAGCACGAAGAACAGCGTCACGGCGCCGATCACCAGCACCGCCGGCGCACCGGCCAGGCCCGCGAGCCGGCCCGCGAGCCACGCCGCGAGCCCGCTCGTCTCGAACGCCGCCGCGAGGGCCAGCCCCCCGCCAAACAGCACGAGCACGTCCCAGCGAATCCGCCGCGCCGCGCCCCAGTCGAGCGCAAGGCGCCGCGCGTGCAATGACGGCGGGAGGACGACCAACACGGCGGCCGCGATCACCGCGATACCGGCATCCGACAGGCCGGGGGCCAGACTCGTGAGCCCCGGCATGGTGAGCCCACCGATCGCTTTCGGCTCGCGCAGGACCCACGCCAGCGCGGTGGCGATGAGGACGATCACGACGCAGCGCTCGGCCGGCGCCCAGGTGCCGAGCACCGCGCGCTCGCGCCGCACGTGCTCGGCCAGCCCGCGCAGCGTGCCACGCACCGGGAACAACACCCACACCAGCAGCCACCAGGCGAACCCCAGCAGGGCCACCGCGATGGGCAGTCCGACCAGGAGCCACTCGGCGAATCCCACGGGCCGACCGGCGATCGTGCGCGCGGCTCCCGCGAAGATCGCAGTGGGCGGGGTGCCGATCAGGGTCGCGACGCCCCCGATGGACGCCGCGTAGGCCATCCCGAGCACCAGCGCCGCACCCAGGCGGCGCGCGCTCTCGGGTGCCTCACGGCGCCCCAGCTCGAGTACCGCGAGGGTCAGCGGCAGCATCAGCGCCGCCGTGGCCGTGTTCGAGATCCACATGCTGATCAGGCCAGTCGCCACCATGAGCGCGAGCACCACGCGCCGCGCGTCGCCGCCGACCAGCCCGATCACGCCGTACGCCAGCCGCCGGTGCAGGCCCCACCGCTCGCTCGCGGCGCCGAGCATGAACCCGCCCAGAAACAGGAACACGATGGGATCGGCATACCGCCGCGCGACCACGGCGACCCCGGCGCCGCCCGCGAGCGGCAGCAGGACCAGCGGCAGCAGGGCCGTGACCGCCAGCGGAAGCGGAGCCGCGAGCCACCAGAGCGCCATCCACACCGCCAGCGCCGCCACGAATCGGGTGGGCGCCGGCAACGTAGTCGCCGCGGCCAGGAAGACGACGGCGGCCGCTACGGGGCCAGCCGCGAGCCCCAGCCAGGTACGGAGCAATTGCGTCTGGCTCACTGCTCCAGCCGGAGCACCGGAAGCTCAGGCGGGTTGCCCCACCGCACCGGGATGGATGCCGTGCCCACGCCCGCCGACACATAGAGCCAGGTCGCAGCGTGACGATGCAGCCCGTGGAGGTAGCGGCCGCCGAACTGCGAGGGCACCGTGAGCGGGCCGAGCCACGGAAGATGCAGCTGGCCATTGTGCGTATGGCCTGAGAGCATCACGTCGACCCGTAGTCCGGGGGGGAGATACTCGATCAGGTCCGGGTTGTGCGACAGCAGCACCCGCGGCGTGTCGGGTGACACGGCCGCCAGCGCGTCGTCAGGCCGGACCGCGCCGTGCGTGAAGTCGTCCACGCCCGCCACGGCCAGGGTCGCCCCACCACGCCGGATCAGCCGGTGGGCGTTCAGGAGCAGATGGGCCCCGCCCTCCCGCACCGCCACCGCCACCGCGTCCTGGTCCACCCAGTGATCGTGATTGCCGAGCACCGCGACGACGCCGTCGGGCGCCCGGAACCGCGCGACGATCGCGGGCAGGCCGGCGAGGTCGCTGCGCGCGTGGCTCACGAAGTCGCCCCCGAGCGCCACGAGGTCCGGCGCCAGCGCCGCCACGCGCTCCGCCGCGCGTTCGAGCCACCACGCGGGCACCGCAGGTCCGCGGTGCAGGTCCGTGACCAGGGCGATGCGGTAGCCCGCCAGGGCGGCGGGCAGCTGCGGCACGGGGATGGTCACCTCGGGGGTGCGAAGCTCGGCCTGCTCCCACCGCGCGAGACCGGCCGTGAGCCGCTCGACGACCCAGCCGACGGGGCGCTTGACCATCCGCTCGAAGACGGGCGATCGCGGCTCGCGGGACGGCGGGTAGCGGCGGGGATAGATGAGCGGGCCGATCACCTCGCCGCGACACGGGCCACGATGTCGTAATAGAAGCGCACGCCGAACCCGAGCGCGGCCACGCTCACCCGTTCGTCGTTCCCATGGACGCCGCGCCCGTCTTCTTCGGTGAGCGGGAACGGCGACACCCCGTAGCTGGCGATGCCGAGGCGGCGGAAGTAGTGACTGTCGGTGAAGCCCGTCAACATCGGCGTCGTGATCAGCGCCTCCGGATGCCGCGTGCGGACCGCCGCCACGATGGCCCGGTAGAGCTCGGTGTCCACGCCGCTCTCCGTCGCGGGCCAGGTCGCGCTCTGCGGCCGGATCGTGATCGCGGTGTCGCTCACCACGCGCTCCACCATGACACGAAAGGAGTCGGGGCTCTGGCCCGGCAACAGCCGTACGTCCACTGCCGCCGTGGCGACGGGCGGAATGACGTTGGTCTTGTCGCTGGCGCGCAGCCCCGTGATCGAGACGGTGTTGCGCAGCAGGGCGTTGTAGGTGAGGTCGCTCGTGATCGCCCGTGCAGCCGCCGTATCGCGCAGCGCGCTCCGGATATCCGTGAACCAGCGGCGCCGCACCGAGTCCCGCTGCACGGTCGCGAGGTCGCGGAAATAGCGCTCGACCGCGGGCGTCACCACCAGCGGCGTCTCCCAGGCGGCGAGACGGCTCAGGGCCCGCGCGAGCCGGTGCACCGGATTGTCCGGCGTGGGCCGAGACCCGTGACCCGCCGTTCCGCGGGCCTCCAGGTCCAGCCAGAACGGTGATTTCTCCGTGGTCCCGATGCCGTAGTACTCCACGGTCCCGCCCGCGTCGACCCGGATCGTGCCGCCCTCGTTGAGCAGGAACTCGGCATCGCGGATCAGCTCCGGGTGGCGCTCCACGAACCACCCGGCGCCGACGCCGGCGCCAATCTCCTCGTCCGAGTTGGCCAGGAAGATCACGTCGCGCTTGAGCGGCACGGCGGCGCGCTTCAGGACGAGCAGGGTCATGAGCTGCGCGATCGCCTGCCCCTTCATGTCCAGCGCCCCCCGGCCCCACACGTGACCGTCCCGGACGACGCCGCCAAAGGGATCGACCCGCCAGTGGTCGGGGCTCGCGAGCACGACGTCCATGTGGTTGAGCAGGATCAGCGGCCGTGCGCTGCCGTCACCGCGCAGCCGCGCGTAGAGGTTCGCCTTCCCCGGCCGCGGCTCGTAGATCTGCGCCGCGATCCCGTCGCGCTCGAGCACCGCCGCGAGCCAGCGCGCGGCGGCGATCTCGTTGCCCGGAGGGTTGGTCGTATTGATCCGCAGGTATTGCGAGAGCAGCTCCGTCGCTTCCTCGGTCACCGCCCGCCAGTCGGTATCGCTGAGCGGCCGGGCGAGCAGCGAGACCCGGGCGGGAAGCTCCATGACGGGTGCGGTGGACGGGCCCACCAGCGGCGGCGCCGGGCGCGGCGCGCACGCGGCGAGCAGGCTAATGGACACCACGCGAACGAGCGATGAGGGCATAGCCGCTCCGGAGCAGGGGGTGCGGCCAAGCTACGGGCCGGGCGGACGGTCCGCTACAGCGCGCGCGTCTCCCCGTGCCTCGGCACCCAGAGCCGGCCCGCCGGCGGTCCCGCCGCGTCCCACGCCGCCCGCACGCGCGCGGGCGGCTCGTCCATCGGCTCGTCGGTGAGCTTGAACGTTCCCCAGTGCATGGGAACCAGCGCCGCAGGGTGCCCCTGCTGAACGTCGCGAAACGCCTGCACCGCTTCCTCGGGGCTGATGTGCACCGAGCGCATGAACCACCGCGGCTCGTAGGCGCCGATCGGCAGCAGCAGCGCGTCGAACGGACCCAGACGGCTGCCGATCGCCGCGAAGTCGGGGTGATAAGCGGTGTCACCCGCGAAGTACACGCGGCGCGCGCGCGCCGCCACCGTCCACCCGCACCACAGCGTGCGGTTGCGGTCGGCCATGTGGCGCGAGCTGAAGTGGCGGGCCGGCGTGCAGCCGACCGTCACGGCACCCGCGGCGACCTCGTCCCACCAGTCGAGCTCGCGGACGTGCCGGGCGCCGCGCCGGCGCAGGAACGGCGCGAGGCCGAGGGGCGCGACCCAGGTCGCTCCCGGGTCGCGCGCGGCGAGCCGCCGCACGGTGCGGTGGTCGAGGTGGTCGTAGTGGTTGTGCGTCACCAGCACGACGTCGATCGCCGGCAGGGCTGTCATCGGCACCGCCGGCGGCACCCAGCGCAGCGGACCGGCGAACGAGACGGGCGACGCCCGATCGCTCCAGATCGGGTCGGTCAGCAGGTTGAGCCCGCCGACCTGGATCAGGAACGTCGCGTGCCCGATCCACGTGATGACGAGCGCATCGACCGGCGCCCGCGGGAGGACGGGCGCCGCCGGCACCAGCGTGAAGGCGGCGGGATCCGGATCGGGAGGGAGCGGCTTGACGAGGCGATCGATCAGCAGCCAGCGCATGAGGCCCAGCACCTGGAGCGACCGCCCTCCCCTGAAGTACTCGGCGAGCTCGTGCGGTGTGTCCCCCGCCCCGCCCCCCGGCCACGGGTTGCGAAAGCCGCCCCACCACCGGTGGTGCGCCTTCACGTCTCCCGTTTCCCCGTTCCCGTTTCCCGCTGCGTCACCGCCGTCCCCCGGCAAGCCGTATCGCCTCCGGGCGCGCCCGCAGGGCGAGCATCGCCGTCACGCCGACCGCGGGCCCGAGCGCGAGCACGGTCATGCTCCATCGCCAGCCGATCGCGCCGGCGATCCACGGGATGAGCCAGATGGTGGCGCAGGTGAGCAGGAAACCCAGACTCGTCTGCAGGGTGAGCGCCGTGCCGACGTAGGGCGTGGGTGCCAGCTCGCTCACGGCGGTCGAGAACTGCGCCGAGTCCGCTACGATGGCCACGCCCCACACCACGAGCAGCGGCACGAGCGCGGCGAGAGACGCGCCAAACAGCAACCCGACAGTAAGGCAACACAAGCCTGACACCACCATCGCCCCGCTCGTCACGGCCGTTCGTCCCCAGCGGTCGGCGTACCTCCCTCCCAGCCAGCACCCGATCGCGCCGCTGCCCACGAACCCGAACGTCACCAGGGCGGCGACGGCAGCGACCGTGTCGGGGCCGTGATTGTGTCGCACGCGCTGGCTCGCCGCCACGAACAGCGCCATCCAGGTCCACGCCGCGTACAGCTCCCACATGTGCCCGAGGTATCCCAGGTTCGCAAGCAATACGCCGCGGTCACGCAGCAGTCGGGGTGCCGCCGACCAGCGAAACGGTGGGCTCGGCGCCGCGAACGGGCCGTCATGCGGGACACGCAGCACCAGGAGCCCACCGGCCAGTGCCGAGAGCGCGGCGATGCCGACCACGAGGCGCCACTGGTCGCCCGGCACCGCCCAGCGCACGAGCTGGGGCAGCGCCGAGCCGAGCGTGAGGGCGCCGACGAGAATGCCGATCGCGAGTCCCCGGCCCTCGCGGAACCAACCGGCGACGATCTTCATCCCCGGCGGATAGACCCCCGCGAGGGCCGCGCCGCTCAGCACGCGCAGGGCGACGACGGCACCGGCATTCGGAGCCAGCGCCACACCGGCCGTCGCGAGCGCGGCGCACGCGGCGGATGCCGCGATGAGCCGGCGTGCGGACCACCGGTCCGCCAGCGTCAGCACCGCCGACACGAGTGCGCCTGCGGCGAATCCCAGCTGCACGGAGACGGTGAGCCACGCGGCCGCGGTCGGACTCAGGTGCCACTCGCTCGTCAACGCCGGCACCACCGCGGACGCGCTGAACCAGGAGGCCATGGCCAGGAGCTCGGCGACCGAGAGGAGCACCAGGACTCGCCGAGCGCTCGGCCCGGAGTGATCCGGGGGTGACGCCGTTCCGCCTCTCCTCGGAGACAAGAGAGGGTCAGGGGGTGAGGTCGTCCCCCCTCTCCTCGTAGAGGAGAGGGGGTCAGGGGGTGAGGTCACAACCCCGTGGGGTGGTCGAGGAATACCCAGGGAAGCGAGAACTTCTTCGCGACATGCTCTGCCAACGCCCGCACCCCGAATGTCTCGGTGGCGTAGTGCCCGCCGTAGTACACGTTGAGACGGAGCTCCTCCGCCAGGACATAGGTGTGGTGCGTGCCCTCACCCGTGACGTAGGCATCCAGGCCGGCAGCGGCTGCCTGCGGGATGATCGAGCCGCCCGCTCCCGTGACGATGCCCAGGCGCCGGATTCGCTCCGGTCCAAAGGCCAGGACGCGAGGGGGCGCGCCGAGCACGTTACCGAGCCGCGTCGTGAGCGCATCCCGCGTCACGTCCAGCTCGCCCCAGACCCCGCACGCCTGCCCCTGCCATTCACCGAACGCATCGCACACCCGGACGCTCAGCTGCCTCGCCAGCAACGTCGCGTTGCCGATTTCGAGATGGGAGTCCAGCGGCAGGTGCGCGGCGTAGAGGGCCACGTTGTTGGCGATGAGCGACGCGACGCGGCGGTACACCGGCCCCGCGAGGGGTACGAGCCCGCCCCAGAAGAGACCGTGATGCACGAGCAGCAGATCGGCGCGCGCCTCGACGGCGAGCCGCACGGTCGCCTCGCAGAGATCGACCGCGGCGGCGAGCCGCGTGACCTCACCACCGTTCTCGACCTGCAGGCCGTTCAGCGCCTCGGGCGCGTCGCGCACATCGCGCAGGCGCAGAAAGTCGTCGAGATAAGCGACCAGCGGCGCGAGCTTCATGCTGCGGGAGACAAACAGTATCGCGACATCAAGGAGCCACGTAAACGACAGTATGCTTCATAGTGGACGAGATTCCCACATTCCGATGCGCGTTAAGTCCTTGTGGGGATTGACTGGCAGAGAATCCACACGAAGCGGCGTCTCGGTGTGTGGAAATCTCCCCCTAGTAGCCGCCGGCTGCCGCGCGGCTCTTCGTGTTCGCCGGGCGCTCGGCCTCCTCCAGCGCGTCGTCGCCCATCCGCAGGATGCCATTGATCTCGCCGCCTTCCTGGACGAGCAGCTTGCGGGTCGCGATGTCGCCGTGCACCACGCTCGTCCCCTGCAGCTCGACGCGCTCCTCCGCCCGAATGCTGCCGCGCACTTCCCCGCCGATGATCGCCTCACGCGTCACGATGTCGCCCTCGACGAGGCCACCCTTGGCGACGAGCACCTGCCGACCGGCCTTCACGGTTCCCGTCACGGTGCCTTCGATCTTGACGACCCCATCGGCCAGCATGTCGCCCACCACGCGCATGCCGGTGCCGATGATCGACAGCCCTGCCACTTCCGGAGCGCCCTGCCCTCGTTCCGCGAAAATCGCCATGGTCAGCGTCCCTCGTGCTTCACGACCGCGAGCGGATCCAGGGAGCGCCCGCCGCGCCGGATTTCGAAGTGGAGGTGCGGTGCCGTCGAGCGTCCTGAGCTGCCCGACAGCGCGATCACCTGCCCCGCCCCGACCTGGTCCCCCTCGCCGACGAGGAGGCGGGACGCGTGGCCATACATCGTTTCATATCCGTCGGGATGGCGCAAGAGGACGAACAGGCCGTAATCCCGGTCCACCCCGGCTTCCGCCACGGTCCCGCCCCCCGCCGCCCGGATGGGGGTGCCCGGCGGCACCGCGATATCCACGCCGGGATGCGACTCGGCGGGCGTCCCGGACCGCACCTGACCCCGTGTCACGAACCCGCGGTCGTCCAGCGGCCAGTGCGTCGGGGTCGTCGGGCCGGGAGCGTAGCGCGGCGGGGCGGACGGGGCGCGCGCGCGGACCGGGACCGCCTGCATCAGCAGCACGCCCGCGTCGGGACGGGGTGCCGGGACGCGCCCGCCCAACAGCTGGCGCAGCTCCTGGTAGTTGGCTTCGGCCCGATTGAGCGCCCCGGCGAGCTGCTGGACGCGCGCGTTCTCCTGGCGGAGCCGTTCGACTTCGCGCTCGAGCGCCGGGACACGCGCCGCGTTGCGGGTGATCGGACCGGCAAACACGAAGAACCCCACCACGACCACCGCGAGCACGATCGCCGCCACCTGAACGGCGCGCAGCAGCCGCAGCGGAATCCGGAACTGGCGCGACGCCACGTCGCCGTCCACGTGCACGACGATCGTGACGCCACGACGCTCAGTCATCCATCGAACGGCGCGCCGAGCATCAGCTCGAGCAGGCGGGCGAGATCATCATTGGAGTAGAAGGCGACGTGGAGCTGGCCCTTGCCGCTGGCCCGCAGCGTGACGCGCACGTCGGTGCCCAGGCGGCGCCGCAGCGCGTCTTCGACCCGTCGCACCTCCGGGGCCGACCCCATGCCGCGCTGCGTGCGTACCCTGCGCGCCGGTGCCCGGCCGCCACGCACGCGATCCTCGACCTCGCGCACCGACAGTCCCTGGGTCACCGCATCCCGCGCGAGCGCGGTCACGGCCCGCGGGTCGGGCAGGCTCAGGAGCGCCCGCGCGTGCCCGACCGTGAGGCCCCCATCGTGCAGCATCTCCAGCACGGCCTCGGGGAGCTTGAGCAGTCGCAGCGCGTTCGCGACGGTCGAGCGATCGCGCCCCACGGCGTCCGCCACGTCCTGCTGTGTGAGCTGGAACTCGGCGAGCAGCCGTTCATAGCCTCGCGCTTCGTCCACCGGCGACAGATCGTCACGCTGCAGATTCTCGACCAGCGCGAGGGTCAGCAGGGTGCGGTCGTCGGTTGCGCGCTTCACCGCCGCGATCTTGCTCCAGCCCAACGCCTGGCACGCGCGCAGGCGCCGCTCGCCCGCGATCAGCTCGTAGCCGCCGGCCGCGGCCGGGCGCACCACGACGGGCTGCAGTAACCCCGCCTTGCGGATCGATGACGTCAACTCCTCGAGCGCCGCAGGGTCCACGTCGCGGCGCGGCTGGAACGGGTTGGGCCGGATCTGCTCGATCGGCAGCTCGACGAGGTTGCCGTCGCGCTCGGCCTCCTCGCGCGTCGGGCCGAGCAACGCCTCCAGGCCGCGGCCGAGGCGGCGGCGACCGGCAGCGGTTTCGGTCATGCAGGCACCGGCGGCAGCGCTTCGGCCACCGGCTCGGCCGGCGGCGGGGCAGGGGCTTCCCGCTCGACGCGCCGGATCAGCTCCTGAGCGACGGCCAGGTAGCTCTGCGTGCCAACCGACTGGACATCGTACAGCAGGATCGGCTTGCCGTAGCTCGGCGCTTCGGCGAGCCGCACGTTCCGCGGGATCGGCACGTTGAACATCCGCGCCCCGAAATACTCGCGCGCTTCATCGGCCACCTGGCGACACAGGTTGAGGCGCCCGTCGTACATGGTCAGCAGCACACCATCGATGGCGAGATCGGAATTGCAGTTTCGCTGCACGAGCTTGACCGTGTTCAGCAGCTGCGACAGCCCTTCCAGCGCATAGTATTCGCACTGAATCGGGATGATGAGACCGTCGGCCGCCGTGAGGGCGTTGAGGGTGAGGAGCCCCAGGGACGGTGGGCAGTCGATGATGATGTACTGATACTCGTCCACGAGCGGGCGCAGTGCGCGGCGCAGCGTCTTCTCCCGTCCAGAGCGATTGACGAGCTCCACTTCGGCCCCCACGAGATCCTGCGTCGCCGGCACGACATCGAGGGACGGGAGGTGGACCCCACGTACGCGGATGTCGGCGAGGGGGACATCGTTCAGCAGGGCGTCATACAGCGAGGACGTGACGCGGTCGCGCGCGACCCCCACACCACTCGTCGAGTTGCCCTGGGGATCGGCATCGAGTAACAAGGTCCGACGCTCGGCGGTCGCCAGAGACGCCGACAGGTTCACGGCGGTCGTCGTCTTGCCGACGCCGCCTTTCTGGTTTGCAATGGCGATGACGCGTGACATTGGTTAAGTTATTGATTTACAATCACTTATGTGATAGTGATGTATCGCGGCCACCAATATAGCGTTGCGGCACACAGCCGTAAAGAGCTGTTCCACGTGAAACGAGTTGCTACAAGAGACCAAGCTTTGTTTCACGTGAAACTGACGAGGCAGGCTGTTTCACGTGGAACCGCAACGTCGACGGTCAGTCCGCCGGCCGGATCCCATCCTTGACCAAACCGATCTCCGGACTGAACGTGATCGCGCCGACCGGCCGTCACCCCCCATATCGGAGACTCCGGTGTCTAGACTGTTGCCACCCGTCATCGCCGTCGTCCTCGGTGTTGGACTGCCGTGCAACGCTGCGGCTCAGACCAGCAGTCCTGATCCCGACCCGTCCCGCGCCGGCCCGCTCGACAACGGCAAGATGTGGGTGTTCGAGTACGCCCCTTCGGAGTACTTCAGCCGGACCTACGGCTTCACCGCGGACTCGCTGTGGTTCGCCCGTGCGCGCCTCTCGGCGCTGCGCATCCCGGGCTGCTCGGCGGCGTTCGTATCGCCCAACGGGCTCGTCGTGACCAACCATCACTGCGCTCGCGGCGCCGTCACCCAGGTGAGCCGCGCCGGCGAGACCCTGCTCGACAGCGGCTTCTACGCCCCGTCCGCCGACGCCGAGCGCCGGATCGAGAACTACTGGGCCGACCAGCTCGTCGCGACCGAAGACGTGTCGGCCGAGGTCTTCGCTGCCGTGGATCGCGCCACGACCGACGCCGACCGCGACCGCGCCCGGCGCGAGGCCCTCACCGCCGTCGAGGCTCGCCTGCGCGCGCGACACGCGCCCACCGCGGGCGGCGACTCGATCCACATCCAGATCGTGCCGCTGTATCACGGCGGCCGGTATTCGGCCTACGTCTTCCGGCGCCTCACCGACGTGCGGCTGGTCGCGGCGGCCGAGCTGCAGATGGGGTTCTTCGGCGGCGACGCGGACAACTTCACCTATCCGCGCTACGCCCTCGACTTCGCGTTCCTGCGCGTCTACGGACGCGACGGCCGGCCCCTCCACACCGACCACCACTTCAGTTGGAGCAGGGAAGGGGTCCGCGAAGGCGACCCGGTCTTCGTGATCGGCAACCCGGGACCCACAAATCGACTTAACTCGTTGTCACAATTAGAGTTCCAGCGTGACGTGCAGGTGCCGGCGAGTGTGGCGTTCCTCAGTAGCCGTCTCGCCGTCCTGGGAGAGTTCCAGCGCGCCCGGCCCGCGGACGCCGAGGCGCTCGGCATCCGCAACACGATGTTCGGACTGTCGAACAGCCTCAAGGCATCGGCCGGGCGGCTGGCAGCGCTGCGGGATCCCGTGATCATGGCTCGGCGCCGGGACGCGGAGCGCCGGTTGCGCGAGGCGATCAACGCGCGGCCCGAGCTTCAAAGCCGGTTCGGCGACGTGTTCGAGGGCCTCGCCGACCTGCAGCGCCGCAAGACCGCGCTCGCGCCCGCGCTCACCGCCTTCGTCCAGCTCGAGAACGTCGCCACGGCGCCCGCGGTCTTGAGACGCGCGCTCACCGCGCTGACCTGGCAGGACGCCCGTGCCCGGGAGGCGCCACTGGACACCGTCGCCGCGCTCCGTGCCCGCCTGCTCCAGATCGGCGACCGTCCGCTGCAACTGGAACACGGCCTGTTGGCGGCCCGGTTCGCCGACTTTCAGCGCGCGCTCGGCGCGAATCACCCCGTGACCCAGGTGGCGCTCGGCGGGAAGTCGCCCGACTCGGCCGCCGCAGCCATGCTCGCGACCTCGGCGCTCGCTGATTCGACGCGCACAGCACTCGCCTTTGGCGGCGATTCCCTGCCGGGCGGCGATCCGGCGCTGGCGCTCGCCGCCGCCCTGCGACCTCCCCACCTGGAACTGCAACGCGCGCTCGCTCCCATCGCCGCCTCCGAGCGCGAGCTGGCGGGCCGCCTCGGCCGCGCGCGGTTCGAGGTCTACGGCCGGAGCATTCCGCCCGACGCCACCGGCTCGCCGCGCATCACCGACGGCGTGGTGCAGGGCTACGACTACAACGGGACACGCGCGCCCGTCTTCACCACGTTCTACGGCCTGTACGACCGGTTCCGCGCCTTCGGGCCCGGCACCGAGTGGGACTTGCCGTATCGGTGGCGGCGTCCGCCGCCAGGGCTGGACCTGGGCACGCCACTCAACTTCGTGTCCACCGCCGACACCTACGGGGGCAACTCGGGTTCACCGGCCGTGACACGGGAGCTGGCGCTCGTGGGTCTCAACTTCGACCGCAACATGGAGGGGCTGTCGCGCGACTTCGTTTACTTGCCAGAGCGCGGCCGCAACATCATGGTCGACGTGCGCGCCATCCGGGCGGCGCTGGACCATGTATACGACGCCGACAGGATCGTGCGAGAGCTGGAGACGGGACGACTCTATCGGACCGAACGAGAGGCCGACGCCAAATAGACTCGCCGACGCACAGCTACACGGTAGACGCGTATGGCGCACAGGCGCATAGGTGGGGAGTAGGCCACGGGTGCGTAGGAAGGATTCACCATGCGCGATTCGGATGTTTGTCGCCGACCCTGCGCTGAGCTACGCTGACTCCGTGGCTACGTATCGCACCCTGAAGGCTTGGCAGCATGGCCAGCGTCTCGCGATCGAGTGCGCGAAAGCGGCCCGCGAATTCCCGGAGTACGAGCAGCACGCCCTGGCCGATCAGCTGCGCCGAGCGGGCTACAGCATTCCCCTGAACATCGCCGAAGGGAACACGCGACGTGGCACGCGCGAGTACCGGCGCTATCTCGACACGGCGTGGGCATCGTTGGCCGAGGTCCAGACCGCCCTTGAAATCGCGCGGGATTTGGGGTACCTGGAGCGCGTGGAGTTCGGTCGCTTGGAGGCGCTTGCCGCGGAGACAGGCAAGACTCTGTGGGGCCTGTTACGGAAGATCAGTGAGTCGTCCGAGGGACCTATCAGGACCCGCTAGATCCTCGTTCTAGGACCTGTTCCGTCTTCACGCCCCGCTGGGCGCCTCTGCGCCGCTGCGTGCGGCTACGCCGCTCTCACCCACCGCACCAGCTCTCTCACCCCCGGCCGCTTGCCTGTCATGAGGATCCCCACGCGGTAGATGCGCGCCGCCGCCCAGGTGACGGCCACGATGCCGAACATGAGGAGCGCGAGCGAGAGCGCGAGCTGCCCCGGCGGCAGGCTGCCCGCGGCCCACCGCACCGGCATCGCGATCGGGGACGTGAAGGGCACGAGGGACAAGGTCACCGCGAGCGTGCCTTCGGGATCGTTCATCATCGCGAACATCGACAGGTAGGCGATCATGAGGAGGAACGTCACCGGCTGCTGCGCCTGACGGGCCTCCTGCTCGGTGCTCGAGATCGCGCCCACGACCGCGAACATCGCCGCGTACAGCAGGAACCCGCCGAGGAAGTACGCCAGGAACAGCCCGGCGGTCTCGAGCGTCACGGGTGGGAGTTGAAACACCTCGCCGGCTTCCTCGGCGCCGGCCATCCGGCCGGTGAGCGCGCGGCGCTGCGAGACCAGGGCCCAGGCCGAGAGCCCCCAGATCAGGAACTGGAAGAGCGAGACCGCTCCCACGCCGGTCACCTTGCCCAGCATCAGCTGGAACGGCCGCAGCGACGAGACGAGCAATTCGACGACCCGGTTGGTCTTCTCCTCCAGCACCGATCCCATGACGTTCGCGCCGTACAGGAAAATCGTCAGGAACAGGACGATCGCCATCACGTAGGCGAGCGTGAACGACTGTCCCGTGCTCTCGCCGGTCGTCTTGCCGCCCGAGATCTTTTTGGTCGCGAGATCCACGCGGATCTGCGCCCGGGCTACGACGGCAGGGTCCACGCCCGCGCGCTCGAGCCGCGCCGACAGGGCTACACTGGTGAGGCTGCGCTGCAGCTCGCCGATCGCGCGCAGGGCCGAGACATTGGAGGCGCGGTACTCGGCCCGGCCCGCCTCGGCCAGGTGGTCGTCGACCAGCAGGAACCCGTCGAGCTGCTTGGCGCCGACCGCGGCGGTGAGGGAGTCGACGACGCCCGCCCCCGCGGCCACGCGCTCCACCCGGAACGACCGGCTGGCAGCCAGCGCGGCGGTCACGCGCGCGCCCACCCCGGAGGTCGTGCCGTCCACCACGGCGATGCGCTTGGCGGCGCCCCCGCCGGCGAGCAGGATCGGCAGGAACATGAGCGCGCCGAAAAACACCGGCCCCAGGAGCGCCGAGACCCAGAACCACTTGCTGCGCACGCGCTCGATGAACTCGCGCCGGATGACCGCCCAGACCTTATGCACGGGACGCCTCCGGACCCGGGCGCATCTCCGGGTGCGCCGCTTCGGGACCCACGAGATCGACGAAGATCTTGTGCAGCGAAGGGGTTGCCACCTCGAAGCGGGACAAGCGCGCGCCGGAGGCGACGAGCGCCTCGAGCACCTGCTGCGGATCCGCCCCCGCGGCGAGCTCCAGCTCGGCATACTGCCCGAAGTCCTGCACCGCGGTCACCAATCGCCGGTCCCCGAACACCGCCGGCGCCGCGCCCTGGCTCCCGTCGAACGCGATCGTCACATGCCGTCCCCCATGAGCCTGCTTGACCTCGCCCAGCGCGCCGTCCACCAGCTTCTTTCCGCGAGCGATGATGCTCACTTGGTCGCACAGCTTCTCGGCGTGCTCCATGATGTGCGTCGAAAAGAGAATCGTCTTGCCCCGCCGCTTGAGCTCCAGGACCGTCTCGCGCAGGAGCTGGGCGTTGACGGGGTCGAGCCCTCCGAACGGCTCATCGAGCACGAGAAGATCGGGGTCATGCAGCACGGTGGAGATGAACTGCACCTTTTGCTGCATGCCCTTGGACAGGTCCGAGACGCGGCGGAGCCGCCAGTCACCGAGCTCGAGCCGCTCGAGCCACTCGAGCGCCTTGGCGCGCGCCGGCCGGCGCGGCACGCCCTTGGCCTCCGCCAGGAAGACCAGCACGTCGAGCACCCGCATCTTGGGGTAGAGCCCGCGCTCCTCCGGCAGGTAGCCGATCCGCGCGGACTGCTCCCGCCCCGTCAACGCGCCGTCGAACAGGCGGACGCTCCCCTCGTCCGGCGCGAAGATATTCATGATCATGCGGATCGAGGTCGTCTTGCCCGCGCCGTTGGGGCCGAGCAGGCCGAAGATGACCCCACCCGGGACGGCGAGCGACAGCGCATCCACGGCCACGTGCCCGGCGAAGCGCTTGGTCACCCGATCGAGGACGACGATGGCCGCGGCCATGTGGTGGGTATGCTAGCGCACGCGGGCCCGCGAGGGAACGGCAGCGGCGGAGGAGCGGGCAGGAAGCGGGGTGGGGTAGGGACCCTTCCCGCGTCCCGCTTCCCGGTCGCTACGCCGGCACCTGCCCGAAGATCGCTCCCGCCTTGACGACCGCGCCGGCCAGGGCGTCGATGTCGTCGACGTCGTTGTAGACGTAGAACGAGGCGCGCGCGGTGGCCGCCACGTTGAGGCGCCGCATCAGTGGCTGCGTGCAGTGGTGCCCGGCGCGGACGCACACGCCGTCGTGATCGAGGATCGTCGCCAGGTCGTGCGGGTGCACGTCGCCGTAGTTGAACGCCACCACGCCCGCCCGGTGGTCCGCGGGCCCGTACACCGTGACGCCGTCGATGCCGCTCAGCCGGTCGATGGCCAGGCGCGCGAGCGCCTGCTCGTGCTCGGCGACGCGCTCGAGCCCGATGGCCTCGAGGTAGTCGATGGCGGCGGCGAGCCCCACGGCGGCCTCGACGTTGGGCGTGCCCGCCTCGAACTTGTGCGGGATCTGGTTCCAGGTCGCATGGTCGTCCCACACCCGCGAGATCATCTCACCCCCACCGTGATACGGAGGCATCGCCTCGAGCAGGGCGGGCTTCGCGACCAGCGCGCCGCTTCCCATCGGCGCCAGCATCTTGTGGCCCGAGAGCGCGTAAAAGTCACAGTCCAGCTGCTGCACGTCCACCCGCAGATGGGGCGTGGATTGCGCTCCGTCCACCACCACCACGGCGCCCGCCGCATGAGCCAGGCGCGACAGCTGCGCCGCGGGGGTAACGGTGCCCAGCGCGTTCGAGACATAGGGGAAGGCGACGATCTTGGGGCGCCGCTCGAGCGCGGCGCCGAAGTCCGACAGATCGATGCGCCCGTCCGGCGTGACCTCCACCATGCGCAGCGTCGCGCCTTGGGCCTGGCAAAGCAGTTGCCAGGGGATCAGGTTCGAATGGTGGTCCAGGGCGGTGACGACCACCGTATCCCCCGACCGGACCGCCGCGCGTCCGTATGAGCCGGCGACCAGGTTGATCGCTTCCGTCGTCCCCCGGGTGAATACCACCGCCTCGGGCGCCCAGGCATTGACGAACCGCGCCACCCGCCCGCGCGCCGCCTCGTAGGCGCTGGTCGCGCGCACCGCGAGGTCGTACGCGCCACGATGGACGTTGGCGTTGGTCGTGTGGTAGTACTCCAGGATCGCAGCCAGCACCTGGCGCGGCTTCTGGGTCGTGGCGGCGTTGTCGAGGTAGACGAGCCGCCGTCCCCGCACCTCCCGCGCGAGGATCGGGAAATCACCCCGCACGCGGGCCGTATCGAGCAGGCCCGTCCTACTCATTGGGCGACTCCGTGGTCACCGGCTTGGGGCGCTGCTCGAGCGCGGCGCGCAGCGTGTGCCAGGGCAGGCTGGCGCACTTGACCCGCGCCGGGAAGGCGCGAACGCCCCCGAAGGCGGCGAGCTTGCCGAGCACGGCCGGGTCGGCGGGGCCGTCGGTACCGCTCATCAGCATGTCGTGGAACGCGTGAAACAGCGTGTCCGCCTGGGCCACCGGCTTGCCTTTGACCGCCGTGGTCATGAGCGACGCCGCCGCCTGCGAGATGGCGCAGCCGCGCCCCTGAAACCCGATGTCCCGGATCACGCCGTCCTCGACCTGCAGCTCGAGGGTGATGCGATCGCCGCACAGGGGGTTGTTCCCCTCGGCCGTGTGGCTCGCGCCGGGCAGCGCGCGGAAGTTCCTCGGGGCTCGATTGTGCTCGATGATGATCTGCTGATAGAGGTCTCGCAGATCCGGCAGCACGCTCATGCGGTCCTCGGGATGCCGCTCCGGGCCAGCCGCGCGCGCACGAGGTCGTCGAGCTCGGCCCGCAGCGCCGCCAGCTCCATGCGCCCCAGGACCTCGGCGGCGAAGCCGTAGGTGAGCAGGCCGCGCGCCGCTGCCTCGTCGAGCCCGCGGCTGCGCAGATAGAACAGCGCCCGCTCGTCCAGCGGCCCCACGGTGGAGCCGTGCGTGCACTTGACGTCGTCGGCGTAGATCTCGAGCTGCGGCTGGCTGTCGGCGTGCGCGTCGCTCGACAGCAGCAGGTTGTTGTTCGTCTGCTTCGAGTCGGTGCGCTGGGCGCCCGGGCGCACGATGATCCGCCCGTTGAACACGCCCCGGGACCGCTCGTCCAGCACGCCGGTGAAATACTCGTGGCTCTCGCAGTGCGGCTGGGCGTGATCGATCACGGTATGATGGTCGGCGTGCTGCCGGCTGCCGAGCACGTAGAGGCCGTTGAGCAGCAGCGATCCACCCGTTCCGTCGAGCACGGCGCGCAGATCGTGGCGCGCGAGGGCGCCGCCGAACGCCGCGGGGTGGAGACGTACCACGCTGTCGCGTCCCTGAATCGACCGGGTGGTGGCGATATGGAACGCCCGCTCGTTTTCCTGCTGGATGCGGTAGCAATCCGCCCGCGCCCCGTCGCCCGCGACGATCTCCGTCACCGCGTTGGTCCAGTGTACGCCGTCACCCAGCGACACGTAGCGCTCGACGATCGTCGCGCGGGCCGCCCGCTCCAGCACGATCAGCGTGCGCGGGTGGCACACTTCGGGCCCGGTGCCCGGCACGGCGACGAACAGGATCTCGACCGGCTCGGCAAGCTCCCGCGCTGCGGAAATGTGCACGAGCGCCCCGTCGGCCACGAACGCCGTGTTCAGCGCGGCGAAGGGACCCTCCGAGCCATTCGCCGATCGACCCAGGTGGCGCTCGACCAGCTCCGGCTGGCGCTCGAGCGCACGCGCCAGGCTCTCGAGCCGCACACCCGCCGCCGGGCCCGGCGCCGTCGACAGCGGCTCGCTGAAGTGTCCGTTCACGAAGACCAGGCGGGCGCCGCCGGAGCGCTGTGGGAGCTGAGCGGGTGACGGGAGGAGGGAGGCGGGAGCGTCCGCGAGGCGGAACGGCGTTTCCGCGATCGGCGCGACGCTCGTGAAGCGCCATTCCTCCTGGCGCGTCGTCGGAAAGCCGAGGGCGCCGAAGCGGGCGATGGCGCCTTCGCGCAGCGCTCGCAGCCACGCGGGTGCACGCCCGGCGCCATTGCCGGCGAACGCGCGCTGCGCCGCGACGAAGCGCTCGACCGGGCCCGCCCCCGCCAGATCCACGCCCGGCATCGTCACGCGACCGCGGTGGGGGTCTTCGTCCAGTCGTAGCCCCGCTCTTCCAGCGCGAGCGCGAGCTCGGGGCCGCCCGACCGCGCGATGCGGCCGTCGGTCAGGACGTGGACGCGGTCCGGCGTGATGTGGTTGAGCAGGCGCTGGTAGTGCGTCACGATGATGGTGGAGCGCTCGGGAGCGCGCAGCCGGTTCACCGCGTGCGCCACGGTCTTCAAGGCGTCGATGTCGAGTCCCGAGTCCGTCTCGTCGAGGATCGCAAGGCGCGGCTCGAGCACGGCCATCTGGAGGATCTCATTGCGCTTCTTCTCACCGCCCGAGAACCCTTCGTTCACCGGCCGGTTGACGAAGCTGTCGTCCCAGCCGATCGCCTCGAGCTTCTGCTCGAGCACCGCGAGGAAGTCCATCGGGTCGAGCTCTTCCTCGCCGCGCGCCTTGCGGACCGCGTTCACCGCCGACCGCAGGAAGTAGGCATTGGTGACGCCCCGGATTTCCACCGGATACTGGAAGGCGAGGAAGATCCCTTCGCGGGCGCGCTCTTCCGGCTTCCGGGCGAGCAGATCCTGGCCGCGGTAGCGGACCGCGCCCGCCGTCACGGTGAAGGCCGGATGGCCCGCGAGCACTTGGGCCAGCGTGCTCTTGCCGGAGCCGTTCGGCCCCATGATGGCGTGCACCTCGCCGATGCCGACCGTCAGGTTGACGCCGTGCAGGATCTCGGCACCGGCGACGCCGGCGTGCAGGTTCTCGATTTCGAGCATGATCGAAGTCATCAGTCGTCAGTGGTCAGTCGTCAGTGCCTGCAAGCGCGTGTGCCGTTTCCCGTGTCACGTTTCCCGGCCGCTAACCAACGCTGCCTTCGAGGCTGATGCCGAGGAGCCGCTGCGCTTCGACGGCAAACTCCATCGGCAGCTCACGGAAGACCTCCCGGCAGAAGCCGTTAACGACCAGCGACACCGCGTCCTCGGTGCTCAGGCCGCGCTGCCGCAGGTAGAAGATCTGGTCCTCGCCGATCTTGGAGGTGGACGCCTCATGCTCCATGATGGCCGTGCTGTTGCGCACGTCGATGTAGGGGAAGGTGTGCGCCCCGCACGCGCTCCCGATCAGCATCGAATCGCACTGCGAGTAGTTCCGCGCCCCTTCCGCCCCCTTCATGATCTTCACCAGGCCGCGGTAGGTGTTCTGGCCGCGCCCGGCCGAGATGCCCTTGGAAACGATCGTGCTGCGGGTGTTCCTGCCGAGGTGGATCATTTTGGTGCCGGTGTCGGCCTGCTGCCGGTGGTTGGTCACGGCCACCGAATAGAACTCGCCGACCGAGTCGTCCCCCTGGAGGATGCAGCCCGGGTACTTCCACGTGATCGCCGATCCGGTCTCGACCTGCGTCCAGGAGATCTTGGAGCCCCGGCCCGCACACTTGCCGCGCTTGGTGACGAAATTGTAGATGCCGCCGCGGCCTTCCTCGTCTCCCGGATACCAGTTCTGGATCGTCGAGTACTTGATCTGGGCACCGTCCAGCGCGACGAGCTCGACCACGGCCGCGTGCAGCTGATGCTCGTCCCGCATCGGCGCCGAGCAGCCCTCCAGGTAGCTCACGTAGCCGCCCTCCTCCGCCACGATCAGCGTCCGCTCGAACTGGCCGGTCGCCGAGGCGTTGATCCGGAAGTAGGTGGACAGCTCGAGCGGGCAACGCACGCCCTTTGGGATGTAGGCGAACGAGCCGTCCGTGAAGACGGCGGAATTGAGCGCGGCGAAGTAGTTGTCGTTGGCCGGGACGACCGTGCCGAGGTAGCGGCGGACGAGCTCCGGGTGCTCGCGCACCGCCTCGGAGATCGCACAGAAGATCACGCCCTGCTTCGCCAGCGTTTCCTTGAACGTCGTCGCGACCGAGACGCTGTCGAACACCGCGTCCACCGCAACCCCGGTCAGGCGCTTCTGCTCCTCCAACGGGATCCCGAGCTTCGCGAAGGTCTGGAGCAGCTTGGGATCCACCTGATCGAGGCCCTCGAGCCGGGGCAGTGCCTTCGGCGCGGCGTAGTAGCTGATCGCCTGGTAGTCGATCGGCCCGTAGCGGACGTTGGCCCAGTGCGGCTCCGGCATCTGGAGCCAGTTGCGATATGCCCGCAGGCGCCACTCGAGCAGCCACTCGGGCTCGCCCTTCTTGCTCGAGATCAGCCGGATCACGTCCTCGTTGAGGCCCGGCGGGACCACCTCGGACTCGATGTCGGTGACGAATCCGTACTTGTAGGGCTGCAGGACCTGGGCTGGGATCGACGTCATGCGCCCTCCGACCCGCGCTTGCCGGCGGGGAAGGTGATCGCGTACTCGCAGGCGTTGCAGCCGCTCGGGATGTGCGCCAGCCGCTCCACGTCGGCGGCCAGCACGGTCTGGAGGAACCGCGCCTCCGCGGCACACACTTCCGGGAATCGCTCCGCGACGGAGCGGATGGCGCAGTTCAGCTCCGACAGGCGGAACGTGCCCTCGTGCTGCGCCCATTCCGCCATGTAGCCTGCTTCGGTCAGCACCCGGGCGATCGTCTCCAGCCGCTCCGGCAGCGCCACGCCGTCGAGCTCGGCCTCGAGCCGGCGGGTGAGGCCGGAGTAGTGGTCTTCGAACACCTCGACGGCCGCCTGCCGGCCCGCCTTCTCGGACACTCGCTCGAGCACCTCGGTGAGCGTCTCCTCGTAGCGGCGGGGGAACAGGGCTTCGCCGGCCGGCGCCAGACGGTAGGCGTACGTCGGCGCACCGACGCCGCGCTGCTCGCGCCCGTAGAGGACCAGCCGCTCGGCCTCCAGCTCCTTCAGATGGTGACGCACCGCGTTGGGCGAGACGCCCAGCCGCGCGGCCAGCTCGCGGGCGGCGAGCGGCTGCGCCCGCTTGAGCGCCAGCACGATTTCCCCACGAAGTCCCTTGTGAGCCGGGAGCTGCGGCAACCCGGACGAATGCATGGGCGGAATCATATCCCGCCTCAGGACGTGTTGTCAACTAAAAACCATAAGATTTGGATGAATTCGTAAGACAACCTGCTGTAGTGACTTACGGGCAGCGCTAGTAGGTGTCGCGATTGATCTGCCGCACGAGCCGCTCGTAGTCCTCCGGCGTGTTGAGATCGTCCACCACGGCAGGGTCCTCCACGGGCACCGTGAGGACCTGCGAGCGGTGGGCGTGCAAGACGGCCCGCGGGCCCTCGCGCGCCGCGACCTCGCTGGTCTCGAGCTCGCCGAACAGCGCGGCGCTCCAGATCACCGGGTGCCCGCGACGGCCGGCGAACAGGGGCACGACGGCGGCCGGCGCCGCGGGCGTGACGGCGCGGCGGTAGGCCTCGATGAGGCGTTCGACGGTCGTGAGCTGCACGTGCGGGAGATCCACCGGCCAGACCAAGGCGGCGCCGGGCCGGCTGGGTCGGAGCGCCGCGAGGGCGAGCCGCAGCGATCCGATTGGCCCGGACTCGGGCTCGGGGTTCTCCACGATCAGGCAGTGGTGCGCGGCCAGGACCGGGCGAATGCGGGGCGCGTCGGGCCCGAGGACCACGACGCGAGTCTTGATGTCCAGGGCCTCCAGGGCTTCGAGGATGCGCACGGCGAACGGTGCCCCGCGGAAGTCGAGCAATGCCTTGGGGCTGTGCATACGGCTCGAGCGGCCGCCGGCCAACACGATCCCGGCCACGGGCATGAGGAGCGGCGAGTATAGGGGGGCGGGGCGGGGACGGCAACCGCTGGTCCCGCAATTAGTTGTGCCTCAACGGGATACAGCTCAGCGGACGGCCCGGCCCCGCGCCTGGTGGGGTCCACAGTTGCGGACCGGCTCCGCACACCCACATTAGGCGCGCGCTATGGCCGTCCGTCGCGTTCGCCAGCTCGGCGACCCCATCCTGCGGACCCGGTGCGAGCCGGTGGAGGACGCACGTTCGCCCGCCACCCGCCTCATCGCCGACGACCTGCGGGACACCCTGCGCGCCGCCAAGGAGAAATACCACATGGGGCGCGCCATGGCCGCCCCGCAGATCGGCGCGCCCGTGCGCATCGTGCTCGTGGAAACCCAGAAGCAGCGGTGGGTGATGGTGAACCCGGAGATTACCGACGTGGGGTCCGAGGACTTCCTGGTGTGGGACGACTGTTTTTCGTTCCCCGATCTGCTGGTCCGCGTGACGCGCGCACACCACATCACCGTCACCTACCAGGACCTCAAGGCCAAGAGTCACACGCTGGAGCTCGAGGGGCCGATGGCCGAGCTGTTGCAGCACGAGATCGACCACCTGGACGGGATCCTCGCGCTCGACCGGGCGACGGGCCTCGACCCATTCGCCTATCGCACGGAGTGGGAGAAGACCCACACCCGCCAGCAGCGCTACGGGTCACCGCAGGCGCGAGAGATGTGACGGGACGGGAAGCGGGAAACGGGAAACGGGCATGCTGACTCGGCGGCGTTTCCCGTGTCCCGTTTCCCGCTTGCTTCAGCAGCACTCCGCGTCGCTACACCAGGGGCAGCACGGGTTCACGGATCTCACCTCCTCTCGCATCAGGCGGAGCCGACGACGCATTTCCCGCCGCGACGCAGTCGCAGCCGCGCGCGTAGTCGGCGCAGGTCGTCCTGCACGTCCTCGCAGCAGCACACGGTCTGCAGGCAGGGCCGCAGCCCGGCGAGCAGCGCGTGCTCGGGGTCGCGCAGCCGGTAGTACATCCAGCGACCCTCACGGCGCTCCACCACAAGCCCCGCCGCCTTGAGCAGCCTCAGATGCCGGCTGACGCTCGGCTGGGGGAGCGCCAGCGCGTCCACCAGCTCGCACACACACAGCCCATCCTGAGCCTCCAACAGGCAGCAGGCGAGACGCAGGCGAATGCGCTCACCGAGCGCCGCGAACACCACGTGCGCGTCCCGCGCGGGAATGACCGTCAGCTGCATCTATGTCAATATATGAATATATGAACCGGCGTCAAGCGCCCGGGCGCCTGGCCTGTGGCTTACGGAGCGCAGCCCTCGCGGCGCTGCGTGTCGGCGATGTGCACGACCTTCCACCCCGCCTCCGAGCGGAACAGCTGGAACGCGTCGAACCCGCAGTGGGAGAGCTGGGTTCCGAAGTAGAAGGTGTAGCGCGTCCACACCGTGGCGAGGTTGTCATCCTGGCGTACTTCGGAATCGACGATGCGCTCGTCCAACGGCTGCGTGGCCGCCCCGACGCTGCCGACGAACCGATCCATGGACGCGACCCGCATCACGGGCTTGCCGTCGCGCGTGGCGGTCGTCACGAGCCGGGCCCCGGAGTCGAGCACGGCGCGCAGCGCGACGGTGTCGCGCGCGCGCATGGCGTCGAACATCCGCTGCACGGTCTTGAGGATCTCCGGATCGGGGCTCGGGGTCGGACCGCTCTGCGCCGCGCCGGGCACGGTGAGGCCGAGGCAGGCCAGGGCGGCGACGACCACGATTCGGACCTGTTTCACGATTGCGCGCATGGCAGCTCCGTGTAGTGCGAGGTGGACAACGGTACTAGATTGGCCGTGACGGGGGTGCCCGCCAGCCGCGGGCTGAGAGCATACCCTTTGAACCTGATCCGGGTCATGCCGGCGAAGGGAGTCTTCCGATGGTCTGCGTCACCCAGATGTCGCATGCCCGCCGGGGCACAATCACACCCGAAATGCGCCGGGTCGCCGAGCGCGAGGCCCTGGCGCCGGAGCTGGTGCGGGACGAAGTGGCCCGCGGGCGGCTCGTCATTCCGGCCAACGTGCACCACTTGCGCGGCCGGCTCGACCCGATGGGCATCGGGGCGGTCGCCCGCGTGAAGATCAACGCCAACATCGGCAACTCGGCGGTCGAGTCCGACGTCGGGCAGGAGCTCGAGAAGCTGCATCATGCCGTGCACTACGGCGCCGACACGGTGATGGACCTCTCCACGGGCGGCGACATCGACGCCATCCGGCAGGCGATCATCGAGGCGTCGCCCGTGCCGATCGGGACCGTCCCCATCTACCAGGCGGTGCAGCAGGTCAAGCGGATCGAGGATCTGACAGCCGACGCCCTGCTGGGCATGGTCGAGCGCCAGGCGCGGCAGGGCGTGGATTACGTCACGGTCCATTGTGGCATCCTGCGCGAGCACGTGCCGCTCGCCCTCGGCCGGGTGACCGGCATCGTGTCGCGCGGCGGCTCGCTCCTCGCCTACTGGATGACGCACCGCCAGGCGCAGAATCCCCTGTACACCCATTTCGACCGAGTCCTCGAGATCGCGCGCACCTACGACGTCACCCTGTCCCTGGGGGACGGGCTGCGGCCGGGCGCGATCGCCGACGCGACCGACAAGGCCCAGCTCGCCGAGCTCGTGGTCCTGGGCGAGCTGACCGAGCGGGCCTGGGCGCAGGACGTCCAGGTCATGATCGAAGGGCCGGGCCACATCCCGATGCATCAGATCGAGGCGAATGTCCGGCTCGAGAAGGAGCTGTGCCGTGAGGCGCCGTTCTACACGCTCGGTCCGCTCGTGACCGACGTCGCCCCCGGCTACGATCACATCACCTCGGCGATCGGCGCCGCCATGATCGGCTGGTTCGGCGCCGACATGCTGTGCTACGTCACGCGCAAGGAGCACCTCGGGCTGCCCAACGCCGCGGAGGTGCGCGAGGGCGTGATCGCCTACAAGATCGCGGCCCACGCCGCCGACCTCGCGCGCCGGCGCCCCGGCGCGCGGGACCGCGACGATGCCCTGTCGCGCGCCCGGTTCGCGTTCGACTGGAAGGAGCAGTTCCGTCTGGCCCTCGATCCCGAGCGCGCTCGCGAGCTGCACGACGAGTCGCTGCCCGACGAGTACTTCAAGTCCGCCGAGTTCTGCGCCATGTGCGGGCCGAAGTTCTGCTCGATGCACATCACGCGCGAGATCGAGCGAAACCTCGGGAAGGGGGACGAGGGAGGGGGGACGGGTCGGGCGGCGCAGGAGCTCGTCGCGGGCGACTAGGCCCACCCGCAGTCCCGAATGACGCCGTGCCACGGGGCGCACGCGCTACCGCGGCGCGGGCTTCAGCTCCCACAGTACGTTCACGATCACCCACCGACCGTTCCATCTCGCCACCTGCATGTAATCGATCCAGCTCGAGGCGACGACCTTGACGCTCGCGGCCCCCTGATAGATGTCGAGGATCGTCACGTCCTTCTGTTGCTGCACCACCGGCGTGTCGCGGCCGCCGCCGACCCGCGTGCTCTGCACCAGGGTCAGCGCGCTCATCTGGCCCAGGGAGCTCCGGCCATTGTCGGGATTGGTGCGCACGATGCGCTTGGCCAGCTCAGGATGGAGGGCCCGCTCCATCCGCTCGGCGTTGCCCTGGTACCAGCCCTCGATGTAGTCCAGCGCCGTGGCCCGAATGGCGGCCGAGTCGGCGGCGGACTGGGCGGGGACTGCTCCCGCCAGCGCGACGGTCGTCCAGGCAATCAGAATGACGCAGCGAGTCATGAGGTCTCCTGGCAATGAGGTCGGCTCCGCCCGTACGCGACCAGGTTGGGGCAGAGTTACAGCACGTCGGCGTGCGGTCCCCCCTCTCCCGTCAGGGAGAGGGGGTCAGGGGGTGAGGTCCCTACCCCGGCCACAGCCGGGCCAGCGCCCGCAGCAGCTGGCCCTCCGGCGAGCCGCCGTCCGGCGCCTCGGCCAACACCTGGGCGAAGCGGCGGCGGAGCAGGGGGTCGCGCGTCGCCTGCGACGCGAACTGAAGGGTCAAGGGAACGAACCACGCCGCGCGGCGGGCGCCTGCACCCGCCCGCGCGACGGCGGCGAACTGCTCGAACAGGGTGAGCAGGAACGCCTGCTTGGTGGGGAATTGCCGGTAGATGGCGCCCTTCGTGAACCCCGCCGCCTCCGCCACCTCGTCCAGCGTCGCGAGGTCGAGCCCCCGCTCCGCCATCACGCGGAGCCCCGCATCGACCAGGAGGGCGCGCGTCTCGGCTCTGCGCTTGCGCGTCACGATACCCATTGGTATCGAAGATACGTACGGGAATCTCCGGCGCCAGGGGATGTGGGGCCGACGGCCTGAACAGGGCCAGCGCCCTGACCCGTCCCCGGTCCGCATCGGGTGACCGCCGTCACCCGGCCTGGCTCGCCCAGGGCAGCTCGACGCCGCCGGGCCGGACACCACGCGCCCCAAGCCCGCCTGGGCGGCCAAGGCCGGCGTGGCCGGCGGCCTCCTGGTGCTCCTGTGGAAGTTCACGTTCGTGCTCGGCTTCGTGCTCACCAAGGGCAAGCTGCTGCTCCTCGGCCTCACCAAGGGCGGCACTCTGCTCTCGATGCTCCTCTCGCTCGGCGTCTACTGGCGGGCGTTCGGCTGGAAGTGGGCGGTGGGCGTCGTCGCCTCCATCTACGTGCACGAAATGGGGCACGTCGCGATGCTGCGCCGCTTCGGGATCCCCGCGACCGCACCGATGTTCATTCCCGGCGTCGGCGCGCTGATCCGCAGTCGCTACTATCCGAAGGACGTCATCGCCGACGCGCGAGTCGGGCTCGCCGGCCCCTGGTGGGGGCTCGGGGCGGCCGCCGCCTGTTACGTCGCCTACCTCGCGACCGCGCTGCCCGCCTGGGGGGCGCTCGCCCGCGTCGGGGCGTGGCTCAACCTCTTCAACCTGGTCCCCGTGTGGCAGCTCGACGGGGCGCACGGATTCCGCGCGCTGGCGCGGCGCCAACGCTGGGTGGCGACCGCGACGATCGGGGGCATGCTGCTCGTCACGGGGGAGGGCCTGCTCGCGCTCCTGCTGATCGGCGCCCTGCTTACGAGCTGGGCCGGCACGCCCGCCGAGCATCCCGACCGTCGCACGCTGTGGGAGTACGCCGTCCTGATCGTCGTCCTGGCCGCCATGACCCGTATCCCGGTGCCGCTGGACACGCTCCAGTGATAGCGCCGTGGTACCTATGAGTATCTCTGATACCTGCGGGTATCTGACAGCACGCCCCTTGACTGCGCACCCGGCAAATCTAGGTTTCGCCGAACGCCCCCATGCCTTACATCATCGCCGAGCCCTGCATCAACGTCAAAGACCGGTCCTGCGTGGACGTCTGTCCCGTGGACTGTATCTACGAAGGCGAGGACCAGCTCTATATCCACCCCGACGAGTGCATCGACTGCGGGGCGTGCGAGCCGGAATGCCCGGTGACGGCGATCTTCCCCGAGGAAGACACGCCGCCGCAGTGGAAGTCCTTCATCGCCAAGAACCGGGACGTCTTCCAGGGCGCGAGCCCACCAGGCAAGCCACAAAGCGGACGGGGTCTGAACCAGAACCCCGGGGCGTGACCCCGGCGTGCCCGGCGTCAGCCCAACGATCCCACGAAGTCCCCCAGCGCCCGCGCGACCGCGAGGGGCTGCTCCAGCGGTGCCAGATGCCCCGCCGCGGGGATCACGACGTATTGCGCGCCTGTGATGCCGGCCGCCATGGCAGCAGCTGTGGCGGGCGGGGTGATCGCATCGTCCCCGCCGACCAGCACGAGCGTGGGCACACGCACCGCGCCCAGTGTAGGCGTCGAGTCGGGACGGTCGCGCAGCGCGGCCAGCGCACCGACGATCCCCGGCACCGGCTGACGCTCGATCATCTCGCGTACCTGCCGGACGACCTCCGGTTGCGCGGCGTGTGTGGCCGGAGACAGCAGGCGGGGCAGGAGCCGGTCTGCCACGGCCCCCGCGCCGTCGCGCGCCGCCACGCTCGCCAGCTCATCGCGCCCCCGCCGTGCTTCGGGGGAGTCCGCCTCCGCCTTCGTGTCCGCGAGCACAACGGCCTTGAGCCGGTCGGCGTGCCGCCGCACCAGCTCGAGCACGATGTAGCCGCCCATTGACAGCCCGCACGCCACGGCCTGCCGCACGCCCAGCGCGTCGAGCAGCGCCACGAGATCATCGGCGTAGTGCGCGATGGCATACCCGTCGGCCGGCACGCTCGAGGCACCGGCCCCCCGCAGGTCGGGCGCAATGCGGCGGCAGCGGCTCAGCCCGGCGATCTGGTGGCGCCACATGGTGCGGTCGAGCGGAAACCCGTGCACGAACAGCACGGGAAGTCCGTCGCCGCGGACGTCGACCGCCAGCTCGACGCCCGGCACCGAGACGCGCTGGAGCTCGCGAGCGGCGGAGCCGGTACGCGGCCCGAACAGTTGCGCTAGCTCGTCCGACATGGGCGCCGGCCGTCCCACCCGGTCGGTCATCACGAACACGATCTCGGCCTCGGCCACCAGCGTGTCATCGGCCGGTCGGGTCGCGGTCTGCCGCAGGGTGAGGCTCGTCGTTCCGCGCGCGAGCACCTGGGTCTCGATGCGGAGCACGTCGCCGGGATACACGGCCGCACGGTAGTCCACCGTGGCCCGGCGCACCGCCGGCCACACCCCGTGGCGCCGGAAGATGTCCATCCCCGGACCCCTGGCGAGCGCGTCCCAGCGAGCCCGCTCGAACACGGTGAGAAACGACGCTTCGTTCAGGTGCCCCGCCGCGTCGCACTCGTAGGGGTAGACCGTCAGCTCGACCGCCGGCAGGGTCGTCACCGCGTCAGCTCCGAGGCGGATGGCGGAAACGAAAACGTATGCCAGAACACGACGTGCCGGAACCCGCGCGCCGGAAGGTCCGCCAGCGCCGCGAGCGCCTTGGCCCCGTAGGTCGAGTCGAGCGCCAGCCCGTGGCGGGCGGCGCGAGTGCGCGCGGCCTCGCCGCGATCGGTGGGGAAGCCGTAGCCCCGGCCGAGTCCGTCGACGACGAGGGGGAGGAGGGAAGCGGGACGGGGGACGGGTACGCCGTGCTCCCATAACAGCCCCCGCGCGCCGCGCGCCAGCCAGGCGCTGCGCCACGCGTTGGCGATCAGAAGCGGGGACACCCGGACGCCCACGACGCGGGTCGGCCAGCCGAGGCAGGCGAGACCGAGGACGAGCCCGGCCGCCGTACTTCCCGTACCGAGCGGCAGCACGATCGCGTCGGGCGGGGTCCGCAGCTGGTCGCCGAGCTCCAGGGCGGCGAGCAGGTGGCCGATGACGGCCCGTGGATCCGCCCCGCCGCCCGCGATCCAGCGGGGCGCGCCCAGGCGCCGGGCCGCGAGCCAGGCGCGTGCGACGGCGAGGGGCAGCGCCGCCCGCACCCTCACGCGCGCGACCACGTCGGCGCAGACCGCGCTCCGAGCGGCGACAAGGTCCGCCGACGCGGTGGACGGCTGGGGAAACTGCGCGAGCGCGCTGCGGCGGCCGAGGCGCCGCGCACAGACGGCCGTGGCGAGACAGTGGGTCGAGCCCGTGCCGCCAACCGTGACGAACACGGCGTCCGCCGGCGCGCCGGCGAGCAGGAACTCGAGCCCGCGGACCTTGTTCCCTCCGTAGAGGGCGGCGGCCCGGTCCTCCCGTTTGAGCCACAGGGTCCGGAGGCCCGCCTCGGCCCCGAGGGCGTCGGCGGGCGCCACGGGCGTGGGCCAGGTCCCCAGGCTGCAGGGCCCCAGCGCGGCGCGTATCTTTCGCGCGAGTCCGGCCGGATCGGACCTCGCAGCCGTCGCCAACTCCGAGTGCGCCATTGAGCGATTCCCCGCCGGACCGCGAAGCGTGCCCGTCAGCATAGCGCCGGGCCCGGCGCCCCGCCACGCCGCGCGTGCCTAGCCTCGTCACGACCCCCGCCGACCTCGCGGAGGTGACCACGGCCCTGCGCGGCGCGGCGCTCGTCGGCGTCGATACCGAAGGGGCGAGCTTTCACCGCTACGTCGATCGCCTCTACCTCGTGCAGCTGTCGGACGGCGCGCGCACGGCACTGCTCGATCCCCTGGCGCTCCCCGACCTGGCGCCTCTCGGCGCGCTCCTGACCGACGCCGCGGTCGAGAAGGTGTTTCACGACGCGGAGTCCGATCTCCGGGTGCTCGACCGCGACCACGGGTACCGCGCGCACGCCCTGTTCGACACCCGGATCGCGGCCCAATTGGCGGGCGAGCCCGCCGTGGGGCTCGCGAGCCTGCTCGAGAAGTACCGCGGCGTGAAACTCTCCAAGCGGCATCAAAAGGCCGACTGGTCCGTGCGCCCGCTCCCGGCGGACATGATGGCGTATGCCGTGGCGGACGTAGAGCACCTGCCCGCGCTGCGGCAGGTACTGCGCGACCGGCTCGCCGCCCTCGGGCGCCTGGGCTGGGCGGAGGAGGAGTTCGCGCGGCTCGAGGGGGTCCGCTGGACGCGCGGAACGGAGGCCAATGGCGCGGATCCCTGGGAGCGGGTGAAGGGGGTGCGGACCCTCGCGCCGCGCCAGCTCGCGGCCTTCCGCGAGCTGCACCGGTGGCGGGACGAGGCGGCGCGGCGCGACGATCGCGCGCCCTTCCGGGTGATCGGAAACGACGCCCTGCTCGCGGTGGCGCGGGCGCTTCCCGCCACGCCGGCTGCGCTGGCCGCCGTCCCCACGACCGCGCTTCCCCGGGTCCTCGCCCAACGCCATGGCCTGGCCCTTACCGACGCGGTGCGACACGCGCTGGCGTTGCGCGAGACCGATCTCCCGCGACGCGAGCGCGGGCCGCGTATCCCGCGGGACCCCGACTTCGATGCCCGCGTCGAACGGCTCAAGGCGGTCCGCAACGCCGTGGCCGGCCGACTGGGCCTCGACCCCGGCGTCCTGTGCGGCCGACCGTTGCTCGAGGCCGTGGCGCGCGCACGGCCAAGAAACGGCGCCGGCCTCGCGGCCGTCGGCGAGCTCCGGCGCTGGCAGGTGGACGTGCTGGGTGACGCGCTGCTCAGAGCGCTCGGCTAGCCCCGGTCCAACCCTTGGGGCCGCTGCGGGGATCCGTGACGCATCAGGTAGGGGTTGGAGCGGGGCTAGAATCCCATCATCGCCCGGAGCTTCGGCTCGATGCGCTCCGGGGTCCAATAGGGCTCCCACACGATTTCGATGTCCGCGTCGCGGACGCCGGGCAGCGCCCGCAGGACACGGTAGGCGTCATTGGTGATCATCGGGCCCGCCGGACAACCGGGCGAGGTGAGCGTCATCTTCACGCGAACCTCGCCGTCGTCGATCTCGACGTCGTACACGAGCCCGAGGTCGACGATGTTGAGGTCGAGCTCGGGGTCCTTGACCCCGCGCAGCGCTTCGCGCGCTGCCTCGGCGGTGATCGCCATCATGCGTGACTCCTCATCCCCGCAACCTATGGTGGCGGCGTCCCGCGCACCAGGCAGCGACGCCGCGCGGCGATCCACGCGTACACCCGCCGCGCGAGGGGCCGCGAGCCCGGCAGCGCGAACGCCCAGGCCAGCCAGCGGCGATTCGGGAGCCGCCGCAGCAGCTCCGGGACGGCGTCGGCGCCGGCGAGCACGCGCCCGTCGGGCAGCACGAGGTGCATCGCGGCAGCGAGCGCCGGCAGGCCGATCCCGAAGCGCGCCACCCGCTCCCGGTCCTGAAACGCGATCAGCGCGATCCGGCGTTCCCGGTCCCACCGGGTGAGGGTCGCCACCGCCGCCCGGCACAGCCCACATTCCCCGTCGTAGATCAGCGTGGGTTGGCCGGGCAGGGTGACACCGGCCGGGCGCTCAGCGCGCATCGCTCGCGCGCGCGGCCGCATCCGCCAGCCGGCCCCGGACTTCCTTCAGGATGGTGAAGGAGCGCGACGACCGCGGCGCGTACGCGCGATTGGTGAGCAGGACGACGAAGAGGTCACGGTCGGGATCGATCCACAGCGATGTCCCCGTCCATCCGCTGTGGCCGTAGCTGCGGGGCCCGAACAACGTGCCCGCGCTGGAGACGGTTTCGTCGGTGGGGACGGCCTGCCAGCCGAGCGCCCGGGCGCCGGGGCCGACGGCCGACTCCGGCGCGCGGGTCGTGAAGCGCCGCACGGTCTCCGCGCGCAGCAGTCGCCGCCCGCCGGGGAGCGCGCCCTCGCGCAGCATCAGCTGCGCGAACCGGCCGACGTCGGCGGCGCTGGCGAACGCGCCGGCGTGCCCGGCCACGCCGCCCAGGGCCGCGGCGCTCGGATCGTTCACGCTGCCCGCCACCGCTTGCCCCCGCCAGCGGCCCGTCGGCGCGATGCGCGGCCGCAGTGCCCGCGGCGGCCGGAACCAGGTTTGCCCGAGCGCCAGCGGCGTGAAGATCTCCCGCACCGCGAACGTCTGCAGCGGCTCGCCGGCGGCGCGCCGCACCACTTCGCCGAGCAGGATGGCGTTCAGATCGGAGTACAGCACGCGGCTCCCGGGAGTGACGATCGGCGTCGTCGCCAGCACCATGCGCAGGGCCGCCGTCGTGTCGGGCGCGTCCCGCAGCGGGAGCGTGGCGCGCAGGCCCGATGTGTGCGTCAGCAGCGCACGCACCGTGATCGCCCTGGTTCCCGCGCCGCCGAACTCCGGCAGGTAGGTCGCCACCGGCGCCTCGAGTCGCACCGTCCCACGCTCCTCCAGCAGCATCAGCGAAGTCGTGGTGACCAGCACCTTGGTGAGCGACGCGAGGTCGTACAGCGTGCTCTCGGGGCTGGCTCCCGCCGACGCGTCCGACCAGGTGAGGTGCCCGTACCCCCGGGCGAGCAGGACGGTATCGCCGCGTCCCACGACGAGGGTGCCGCCGGGAAACGCGCCGCGACGGATACCGTCGAGCACGATGGGATCGAAGGTGGCCGCGTCGAACCGCGCGGGCGCGGGTGCCGGGCGGGGGCTCGAGGTCGCCGCCCCACCCAACACCTGCAGCCCGGCGAGGATCGCTAAGACCACACTCCCGGGATCCGGCGACCGCAGGAGGGGCAGCGACCATCGGCCCCGACGCGCTGCCGCCGGATGGCGTAGCCGAAGCGCTCGATCAGGAGGTCACCGCAGTCGGGGCACCGGGTGTGCTCCCACGGGCCCACCCGGCCCGGCAGGTTGCCGGCGTACACGAACTTGAGCCCGGCGGTCGCCCCAATCTCGCACGCCCGGATCAGCGTGGCCGCCGACGTGTTGTCGGAGTCCGTCATCCGGTAGTCCTTGTGGAACGCCGTCACGTGCCAGGGGATCTCGGGGGAGATGCCGGCGAGATACTCCGCCGCGCGACGCAGCTGCGCGTCGTCGTCGTTGAAACCGGGCACCACGAGGGTGACGATCTCGAGCCAGAAGCCCCGCTCGTAGACCATGCGAATCGCGTCCAGCACGTTTTCGAGCACGCCGCCCAGCTCGCGATAGCGCCGGTCGTCCATGGCCTTGAGATCGATCTTGTAGCAGTCGGTCCAGGGTCGGATGTAGTCGAGGACCTGCGGCGTCGCGTTGCCGTTCGAGATGAAGGCGGTCTTGAGCCCGCGCGAGCGGGCTGCGCGGAACACGTCGACCGCCCACTCCGCCGTGATCAGCGGCTCGTTATAGGACGAGCCCACCATGCGGGCGCCGCGATCCACAGCGAGCTGCGCCAGCGCCTCAGGGGTCACGTCGGTGGGGAGCACGCCGGCCGAGTCGTCGCGCAGGGCCTGGGACGTGAGCCAGTTCTGGCAATAGCCGCAGTGAAAATCGCAGCCCAGCATGCCGAAGGTGAGCGTGTCCGAGCCGGGCAGGCAATGGAAAAACGGCTTCTTCTCCGTCGGATCGCACTGCAGCGCGGCCACGTAGCCGGCCGGCACGTAGAGCGTGCCGTCGCGATTGAAGCGGACCTTACAGATGCCGCGGCGGCCCGGCTTGACGAGGCAGCGGTGACCGCAGGCGTAGCAGCGCACCGCGCCCCCGGCCAGGCGCTCGACCAGCGCGCCCTCGCGCACGCGGGCGTCGAGCACCTGAGCCAGGCTCGCCGGGCCGCCATCGGCGGTCTGATGCGTCAAGAAGGAGACAATTCCGCGGGACGACATGCCGCACCTGCCTTCTCCGCAATATACCGCGCCAGCCGGGGCGGGGGGCTACCGCAGGCTGCCCGGGGGCAGCTGGTAGAGCAGCCTGGCCGTGTCGATGTCACGGGCCGACAGGCTGCGCACGCGGGCGATGGGGAACATGATGTCGTTGGAGTCGGGCGAGTGATCGAGGCCGAGCAGATGGCCGACTTCGTGGAGCGTGACGACGCGCACGTCGTCGGCGCTCATCGGGCGCCCGTTGGGGTCCACCGTGGCGATCGAGATGATGCCGGTCAGGAGGTGTCCCTGGGCGTCCCAGCGCAGGTCCGTCTGGCCGGTCCGGTTCATGTCGAACTTCTCTCGCCAGACGACGACCACGTCCGCAGCGGCCGAGTCGGCGTCCAGGTCGAACCGGACCGGGAGCGCGAGCTCCCCCCAGCGGCCGAACGCGGCGCGAACGGCGTCGGGGAAACCGGACTGGAAGTGGGGCGCGGTGCCGCGGGTCAGGTGCACCCGCACCGGTGGGTACGCTCGTTCATGCCAGCGGCGCAGCATCGAGTCGTCGGCCGCGGCGATCATCTCGTTGAGGTAGGTCTGGCGCGCCCCCGCGCGCACGCGGCGCCGCGTGTCGGCGCGCGCCAGCTGCTCGGTGTAGGTGGCGCCGCCGCCCCCGGCCGCCGCTGCTCCGCCGGTCGACTCGGGGACGGCCTGAGGCGACGCGCGTGGGGTGGTCGGCCGGCGTGCCGCCGCCACGGCCACGACCGTGTCCGGGCGCGGCGGCGACGCCGCCGGCTCGGGGTCGCGGCGCGAACGGGCCACGGCGTCCCAGATCACGGCGCCGAGGATCAGCGCGCCGACGACGAGCAGCGGCGCCGGGCGTGCGGCCATGCGCGCAATATGTCATCGCGGGCCGCTCGCCCGCTAGCGTTGCCGTGCCCGCATCTCTAAGATTTGGCCTCCCGCATGATCCCCGCGTCAGTCGTCGCGATCCTCGCCCGATGGCTCGTCCGCTGGCGCGGCTGGCTCATCGCGGCCTGGGCGGCGGTGGCGGTCCTGCTGGCCCCGGCGGCCGCCCGCGTGCACGAGGTGCTGGCCGTGCGCGGTGGATCGCGCGAGGCGACCGAGTCGCGCCGCGCGGCGGACATGATCCGCAGTGCGTTCCCGAGCCCCATCGCCGAGTACGTCGCCCTCGTCGTTCGGGGGCCGGTGCGCTGGACCCACCCGCGCTTCGACGCCGTCCTCGACTCGCTCACGGCGGCCCTGAGCCGACGGCCGTACGTGACCCAGGTGGTTTCCGCGCGCTCGATCGGCGAGTCGAGCTTCGTGAGCCGGGACCGCCGCACCACGTTCCTCATCGCGGCGCTCTCCCCGATCGACGACGATGATCTCACCCGATCCAGTGTGCCCGACCTTCGCGCCACCGTGCGGGACGCCCTCGCCCGGGTCCCCGCGGCGCGCGGCTTCGACGTCACCATCACGGGGAACCCCGCCCTCGATTACGACGTCCGGGCCATCAGCGCGGAGGACACGCGCCAGCGCGAGCGGCTGATCCTCCCCGCGCTGCTGGTCGTCCTGGTGCTGGCCTTCGGCGCGCTGGTCGCGGCCACCCTGCCCCTCATCGTGGGCGTCCTGGCCATCACCATCGCCCTGGGCCTCGTCACCCTCGCCGCCCGATTCCAGACGATGTCGGTGTTCGTGCTCAACATCGCCACGATGGTCGGACTCGGCGTGGGCATCGACTACTCCCTCCTCATCGTGACCCGCTTCCGTGAGGAGCTGAACCGCGGCCTCGCGCCCGGGGATGCGGCGGTGCGGACGATCCAGACCGCCGGCGCCGCCGTGGTCGCCTCGGGGCTCACGGTGGTGGTCGGGTTCGGCGCGCTGGTGCTCACGCCCCTGACGGAGACCCGCTCCGTCGGGCTGGGTGGACTGATCGTGGTCGCCGTGGCCGTGCTCCTCGCGACGACGCTCCTGCCGGGACTCCTCGCCGTCCTGGGGCGCCACATCGACCGGCCCCGCTGGCTCGCCCGCCCGCTGGCCCGGATCCACGCGCCGGCGGGGTGGGAGCGGTGGTCGCGCTGGCTCGGTCACCGCCCCTGGCGGGCCATCGCGCTGGGCGGTGCCGCCGCCGCGCTGCTCACGCTCCCGCTCACGCGCATCCGCATCGGGCTGCCCGCCCGCAACTGGTTCCCACCGCAGTCGGAGTCGGGGCGCGGCCTGGCGGCGCTGCGGGACATGGGGGTGAGCGGGGACCTGCAACCCACGCGGGTCGTCGTCGCGCTGCCCGCGGGCGCATCCGCCCTCACCGCCCGCCGGCTCCTCGGCCTCAAGGCGCTGAGCGACTCGCTGCGCCGCGATCCCCGGGTCCGCGACGTGCGGGGGGTCGCGACCGTCCGCCGGGGCCTCTCCGCCCTCCAGCTCGCCATGTTCTACAGCGACGCGGGCGCCGTGCGGCGTCGCTATCCGGCCTTCTTCGACGCCTATCTCAGCGCCGACGCCCGCATCACCCTGATCGATGTCGTCCCGGCGGATACGGTCTCCTTCACCGGCATGATGGACGTCGCGCGCCACGCCCGCCACGTCGCCGCCCGCGGTCCCCGCGCGCTCGATGATGCCGAGATCGTGGTGGGCGGCTTCGCGGCGTCGAGTGTCGATCTCCAGGACGACCTCCTCGCGCGGTTCCCGGACATCGTTGCCCTGATCCTCGGCGTCACGGCGGTGATGCTGTTCCTCACGTTCCGCTCCGTGCTCGTCCCCCTCAAAGCCGTGGTGCTCAACTGCCTCTCCCTCGGCGCCGCCTTCGGCGTGACCGTCCTCGTGTTTCAGGAAGGGCTGGGGGGTCGGTGGTTCGGGCTGGAGGGACCCACCGAGACGATCTTCGTGGTGGTCCCCGTGCTCGTCTTCGCGACCGTGTTCGGGCTCTCGATGGACTACGAGGTGTTCCTGCTCGCCCGCGTGAAGGAGGTGTTCGACAAGACGGGCCGGAACGACCACGCCACGCTGGAAGGGCTCTCCGCCACCGCCGCGACGATCACGTTCGCGGCGGTGATCATGGTGCTGGTCTTCGGCGCGTTCAGCTTCTCACGCGTGCTGGCCGTGCAGCTGATCGGCTTCGCCCTCGCGATGGCGGTGCTCATCGACGCGACCCTGATCCGCATCGTGCTCGTCCCGGCGATCATGCACATCGCGGGCCGCTGGAACTGGTGGCCGGGGCACAAGACTAGACGCATGGAGACGTAGACGCAGCCGGCGCATAGCAGGGGACAGAGAACAGCAGTCGGGACGCGGGAGGACCTGTCTCACTACAAACCGTTCACCATCTGTGCGCCTGTTGCGTCTACGCGTCTACCTGTCCGTCTGTGCGTCTACCCGTCTAGCTTTTGTAGGTGGGAGCCCCAGAGGTCCCAGTGCCACGCGGCCACTCGACTGCCCACGCGCGGGTCCTTGAGCGGCTTGTACTGGAGCCACGCCGGATGCAGGCCGAGCTCCCGCCCCAAGGAGAGCAGCCGGTCACGGTCCGCGCTGACCAGGTGGGCCATCCGCTCGCCGCGCACCTGGTGCCAATGAAGCCACACGCCGCCGTCGAGGGCGAAGCACATCCCCTCGCGGCGGCGCGTGAACTCCCGGCAGCGCCCGGCTATCCGCAGACGATCTTCCCCTCCGTCGTCGCCAGCCCCAGAGGTGCCGCGAGACCCGAGAAGACATAGCACTTCTTTGTGCTCTGGGTGTGCGCCGCCTCTGCCGACCATCCCTTGCCCGTCGCCTCGGGGATCGTGATGGTGACGGCCTGGCTCGAGTTGAAGTTCTTCAGCCCGTTGAGGTCAGTGGTATAGGTCGTGCTGTCATAGAAGAAGGCTTCCTCCGCCGTCGCCAGATTGCGGAGATCCGACTTCATCTGCGCCATGTAGGACTTCTCCTTCTGGTTGGAAAACTTCGGGATCGCGATCGAGGCCAAAATCCCGATCACGATCACCACCACCAGAAGCTCCACGATGGTGAACCCGCGTGCCGACATGCCCGCCACCCGCCTCTCGTCGACCCGGTGACAAGTTGCCCGTCGCGTGTGGCAGTCGCAAGAGGCGTGCTTAACCCTTGGCGTCGAGCCAATTCCTTCCCATGCCGATAGTTACCACCAGGGGCACCCGCAGCGCCGCTGCCCCCTCCATCTCGCGTTTTGCCACACCCTGGACCGCCTCAAGCTCGGCCTCCGGGACCTCAAACACGAGCTCATCGTGGACCTGCAACACCATCCGTCCACCCAGCCCCTGCTGTCCGAGCCGCCGGTGGATGCGGACCATGGCCACCTTGATGAGGTCGGCGGCGGACCCCTGCAGCGGGGAATTCGTCGCCGTGCGCTCCCCGAACGCCCGCACGCTGAAGCTCCGGTCCTTGAGCTCCGGGATGTAGCGGCGTCGGCCGAACAGGGTTTCGACGTAGCCCCGGCGCCGCGCCTCCTCGACGGTGTGGTCGAGCCAGGCCCGGACGCCGGCGAAGCGCTCGAAGTACCGCCGGATGAAGTCTCGAGCCTCGTCCTGCGTGATGCCGAGCTGGCGTGCCAGGGCAAAGGGCCCCTGCCCGTAGATCGTCGCGAAGTTGATCGTCTTGGCTCGGGCGCGCATCTCGGCCGTCACCTGGTCGGACCCCACGCCGAAGATCAAACCGGCGGTCTGGCGGTGAATGTCGCCGCCGCGCTCGAAGGCTTCGACGAAGGCCGCGTCCCCGGAGAGATGGGCGAGCAGGCGCAGCTCGATCTGCGAGTAGTCGGCCGTGAGCAACCGGCACCCGGGCGCCGCCACGAATGCGCGGCGGATCGTCCCTCCTCGCTGGGTTCGCACGGGGATGTTCTGCAGGTTGGGCTCGGCACTCGAAAGCCGGCCCGTCGCCGCCCCCACCTGGTTGAAGCTCGTATGGATGCGCCCGGTGTCGGGGTGCACGTATCCCGGCAACGCATCGATGTAGGTCGACTTGAGCTTGGAGAGCTCCCGGTACTCCAGTAGCACGCGGGGCACGTCGTGCCCGGCCGCCGCGAGCTGCTCCAGCACGTCGGCGTCGGTCGATGCCCCCGTCTTGGTTCGCTTGAGCACCGGCAGCTGCAGCTTGTCGAACAGGATGGCGCGGAGCTGCGGTGTCGAGTTGATGTTGAAATCGACGCCCGCCGCCGCGTGGATGGCGTGTTCCAGCCGCGCGAGCTCGGTGCTGAATTCCCGGCCGATCTCGCCGAGCAGCTCCCGGTCGATCAGCACGCCGGACCACTCCATCGCCACGAGCACCGGGATGAGCGGGAGCTCGATCGTCTCGAGCAGGGGCGCCAGCCGGTGATCCTGCAGCTCGTCACGGAATGCCGCATGCAGCCGCAGTACCGCTGCACTGTCGTCGCAGCAGTAGCGCGCGGCCCGCGGCACGGGCAGCTCGGCGAACGGGCGCTCGGCGCGCCCGCGCCCCGCCACCGCCGCGTACGACTCGAGCGCCAGCCCCAGCCGCTCGCGCGCGAGATCGTCCAGCGCATGTGAGCGCCGCCCGGGGTCGAGCACGAAGCTCGCCAGCATCGAGTCGTACGCGACGCCGCCAAGCTCCGCGCCCGCGCGGCGCAGCACGAGCCAGGCGAACTTGATGTTGTGGCCGGCCTTCGGCACCGCGGGGTCGGCGAGCAGCGCGCGCAGCGGCCCAAGCGCGGGCGCGTCGAGCGACGGGAGGTTGCGCGGCGCCGGATCGGCCGTCAGCTCGCCGTCGGGCGCGACATGGGCGAAGGGCAGGTACCACGACCGCCCCGGGGCGACGGCGAGTGAGAGGCCCACCAGCCGCGCCCGCATCGGGTCGCGCGAGGTCGTCTCCGCGTCGAGCGCCACGAGCGCGGCGCCCCGGCAGTCGGCGATGACGGCCGCGAGCCGGGCGACGTCGTCCACGATGGCCGGCGACGCGCCGCCCGCGTCCGGTCGGGCCTCCGCGGGCTCGGGTGCCGCGGCGGCAAACTGCGGGAGCCTTGGCAGGAGCGACCGGAACTCCATCTCGCCGAACAGCTCAGTCAGCCGCGCTACGTCCGGTGGCCGCACCCGCAGGGCCTCCAGATCGAGCGTGATCGGCACGTCCCGCCGCAGGGTTACGAGCTCGCGCGACAGGCGCGCCTGATCGCCCTGCGCCAGCAGCGCTTCGCGCGCCCGCTTCCCGGGGATCTCCCCCGCGCGCGCGAGGACGGCGTCGAGATTTCCATAGGTCGCCAGCAGCTCGCGCGCGGTCTTCTCACCGACACCGCGCACCCCGGGCACGTTGTCCGACACGTCGCCCACAAGCGCCAGGAAGTCGGTCACGCGGTCGGGCGAGACGCCCAGCCGGTCGCGTGCGTTCGAGGTGTCGACGAGGTGCTCCTCCACCCCCGCCGGCCCGCCCCGACCGGGATTGAGGAGCACGATCCGGGGGTCGATGAGCTGGTAGAAGTCCTTGTCACCGGAGACGATGACGGTCTGCACCCCGCGGGCGGCGGCCTGGGTCGCGAGCGAGGCGATCACGTCGTCGGCCTCGTAGCCGTCGATCGCGAGGACGGGGACGCGGAACGCGGTGAGGAACTGCGCGATGCGCTCGAGCGAGCGGTCGAACTCCTGCTGCAGCTCCTCGCTGAGCTTCTGTCGCGTCGCCTTGTAGGGCGCGAAGGTCCGGTGGCGGAACGATTCACCCAAGTCGTGCACCCAGCCGAGGTACGCGGGGTGGTAGCGCTCACGCAGTCGCAGCAGAAAGTTGACGACGCCCCAGGCCGCGGAACTGTTCTCGCCGCGGCTGGTGCTCAGGGGCCGGGCGATCATCGCGAAGAACGCCCGGTAGATCAGCGCGTACCCGTCGACGAGGTACAGTGCAGCGGGGGAGGGAGCGGGGACCGAGGGGGGCGAGGGCGCCGACATGGACGCCACATTATAGACGGAAAAGACGAGCCCCGCCCGGCAGGCCAGGCGGGGCGGCGCGAACGGCGTCGGGGACCGGCTAGACGCGGATCACGTTCGCGGCGTGCAGGCCCTTGTCGCCCTGCTTCACCTCGAACTCGACGACCTGTCCCTCCGCGAGCGTCTTGAAGCCGTCCATCGTGATGGCGGAGAAATGCACGAACACGTCTTCGCCGCCCTCCTGCTCAATGAAGCCGTAGCCCTTGGCGTCATTGAACCACTTCACCTTTCCCTTGGCCATTCGATCTGCCTCCTGCGGAGTCCCTCACCTAGGCGGGTGCCTGCCCGGCATGTCTTGTCGGGCGCCTGGAATCTTCGCCCACCTCGGGGCTTGTCAAGCGAGGCCCCATCAGGGGGTCGGCGACCCGTACAGCGCGCGGTAGATCGCGCGGTTGCGAAAGACACTGCGCACATACCCCCGGGTCTCCGGATAGCCGATCAACTCGATGAACTGGTCGACATCGTCCGCGCCCGGCTGCGAGAGCCAGCGGGTCACGGGCCGGGCGCCGGCGTTATAGGCGGCCACCGCCGCCTCGCTCCGCGCCGGGAACCGGCGCTGGAGGTCGGCGAAATGCGCGGCGCCGAGGTGGAGGTTGAGATCGGGCACCGTGATCCAATCGGCGTAGAACGCGACATCGAGGCCACGCGCCGTGGCGGCGGCCGTGCCCGGCAGCAGCTGGGCGAGGCCCCGTGCGCCGGCCGGTGACAGGGCCTCCGGGTCGAACACACTCTCCTGGCGTACGAGGGCGGCGAACAGGAAGGGGTCCACGCCGAACTCGGCCGCTTCCGCCTCGGTCGCCGCGCGATTGGGCCACGGGTAGATGGCGGGCAACAGGCGCGCATCGCCCGGCGCGACCGCCGCCGCCTGCCACGCGAGACGCACGGCGGCTGGCCCCCACCCCCGCGCCGCCAACGCACCGCTCCAGGCGAGCAGGGCCTCGAGATCGAGCGGCGGCCGCGCGAGCAGGGCCCGGACTTCGGTGCGTGCCTCGTCCTCGAGACCGGCGAGCACGAGGGTGTCGAGCCGAGCCAGGGCGGCCGCGATCAGGGGCGGCGGCGCGGCTGGCGGCGGCGCGCGAAGCGTCAGCGGCGCCAGCCCGGCCGCGCGCCGCGCCCGCAGACCGTAGTACCCAACCGAATCCTCCCGGGCGAGCGCGGCCCACGACGCGCGCGCGCCGGCACTGTCGCCCCGCCGCGCCGCGATCCGACCAAGCCAGAACCGCGCGGCGGCGCGCTGCGGCGCGGCGGCCCCGACCTCGGCGCGATACAGGCTGGCCGCGCTATCCAGCCGTCCCGCGCGCCAGGCGCTCGCGGCGAGCCGAAAGCGCGCCTGCGACGAGCGCACATCGGCCGGATAGCGGCTGACCAGCTCGCCGAACCAGCGGGCGCCGCCCGCCGCATCGCCCCGATCAACCAGCAGGTCGGCGAGGAGGTACAGCGCCGTGGGCGCGGCCGTGTCCGCCGGAAACCGTTGGGCGAAGCCCGACAGGGCCGCTGGCGCCCCGGGGTCGCCGAGACGCACGAGGACGCGCGCGCGCCGGTACAGGGCGAGCGGTGCCCACACGGAGTCGCGCGCCGCAGCCCGGTAGCTGCGCTCCGCCGCCGTGAACCGGCCCGCCAGGGCCTCCAGCTCGCCCAGCAACACCAGCGTGGCGCCGCTCGAGTCGCCCAGGGCCGCCGCGCGGGAGGCGTGGCTGAGGGCGCCAGCCGGATCGCCGCGCAGCTGCATCACCCGGGCCAGCGCCACGCGCTCCGCCGCGGTGCGGGGCGGCAGGGGACGAAGCGCGAGCGCGACCGCCGCCGCCGCATCGTCGCTCTCCGGCCGTCCCGCGAGCAGATCGTAGAGCGCGGCCCGCGCCCGCGCGCTGTCGTTCAGGGCGAGCGCCACGCGCGCCGCGTCGAGCGAACGCCCGGCGGCCGCGAACGCCGCTACGGCGCCGACCGAGTCGCCCGCGTTGAGCCGGGCGCGCGCCAGTGCGGCCGGCGCGTCCCGGGCCGCCGGAAACGGGAGCTCCGCCAGCAACGCCATCGCTCGAGCGGAATCGCGCGTGACGCGTGCCTCGCGCACGCGCAGCCATGCCTCGATGGCATCGAGGCCCGTGGCGCGTGCGCCGCCGAATGCCGCCGCCGCGCTGTCGGCGAGCCCCGCAGCCTCGAACGCCAGCCCGGCGCGCACCCGCCACAGCGCGGCGCGCGGCCCGTGCGCCCGGGCATGGGCCGCCTGGTAGTGACCGGCCGCGTCGGCGTGACGACCCATGCGCGCCTCGGCCTCGGCGAGGACCGCGAGGCCTTCGCCCGCGAGGTAGCTCTCCAGCCACGGCTGGCCCGCGAGCAGACTGTGGGCCCGGTCGGCCCGCCGGGCCCGCAGCTCCGCCTCCGCCGTTTGGACGATGAAGGCCGCGTCCTGCCCGGTCCCCCGACCCGCCGCCGCAATCAGCGTCTCCGCCGCATGCCACGGCCGGCCCGCCGCGTGGAGCGACTCGGCGCGCGCCGCGGCCTGGAACAGCGGCAACGCCTGGGCGCCCACCCACGCCGGCAGGACCGACAGCCCTGCCCCCAGCAGCGCCGCCGGCCTCATTGCGCGCGCCGCACCCGCGCGAGCACCTGCTGATAGTCCGCGCGCGACGCCGGGGTCATGCGGAATTGCCCCAATCCCGTCTGGTCCTCGAAGTACAGCGTTACCCGCAGGGTGATGTAGCCCCAGCGAATCATGCCGCCGCCACCACGATTCAGGTCGCTGCTCATGTCCACGACCTCGTCCGGATCCCCGAGCGTGATCAGGACCTCGCCACGGTCGGTCAGCCATCCCGGCAGCGAGCCTTCGCCGTAGCGCGCGTTGGCGGCCTGGACGCGGCGGAAATACTCGACCAGTGCCTCGTTGTCCGGCGTCAGCGGCACCGGGTCGGTCTGCTTCCAGAAATCACGCCACGCGACTGCGCGCTCCTCTGGCGGCACGTCCCGCAGACGGCGGACGACGTCGGCGTGCTCGAAATAGCGCAGCACGTCGACCATCGCGTCGTAGTTCGCGATTACCCACTGCCCCGAGAAGCTCAGCAGGATCGGCGTGCGCACCACATGGGTCGACCCGACGAGGGCCAGCTCCAGCTCCGTCAGCCCCAGGGGCAGCGCGTCCGGCCCAAGCGACAGGCTCGCGCTCGCGAGCGCCGAGTCGCCCGCGAGCGTCAGCGTATCGGTCCACAGAGCGGGGCCCGCCGGATCCAGGACCCGCGCCACGACGGCGGCGCCGGGCCCGGCCCCGTAGGCTTCCACGAGGACGCGCAACGAGTCGATCGCGCCGAACGGCAGCGTGGCGCGCGGGTTCGCGATCAGCCGAGGCAGCGCCTTTCGGGCCGTCCGGGCGGACCCCTCGTAGTAGGGGATCGGCGAAGCCAGCCCCCCGGCGGCGTACGACGGCACCGTGACGCGCTGCTCCTGACGGGTGAAGCTCGGACCGTGCCGGTCCCGCACCACGACGCTCATCAGATAGTCACCGGGCACCAGGACGACGTACTGCTGGTCGATGACGCTCTCGTCGGCGCGCAGCGTTTCCTGGAACGTGGGCACGCGCACCACCTCGTCGCGCGCGACCTGCCGGAGCGCGCCCGAGTCCGGCCGAAACGCGATCTCCGCACGATACTCGGCCACGAACTGATTCTCGGCGCGCCGGAATCGCAGCCCCTCGTTGGACAGCGAGAGCGCGACCAGCGCGACCGTCGAGTCGGCGGGGCCCGCGAGAAACCGGACCGACGCGACGAAGGGCAGCGGCGCCCCGGCGACGAGCAGACCCATCGAACGGTACACCGAGGCTGCGTCGAACACCTGCGCGACGGTGACTGACGGCTCCGCCCGCTGGTCCGAGCCGACCCGCTGCCACTGCCCGCAGCCCGCGGCGAGGATCCCCGCGAGCAACTGCTCCACACGGCGCATCACTTGCTCAACCCCAAGCCCCAGCGTTAGTTTCGCGATCTCCCATGACGAGCGACGACCTCGCCGGCCAGACCGTGGCCGGCTACCGACTGCTCGAGCGGATCGGCGAGGGCGGTACGGCGGAGGTGTATCGCGCCGAGCACCCCGAGCGCGGCCCCTGTGCGTTCAAGGTATTGCGGCCGCGCCTGCGGGGCGACCCCACCGCCGTGAAGCGCTTCCTGCGGGAGGCCGGGTACGGGGCGCGCGTACAACACCCCGCCGTCGTCCGCACCTACGACTACGGCGAAACCGACGGCCGCTATTACCTCGCCCTCGAATGGGCCAACGGGCGACCGCTCGCCGGCGTGCTGGAGCGCAGCGCCCCCCTCGCGCCCCCGGTCGTCGCCCGCATCGTACGCCAGCTCGCCGACGGCCTCAGCGCCGCCCATCAGGCCGGCATCATCCACCGGGATCTCAAGCCCGAGAACATCATGTACGACGACGCCGCTGGCACGGCCCGGCTGCTCGACTTCGGGATCGCGCGGGACGCCGAGCTCCCCGCCGAAGAGCGGCTGACGCGCACGGGCTTCTTCGTCGGCACGCTGCACTACGTGGCGCCCGAAGCGCTCTCCGGCGCCCTCGTGGACACGCGCGCCGACATCTACAGCCTGGCGACGATCACCTACTACGCGCTCACCGGCCGGCATCCGTTCCGAGGCCGCACGCCGCGCGAGCTGTTCCAGCAGCTCCTCACCCAGCCACCGACCCCGCTGCGCGAAGCGGCGCCACACCTCGAC
>Ga0187893_10000829_pt1 | contig 78202 bp, 79 predicted proteins | sample MA1701074metaG_FD_139574 | JGI IMG/M metagenome (GOLD analysis project Ga0187893, IMG submission 139574) | White microbial mat communities from a basaltic lava cave in the Kipuka Kanohina Cave System on the Island of Hawaii, USA - MA170107-4 metaG ...
ACTCGTTCATCAGCGAGATGCCGGGGCCGGCGGTCGGCGTGAACGCCCGCGCGCCCGCCCAGGATGCGCCGACCACCATGCCCAGCGCGGCGAGCTCGTCTTCGGCCTGCAGGATCGCGAATTTTTTCTTTTTCGTTTCCGGATCGCGGCGGAACTTCGTGCAGAACGCCTTGAACGCTTCCATCACCGACGTCGCCGGCGTGATCGGGTACCACGCGCCGACGGTGGCGCCCGCATACACCGCGCCGAGCGCGGTGGCGGTGTTGCCGTCGATCAGGATCTGATCCTTCGTCGCATCCATCTTCTCGAGACGGATCGGCAGCGGACAGTCGAAGTGCGCCTTCGCGTAGTCGTAGCCGAGCGCGATCGCCTTTTCGTTCGAATCGAGCAGCGCTTGCTTGGCGGCGTACTTTTCCCTGGTCAGGCCGGCGACGATCTCGGTGTCCATCCCGATCAGCGCGGCCAGGGCGCCAGCGTAAGCGATGTTCTTCATCAGGATGCGCTCGCGCACGCCTTTGAACGCGGCGTTGCACATCTCGGCGAGCGGCACGCCGATGTAGGTGATGTCGGGCCGTTTCAGTTTCTCGTCGAGCGGCCACGACGAGTCGAAGAACAGGTAGCCGCCCGGCCGGACTTCGGCGACGTCTTTCGCGTAGGTGGCGGCGTTGAGCGCCAGCATCATGTCGAAGTGCGGCGTTCGCGCGGTGTAGCCGTTCTTGTTGACGCGGATCTCGTACCACGTCGGCAGGCCCTGAATGTTCGACGGAAATACGTTCTTGCCCGTCACCGGCACGCCCATGCGGAAGATGGCCTGCATGATCAGGCCGTTCGCGCTGGCGGATCCGGTTCCGTTCGCCGTCGCGATCTTGAACGCGAAATCGTTGACCCGGGTGTTCATTTAACGACCAACCGCTTCCAAGGGAATAAACGCCGTCCCCGCCAGAGGGAGCTCAACCACAAACCGCCTCATATCCCACGCATACGTCGGACACCGCTCCGCGCATAGTCCGCAATGCAGGCAGATGTTCTCATCTTTCACCATCAGCCGGCCCGTCTGCTTCAACGGGCTCGAGTGGAACAGCGGCTGATCGAGGTTGGTCGCCGGCGCCAACGTGTGCGCGCGCAGTCCGGCTTCATTCTCAGCCGCAGGAAGAATCGTCAGGCAATCCGTCGGGCAGATGTCGATGCAGGCGTCGCACTCGATGCACAGCGAATCCGTAAAGTGCGTCTGCACGTCGCAATTCAGACACCGCTCCACTTCGTGGCGCGTCTGCTCTGCGGTGAAGCCTTCTTCCACTTCCACGGTCATCTTCGAGAAGCGGACCGGCAGCGCGACGTGTTTCATCTTCTGGCGCTGCACCGGGTCGTAGTTGTTGCTGTACGACCACTCGTGTAGGCCCATCTTGGTGCTGGTCAACGTCATCCCGTGCGGCGGCCGCTGGGCGACGTCCTGGCCCTGACAGTATTGATGAATCGAAATCGCCGCCTGATGGCCGTGCTCCACCGCCCAGATGATGTTGGCCGGGCCAAACGCGGCGTCGCCGCCGAAGAACACGCCGGGCTTGGTCGACATGAACGTCTTCTTGTCCACCACCGGCATGTCCCACTTCTTGTCGAACTCGAGTCCCATGTCGCGTTCGATCCAGGGAAAGGCGTTCTCCTGTCCGATCGCCAGCACCACCGAATCACACGGAAGGGTGATGCGCCCGGCGGGATCCTGAATCAGCTTGCCGTTCTCTTCGCGCGACGTGAACTGGTCGAATTCCATCCCGGTCAGCTTGCCGTTCTCGATCACGAAACGGACCGGCGACAGGTTCTCGAGGATCTCCACCTGCTCTTCTTCGGCGTCCTCGAGCTCCCATGGCGAGGCCCTGAAGTACTTGCGCGTCTTGCGCGAAATCACTTTCACGTCGGTGGCGCCAAGGCGCTTCGCCGAGCGGCAGCAATCCATCGCGGTGTTGCCGACGCCGATGATCAGCACGCGCTTGCCGACCGACGTGACATGGCCGAAGTGGATCGACTCGAGCCACTCGATGCCGATGAAGATCTGATCGGTGTCGTGGCGGCCCGGCAGATCGAGCTCCTTGCCCTTGGGCGCGCCGCTGCCGACGAAGATGGCGTCGAACTGCTTCGAGTCGGCGAGCTGCTTCAGGCTCGTGACCGGCGCGTCGTATTTCATCTCGACGCCCATCTCGACGATGTAGCCGATCTCTTCGTTGAGCACTTCTTCGGGAAGACGGAAGGCGGGAATGTTGATGCGCATCAAGCCGCCCGGGCGCGGCTGTTTCTCGAAGATTGTGCACTGGTAGCCAAGCGGCGTCAGGTCGTTGGCCACCGTGAGGGAGGCCGGACCGGCGCCGATGAGGGCCACCTTCTTTCCATTCTTGACCGCAGGTGCTTTCGGCAACCGGGCGGTGATGTCGTCCTTGTGATCCGCGGCGACGCGTTTCAGACGGCAGATCGCAACCGGTTTGCCGTCGACCCGGCTGCGGCGGCACGCCGGCTCGCACGGCCGATCGCAGGTGCGGCCGAGAATGCCCGGAAAGACGTTCGACTCGCGGTTGAGGATGTAGGCGTCATCGAAGCGGCCCTGCGCGATCATCCGGATGTATTCCGGAACGTTCGTGTGCGCAGGGCACGCCCACTGGCAGTCGACGACCTTATGGTAGTAATTCGGGTCGGAAGTATCCGTCCGGTTCACACCCAAATTATATCGGCCCGCCTCCGCTCGTACGCCACCCCGCCAGCTACGGCGCGGCGGGGCTTGATGCCGGCACGAGATGGTTCCTACCTGATTCCGTTATGAATCCCGCCACGAACCGCTCCTTGGTGCTGCGCTCCTCGATGGTCGCCACCGCGTAGTAGTCCGCCTGCAGCCGCTCGCGCGTGAGATCGACCACGTAATAGCCACGATACCGGCCATCCACATAGTGCAGATGCGGCCGCGCCGCCATCAGATCGTCGAGCTGTTGCTGCCCCTCGCGTCCGACACCGCTGGGCGAGGTCACTGACGTGCCGGCGAACTCGACGCCGATCGAACCCTTGCCCGTCTTCTTGTCGTACCCCGCAAACGGATCGCGCGGCACATCGAACGCCCACGAGCTATGAACGTCGCCGGTCAGCACCGCGAAGTTGCTCACTTTGGCGCGCTCGATCATGTCGAACACGCGCGTCCGCGCGCCGCGATAGCCGTCCCATGAATCGGCGTTGCCGCTCATGGCGCCGGTCGGCGTCTGAGGTGCAAACATCACCTGCTGTCCGAGCACGCTCCACGTGGACTTGTTGCGGACCGACGTCACGAACTGTTCCGCCAGCCACGCCTCCTGCTCGGCGCCCAGCAACTGGCGGGACACCGACTCAATGGCTGCAGAATCCTTGCGATTGACCTGCTCGTCGCGGCCAATCAAGCGAGTGTCGAGCATCAACAACGTGGCGAGATTGCCGAAACGGAACGCGCGATAGATGCGGCCTTGCAGCGCCGGCGCCTCCTCGCGGATCGGCATCCACTCCAGATAGGCTTGAATAGCCGCAGCCCGCCGCGGCGTCCATTCCCCTTCACCCTCATTGGCATTGTGGTTCTGCGCCCCGCCGCTCCACGTGTTGTTGGTGAACTCGTGATCGTCCCAGACCGTGATGAACGGATGCTGGCGGTGGATCGCCTGAGAATCCGGATCGGCTTTGTATTGCGCGTGGCGTTCGCGATAGTCCTGGAGCGCCACCATCTCTTTATCGGGTATCGGCACGCGGCCCAGTGGCGCACCGTCGCCGTACTGCGTGTTGGCGTACTCGTACAAGTAGTCACCGAGGTGCAAGACTGCGTCGATGTCCGGACGCGCAGCGAGGCAGGCGTAGGCGTTGAAGTAGCCTTGCGGCAGGTTCGAGCACGACACCACACCGAGGCGGACCCGCGCCACGTCGTTGCGCGGCAGCGTCCTGGTTCGGCCAACCACCGATTGCTCGCCGCGCGACACGAACCGGTAGTAATAGGTGGTGCCGGGCTCCAGCTTCTGGACGTCGATTTTGACCGTGTAGTCGCGCGTGGCGCTCGTCACCACCACACCCTGAGCGACGATGGTGGTGAATCGATCGTTGCGCGACATCGTCCACGAGACGTTTTCCGCGCCTGGCGTCTGGAGCGGCGTCACGCGCGTCCAGATGACGACCCGATCGCTGAGCGGGTCGCCGCTCGCCACGCCGTGGCGGAACACGGGATTCGTGACTTGCGCAATGGAGTCGATGGACCGTACTAGAGGCAGCGCGCCTAGCGCGGCGCCGCCCGCTTTGAAGAACCCGCGCCGTGAGACGGTTCGCATGCGCGGAGTGTAGCGGATCGCGGTGACGCTACAGCAACGTTCGTTGGCCCTTTTCCAACTCGAGTAGCGCTCGTTTGGTAGGAATGCCACCGCCAAAACCGGTCAGCGAACCGTTGGATCCGATCACACGGTGACACGGGACGATGATGGCGATGGGATTGGCGCCGTTGGCCATGCCGACGGCGCGAACGGCGTCAGGTTTCTTGAGGCGTTTCGCCAGGTCGAGATAGCTGATCGTCTCCCCGTACGGGATTCGACACAGTTCCTTCCAGACCGCGGTCTGAAACGGCGTACCGTTGAACGCCACGGGTGTAGAGAATTGCTTCAAGCGGCCGGCGAAATACTCATCCAGTTCGTGGCGGATATTTTTGAGCACACCCTTCGTGTCGGGCTGCCAGTCCTCGTCGATCTTCCGCGGGCGTGTGCCGACGCCGAACGAAAGCACGTGCAACGCGTCCTGATCGCCGGCCAGCAGTAACGGGCCCACCGGGCTGTCGTCGACTTGGGTGTAGAAGAGCGTGCTCATGACAAGAGACAGTACCAGTCTTGATTCGTTCTGACGATCCGCCGATTGTGCGTACAGTGCGTATTATGCAGCGATGCTGATCGTCTGCGATCAGACAAACACGTCGTCGTCTTGTCGCTCACGCCTATGTACTTCGTTCGCGCGCTGACGATGAAAGCGTGAATCACGCGGTCACCTCTCGACTGCGTCACTTCGAACCGGACGCCGCCGCGCAACGGCGGTTCTACCGAACGTGTCCAGAAGCGCGCGAAACCAATCGGCTAGTTCTTCAGTGCTCATCTTTGGTCAACCACTAGCAACCGCTGCTCGGTGTTTGGGGAGATACGACACGCCCAGCCCGTCGTCTTCGTTGCCGCAGCTTGCTCGCCCTGCAGATTGACCGCAGATGTTTACGCCATTCGTGAACGTCTGCATGATGAATGGTGATGTGACGATGAGCACGTTGAGGATTTGTCGTGCGAAGCGACCTGCTGGTGAATTCTTGCAGCCAAGCGCGCAGCCTTCGCGCGAATCTCGTTTGGTTCCACAATTCCGGCCGACCGGAACCAATGGCGGTGGCGATTACCGGCGGCGTCTGGAGAATCATCGTGCCTGGCCCCTCGGCTTCGAAGAGGACATAGTTACGCGCGACAGGTGCCAGTTGACTGCGCAATGAAAACCCAGGGGCGTCATAGAGAGAGTCAAAATCTGTTCTGCGGTGACCCTTGATGGCCGCTATGCGCCAGTACCAATCCTGATGCCAATGAGATTGCGGCAATCCCGGTTCAAAGTGATCGAACCGATAACCGTTAGGTCTGATCAGAAGATTACCGAAATCACGAAATACTGAAAGAGTACGGGAGCGCCAGACTTCTACCTGGGAGACCTTGCGCGCCACCGTCGCGAAACCAACAAAGTTGTAGCGCAGAGGTTTAGGTCGCCGGTCGGAGAGTCTGTCCGTGGCGAAGAAGAGGACTAAGTCACCAGGACGGATCTTGTTCCGAACATCCGTGCGGCAAACACCCCACGTCAAGACCCCGCCGCGGTGAGCAAGTGCCCGAGAGGCGGCAAATGAAGGATCGTCACCTCCGTCGTATGGCCAATCGTTGCCAGGCGAACGGTGATACACGGCCACATAAACTGTCGCTCGCTCGCCTACTTGCTGTCGATGCCGCATCGTCACAGTAATCTGCCAGCAAGGAATCACGGCTGCAAGGTTCGTTGAACTAAGGACGCAAGGCACGCTTGGCACCAACCCTTAGGCACCCAACGCACCGTACGCACCCCGACGCACCGATATAATCGCCCCGTGCCCGTCACTCTGGGTTCAACTCGGCTGTTGGCCTCCGGTCGCCTGAACGGCCGCCGCGTCGGCATCGTCAGCAACCCGGCATCGGTCGACCCGACCTACACGCACATCGTTGATGCGCTGATGGCGACCGCCGGCGTCACGGTCGGCGCCATCTTCGGCCCTCAGCACGGCTTCCGTTCCGACGTGCAGGACAACATGATCGAGACGCCGCACGCCAACGACTGCCGCCGCAAGGTGCCGGTGTTCTCGCTCTACAGCGAGACCCGCGAGCCGACCTCCGACATGCTGCGCCACGTCGACGTGATGGTGATCGACCTGCAGGACATCGGCGCCCGCATCTACACCTATATCTACACGATGGCCAACGTCATGCGCGCGTGCGCGAAGCACGGCGTCGAGGTGATCGTCTGCGATCGGCCGAATCCAATCAGCGGCGTCGACGTCGAGGGCCCGATGCTGGTGACGGGCAACGAATCGTTCGTCGGCCAGTTCCCCATCCCGATGCGCCACGGCATGACCATCGGCGAGCTGGCCCGGTTCTTCAACGAGTATTTCGAGATCAACGCGACGCTGCAGGTCGTCGAGATGGAAGGCTGGGCGCGCGCGATGTACTTCGACGCGACGGGCATTCCGTTCGTGATGCCGTCACCCAATATCCCGACACTTGACTCGGCGATCGTCTATCCGGGCACCGTGCTGTTCGAAGGCACGATGGCGTCGGAAGGGCGCGGCACGACGAGGCCGTTCGAGTTGATCGGCGCGCCGTGGGTGGAGGCCGAGCCGTTCGCGCAGGCGATGAATGCGCGCCGGTTGCCGGGTGTGCACTTCCGCTCCGCCGTGTTCGAGCCGACGTTTCAAAAGCACGCGAAAAAGACGTGCGGCGGCTGCCAGATTCATGTCCTCGATCGCGCGGCTTTCAAGCCGGTGTTGACGGGCGCGGCGTTGATCGACCAGGTGCGCGCCGCCAACCCGGCGGCCTTCACCTGGCGGAAGCCGCCCTACGAATACGAGCGCGACAAGGAGCCGATCGACATTCTTGCCGGATCGCCGGCCTTTCGCCTCGCGATCGACGCTGGCCAGCGCGCCGAGGAATTCGTGTCAGTGTGGGAACGCGAGAGCAAGCCGTTCGAAAAAGTTAGGAGAGAATACCTGCGGTACGGCTAGCGAGGCCTCGCCTCCAGACTGCCCGCCGTCGACGCAATGGCCACCGAGACGAAGGTTCGCGACGTCACCCGCACGCAATTGATCCAGGCGCCGCCGGCGCGCGTGATGGCGGCGTTCTTCAACGAAGCCGACTTGAAAGTCTGGTGGAATGTGACGCGCTCGCTCACCGTGCAGCGCCCGCTCGGCATGTACGCCGTGGAATGGGAAGCGACGGACTTCAAGGACGAGGTGCTCGGCCGTCTTGGCGGCGCGTTTCACGGCACGATCATCGACTACCGGCCCAACGCCGCGTTCTTCCTGGCCGAAGCGTTTTGGCAGCCTCCCGACGGCGATCCGATCGGACCGATGGCGCTCGAGGTGCAGGCGCGTCCGCACGGCAACGGCCGCGCGACGCTGTTGACCGTGCGGCAGAGCGGCGAAGGCGAAGGCGCGCGTTGGCGCCGCTACTTCGAGATCATGGACCGCGGCTGGGAAGGCGCGCTCTCGGAGCTGAAGAACTTCATGGACCGCGAGGCGCTGCGCACGCGCCGCGGAGTGAGTGATTAAGAAAATCACCAGCCTGATCACGTCCCTGACCCTGTGGGACGTGGTGGCGATGAATATCGTCGCCATCGTCGGACTGCGGTGGATTTCGCGCAGCGCGCGCATCGGCGCGCCGGCCGTCACGCTCTGGATACTCGCCGCGCTGCTGTTCTTCGTGCCGCTGGCCGCGGTGCTCGCGGAGCTCTCCAGTCGTCATCCACAACAAGGCGGCATCTATGTCTGGGCGAGGCGGGCATTCGGCCCGGTGCATGGCTTCGTGTGCGGCTGGTGCCTGTGGGTCAACAATCTCTTCTACTTCCCCGCGGTGCTGCTGTTCGCGGCCGCCAACGCGCTGATTCCGTTTGGCGCCGACGCGCTGTCGGACAGCCGGGTCTACTCCGTCACCTTTGTGCTGGGATTTCTGTGGGCCACCACCTTCCTCAACGTGCTCGGGTTCTCGAGCAGCAAGTGGCTGCAGCACGTCGGCAGCGTGGCCACGTGGATTCCCGCGGCCATCCTGATCGCCTGCGGTGCCGTCGCCTTCTTCACCGTCGGCAGCGCCACGTCGTTCGCGCCGTCAGAGTTGCTGCCGCGGGAGAATTTCTGGGACTCGATGAGTTTCTGGTCGTCGCTGTGCTTCGCGTTCTCCGGCTTCGAAATCTCATCGATGGTCGGACAAGAGGTCTACAACCCGCGCAAGACGATTCCGCGCAGCATCGTCTTGTCGGGCATCGCGATTACGGCGATCTACATCCTGAGCTCGACCTCGATTCTGGTCGCCGTGCCGGCGAGCGAGCTGACCGAACGAAGCGGCATTGCCGACGCCGTTGATCTGGTGACCACGAAACTGGGATTCGCCGGCATTGGCGCCTTCATCGCGTTCCTGCTGGTGGTGGGATCAATCGGCGGCACCAGCTCGTGGATCGCCGGCGCCGCGCGCGTCCCCTTCGCGGCCGGCGTGGATGCCGCCATGCCGACGGCGTTCGCGACGCTCCACCAGAAATACCGAACACCGTATGTCGCGCTCATCGCGCAGGGCGTCGCCACCACGGTGCTGTTTCTCATCAGCGTGTATCTCTCCGTTGGCGGCGGCCAGACGTCGATCCAGGAAGCCTACGACATCATGGTGAACCTCACCATCCTGATCTACTTCCTGCCGTACGCGTATCTGTTCGCGGCGTTCATCCGGTTGCGCACGACCGATGCTGGAATGCCGGTGGACGAGAACACTGTGACGCTCCCCGGCGGGACCATCGGTGCGTGGTTGATCGCCGGCTGCGGGATGTTCGCAACGGTAATTGCGATGGCCCTGGTGTTCGTGCCACCGCCGGGGACGGGGAACGTGCTGAACTACGAAGTGAACCTAATCGGCCAGACGCTCGCGCTGATCGGCATCGGCATGTTTTTCTATTGGGCCGCTCGCCAACGCGCTTGAAGTACTGCTCCACAGATTGCGCAGATGACACAGATGGCGCCCGGAATACGGAGCGCGTCGGTTGTCAGCACCGGCTTTGCCGGCGTTGCCAGGAAAGAATGAAGGCCGCAGATGACCGACGCTCGCATCTGTGAAATCGGTGAAATCTGTGGAGAGACCTATCGGGCGCAAATCAGGCTTTGCACATCGCCGTGTAGCGGCGCTGCATCTCGTCCGTCGACACGTCCTCGATGTAGTGCCCGATGTTCCAGCGATGGCCGAATGGGTCGCGCACAATGCCGGAGCGCTCGCCATAGAAAGCGTCCGACGGCGCCATCTCGAGCGTCGCACCAGCATCCACGGCCTGCCGGATCACCGTGTCGGCATTGTCGACGTGGATGTGAATGGTGACAGACGTCCCCGTTCCGGGTTGCGGCGCCCGAATCCCGTACTCCGGGAACTCGTCACAAAGCATCAGCGTCGTGCCGCCGATGTCGATCTCCGCGTGGCCGATGCGGCCGGCTGGCTCGGTCAGCCGGAATTTCTCGGTGGCCCCGAACGCGCGGCGATAAAAGTCGATGGCGTCCGCGGTGTTCCTCACGCAGAGATACGCGAACAGTTCCTGCACAGCCATGGCATCCTCCAGTGGGTCAATCACGTTGAGACCAGCCTAAGGCGCCGGCGGCGGACGCGTCTTGGACGGATTTGACCTGCCGGCAGCGCCGGCTGACCGGCACGTGATGGGCAAACCTGGGCTCCAGGTCGTGATACTGGGTGGGTGTGATCCCCACACACTCGTTGAACTCGCGGTTGAAATGCGACTGATCGCTGTAGCCGGCAGCGGCGGCAAGGTCGACCCAGGACATCGAGCCCTGACGGCGCGCCAGCTGCAACGCGCGTGTGAATCGGCGGACGCGCGTGTACACCTTCGGCGTGAGTCCCACGGCGTGAACGAACAATTGGAGGAACCGCCGATGGCTGTAGCCGCTGTCCCTGACTACTTCTTGAATGTTCGTGGTCGTTGAGAGTTGCTGGAGCGCCGCCGCCACCGCCGGGTGAATACCACGCACTGCAGGTAGACGCGCTGCCAACAGCTCTTCGAAGACGTCAAGACGCCGTTCCAGCGCGGCGGCCTCGCCCAACCGATCGCGCATTGCGGCGACAGGCCCGCCCCACAGATCCTCGAGCGGCGTATGCCGCTCCGCGAGCTCGCCGGCGTGGGCGCCGAATAGCACGGCCGCAGCCCCCGGACGAAGCAAGGCACCAACCGAGCACAGCGGCTTCGACACGTCCCGGATGTAAAAGCGCGCCCGCGCGCCGCCTACCACTGCGGTGCTGACCGCATGACCGTGGTGATCATTCTCGCCGTCGAACAGGCGCAGCGGGTCGTCCGTGAGACGGAACACCAGATGCATCGCCCCGGTCGGAACGACGTGCTCACGGATGCTGGCACTGGGACCTCCGGTCTCGTTGATCGCCCAGAGCATCCGAACGAACGGGCGAAGCGCCGGTCGCGGCTGTCGTGTCAACCGATCATCCATGTGCTGACCCATTGTTACTTACGCGCGACGAATACGCACGAAGTTCGAGGCGCCGCGATCGAGGTCGGCCGACGTATTGACGACGACGGCTGTCGCGTTCGCTAAACCGTTGGTGCGCCTGACCGCTGAATCGATCGCCCGCCCGATGACCTGCTCGAGGTCGCCGCTCAGGTCGCACAGCATCGGAATCACGCCATGCCACAGATTCAAGCGGCGCGCGATCTCGACATTGTCGGTGGCGGCGACGATGTCGGCGCGCGGCCGGATGGCCGACAGGCGCCTGGCCGTGCTGCCCTCCCGCGTGACGGCAATAATCGCATGCGCGCCGGCGCGCGATGACAGCTGCACCGCCGCCTCGCACAACGCGGCCTGATGGCTGACGATCGATCCTTGCGCCCGACGCTCGTCGGTGCGCAGGGGCATGGTTTCGGCGTCGCGAATCACCGCATCCAGCACTTCGACCGCACGCACCGGATACAGCCCCGTCGCGGTTTCACCCGACAGCATGATCGCGTCGGCGCCGCCGTCGACGGCGCCGGCCGCGTCGCTGGCTTCGGCACGAGTCGGCCGCGGCTCGGTTCGCATCGACTCCAGCACCTGCGTGGCGACGATCACCGGCACGCCGCGAGCGCGAGCCTTACGCACGATCTCTTTTTGTACGCGCGGCACGCGCTCGAGCGGAATCTCCAGCCCCAGGTCGCCGCGTGCCACCATCACCGCATCGGAGGCGTCGAGAATCTCCTCCAGGCGATCGATCGCTTCGGGTCGCTCGAGCTTGGCGATCAGCGGCACCTTCGGCCGCCCTTCCGCAATCAGCATCGATCGCGCTCTGGTCACGTCGTCTGCCGATTGCACGAAGCTCAGGGCGACCAGGTCCACGCCAAGCGCGAGTCCGAATGCGAGGTCGCGCCGATCTTTTTCGGTCATGTCGGAGCGCAGCGGCACCCTCGGCGCATTGATCCCCTTGTGCTCGCCGAGCTCGCCGCCCTCGATGACGCGCGTGCGGATCTCCTGAGGCGTCGACGACTCCACTTCCAGTTCCACCCGGCCGTCGTCGAGGAGCAGGCGATCGCCTTTCGACACCTTGCGGGCAAGCTCGGCGTAGGTCGTGAACACGCGGCCCGGGCCGCCGATCTCCTGGCCCACCGCCAGCGTCAGGGGTTCGCCGCTGGTGAGCGTGATGGCCCGGCCGTCGCGGAGCCGGCCGGTGCGAATCTTCGGGCCGCTGAGATCCTGAAGGATGGCGACCTGACGATCGGCACGCGAAGCAGCCTCGCGGACCTGATGGAACAGCTCGGCGTGCTCGCTTGGCGTGCCGTGCGAAAAATTGAGCCTGAAGATGTCGGCGCCGCCGGCGATCAACGCATCGACAATCTGGGGGGCTCGCGACGCCGGCCCAAGCGTCGCGATGATCTTCGTATGCCTCACGGCTGCATGTTAACTAGAATCAAGGACTGCCTCATGGGAAACATCACACTGCAGCCCATCGTCGATTACCTTGCGACGCTGCGACGCGACCCGCACCAACGACTGGAGCTGATCGATCGAGAGGGACGGGGCGAGGGCCTGCCGCTGGTCTACCCCGACACCGGTGCGCTGCTGCATACACTCGCTCGCGGTTGCGGCGCGACGCGCATCCTCGAAATCGGCACCTGCATCGGCTACTCGACGCTCTGGATGGCAACCGCGCTCCCGCCGACCGGCACCTTGATCACCATGGAGTACGACGCCGCCAGGGCCGCCCGGGCGCGCGATCACTTCGCGGCCGCGGGCTGCGCTGACCGGATCAGCGTGATCGTCGGCGACGCCATGCGCTTCCTGCACAAAGTGTCGGGACCCTTCGACCTCATCTTTCAGGATAGCGACAAGAAGTTGTACGAACCGATGGTGGATCGGCTGGTGGAGCTGCTGCGGCCGGGCGGGTTGCTGGTGGCCGACAACATTCTCTGGAACGGCGAAGTGGTCCCTGGCTTCGTGGCGCAGAAGAAGTACAGTGAAGAAGACACGGCCGCGATCGTCAGTTATTCACAGCGCGTGGCCGGCGACCCAAGACTCTATACGTCGTTCCTGCAAGTGGGCGACGGCGTCTCCGTATCGGTGAAACGCGCATGACGGTTGCTGAATGGCTGGCGGCGGCAAAGAGCGACGCTGAGAAGCGGGCGATGCCCGAGTTGATTGCCGCACTCGAAGGACTCGCGAAGGCAACCGAGCAGCTGCGGCGCGCGGATTGGAACGAGAGCCCGCTGACCCCGTCGAAGCCGTCCCATGATCACCACGATTAGCGACGTCGCGCCGAAGGTGGCGGCCGGGAAGGTGACCTCGGAGAAGCTGACCGAGAACTGCCTGAAGACGATCGCGGAGCTGAACCCGAAGCTGAACGCCTTCATTACCGTCACCGCCGATCAGGCGTTGGCGCGGGCGCGGCAGGCCGACAAGGAGATCGCCGGCGGCCGCTGCCTCGGGCCGCTGCATGGGATTCCGATTTCGATCAAAGACCTGATCGATGTAGAAGGCCTGCCTACCACCGCCGGGTCGTTGCTGCGGAAAGACATGATCGCCACCTCAGACGCACCGGTCACTCGCCGCCTGCGCGAGGCCGGTGCGGTTTTTGTCGGCAAGACGAATTTGCACGAGTTCGCGTTCGGCACGACGAGTGAGGACTCGGGGTTCGGTCCAGCGAGGAATCCACACGACCCGTCGCGCTCGCCGGGCGGATCGAGCGGCGGCTCCGGCATTGCGGTGGCCACCGGCATGTCGCTGGGCTCGATCGGTACCGACACGGGCGGATCGATTCGCATCCCGGCCGCGGCGTGCGGCGTCGTCGGCCTCAAGCCCGAGTGGGGCCGCATCTCGGCCGATGGCGTGGTGCCGCTCTCGCGCCAGCTCGATCACGTGGGCCCGCTCGCCGCGTCGGTGGCCGACGCCTGGACGCTGTACAACGCGCTGCAGCCGCCCAAGGCGCGGGTCAGCATGCTGCCCGAAACCGCGGTGCTGAAAGGCCTGACGTTCGGCATGCCGAGTGGCTACCTGTTCGAACGGCTCGATGAGGACGTCGAGCGGGCGTTGCTGAAGACCCTCGAACTGCTCCGAGGTTACGGCGCCACCATCAAGGACGTCGGGCTGCCGCATGCCAACGACATCGCGACGGTCTACCTGCATCTCGTCTTCGGTGACGCGGCCGAGTATCACGCGCCGACGCTGGAGTCGCGGCCGCAAGATTACACACCGAACGTGCGGCTGCGCCTCGAGATGGCGCGCTACGTGCTGGCCGAAGATTACATTCGGGCGTTGCGCGGCAAAGCGGTGATTACGACTGAAATAAATCAGGCGCTCCAGGGCGTGGACGCGTTGATTTGCCCGGCGCTCGCGATAGCGGCGCCGCCGATCGGCGCGGCCACCGTGCCGGTGAAAGGCGGCAACGAGCCCGTTCGCGTGGCGATGCTGCGCTGCACGCAGCCCTTCAACCTGTCGGGGCATCCGGCGATCTCGCTGCCCTGCGGCAAAACGCCGGCGGGACTACCCGTCGGGCTGCAGCTCGTGGGACACAAAGGCCGCATGCCGGCGCTCATCCAATCGGCCCTCGCCGTGGAGAAGAGCCTCGGATACAAGTGAGGAGCTTCAAGCCGTCTTGATCCGTCGTTATTTCCATCGGTGGGAGCAGGAGCTCGCCGCCGTCAGCCAAGCCGACCGGAAAGTTCGTCCGTTCGAATGGGGCGAGGATTGGATGGATGGGCCCGCCCTGAGCGAGATCGACGGCGAAGGCGCCGCCGATCGAGTCGAAGGGTCGAGAGTTTCCGCGTGGGTCGATCGCGTCATGCAGGATACCGACGCGTTCTACACGCCCGAACCGGCGCGGTACACCTTCACCAAAGCACCCGACACGATCCGCGCCAGCGGTGAGGAGGGCGTCGTCACCTTCACGACCGGCTTGATCACCCGGCACGAGCGAAACAACACGGTAGTGGCGAGGTACTTTCCGGCAAAGCCGCTTCGCAAGCCGCGGCCGGGCGCCCCACGCCGCGCCGTGGTCGTGCTCGCACAATGGAACTCCGACGCCGACGGCCACATCGGACTTTGCAAAGTGCTCTCGCGGCTGGGCATTGCATCAGTGCGCATCAGCCTGCCGTATCACGACGCGCGCATGCCGCCAGAACTGACGCGCGCCGACTACATCGTCAGCGCCAATATCGTCCGAACGTTGCAGGTGAACCGTCAGGCCGTGCGCGACGTCCGACTGGCCTTGTGGTGGCTGCGCGACCGCGGATACGAGAAGCTCGGGCTGCTCGGCACCAGCCTTGGCTCGTGCCTGTCGCTCCTCACCACCGCGCATGAACCGCTGGTGCGCGCGCAAGCACTGAATCACGTCTCGCCGTTTTTTGGCGACGTGGTCTGGCGCGGGCTCTCCACCGAACACGTCCGCCAGGGCCTCAACGGGCACGTCGACATCGATCAGTTGCGGCAGTTGTGGCGGCCGATCAATCCGTGGTCGTACCTCGATCGCCTGCACGATCGGCAAACGCTGATGGTCTATGCGAAATACGACCTCACGTTTCCGGTGGATCTGTCGCTGACGCTGATCAACGAGATCAAACGGCGCGGCTATCCGCTCCAGGTGAGCGTGCTGCCGTGCGGGCACTACTCCACTGGAGTCGCGCCGTTCAAGTATCTCGACGGATGGTATCTGGGAAAATTTCTCGCGACCCGGCTATAGGTAGCGCAACAGCCGCACGATTGCGTCGTAGATCGATCCCGCGAGAGACTGCACCAGCGGCGACACTTCGCCCGAGTCCACCGATTCGGCCACCGTCACCGGGTCGGTGAGCAGCAGCCATACCGTGGCGCCGGCGACGACGGTCGCGAACAGCCCGATGATCCCGACCAGGCTGAACAGGCGGCCGCCGAAACCCGTTTGACGCTGTCTTGGAACGTCCATGGCGGTGCGTAGAGGAAGATCTTACTCCCAACCTTAAGAATACGGGCGGCCGAAGGCTGAGGTTCAGACGACGAGGACGAGCTTGCCGAACTGCTCGCGCGCTTCGAGCCGCCGGTGGGCGTCGGCGGCCTCGGCGAGTGGAAACGTCTTGTCCACCACGGGGCGCAATGCACCGGCAAAGAAGAATTGTGCGGCTCTCAACAGCTCCGCCTTGCGGCCCATGTACGACCCGAGCAGTGAAATCTGACGCGAGAAGAGCACGCGCAAGTCGATCTGCGCGTCGTGCCCGGTGGTGGCCCCGCACGTCACCAGCCGGCCGCCGCGCACGAGGCTCTTCACGCTGAGATCCCAGGTCGCGGTGCCGACATGTTCGACGACGATGTCGACGCCGCGGCCGTTGGTGAATTCCCTGATCTTCCGCGGCAAGTCCTGCGTCGAGTGATTGATCACCTCGTAGGCGCCCAGCTGGCGCGCGCGCGCCAGTTTCTCGTCGGTGCCGGCGGTGGCAAACACCCGCGCGCCGTGGCGCCACGCAATCTGGATCGCCGCCTGACCCACGCCGCTGCCCGCGCCAAGCACCAGCACATCTTCGCCGGCGTGCAGCCGGGCCCGCGTGATCAGCATGTGCCACGCCGTCAGGAACGCGAGCGGGAACGCCGCCGCCTCGACGAAACCAAGCGAGTCGGGAATGGCGATCAGATTCTGGACCGGCACTTTCACCATCTCGGCATAGCCGCCGTCGCTGCGATAGCCGAGGACGTCGTACTTCGCGCACTCGTTGTCGCGGCCATCGAGACAGGCGACACAGCGGCCGCACGAGATTCCTGGTTGCAACATCACGCGCCGGCCCGGCGCGAATTCGCCGTTGGGCGCGACGACGATTTCACCGGCGACGTCGGCGCCGGAAACGTGGGGGAAGGGGATGGTGACGCGCTCCATGCCACGGCGCTGCCACAGATCGAGATGATTGAGCGCGCACGCGCGGACGCGGATCACCGCTTCGCCCGGGCCCGGGATCGGATTGGGGGCCTCCTCGTAGCGGAGTACGTCGGGGCCACCGTGCGCGTGGAATCGGACTGCCTTCATCACACCGGCGTATCAGGGGACAGACACTGCAGGCGTACAAACGCGCTTACTCGACAGTCATCACTCGATGCGGGCCAAGGCCCAGTCCTGAGAGTGGTTCGGCAATCTTATCCAAGTCGCCGACGATCACCGTAGTCATTTTCTCGGGATCGAGGTAGCGCTGTGCAGCGCGCGTTACGTCGTGTGCAGTGACGTGCGAAAGCTTCGGCACGAATTCCTCGAAGTACGAATCTGGTAATCCATGGAGGGCCAATTGGGCAACCGAGCGGGCCACCTGGCCCGCGGTTTCGAAGCCGCGTGGATACCCCTTGCTCACGGCTGCAAAAGCTTGCGCAACTTCCTCGGCGGTCGCCGGACGCGACGTCGCGATGTCGCGAATCTCCTGCCAGGCTTCGCGCAACGCCGGCCCGGTCACGTCGGTGCCGACGCTCGTCTGCATCACGAACGGACCGATGCCGCGGCGCAAATTGAAGCCGGTTCGCACGCCGTAGGTGAACCCCTTCTGCTCACGCAAGTTCAGATTCAGCCGGCTGACGAAGTCGCCGCCGAGAATCGTGTTCAGAATCAGCAGCACGTGATAGTCCGGCGTCGAGCGCGACGCGCACGCGTGTCCGATGCGCAGCTCCGACTGCGCCGCTCCCGGCCGCGACACCGTGGCCAGGCGGAACTCGGGTTCGGTCGGCGGCGGCAGCAGCGCCGCGTTGCGATCGACCGCCATCCCGGGCGCGGCCGCGCGCCACTGGCCGAACCCGGCCTCCGCGCGATCGAGCAGCTCCTCTTCAGGCCGATCGCCGACGACAATCAACGTCGCCCCGTCGGGCATGAACAGCGCCGTGTGCAACGCGCGCGCGGCATCCACCGTCATGGCCGTGAGCGCCGCTTCGGAGCCGAGAGAAAGGTGGCCGTACGGGTGATCGCCATAGACCACGCGCGCGAACGCGCGCTCGGCCATGGCGCCGGCGTGGTCCTTCATCTGGCGCAGGCGCTCGAGCCGCAGATTGCGGATCCGGTTGAAATCGTCGTTGGCCAGGGTCGGCTCGGTGACCATTTCGTGCACGATCGCGAGACCGGTATCGAGAAAACGATCGAGCGTCGTCAACCCGACCAGCACCGCGTCCATGCCGACGTCGACCTCGAGCTCGCCGCCGATGCGCGCCAGCCGGTCCGCAACCTCCAGCGCCGACTGACCGCGGCTGCCCTCGTCGAGCAGTCCGGCGGTGATCGACACCAGGCCGTGGCCGTTCGGCGGATCGACCGCCGATCCGCCGCGCAGCAGCAGCGCCACCGAGACCACCGGCACCGACGAATGCGTGACGGCGCGCAGCTCGAGACCGTTCGACAATTGCCGCCGGGCGATGCGCGGGAAATGAAACTGCCGGTCGGCGCCGGGCACCGGCAACCGGCTGCGATCGACCGGGCTCACGAAACGTGCACCTCGCCGGCGCCCGCGAGGGCCAGATCACGGCGGCCACGCGGCACCACGCTCAACGAGACCGACGGCGCGGCGGCCAGCCATCGTGCGACCGCGGCGACCACTCCCTCACCGGTCACGTTCACGTAGCGCTCGCGATCGCGCGCGAAATACCCGGGATTGCCGACGAAGGTGTTGTAGGCGTTGAGCTGATCGGACTTGCCGCCAAAGCCGCCAACGGTCTGCAGGCGATAGATGAACTGCGCCTCCGTCTGCGCCAGCGCGCGTTCCAGCTCCGCGTCGGTGACACCGTCGGCCGCCAGATGCTCCACCGCCGCGCCAATGGCAGCGTCGAGCTCCGCCAGCGTCACACCTGCGGCCGCCGTACAGGCAATCTGAAACGTGCCGCACATCTCACGTGACTGTTGGTACGCCGAGACATCAGTCGCGATGCGCCGCTCGTAAACGAGCGTCTTATACAACCGCGACGTCTTGCCGTGCGCCAGCACGTCGGCGGCGATGTCGAGCTCGGCGTCGTCGGCGGCAAACATTCCGGGCGAGTGCCAGCTCACGTAGAGCCGCGGCAACTCGACTCGATCCTCGAGCAGCAGCGTCAGGTTGCCGTTCAGCGATGCCGGGACGTGCTCGAGGGTTGGCTTCGGCCCGGCCGGCAAGTCACCAAAGTACTTTTCTGCCAGATCGAACGCGCGCTCGGCCTCGAGGTCGCCGCCCAGGCTCAGCGACGCATTCGACGGGTGGTAATAGGTCTTGAAGAAATCGCGCACATCGTCGATGGTCGCGGCCTGAAGATCGTCGATGAAACCAATCGTCGGCCAATGGTACGGATGAGTGGCGGGAAACATCGACGCTGAAAGAGCCATGCCCGCAAGACCGTACGGACGGTTCTCGTAATTCTGACGCCGTTCGTTCAACACCACGTCACGTTGATTGTTGAACTTGCGGTCGGTGAGCGCCGGCAGCAGGTAGCCCATGCGATCGGATTCCATCCACAGCGCGAGGTCGAGCGCTCCGGTGGGCACGACTTCCCAATAGTTGGTGCGATCGGCACTGGTCGAACCATTAAGCAGGCCGCCGGCACGCTGCAACGGCGGAAAGTAGCCGTGGTCGTGATGCTCGGAGCCTTCGAACATCAGGTGCTCGAACAGGTGCGCGAACCCGGTGCGGCCGGGCTGCTCGTTCTTCGACCCGACGTGATACCAGATGTTCACGGCCACCATCGGCAGTTGATGGTCTTCGTGGACGATCACGTCGAGGCCGTTGGCCAGCGTCCGTTTGCTGTAGGGAATCTCCATCAGAGGGCCGTCACACCATCTTATCTTTGAGGCGCGACATCGCGACGGCGCCAAGAACGGGTCCAGGGACAAGCAGCATCGAGGCCCACTGCCAGCTGGTGGCTTGCGCCACGCGCGGCAGCGCTTCAATCGTGACCAGCGTCAGCAGGAAGCCAACGCAGGTTTGCAGCGTCAGCGCGGTGCCGACCTGGTCGCGCGGTGCGTGCTCGCTGACCAGCGCGGAAAACTGCGCCGAGTCGGCCACCACCGCGAATCCCCAGAACATGATCAGGAGGTAGAGCGCGATCGGCGATCGTCCAAATACCACCAATGTTGCCGCCGCCGATGCGGCGCTGGCGATCATGGCCCACATCGCCACTCGGGCCTTCCCCACACGGTCGGCGACAAAGCCGGCGAGCACACACCCCACGGCGCCGCTGCCGATGGCCGCAAAGGCGGCGACCGATCCGGCCGCGGCGGCATTGGCCACACCGGACGCGGCAAGGCTCGCCGCCGCAAACACCGCCACCCATGTCCACATCGCGTAGAGCTCCCACATGTGGCCGAGATAACCGAACAAGGCCAGCCGGGCGCCCCGGCTGGCCAGCACTTTTCGTATCGCGTGAGGATCGAACGGCGCCGTCGCGGCGACGTGCGGCCCGTCACGAACGATCGCCAACACGAGTGCGCCGCCGATCACCGCGAGGGCCGAGACCACCAGCATCGGCTGCCGCCATTCGGCGCCGAACATCGCCGTCAGCAAGTGCGGAAAGGCCTTGCCCAGCGTCAGCGCGCCGATTAGCACCCCCAGCGCCAGACCGCGACCGTCGCGAAACCAGCCGGCGATGATCTTCATCCCCGGCGGATAGACGAGCGCGAGCGACGCGCCGGTGAGAAAACGCAGGGCGATCACACTGGCGGCGTTCGGCGACACGAGCACCGCGGCATTGGTGAGCGCGCCGGTGATCGAGCCAACGAACATCAGCACGCGCGCGTTCCACACATCCGCGAGGTTGGCGATCGCGCTGACGAGCGTGCCGGCCACAAATCCTGCTTGCACGGCCATCGTCAACCACGCCGCGCGCGTTGGGTCGATGTCGTATTCGGCGATCAGAAGGGGCGTGATCGCGGTGGCCGAAAACCACAGCGTCATGCCGAGAAACTGGGCGAGCGACACGACCACGAGCATCTTCCACGCGGAAGCGCTGGCAGGAGCGGTCACTACTTGACCTGAATAAGCGGAATCTTGCCTTTGTTGGCGATAGCGGCGCGGTGCGCGGCCACCGCCAGCTGCGACATGACGGCTTCGGCGAGGTTCATGAACGCGTTCGTGCCGGCTGAGTCGGGCTCGGCGATCACGAGGGGAATGCCCCGATCGCTGCCAACGCGAATGGGTTCATAGAGCGGCAACCGGCCGAGGAACGGCACTTTGAGCTGTTCGGCGATTTTCTCGCCGCCGCCGTGCCCGAAGATGTGCGACTGATGATGGCAGTTCGTGCACTCGTAGAAGCTCATGTTCTCCACCAACCCGAGCGGCGGAATGTTGAGCTTCTGGTACATGCGCACCGCCCGCCGGCTGTCGGCAAGCGAAACCTGCTGCGGGGTCGTGACCACAATCGCTCCTGCGGCCGGAACGGTCTGACTGAGCGACAGCGCCACGTCGCCGGTGCCCGGAGGCATGTCCACCACGAGATAGTCGAGATCCTTCCAGGCCACTTCGCGGCAGAACTGCTGAATGGCGCTGTGCAACATCGGCCCGCGCCAGATCACCGGCGCTTCGTCCTGCGTGAGGAAGCCCATCGACACGACCTGGATCCCGTATTTCTCTGCCGGCCGAATCTGCCGGCCGTCGGTCTGCAGCTGCGCTTGCAGGCCAAACATGATCGGGATGTTCGGACCGTAGATGTCGCCGTCGAGCACGCCGACGCGCGCACCGCTCTCGGAGAGCGCGACGGCGAGGTTCACCGACACGGTGGTCTTGCCGACACCGCCTTTGCCGGCGCCGACGGCGATCACGTTCTTCACGCCGGGCAACGGCGGCTTGCCATGCTCCGGCGCCGACACCGATCGGACGACGAACCGCGACGTGATCTCGACGCGCGGGATGCCTGGAACCTTCGTCAGCGTCTCGCGAACCTGCTGCTCCAGAGCGGCGCGCCTGGCGGGCGACGGATTGGCAGACTCGATCGTGAGCCGGACACCATCGGCGGCGACGGCCACGTCCTTCACGAACTTGAGGGACACGATGTCGACCTGCAAGTCCGGGTCCATGACGCTCTTGAGCGCGTCGAGGACCGCTTCCGGGGTCATAAGAAATTCAGCTTATCACGCGGCGGAAATTGGTAAACTCCGCGCGACCCCATTTAACTCTTCACCGCGCCACCGGCGCGGTGGGCCGCACCCGGTGCGGTCGGATGAAGGAGTCCCAGATGGCCGATGCGACGCCCGGCGCGCAGTCCAGCAATCGCAACGTCATGATCGTTCTCTCGTATCTGTGGCTGCTGGCCCTGGTGCCGCTGCTGACCGAGAAGGACGACAAGGAAGTGCAATGGCACGCCAAGCACGGTCTGGTGCTGATGATCGCCGAGGTTTTCATCTGGATCGTGATCAGCATCGTGCTGGGCTCGATTCCGCTGATCGGCTGCATCGGGTTGCTGTTCACGCCGCTCTTGATGCTCGGCGAGCTGGTGTTGCACGTCATGTGCATCGTCAAGGGCATCAACGGCCAGCGCCTGATCGTTCCGGGCATCAGCGACTTCGCGAACAAACTGTAGCGGGGCTTCGCCGGTAATGAGGCGACGTATCTGGGCGGCGGTCGCGATCGTGCTGATCGCGATCGCGCTCGATCTGCGCCGGCCGCTGCCCGAACAGCTGGTCACGCGCACCGCGATTGGCTTTATTCACGCGTATCAAGCCACCCTGTCGCCGCTCTATACGCGGCTCGGCTTTCAGTGCCGCTTCACGCCGACGTGCAGTCATTATGGCGAGTCGGTGATCAGGACCTTCGGTGCGATGCGCGGCGGATGGATGGCGACGAAGCGAGTTTTTCGATGCGTTCCCTGGACGCCGATGGGGACGTCGGATCCGCCGCCGGGGACGTAGCCGCAGGGGCCTCCACGGGTTCCAAGGGTTCCAGGGGTTCCAAGAGTTCCAAGGGCAGGGTTCGGTTAGGTTATAGGGGTGGGCACAGAAACTGCGCGCTTAAAGGGCCTCTTGGATCGCAAGTTCTAGATCCTCACACTAAGTCGACGCCCGATCCGGCCGAAAATCGTGATCTCACTGGCGGCGAGGCGATTGCTCGCTCCTCCAAGGAGCATGGCCGGATGGAAAGACTTCCGCGAGATCGCGGCGTGGCAGCGGGCTGAGGAAATCAAGATACGCGTCTACGCGTTTCTGGATCGGCCGAGAGTCCGCAGCAAGTTTGCATATTGCGACGACATGGCGCGCGCCGCTCGATCGGGCCCGAGCAACATCGCCGAGGGCTTCGGAAATTCGGCAAACAAGGAATTCGCGAGGTTCGCGAGAATCGCCAAGGCGTCTCAGGTCGAAGTCTTAAACCATTTCATCGACGCGCGCGATCAGCGTCTGCTCACGGCAGATGAACTTCTTATCGAAGAACATTACATTAACCCGCAGAACAATGCCTTTGGAACCATTGGAACCCATGGAACCCCTTGGAACCTATGCCTCAAAGAGCGATCTGCCCTCGTCTTTCAACAACACCCAGAACGCATAGCCGCCGAGTCCGCTGCCGAACGGGAAGAGGATCAGATTTCCGACCGCGAGGCCAAGCGACATCAGTCGCGCCGACGGGCGAAACCGCCGCAGCATTCTGCCTGAAACGATGTGCAGCGCGCCCCAGACGAGGGCGATCGTCGCAATGACCGCGATCGTGATCGCGGTGAGGCTCGCCGCCACTTCGGAACCGAATCGCATCGCGCCGCTCGACGTGGCGATCGCGGCCGCGCCGGCAGCGAGCGCGAAGCCGGCAATCGCCACCAGCACGAAGATCGCGCCCCAGACCTGATACAGGGTGGAAAGGAATTCGACGTGGCGTTTCACAGTTTCTGCGACCGCCTCGGAGAGGCGGTCAAGGAATACGGGGACCGGTCAAGGCAACGTGACGGCGACGCGCACATCCACGCGCGTGCGGGGTCCGCGCGGCAACGACAGGTTGAAGCTGAATCGATCGCCGTGCTCGACACCCGGCGGCACCGCTACCGTCAGGCGCTGCTGGCGCAGCTCCTGGCCGCGTCCGTCGCACGACCCGCAGGGTTCGCTCCACACTTCGCCGCGGCCGCCGCAACACCCGCACGTGCTCGGCACGCTGACGTCGAGCGGCACCATCGTGCCGGCGCCGGCCTCGTCAACCGAGATGGTGATCTCCGCGTGCGCGGTCGGGTTCGGGCCATCCGGGTCGACATGATCGCGGCGAAAGAACTCGATCGCGGCTCGCGACGAGGGAAAATCGATCGCCACTTCGTCGGCAAACGAGCGGCGATACGCGCGCTCGTGTGGCACGAGCGTTTCCAGCGCTGCACGCGACGCATCGGATCGACGGGGTCGAAACACCTTGCTGTCACGATAGAAGCCGAGGTCGAGGTTGTCAAGAAAATGCAGCGCGCCTGACCTTCCGCTAAGATGCGCACATGCAGAAAGAATGTCCGTTGTGCGGCGAGTTTATGCGCCTCGTTGTGAAGGAGCACATCGAGCGAGTGCCCGGAACGGCACAGGAAGTCAAGACCGTGGCGAAGGAATGGATCTGCCCGGAGTGTGATTACTTCGAAGACGCCGAGTCTGGCGACACCGACTAGCGTGCGCCGAGCGTGAGCAGCACTTCCTTGCGGATGGCCTCTTCCGCGTCCTCGAAGTTGAGCGCGGTCTCACATTCGTCGCACAACACCTCGATCACGCCGGGTTTGCTCTCTTCCGACACCTCTACCCGCGTATCGTCGAGCTGCACCACGTGCATCTGCAAGGTCTTGACCAGGAAGTTTCGGGCGTTCCCACAATTCGGACACGTCAATGCCACTCGGCTCACGCTCCTTAAGCATGGAAATTGTATGGCGACGGCGACTACGGACGCAACGCAAATCGGGTCCGCCGCAGGTGATGGCTTGCCGTCGCGCCCGGCCAGACCGCGTCGGCGGTCTCGACCGCATTCGCCATCAGTGCAGGCAGAGCCGGCGGCAGCACACGGCCTAGCGACCCGCGCTGCAGCACCAGCTTGCCGTCGGTGATCGTGCCGCACAGGTACAGCCGATCGCGCGCCCGGGTTATGGCCACATACAACAACCGCTTTGTCTCTTCGATGTCCTTCTCGTCATCCCGGTCGGCAGCCGCCTCATGGTCGCTCACGGTCACCTGCGCCTCGCCGGTCTCGTCGGCGTCCTCACTGAACGGCGGCGGCACAACCCGGACGTCATCGCGCGTGGTGCCGCTGCCCTTGCCGATATTGACGATGAACACGACTGGAAACTCCAGGCCTTTGGCCGCATGCACGGTCATCAGGTTGACGGCGTCGGCGGCATCGATAATCGCGTTTGACTCGTCGCCGCCGGCCACCAGGCCGGCAAAGAAATCCGCCAGCCGGCCGAGCGTCGCGTAGCCGCGGTTCTGGATGCGCCGGATCAACCCGCGAATCTTTTTCAGGTTCTCCCGCGCCTGCCCGAACCCTGGGCCGGCGATCTCCAGCGCATACGCGCTTTCGCTCAGCACCCGATCGATCACCTCGGCCGGCGGCAGTTGGTCCGCCGAATCGATCCACGCCGGCAGCGACGTCCGCGCGAGGCTGAGGCGCTCGCCATCGTCGGCCGCCAGACGCTCCGCTCCAGCTGGCAGCTCCCCAATCAGCGCCGCCGCCAGATTCGGAGCCAGATGTTTCAATCCCTCATCGGAGACGCGCACGATTCGCGAACGCAGGAACGCGGCGGCACGCAGGTTCGAGTAGGGATCAGCAAGATAGCTGACGAGCGCCAGCACATCCTTGACCTCGTCCGCGTCAAAGAAGCCGAGACCCTTGTAGACGTAGAACGGGACGCCGCGTTTACCAAGCGCCGCTTCGAAGAGCGTGTGGCTCTCACGCGTCCGGAACAGGATCGCGATGTCGCCGGCGCCAATCGCGCGCCGGACGCCGGTGTGGCGATCGCGGACGATCGCGCGCTCCTCGAGAAGTCGCGCGATCTCGGCGGCCACCGCCTCGGCCTGCTCGCGATCGGAGCCGGCGGTGACGATGCCGATGGCGTCGGACTCGCGCGGGGCAGCGTCAACGACTGGAAACGCATCATTCTCGGTATACCGGAATGCATCGGGACGATCGCCGGACTTCTCCACCGCTGCGCACACGTCATTCACGAACAGCAGCAGCTCGTGCACCGAACGATAGCTGCCCGTGATGGCCGCGCGCGCCGGCGTGTCTGGCCGCAGGGCGTCGATGAAGTGCGCCGCCGCGTCCAACACCGTCACTTCCGCGTCGCGAAAACCGTAGATCGACTGCTTGCGATCGCCGACGATGAAGATCGACGGCGGGATTGGGCCGTGACTGAGTCCTTCGCCCGCGCCCCAGGCGCGGACCAGCTCGCGAACCAGCCGCCACTGGGCCCGGCTGGTGTCCTGGAATTCGTCGACGAGGACGTGTTCGTAGCGCGACTCGAGGCGGTACCGGCTGCGCGAGAACTCGTCCATCTGTCCGAGGAGCTTGAGCGTCCGTTCCAGCAGATCCGGAAAATCGAGGACGCCGTGTTTATCGAGCGTGCGCCGGTACTCGTCCTCCGCGATCGCGAACACGCGGCGGACACCGCGGGCCAGCACCAGGTTGAGGTCCTTCCGGAACACCTCGACTGCTGCCTGCACGTGCGGTCCGAGTCCAAAGACGATCGTCTTGTGGCGCTCGTAATCCGCTGCCGTGCGGAAATTCGCTTTGGTGTGGAACAACCGCCGGCGCGGCTCGCCCTTTTGCGTGAGCACGAGCGCGGACACGCGATCGAGCAGCCCGCGCAGCCGCGGCGGCGGGAGTCCATCAGGCGCCATCAGCTCCTCAAGCTCGAGCGCCAACAGCCCGAACCCGGGCACATCGGGACCGCTCGAGGTGAAGGCGCGCAGCGAAGCGCGATCGCTCCCCGCGATCGACGACACCGCAGCCCGCAACGACGCCTGCAGGCGCGCGCACGCCGCCGTCACGTTCATGTCGCGCCCGCGAACGAACCGGTTCAGCGCGCCGCGGGCCACGAGCCGGCGATCGAGCAAGGCCGTCAACGCCTTGCGCAGCCGTGGTTCGCCGAGCTCCGTAAACAACAGCGCCACGTCGGCGTCGTTGAGCGACACGCCACGGCTGATGGCGAGGGCGCTGTCGAGCGATGCGTCGATGAATCGCGGCGTCTCGGTTTCATCCGCCAGGTCGAATCCAGGATCGACGCCGGCTTCGAGCGGGAACTCGTGCAGGAGCGACAAACAGAACGCATCGATCGTGCTGATGGTGATGTCGGCGAAGGCGTCGCGGATCTCCCGCCACCGCGCCGGTGGAATGCCGCCCTCGCGCTGACGCTCGCGTAGCGTGGCCATCACCCGCTGGCGCATTTCGGCGGCGGCCTTCCGCGTAAACGTGATCGCGAGGATGTTGCGAGGCGCCACGCCGGCCTCGAGCAGGTTCACGTAGCGATCCACCAGCACTCGCGTCTTGCCCGTGCCGGCCGAGGCTTCGAGCGCAACGTTGCGGTAGGGGTCGACCGCCAGCCGGCGGGCCCGCGCGTCGGCAGTCTCTTCAGTCAACGGCGCGTTGAAATCGAGCCTGGGCTGATCAGTCATCGGCGCCGCCGGGTGTACGGCAGACGGCGACATAACCGCACATCGTGCACAGGTTCTTGGTCTCCGGACGCGCCGGGTAGTATCCGCGTGCGATGTCGTCGAGCGCCGCCACGAACCGGTGCGCGGCGGAAGCGGTCAGGTCGTCGAACGGCTTGCCGCGCTCCTCGAGCGCCACCACCGCCTGCGGTCCCTCGAACGAGAGATACATCGCCTCGCTTGCCGGGACGTCGCGCTGGTGCTGCGTGGACAGCGTCGTGCGAATACAGGCGCTGTAGATCGGCAGCTGCAATGCGGTTCGACGGTCGGGCACGTACTTCGTCTTGTAGTCAATCAGCCGGAAAGTGCCGTCGCCGAGCACATCGACGCGATCGATCTTCGCGCGCAAGCGGACGTCGCGGCTGACCCCGTCTTCGCCGACGAAGGAGAATTCGCCGTCGAGCTCGTACTCCATCAACCGGTCGCGGATCTCCGTGCCGCGCTCCGCCTCCATCGCGAACACGCGATCGGCGATGCCCGACCCGACGGCCGACCCGAACAAGCGCGCGCGTTCGAGCGCGGCTTCCGCCGGCGACAACGAGCGTAGCGCCGGCTCGGCAATCTCGGCGAATAAGGCGCGGGCGTCGGCCATTTCGCGCGACGTGATTCGGCCGCGGCCGCGTGCCTGCCATTCATGGAAGAACGTTTCGAACAACTCGTGCAGGAACCGCCCGCGCTCGAGCGGCGAGCGGGAGTTCTCGTCTTTCGGTTCTTCCTCGACGCGCAGCACGTTGGCAACGTAGAACTGGAACTGGCATTTCAGGTAGCGCTCGACGCGGCTGACGCTGACGCGCGGCAACACCCAGGCGCCGGCCTCACCCGTGAACCGAGCCGCATGGCGATCGGCATTCCGCGAGCGTGCGACTGCCCATGCTGATTCCAAGGCAGCCGGATCGCCGGCCAGCATCTCGTCTGCAGCGGGCTGCACCGCCCGGTCGCGCTCGGTTGCGATCGCAAACGATGGCAGCTCGTCGATGAACATCGATGGTTCGACGACGGCATCCGATTCGAGCGCGAAGGTCGAGAGCCGCGTCCGCCGCTGCGCCAGGCTCAGCAGGTCGCGGAACGCCGCCAGTGCGGACCGGACGTGACCGCGCTCGCCGCTGAGATCGACGCGCTCCGGCCGCGATGGTTCGAGCTCGGCGAGCAATGAACGCGGATAGAAGATGTTGCGCCGCGGCCGCTCCGGCCACTCCCCTTCAACGAGGCCGACGATGTGAACCTCGTCGAAGTCCGCGAACCTGGCGGCATGCGGATCGACGAGGCGCGCACCGGCCTGAGTTGGGGCGTTAGCGAAGGTCTGTCCGCCAAGCCAGCGCCGGATCGCACTCGACAGCTCCGCGACGGTGCCGGTCGCATCCGGATAGTGGCGCCGGTACGATGTGGCGATTGCACCCAGAGAATCGAGGACGGCGGCTCGCGCGCGGCTACGCCGTTCCTGGTGTTCCTGGTCGTGTTCATCGAGGAATCGCCGCAGCAGCTCCGTCTGATCGACGAGCGGCCGGACGGAGGTCAGCGGCGCCAGCTGGCGAGCCACGGCGACGGCAATCAATCCCGCGGTGCGCTCCGGTCCCGTGAGCGATTCGGCAAGGGACTCCAGCCGATCGAGGCCGCCGAGATACCGTTGCGCCGCCATCGCCGCATCGAGCCGCGACACGGAGGCCGGATCGAGCGTCAGTTTTTCGTCCGCGCCTGCGGTAAATTCGAAGCGGAAGTGAGGCGACCGCAGCACGGCCATCATGGCGCGCCGCGTGAAGTTCGCGGCCGCGCATTCGAGCACCACATCCACGGCCGCGGCGTACGGTTCGGCGGCCAACGGCAGCGTGTCGAGCGCTTCGAAGGGAACTCGAGCAGAGGCAAAGACTTCGCGGGCGAGATAGAGATATGGCAGCGGCCGCGCCACCACCACGCCGGTCCGCGCATGCAACGGCGCGCTTCCGTCAGCCGTGGCTTTCAGTCGACGCGCCAATCCCTCGAGCTCGTCCTCTCGATCGCGATACCGGAAGACCAGATCCGGGTCGGTGCCTCGTGCCTCGTGCCTGGTGCCTCGGTCGTGCCTCGTGCCTGAGTCGGAGGGAACCACCAGAGTCGGCGTACGCGATCTGACCGACGGCACTCCCTCGTCTATCTCCACGAAGGCGCGACGGACGCGTTCGAGGTAGCCGCTCTCGAGCGTCGCCTCGGTGGTCATGACGTCGAGCCGCTCGAGACCCTGAATCGTCGTCAACACCGTCACGTCCGCCGGCCAATAGCCGGCGCTGTCGAATGGTTGATCGCCCACCGCCACCACGACGTGCCGCGGCGGCCGCACCGCTGGAACGGCAATCAGGTGCGCGCGAACGAGGTGAGGGTCAACCGTCCGGGATTCGGCCAGTCGCGCTTCGTACAAACGAAACGCGGCCGACAGCAATCGCGTCTGCTCGAGCAGTTGCAGCGCGCCTCGATCGGATTCCGCCGCCGGCCCGAGTTCGCCGATCAACAGGCGATCGAAATCCTCCACGGTGCGGCCGAGATGGCGAATGCCGTCGTAGAGCGCGAGCATCTCGGCAACCAGAGCGGGGCGAACATGAAAGGGCGCCGGATGGCCTGACTCCTCGGCCTGGCGCACGCACGCGGCCAGCACCGTTTCGCGCTCGACGTCCGACAGCTGTCGTGGCAGATCGGGAACGCGCGACGCCAACTCGTGGTAGAGCTCGGCCCGGCTGCCGATGCGGGGCCACCTGGTCCGATCGGCGCCGAGGCGCTCGGCGAGCGTGCGCGCCAGCTGACCGCCGGCGGCCGCCGTCGGAACCAGCACCAAGGCATCCGCAACCGCGGCGGGGTCGAGCTGCTTGATGAGATCGATCAGGAGGGTGCGGTAGTCGTGGAGATCGGCCGCGCGAACGAGTCGGGTCCGCCGAGGGTGAATCACTTGCGCGCCGGCGGCTCCATGGCGGCTTGTTGATCCGCCCGCGCGCGTTGATAGAGCATCAGCGCGCCCGCAGCGGCAGACGAGGCGCGTTGCGCCACGTCGACGCTGTTCTGCGACACCGCATCGAGGCGCAGCCGAAGCGCGCTATCGGCCAGTTGCCACGCGCTCGCAATCAGCGCGTGTCCCGGGGCGAGCTCCTCTGGCGGCCTGACCTTCGCCACGGTCTTCGACGATCGAGCCAGGCGCTTCGCCAACGGGTCGATCACGGCGGGAACGGGACCTCGCATCGCTTTCACCTGCTCCAGGGCGACGACGGCGTCGTTGAACGCCTTGAACGATCCGTTCATGGCGCGACGATAGCGCCGGTACTCGGGCGCGCGCTTCTGCCAGCGGCGTTGCAGTTCGCGGGTACGAACCGCCGTGGTGGCCTGCAGATCGATGGTCGCCAGCAATGCGGCGACGTCCCCGGCACGCTGCCCGCCGAGCCGCCGATCTTCCGCCCTGACCTTGTCGCGCAGCTTCTCGAGGTCCGACATACTGCCGCGGGACGCGAGCTTCGCCGCGGCCTCGAGCGTGGTCTTGCGCAGGTCATCGTAGGCACGCTCGGTCTTGCGCTCGCGATCGAGATCGCCGCTGACCGAGGAGCGCATTCGTGCGGCCCATTCGCCAGGCAGCATCTCCACGGCGCGATCGATCAGCCGGAGCACGGTCTGCAGGAGCCCCATGCGCTCGGAGGGCGTCTCGACGAGCGAGGCTGCGGCCACGAACTGCTCCACCAGTTCGGCGTCGGTCGGCGGCGGCAGCGGTGGCGGCGGCGGCGCCGGCAACGGCGAGCTGAGCGAGATGTCGAACCGGTTGATGCCAACCGACACGCGCAGCTGTGAAATCACCTCGTCGAGCACGGCCAGCGCCTCGCGAACCTCGGTGATGCGGTAGCCGTAGTGCGACGCCGGCCAGTCGGCGAGCTTCTGCCGCGCGCGCTCGGCGGTCGACAGGCGCAGCCTCGGATCAGCGATTCGCGAGACCTCGTTCAAGGTCTTCGCCACCTCGCTGCTGAACACCGCGAAATCGGCGTCGCCGCGCGTGGCCGCATAGGCGGCAGCACGCACCGATTCGGCGTACGACTCGGTGCGGGGCCAGTCGACGCGCTGCGACGGAATGCTGACCAGCTGCAATTCGACCGGTTCTCGCGACAGTTGCGTCGGCATCGAGAAGATCACGCGGTCGTCGAGGCGGGCCCACTCGCCGTAACTCGACAGCACGCGGCCGTCGGCCAGGAACACACGGAACAGCACGCGGCTCGCCGCAGGCTGGGCCGTGGCCGCCACCGGCCACACCGTCAGCAGCAGCGCGGTTGCGGCCGACCATGAACGCGACATCGTGGGTCGAATCAAGCTTACTGTGGAAAACCTGTTGATGAACCGTCGAAAACTTGTGGACGACGCGACACGAAAATAAATCTTCGCGCGTTCTCCTTCTGATTCGACGCCCAAACCGCCCGGACGGCCGCTTTCGTGCCGCGCTTCGCTTGTTTCATCGCGTTGAATCCGTAGAATCACACCTTCCGATCGTGACCGTTCATCGCTTCGAAAAAGAAATCGCGGGACGTAAGTACCAGATCGAGGTTTCATCGGTCTCCGCGTCGCGCTGGCGCGCACAAATCGCCCACCGGCCCGGAATGCCCACCTCGCTGATGCCTTTTTACGGGCAAACCCCCGACGAAGCTGCACGAGAGCTCAGCAAGTGGCTCTCATTAGTATCGGCCCCAGCCACAGCCAAGACATAATGTACGGCTGTATGACACAGCCGCAGCACGACAACCTGCCACGCCGAAGCCGCATCACGACTCTCTCGGTTCGGCGGCGAAGGCGGGCGGTCCTGGCGATCCTCCTTGCGGGTGCGCTTTCGCCACTGCTCGCCGAGCGGCCTCAAAATGCTCCGGCAGCCGCAGCGGAAACCCGGTCGCTGCCGCGCGTGCACTTTGTCGCCACCGGCGGCACCATCTCCAACCGCGACGGTGGCCGGCTGACCGCTGCGGAGCTCGCCAAGTCGATGCCGGGCGTGGAGCGCTACGCCGAACTGTCGCACGAACAGTTCACCAACGTAGCCAGCAGCGAACTCAGGCTCAAGGACTGGCTGGCGCTCTCGAAGCGCATCAACGAGATTTTCACCGGCGACAAGGATCTCGCCGGCATCGTCGTCACCAGCGGCACCGACACGCTCGAGGAGACGGCGTTCTTCCTTCACCTCACCGTGCGCGATCAGCGGCCCGTAGTGGTGGTCGGATCGATGCGCAACCCCAGCACGGTTGGCTACGAGGGTGCGGCCAATCTGCTCGAGGGCGTGCGCGTGGCCGCCGACAAACAGTCGCGCAACCAGGGCGTGCTGGTGGTCCTGAACGACGAGATCAATTCGGCGCGCAACGTCACCAAGACCGACGCCCTGCGCGTTCACACATTCCGCAGCCGCGAATTCGGCCAGCTCGGCGTCGTGGATCGCGATCGCGTCGTCTTTTTCAATCAGATCACGCAGCGCCACAACGAGCAGGTGGAATTCGACGTCACCAAGATCACCGAGTTGCCGCGCGTGGACGTGATCATGGTTTACCAGGATGCCGCGGGAGACTTGATCAAGGCGGCTGTCGATCTGGGCGCAAAAGGCATCGTGATCGCCGTCGCTGGCGCGGGTGCGACGAGCGGAACCCAGGGTGAAGGGCTCGCCTATGCGGCGTCGAAGGGCGTGTTCATCGTCACCAGCACGCGCACCGGCAGCGGCCGCATTGCGCCGCCCCGAACGGATATGCCCGCCAACTTCCGCCCCTCACCCGAACAACAGCGGCGGCGGCAGTTCACCATCGCCGGCGAGGATCACATTCCGGTGAAGGCGCGGGTGTTGCTGATGCTGGCGCTGACGAAGTCGAACAGCCGCGACGAGATTCAACGAATCTTCAGCGAGTATTAGTTCTTCGTCATTCGTCATTCGTCATTCGGCTTTGAGCACCGCCGCCGGATCTGTTGCGGCGGCGCGGCGCGCCGGCCACCAGATCGCGGCCAGGCCGCCGGCACCCAGCAGCGCGGCGGCGGATCCGATCACCAGCGGATCCGCTCGGCCCACTTGATGGAGTTCCGCGTCGAGAATACGGCCCATGCCGAGTGCGCCGAGCGCGCCGGCTAGTACACCTAGCGCCAGCACGACACCGCCCTGCCTGACGAACAGTCCCGTCACCGATCGTCGATCGGCGCCGATTGCGATGCGCACCGCGATCTCACGCTCTCGCTGCCGCACCGCATACGACACCACGCCGTACATGCCCAGCAATGCCAACAGCGCGGCAAACGCCGCAAATGCCGACAGCATCCAGGCCAGCACGCGCGGCTTCAGATGCTCCTGATCGATCGCCGACTGCAGCGCCCGAGGCGTGCCGACGGCCACCTCGGCGTCAACACTGGCCACCGCCTCACGCAGGTCGCGCTCCCACGACGGCGTCACGGCGGCAACCGGCAAGAACAGAAACGCGAATCGTCCGGCGGTTTGCAGGAACGGCACGTACGCATCGAGCAGGTCAGCGTCGTCATGCGTCTGACGGACATCGCCGGCGATACCAACGACCCGGGCGACGATCGTTTCCGGCGCCCCGGTTTGCGGCAACGTGGAGATGCGAACGGTTTGTCCAATGGCGCTCGACGTCCACAACCGGCTCGCCAACGATTCGCTCACCACCGCGACGGACTCGCTGCCGATTCGATCGGCTGGAATGAACTGTCGACCGGCCGTGATGCGAACACCCAGCGCGTCGAAGTATCCGGCGCTGACGCCCACGACGCCACCCTGAATGCTGGTGCCGGCGTCGGTCTCGAATTGCCGGCGCGGCGGCGCTTGCAGCGGCCACCAGTCGCCCATCGCAACGCCCGCCCCGGGGGCGCGACCCGTCGGCAGCGTCGACACGCGATCGATCAGACGCTCGTAGAGCGGTCCGCGGGTCTGTGGATCGGGATACGACTGTTGCCGCAGCGAGATGCTCGCGGTGGTGACGCCTTGAGCATGGAACCCGAAGTTCACCGCCAGCATCCGCAGTGCGCTGATGGTCATCAGGAACGCGCCGGCGAGCAGCGTCAACGAGACGGCCACTTCAAGACCGATCAGGAAGGACCGGCTGCGCGAGCGCGCGCCGGCAATGGTGGCGCCGCGGCCACCGGCGGCGATCGACGGGGCCAGGCTTTTTCGCCACAACCCGATCGCCGGAATCAGCGAGAACGCGACGGTGGCCGCAAAGCCGCACACGATGGCGACCGCGGCGAGCCCGGGATCGAACGCGATCGCGCTGATGCCGCGCGGCACTCGCCGTTCGAGAAACCCTTCGATGAACGGCACCAGCGCCCGCAGTGCCACGGCGGCCAGCGACACGCCCACTATGGTGGCCGCGGCGCCGAGCGTGAGCGCCTCCGCCAGTAACATTCGCAACACCTGAGCGCGACTCGCGCCGAGTGCCACGCGAACCATCACTTCGCGCTCGCGCCGCTGACTTCGTACCAACATCAGTACGGCAACGTTGGCGCAGGCGATGACGAGCACCAGCGCGGCCGCGGCGCCGATGGCCCACAGCACCGGCCGAACAGCGGCGACGTATCCGGATTGAAACGCGATCAACCTCGCACGCGGCGCCGTGGGCTGTCCCGAATGCACCAGCGTGGTCACGCGCTCCTCGGCGAGCTGTGTCGGCACGCCTTCGCGCAGCTGCAACATGTACGGGTACGCTGCCGCCCGCAGTGGCGCGAGCACCTCGGTGTAGGGATTGACATGCCAGAAATCCTGACGGGTCACGCCGACGATCTCGATCGACTCGGGTTCATCGGGACGATCGCTGACATACACGCTCAAACGCTGGCCCAGCACGTTGGGATCGCCGCCGAAGCGCGATTGCCACAGCCGATGGCTGATCAAGGCCACCGCGGGCCGGCCCGGTTCGAAGTCCGCCGCGGTGAGATCGCGACCAAGAGCCGCGCGCACGCCGAACCCGCGGACGTATCCTGGCGTGACCCACGCGCCGGGCGCGGACTCGGGGTACGTGCCACCGAGCAGATAGAACACATCGAGGTCCCACGCAATCGCGTGCTCGGCGATGTCGTCGAGTGATGCCCAGTCGAGCGCCGCCATGCCGCGAGGCGGGGGCTGATTCGGCGGTGCGTATTGAATGCTGTAGAGACGATTCGCGGCAGGGTACGGGAGCGGCCTGACGAGATAGGCGTTGGCCACGGCAGCCACAATGAGGCAGAGCGCGAGGCCGGCGCCGAGCGTGGCGATGGTGGTGAAGGTGAAGCCGCGCGCCTGGGCCAGCGATCGCAACATGATCGTCATGGCACCAGATACGACGTGGCGGTGGGAAAGTAAAGCAGGGAAACGTGATGTAACGGTTACGAGCCGCTACATCACGCCGTCGTGTGGTCAGTCACGCGCGCCGAGCGATTCCAGATACCGCACGATGACCATATGGCGGTTCTTGCGTGCCTGGCTCACTGCGGTGCGCCATTCTCCACCGGACACGCCGTTGGCCACCCACCGTTCGGACCAGATCCGGGTGTGGATGTCGGCGCCTTTGTCGATCAGGAATTTCACGATCTCAATGTGGCCCTGCTCGGCGGCGCCCATGAGCGGGTTCTCATCACCGTCCACCGCCAGATTGACGTCGGCGCCGCGCGAGATCAGCAGCGCGACCTGATCGAGCCGTCCGTGCGCGGCGGCCACGATCAGCGGACTGCCATCCCCCGGTACGGGTTGGTTTGCGTCGGCGCCGTGGTCTAGCAGGTATTGGGTGATCAGGATCTTGCCCGAGCGCGCGGCGCCAATCAGCGGACTGCCGTCGCCGTCGATCACCGCGTTCGCGTTGGCGCCGGCTTCGACCAGTTCTCTCACACCCGCGTAATCGCCTTCGTTGGCCGCCTCATAGAGTTCGGTATCGAGCGCCCGCGCCTTGCGTTCTCCGGGGACCCGCGCCGCGCGGCGCTGCTCGTCGTCGCTCGCGTCCGCGATCTTTTGCGTCACCGCGGCCAGGTCGGGCTTCGCCACGGCGCGAACCGGCGCCACCGCCGCCACCACCACCGTCGCCGCCGCCAGCGTGCCGGCGGCAAGCGCGAATCCGGCGCGCCCGCGCCGGAGCCGGTCGTCGAGCACCGCGGTCACGCGCCTCGACAAATCGCTGCGATTCGCCATGCCCAACAGCGGCTGCACCGGCGTCGCCGACATGCGCTGCGCCAGCGTGACCAGCTGCTCGGCATAGTCCGTGCGCTCTTCGCTCATCACCACGGCATCGTCACACGAGCGCTCGGCCTCGAGGCACAACCGCCGCCAGGCCATCCACACCAGCGGATGGAACCAGTAACACGCCGACACCACCCGCGCCATGATCTGCATGATCCAGTCTCCCCGTTGAATGTGTTCGAGCTCGTGCAGCAACGCACGGCGAAGCTCGGCATCGCTCCAGTCGCGCGCGTCGAGCGGCAGCACGATCAGCGGACGAGTGATGCCAAACGTCATCGGCCCTGGCACCGCTTCGTGCTCGACGAGCTCGACCGGCGTGGTCACGCCGCGCGACGCCGCCAGGTGCGCGAGCGCGTCACGGGGCCACGCCACCGGCAGGCCCGTCCGCCGGATGGTCGACAACTTCCACAACACCATCCCAACCGGGATCAGAAACACAATCGTGCCGGTGAGCCAGATCGCGCGCAGCGCATTCCCGATCGCGATATCCGGAAACACTTGACGCGACACGCCGGTCGCGTTCGGGAGCGGCGGTCGCGCGGGCGCTGTTGCAGCCGGCACTGGTTCCACGGCAGCGGTGGCCACGGCAGCAACCGGCACATCAATGGTCATCGCCGGCGCGCCGGCCAGCAGCAGCGGCAAGACGATGAGCGCTGCGAAGCAGCTGGCCATCACGAGGTGGCGGACCGAAGCGCGCGCCTGACGGGCCAGCCGCGCCGCCGCGAGCGCGGCGGCCAGCAGCAAGGTGGCTTTCGCCAGCAGCGACAGTTCAACGGTTTGCGACAACCAGAGCGCGGTGTCGCTCAGGGCCGGGATCATGATTTCCTCCGCTGTTTCCTGACCTGCTCGATCTGTTCGCGCAGTTGTTCGAGTTCGGTGTCGTTCCACTGCTCATGCTTGAGCAGCGCCGCCGCCGCCTGACTTGGCGATCCGCCGAAGAACACTCGCATCAACTGGCTGACGGCCTTCTTTTGAGCGGTGCTGCGAGACGTGACCGGCGAGTAGATGTAGCGGAGGCCTTCAGCGCGGTGACGAATCACGCCCTTGGCTTCGAGCTTGACCAGCATCGCGCGAACGGCTGAATAGGTTGGAGGATCAGTGAGCCGCTCGCGTATTTCATCGGCCGACGCGCTGTCGCCCAGGGCGTACAACACGTCCATGATTTCGCGTTCGCGGCGGCTCAGTTTCTCAGTGGGGGCCATGCTAGGTTCGTAGCATAATGCTACGAACGTAGCATGTCAAGCCCGCAGAAACGGCCGTAATTCGGCGACAACCTCGGCTGGAGCGTCCTCCTGGACGTTGTGGCCGGCGGCCACACCCTTGCCGGTCACCTTGACGCCGCGCTCCCTCCAGATCGAGAGGACGTCGTAGATGCGGCCCATCGGTCCCTTCAATCCCCACAGCGTCAGCAGCGGACACGCGATCTTCGTCGACAGGTCGGCCTCGTCGTGTTTGAGATCGATCGACGCGCCGGCGCGGTAGTCCTCGCACATCGCATGGATGTTTTCCGGCAGGCTCGACGTGCGCAGGTACTCGATCTGAATCTCATTCGTCGCGCGCGCCTTCTGCGCCTCGAACTGCTTCAGCAGATCGTTCTCCGGCCCGGGCGCCGCGCGGACGTAGTTGAACCAGTGGAAGTACGCCTGGATGAAGTCGATGGTGACGTGCGTGTAGAGATAGTAGGTCGGGACGATGTCGAGCACGCAGACGCGGGTCACGTTGTCCGGGTGATCGAGCGACATTCGATGCGCCACGCGGCCGCCGCGATCGTGCCCGACCACGGCGAACGTATCGAAGCCAAAACTCTTCATCACTTCGACCTGATCGAGCGCCATGGCCCGCTTGGAATGGTTGGCATGATTCTCGCCGTCGGGCGGCTTGCTGCTTTCGCCGTAGCCCCGCAGGTCGGGCACGATCACGGTGTAGTCCTTGACGAGATCGGCGGCGAGCAGCCGCATCGAGACGTGGGTCTGTGGGGCGCCGTGCATCAGCAGCAGCGGCGGGCCCGAGCCCGCGTGCACCAGGTTGATCTCCGCTCCCGATGTCTTCACCCGCGCCGACTTGAAACCCGGGAAGAACCTGAGCGTTGTCCCCGGTCCCGCGCCAATCTGCGCCTCGGCTGGCTGGCTTGCCGCCGGCAGGGCCGTGGCCGCCGCCGCCATCCGCAACAGCTCGCGCCTGGTCATGGTGTGCATGGCCACGAATAGTAATCCAGGGAATAAAACGCCCGCTCCAGCGCATATAACGATGTGTGGCCGATCTCCGGCGGGCGCGCTTCGAGACCGAGGCGCTCGTGCATGTCGACGAGCTCTTCCGGGCGGCGAGGCGCGTGATGGGCGAAACCAGCGCGGCTGAAGACGTCGTGCAGGACACCTGTCTGCGCGCGTGGCAGGCATTCGACCGCTACGAAGCCGGAACCAATTGCCGCGCATGGCTCTACAAGATCCTGTTCCGCGCCATCGCCGCGCGGCGGCGTGAGCTGCAGCGGGAGCTGGCGATGTTCGACGATCAACTCGTCAACGAACCGCACGCGTCAGCCGTGACCACGGCGGCCGACGCTCACCAGATTCAGCAGGCGTTTGACGAGTTGCCGCTCGCCTTCGCCACGGTGATTCAGATGGTCGACGTCGAGGGATTGAGTTACCGGGAAGTCGCTGACGTGCTCGATCTGCCGGTCGGCACCGTCATGTCACGCTTGCATCGCGCGCGGCGACGCCTGCGACACCTCTTGTCGTCCGGTCCGGCGCTGCCGAAGCGACACGGAGAACGGCGGTGAACGACTGTGCGCGGGTGATCGCGCTCCTCGATGTTTACCTGGACGATGAGACGGCTCCTGAGACCAACGCCGTTGTCCAGCAGCATCTCGACCGGTGCGCATCGTGCGCGGCGCGGCTGCAGTCCGTTCGTGCTCTGCGCGTGGCGATGCGCGCAGCGTTGCGGCGGGATCGCGCTCCGGCCTCGCTTCACGCGCGGGTGCGTTCGTTGCTGCCGGCACCGTCGCCGCTGGCGGCGTTGATTCGCACGTGGATCGTGCCGGCGGCGGCCACGGCAGTCGCGGTGTGGATCGTGCTGCCCTGGCGAACGTCGGAGCCGGCCGGCGAGGCGGCTTCGGCCATGGCGGCGCACGTCGTCTGTGCCCTCGAGGGATCGCAGACCGTCCGCGACGCCCACTACTACTGGTCCGCTCAGAACTCGATGCCGATCGTGACCAGCGGCGGTGGGATTCGTGTCGTTGACGCGCACACCTGCGGTCAGCAGCCCGACTATCGGCACGTCATCGTCGAGGAAGGCGGCTCCCGGGCGTCGGTGTTGATCGCCGTCGCGGGCGAAGGACCTGAAGGGCGATTGCCGACCCTGCGGCGGGGATCGCTCGAAAGCATCGGCGTGCGCGGCGCGGGCTACCGCGCGTTCGTGGTCGTCGATCGCTCGGGGTCGCCGGCCTTGCGCAACTGGCGCGAGCCGGCGCTGGAGCGGCTGCAGCAGTTTTTGAAACACCAGGAGGGGTCGTGACGAAGCTCGCCACCATCATGTTGCTTGTGCTGTGCGGCACCGTTCAGACGCAAGCGCAGCACCAGCCACTCGTGCTGCAGGTGAAGAACCTCGACGGCCAGTTGCAGTGGCTCACCGACTTCAAAGGCAAGGTCGTGCTCTTGAATTTCTGGTCCACGACCTGTCCGCCGTGCCGGGTTGAAACGCCGTGGTTCGTGGAATTCCAGAAGCGCTGGGAGAAAGACGGGTTCACGGTGATCGGCGTCTCGATGGACGACGCGCCGGAATCGATCCGGCGGTTCAACGCGACGTTCAACGTCAACTACCCGATGATGGCCGGACGCGACGTGGACGAGAACATCCAGAAGGCCACCGGCGGCATCTGGGGGATGCCGACCTCGTTTCTGATCGGACGTGACGGAAAGGTCTTGAAGAAACACCTCGGGCTCACGCCGAAGGCGGTGCTCGAGAAAGAGATTATTGAGGCGCTTGGTCGAACCTCGCCTTGAACGCATCGAATGCCGGCGTCGGCCCTTTCCACGCGAGATCGTCGACGTTGTCGAACACGGCAATGTCGCTGCGCAGCGTGGCCAGATCGCGAAACAACATCGCCAGCGCCCGATCTTTCTCCAACGCGATCGACAACGCGCCCGGCCGCGACACGTTCACGCCCCAGCTCCGCCAGTCGGACGGGATCTGGTTGATGTGTTGAAACTTCGCCAGCACCGCGGCGGCCGACTTGGCGCCCCATCCAGCAATGCCGGGATAGCCGTCGGACGAATCACCGACCAGCGCCAGGTAGTCCGGAATTGACAGCGGCAGCACACCGAACTTCGCCACCACCCCGGCTTCATCGCGAATGCTGCGCCGCAGGCGATCCTCCTGCACGACGCGTGTCCCGCTCACGCACTGTGAGAGATCCTTATCCGGCGTGCAGATGCGCACTTGTGTCACACGCGGGTCGGCGGCCGCCTGCATCGCCGCCGCGGCCAGCGCATCATCGGCCTCGTACTCGACCATCGCCCACACCTTGACGCCGAACGCGCGCAGTGCGTCTTCGAGCAACGGAAACTGCGCCAGCAGGTTGGGGTCGATGCCGTCACCCGTCTTGTAGCCGGGCCAGAGATCGTTGCGAAACGACTCGATCACGTGATCGGTGGCCACGCCCAGATGCGTCGCCTCGCCGCGGTTCAACATTCCACGTATCGAGTTGATGACCCCGCGCACGGCGGCGACTTCGGCGCCGGTCTTGTCCTGGGCCGGCGGCACCGCGTAGAAATGCCGGAAGAGCTCGTAGGTGCCGTCGATGAGATGGACGATCACGGTTGCCACAATTCTTCCGTACTTCCGTAGAATGTTGGAGTCATGCCGTCAGTACGCTTTACCCGCAATATCCAGCGCCACGTTGACTGTCCGACGCGTGACGTGGACGGCGCCACGCTGGGCGAGGTGCTGCGTGCGTATTTCGCCGCCAACGAACGCGCCCGCGGCTACGTGCTCGACGACGAGGGGAAACTGCGGAAGCATATGGCGGCGTTCATCGATGGCCGGCAGATTGACGATCGCGAAACGTTGTCGGACGCAGTTTCTGAGAACGCGGTTGTCGACATCGTGCAGTCGTTGTCCGGAGGATAGCCATCGTGTCGCGCTGTCACGTCAGTACCCGCAAGGGGTTGTTCACGCTCGAACGCGGCGGTAAAGGATGGGCGATCGCGCGCGCCGCCTTCGTCGGCGACAACGTGACGCTCTCGATGCACGATGCGCGCAGCGGCGATCTGTACGCGGCGCTGAATCACGGTCACTTCGGCAACAAGCTCCATCGATCGAAGGACGGCGGCGTCACGTGGACCGAGATTGCGGCGCCGACGTATCCCGAGAAGCCTGCAGGCTACACACCAAAAATGCCCGTCGAAGGCACGCCGGTCGACTGGTCGTTGAAGTTGATCTGGGCCCTCGAGCCCGGCGGCAGGAACGAACGCGGCGTGATCTGGTGCGGCACGCTGCCGGGCGGATTGTTCAAATCGGAAGACGCCGGCGACTCGTGGACGATCAATCGCCCACTCTGGGACGATCCGCGGCGCGAGCAATGGTTCGGCGGCGGCGCCGATCAACCCGGTATTCATTCGATCTGCGTCGACCCGCGCGATGCACGTCACGTCAAGATCGGCGTGTCGTGCGGCGGGGTGTGGACCACCCGCGACAGCGGCAAGACCTGGACGCTGACCGCCAAAGGCATGCGCGCCGCCTTCATGCCGCCCGAGCGGCAGCACGAAGAAAACGTTCAAGACCCGCACATGGTGGCGCAATGCCGGGCCAATCCGGATGTGCTCTGGGTGCAGCACCACAACGGCATCTTCAAGTCGGACGATGGCGCCGCCACCTGGCGCGAGATCACCGACGTGTCGCCGTCGACGTTCGGCTTCGCGGTCGCGGTGCATCCGCAGGATCCCGACACGGCGTGGTTCGTGCCCGGCACGAGCGATGAGAAACGCTGCCCGACCGACGGCCGGGTGGTGGTCACGCGCACCAAAGACGGCGGCAAGACGTTTCAGGCCGTCACGCGCGGGCTGCCCCAGCAGCATGCCTACGATCTCGTCTACCGCCATGCGCTCGACGTCACGGCCGACGGCCGCACGCTGATGTTCGGGTCGACCACCGGCTCGTTGTGGATCAGCGAAGACGGCGGCGACTCGTGGCAGCCGCTGTCATCGAATCTGCCGCCGGTCTATGCGGTCCGCTTCGAGAAACCGCTCGACTAGGCGACGGCGTGCTAGCATTCTGCGTTTCCATGCGGACGATGGCGATGGCGATGGCGCTGGCGATCGTGACGACGATCGGTTGCGAACGTGAGGGCACCGCTCCGGCGTTGCCGCGTGACGCTTCGGCCGCGGCGCCGGTGACGAGCTCCGTGGTCAGCGGCACCGTACCGCGCAACGCGATTGTGGCGCTCGTGCCGGCCGATCCGTTGCCGGCTCCCGACGGACCCGCGGTGATGGATCAATACGCGAAGCAATTCGTGCCGAACGTGCTCTACGTCCGCGTCGGTCAGCCGGTGGAATTCCGCAACAGCGAGGATATGCCGCACAACGTGACGGTGATGCGGCGTGGCACCGGCGCAGAGGTGTTCAACGTCAGCACCGAGCCGCAGCAGAAGTACGTGCACACCTTCGATCGCGTCGGCCAGTTCGACGTCACGTGCGACATTCATCCGGGAATGCAGGCGACATTGATCGCGGCCCTCAGTCCCTATGCGACGGTGGCCGACGATAACGGACGGTTCTCAATCGCGAGTGTGAAGCCGGGTTCGTACAAGGTGAACCTCACTTACGAAGGCCGCACCGTCGAACAGCCCCTCGCCGTGAAGGACGCCCGGACCGACGTCCGAATAGTGCCCTAGCCGCACCGGGTTTACCGCGCCGAAGCTGCTGGGGAATGGAGGCAGCGAAGGCGGGCGTAGTTCTTGCAGCCTGTCCATCAGTGGCAGGCCGACTGATCAGCTGGAGCTACCTGGTCCTTGCGGCGCTCACGGCGTGCGCGCCCCCTCCGCACGCGCAAACCCGCGCGTTGGGGACGGCGGATCTCGCCGAGCTGTGGCAGGAGCCGCACGATCTCCTGCAACGCGATCTGTTCGGCGGCCCTGGTGGCGCCGCGCTGGCGCCGGCGCCGGAAATCACCTACGCCTTCGTCTCGTTCAAGACCACCGGCACCAATCCCGGATACCAAGTTCGCGATCCCGCGGGCCGCCTGTGGAGCGTGAAGCTGGGCGTCGAAGCGCAGTCGGAGGTGACGGTCTCGCGCATTCTGTGGGCGCTCGGCTTCCATCAGCCCGCCACCTACTATCTGCCCGAATTCACGTTGTCGTCGAATGTGGGTGGACCGCGCAAGCAGGCGCGCTTTCGCACCGACGTCGCGCCGTGGCAGGCGGTCGGCACCTGGTCGTGGTACGAGAATGCGTTTGCCGACACGCAGCCATTTCGCGGATTGGTCGTCGCGCAGTTGATTCTGAATGCCTGGGATCTGAAGACGGCCAACAATCGAATCTACGCATCCAGCGATCCGTCGGCACAACCGCAACGGCAATTCATGGTGCGCGATCTCGGCTCGTCACTCGGCGCGGCGCGACAGTTCACGCTGCTGCACGCACTCGGTCTCTATGGCTGGCAGGGCACCAAGAACGACGTCGCCGACTTCGAGCAGCAGGGCTTTATCACCACGGTTGACCGCGGTCGCGTGGTGTTCGACTACCGCGGTGCCAACACGGCGCTGGTCAACATGCTCACCGTGCGCGATGTGGTGTGGACGTGCGAGCTGTTCGCGCGCCTCCCCGACGGTCATTGGCAGGCCGCATTCCGCGCCGGCCGTTTCCCCGCCACGGACGCTGAGCGCTACATCAGAAAGATCAAGGAAAAGGTCGCGCAGGGCCTCGCGCTGAAGCGCGATCGCACCTTGACGCAGGCGGTCACGCATTAGAAGCCGGACGCTGCAGCTTCAACAGTTGCACCAGGTCGCGATGCGCGAGCACCGCCTCCGGCAGCTCCTGCAGCGCCGCGTGATAGCGGAGCGCGTAGGCGCTGCCCGGCTCCGGCGCAATCAGCTGGCGCGCCCGCGCCACCAGCGGCCCGGTCTCGCTGACGTCGGCAGCCTTCGCCTCCAACGCTTCGTCGATGCGCACGATCAGTCCCGACATGGTCCGCAGCCACGCGAATTGCGGATCGTCGAAGATCACCTGGAGCAATTGCGTGGTCTGCATGCGGCCGTACTGCCCCTCGTAGTCCTCGCGCTGCCAGTCAATCAGGGTCTTGTGGAGGCGCAGCAACAGGTGCCGTAACTCGGTCAGCAACGCGCGATCGCGATCGTTCATGTGTGCAACGACGCGATGCCGTGCCGGCGATTGGCAGGATGAAAGAGCTCGGTCACGCTCCTTCAGTCTAACAAAAGGGGTCGGCACTCATTTCCAGTAACGTCCACCCAACGACTCTCGCGAAATGCCCGAAAAGAATCTGCACGTCAAGATTCCTCGAGAGGAGCGTGCCGCGGGAATTGAAAACATCCCCGACCCCTTTTCTCTCTACTCCGTCTTGATCGCGCGGACGGGATCGATAGTGGCCGCCCGGCGCGCCGGGAAGAAACCGGCGACCGACGCGGTGATCAACAACACCAGGGCGACGGCCATCAGCGTTGCCGGATCGCGTTCCGACAGGCCGAACAGCAACGTGGTCAGGTACCTCGTCGTCAGCAGCACCACCGTGACGCCGATCCCGATTCCAATCACCGACATCACCACCGTTTGCCGGAGCACCTGGCCAAGCACCGCGCCGCGACGCGCACCCAGTGCCATGCGAATCCCGATCTCGCGGCTGCGGCGCGTGACGTTGTACGACATCACGCCGTAGAGACCAACGGCGGCGAGAATCAGGGCGAGCACGGCGAAGCCGCCGGAGAACGACGCCAGCAACCGCTCGCGCATCAGCGACGCATTCACCTGCTGCTCCATCGTCCGCACGTAGCGAATCACCACGTCCTTGCTCGCCGCCCGTGCCGCGGCCGTCGCGGCAGATGACAGGGCCGCCGGCGCCTGAGTGGTCCTGATAGCGAAGTTGATCCAGAACGGTGTCCTCTCCTGCGCCAACGGCGTGTACGCGATCGCCGGCGCCTTCTCTCGCAGGTTCATCTGGTGCGTGTCGTCGACGACGCCGACCACGGTCAGCCGGATGTCTTTTTCGCTCTGGTAGCCGAACGTCTGCCCCAACGGATCGCGATCGCCAAAGTACAGACGTGCCATCGTCGTGCTGATGATTGCGACTCGAAGGCTCGTGCGTGTGTCGTGCTCGGTGAAGTCGCGGCCGCGCAGGAGCCGGATGCCAAACGTGTCGAAGTACCCCGGAGTAATGATGTTGGTGAACGCGGAGCGTTCCATCGATCGGTCTGGCGGCCCGGGCAGGTCGAGCAGCCGGGCGTTGCCGCTCGTATGGATCGGCACCGACCGCGAGGCCGCAACCCGAGTCGCGCCCGGCAGTGTGTCGAGCCTTCCGAGAAGATCCGCGTACAACGCGGTCCGCCGCTCGTCGTCGAGCGCGGTGCCGTAGCTGTCGAGCGTGAACAGCAGCACGTGATCGCCGTTGAAGCCGGCGTTGAGGGTCTTGAGATTGTAGAGGCTGCGAGCGAGCAAGCCGGCGACGGCGATCACGATCACACCGAGCGCGACTTGTGTGACGACCAGCGCGTAGCCGGCCGTCCATCGCCGTGTCGTCGATCCCGACGCGCCGCCGTCTTTCAGCGCCGGGGTCAGCTCGACACGCGTGGATTTGAGCGCCGGGGTCAGACCGAACAGCAGCGCCGCGATCAACGCGGTGGCCGTCGTAAACGCCAGGACGCGAAGATTCGGCGACACGTCGAGGAACACCGGAGACTCGAGCGACTCAAAGAACGCCAGGACCGCCTGCGTGCCCCATTGCGCCAGCGCAAACCCGAGCAGCGCGCCGAACACCGCCAGCAACATGCTCTCGGTCAGGAACTGACGGATCAAACGCAGGCGGCCGCCGCCCACGCACAACCGAATCGCCACCTCCTTCGAACGCGCTTCACCCCGCACGAGCAGCAGGTTGGCGACATTGGTCGCCGCGATCAGCAGGATGAGCCCGACCAGAGCCATCAGAACGGAGAGCGGCGTGCTGTAGCGCTGCCGCAACGATGCCGCGCCTCGCCAGGCCGGCAGCAGACGGGCTTCGGCAAAGGCTTCGGGATTGCGTTCCATGATCCAGCGGTTCTCTTCCCGCGCCATGTACTGCTTGAGCGCGACGTCGGCGGCGGCCGCGGCTTGCGCTGCCGATACGCCCGGCTTCAAGCGGCCGAGGATCGGCAGGCTGGTCCAGGTGTCGCGCGCATCGAGAAATTCCTTCTCGTCGATCGCGCGAATGGACAGCGGCAACGTGATGTCTGGCCGTGTCCCCGGCTGGAGCCCGGTGAACTCAGGCGCCGTGACACCGACGATCGTCACGGTGTGGCCGTTGACAGTGAGTGACTGCCCAAGCACATCAGGCGCGCGATTGAAGCGCCGCGCCCAGTAGTGGTCGCTGATCACCGCAATCATGCTGCCGCCGACGTCGCGATCGCGCTCGGCGGCAAAGCCGCGGCCCAGCGCCATCGGCACGCCGACCACGGCGTGGAAGTTGCCGCTGACCCACAGGCTGTCGGCGCTTTCGATGCCATCGGGCGTCGTCACCTTGAAGCCGTTGGTGTTGTATGCGGTCACGCCGTCGAAGACATCGGTCAGCGCCACGTACTGTTCGAACAAACCGTAGTTCGAGCTCGTGCCCGGGTTCGCACCGGTGCCATGCGCGAAGAAGAACAGGCGATCCGGTTCCACAATCGGCAGCGTCCGCAGCATCACCGCTTCCACGAGCGTGAAAATCGCGGTGTTGGCGCCGATGCCGAGCGCGAGCGAAACGATCGCGGCGGCAGTGAAGCCTGGCGTCTTGCGCATCATGCGCCAGGCGAAACGCACGTCCTGGATCGTGGTGTCGAGAAACCGCAGACCGCGACTGCCGGCAATCGTCCTTGATGGCGTCAGCGGTACCGAACTCCATGCGCGCCTGGCGCCGCGCCTCCGCCGGCGGCATGCCGCCCGCCATCAGATCATCTACGCGCGACGCGAGATGAAATTCCATTTCCGCGCGCATCTCGTCTTCGAAACGATCGCGACGCGTCAACGCCGACCACCAGCTGCGCAATTGCGGCATCATGGCTACACCTCGTCCGGGGTCGTGTTCAGCGCCGACGCAATCGCCGTGGCCAGACGATACCAGCCCTCGGTCTCCTCGCGCAGGCGGCGACGGCCGGCCGCGGTGAGCGAGTAGTACTTGGCTTTGCGCTTGTTCTCGCTCTCACCCCACTCGGCCGTGATCAATCCCTGGTGCTCCAGACGGTAGAGCGCCGGATACAGCGACCCCTGCGGAATGTCGAGCGCGTTGCCCGAGATCTGGTTGATGCGCAGCAGCACGCCGTACCCATGCAGCGGTTTGAGCGACACCGCCTTCAGGATCAGCATGTCGAGGGTGCCCGGTAACAGCTCAGCAGATTTGCCCACGGCGATGTGCTCTCCCCTAGCTAGACTAGGAGGATAGCCTGGCTCTCCTAGTTTGGCAAGGGGAGAGGTTTTGCCTGTAGGAAGGACCGCCGATTGGGCGTAGAATGCGGCGGTTAAAGGGGGTCTCATGAAGCGCTCGGCGTTCACCCTCGTTCTGAGCTCGTCCGTGCTGGTCGCCCTGATGGCGGCTCCCGCTGTTGCGCAGCCTGCCGCGCCACCGACATTCACCAAAGACGTCGCGCCGATTCTGAATCGCGCGTGTGTCAGCTGTCACCGGCCCGGGGGCATCGCCCCGATGGCGCTGGTCAGCTTTCAAGACGCGAGGCCCTGGGCCAGGGCCATCAAACAGCAAGTGGGCGCGCGATCGATGCCACCGTGGGGCGCCGACCCGCAGCACGGCCGCTTCAAGAATGACCGCAGCCTGAGCGACGCGGAGATCAGGCTCATTACCGCCTGGGCCGATCAGGGCGCGCCGAAAGGCAACGACGCGGACCTCCCGGCCACGCCGCTGTTCGCCGAGAACTGGACGCATCGTGAGCCGGACGTGGTGATCGAGATGCCGGTCGACTTCGAGGTCCCCGCCGAAGGACAGGTGGACGTCACCGACTTCTACGTGAAGGCGCCGTTCACCGAAGACGTGTTCGTCAAGGCGCTCGAGATTCGCCCCGGCGCGGCGCAGTCGGTGCATCACGCCGGCGTGTATATCGTCGACAAGATTCCGGAGGGCGCGAGTCTCGTCAACGGCCGCATCCTCAACGCCGAGGGTAAGCCGATGTCGCGACGCGACATCGCGCGCGCGAACGGTCTTCAGTCGGGACGCGGCGAGAACGACAAGCTGCTGTCATTCGTGCCCGGCCGCGGCTACGAAGAGTACCAACTCGGCGCCGGGCAACGCATCAAGGCCGGCTCGTATATCAACTTTTACATGCACTACCAGCCGACCGGCGTCGCGGTGAAGGATCGCACGCGCGTCGGGCTGTATCTCGCCAAGCGCGGCGAGCAGGTGACGCACCAGATTTACCACGACCTCGACGCCGCTGGTCCGACCACCTACATCGTGGACGGCAAGGAGCTCGGGAAGCTCGACAACGACGATCAGCTGCCGCCGATTCCACCGTTCGCGGATGACTGGACCGTCGTCAGCGTGCACGCAATCACCGAACCGGTCACGCTGCACGGCCTCACACCGCACCTGCACCTGCGCGGCAAGAGCATGAAGTACACGCTGATCCTGCCGGACGGGCGCGAGGAGATCCTGCTCTACGTGCCGAAGTACGACTTCAACTGGCAGGTCTATTACGAACTCGAATCACCGCGGCGCATCCCCGGCGGCAGCAAGGTGATTGTGACGACGCTGTTCGACAACTCGTTGAAGAACCGCTACAACCCGGCGCCCCAGAACACCGTGTACTGGTCGGATCAGAGCTGGGATGAAATGTACGCGCCGCAGGTGCGCATCACGCTCGATCAACGCGACCTGCGGCGAAACGGGGACGCGACGACAAACGGACAGCGGCAGCGCCAGCAATAGGCGCAGCCGCTCTCCGGCTACGGTTTCGCGAATAGTTTTTCGTCGACCGCGACGTTGTGCATGACCTTGTCGAGGGTGACCGTAAAGCTCTGCAGCGAAGATGCCGCATTGAGCTTGAACGGCATCTTCACGCCGTCAACCTCGCGGTAGTCCTCGAACGTCGTCGTCTGCTCCACGTCGGCGCCAACCTGCGGCACATTCACGGTCATCACAAACTTCACGGGCAGCATCGACTGGGCGTCGATGAAGTGTTTAATCGTCGAGCCTTGTGCCGGCTCGAACACCAACACGTAGGCTTCGCCGCTGCCGACCTTCTCCTTTCCCTCCAGCTTGACGCTGATGCCGTGCTCCTTGTAGTCGAGAAACGGGTGCGGGAAGCCGGAGTTGCGCTGGTTATCCAGCTGATTGCCGGTGACGTCGCGATTGCCTTGCAGCGAGTCCAGCACGTAGCCATCCTTACCGGGCATTACCACCACGGTGACCTGCGGCGGGCGCTGCTGGAGGAGGCACTCGGGACCATCGACCGCCACGGGGTGGAGGGGCTGACCCTGCGCGCCATCGGCGACCGCCTCGGCGTGTCGCGGACAGCCCTCTACCGGCATTTCGCCGACAAGCAGGCGCTGCTCGCGGCCGTGGGCCGCGAGGGGTTCCGCCTGCTGCGACTGGCGTTGACCGATGCGTGTGAGCGGCACGGGAAAGGACGCGCCGGTTTCGAAGCGATGGGACTGGCCTACGTGCGATTCGCGGTCGCTCATCCGGCGCACTACCGGGTGATGTTCGGCCGCTTCGTCGAGTCCTGCCAAAAAGACGACGAGTTCGTGAAAGAGGCGACGGCTGCGTTCCAGGTCGTGGTGGACTCACTGATTGAACAACAACGGGCCGGCCTCGTGCGTGGCGACGATCCGGCTCTGCTCGCGCGGATGATCTGGTCGCTCGTGCACGGCATCGCGATGCTGGTGATCGACGGCCAGTTGCGCGGCGCCGATGAACAAGGCGAGGTACTGAACCGCTACGCGACCGAGCGGATTCGCGACGCCATTCGACTGGGCTAGCCGCCAGGCTGACGCAACCGGTACACGCCGGGATGCAGCATCTCGGCGAAGCCTTCCGCCACCAGCGCGCGATTGCCGCGGCCCGCTTCCGGACGCGACAACCCGGTGACGCGGGCAAGTTCCCCCGGCACGGTCATGCACGCCGCGGTGAGAAAGCAGCGCGCGATCTCGCGCACGGCCTCAGCGCGATTGACGCGTTGCGTCAACTGCTCGGGAAAGCGGCCCACAGCCAATTCCCAGATGTAGGAGAACTTCGGCTGATAGACCACCTGGCTCGGCACCACGAGCATCGCCGCCTGCAGTTCATCAAGGGCGGCGGTGAAGGTGGCGCGATCGCGGATGCCGGAGTCGTTCCGGAGATCGGACGTCGCCATCTCCCACTCCTTGCGCAGCACGTTCAGAATCGCCCGTGCATTGCGACTGAGCCGGCGCGATTCCTCGCGGCGGCGCACGCCGTGAATCGCATGAAAGTACGGAATCATTCGCGGCGCCAGGAACAGCGCCTTGCCGCGCGAGAGTTTGGCGTAATAGACCTTGCCGCGGGCGACGAGCTCGTCTTTGAGCACCCAGGTCAGCGACGCCTCTGGATCCTTCTGCACGTTCCTGGGCATCACCGCATCACGCCGGCCGCAAACCGCGACGTATAACGACGGCCCCGGACGGCGTGAGTCGGTCAGGCATGCCGTAAAGCCGACGTGCTCGATGAACCGCTCCGCTTCGATGGCGGTCTCCACCAGTCGCGTTGGTTCCCGCCGCCACGACTGGTCGCGCAGTTCTTCGATGTCCTCCGGCAGGATCGTCTTCGGCACGGGGATACCATCTTGGTCGATCCTTGAAGTTAAACGTGCAGAGTTAAAAGTGGAAAGAGTGGCTATATCGTCGAGAAAGCGGCTCGTCGTGACAGTCGCCGCACCCAGTACAGCATCACCATCAACGGTGCGAACGCCAACGCCGTCAGCATCGGCCACACTCTGAGCGCGGCAGGGATCTCGTCCGCCTGACCAAGGAAGAACGACCCGGTAGCGATGAAGAACGCGCCGCACATGCACCGCACGTGACTCTTCAGCCGCGGCGGACCGGGCCCGCGCACGGCAAGCGTTCCTCGAACGACCAGAAAAATCGAGAACAGCCCAGGTGGAATATTTCCCAGCAGCTCGCCGCCACGCACCGCCGACGTAATCACCGCCAGGCTCGTCATCGTCACCATCGCGTAGACGAACAGCATCCCGCTCCGGCGATGCCACGTCGCCCCTTTGGGAGCGCCTACGGCGACCAATCCCGCCGCCAGCGCCAGAGAAGCGCCGGCAATATGCCCAACCAGCATCACGTCCAGCATTGACGGAAAGATAGACGTAGGGCGTCTACAGCCTGTTCCGGGAACTGGTCGTAGACGTTCTACGTCTATAGCTGTAGACTTTCTACGTCTATGGCCAAATCCCCGGATGAACGCCTGGAGCTGCTCCAGGGCACCCTCGACATGCTGATCCTGCGCACTCTGCAATGGGGGCCGCAGCATGGCCACGGCATCGGACAGACGATTGCCGCGCACTCCGAAGAACTCCTCAAAGTGGAAACCGGCTCGCTCTATCCGGCCTTGCACCGGCTCGAGAAGCGCGGCTGGCTGAAATCCGAATGGGGCGTCAGCGAGGCCAATCAGCGGGCGAAGTACTACCGCCTGACGGTGGCCGGCAAGGCGCAGCTGGTGCGTGAACAGGATCGCTGGTCACAATTGGTGACCGCGATTGGGCGCGTGATGAATCCCGCGCGCGCCGACAACAAGGACTGATACATGTCGAGACCGCTTCGCATCTGGCCCGCACTGGCCATCTTCGCGGTCCAGGTTGCCGGGGTCGCCCTGGCGCCGATGTTCGAAGATCCGATCATCATCGGCCTGGGCACGATAGTGGGCGGCGCTGTCCTGACGCTGTTGTGGTGGGTGTTCTTCAGCCGCGCGCCGTGGCTCGAGCGACTCGGCGCGATCGCGTTGATGGTTCCTCTCGCCTTGCTGACCAAACGCGTCGCCGACATCTCGATCGCCGGAGCCGGGCAGGGCTTCCTCGTCTACATCATGACGTTGCCGTTCTTCGCATTCGCGCTGATGGTATGGACGCTCACCACGCGACGACTCGACACGGTCGCGCGCCGCGCATCGCTCGCCGCCGTGCTCGTGCTGGCCTGCGCGCCGATGCTGCTGATTCGCACGGACGGAGTTGGCGGCCCGAATCCGTTCCACTGGCGCTGGACGCCGACCTCTGAAGAAATCCTGCTCACTCGCGGCGAAGAGCCGATCGCCCCGCTGCCGGCGACAACGCCCGAGGCACCATCCGAGGCACCAGGCACCAGGCACGAGGCACGAGGCACCAGGCACGAGGCACCACCCGAGGCACCTGGCACGAGGCAAGAGGCACCAGCCGAGGCACGAGGCACGAGGCACGAGGCACCTGAATGGCCAGGATTCAGAGGACCGCTGCGCGATGGCGTGATTCATAACGTCCGCATCAACACCGACTGGACGAGCTCTCCACCGTCAGAACTCTGGCGGCGTCCCGTGGGTCCGGGCTGGTCGTCGTTTGCCGTTCGCGGCGATCTGCTCTACACGCAGGAGCAGCGTGGTGAAGAGGAGTTGGTGTCGTGCTATCGCGTCTCCACCGGCCAGCCGGTGTGGCGTCATCGCGATGCGGTGCGGTTCTACGAATCCAACGGCGGCGCCGGTCCGCGCGCGACGCCGACCATTCACCAGGATCGCGTGTTTGCGCACGGCGCCACCGGCATTCTCAACGCCCTCGACGCACAAACCGGCAAGTTGATCTGGACCCGGAACGTGGCCGCCGACACCAAGCGCGAAGTGCCGTTCTGGGGCATCGCCAGTTCGCCGCTCGTGATCAACGACCTCGTGGTCGTCGCTGCGGCGAGCACGCTCGCTGCGTACGACGTCTCCAACGGCGACTTGACATGGCAAGGACCTCGCTACGGTGGTGGCTACAGCTCTCCGCATCGCCTGACGCTCGACGGCGTCGAACAGATCGTGCTGCTGGGCGGCCCCGGTGCCATCAGTGTCAACCCACCCGATGGCAAGGTGCTCTGGATTCACGACTGGGAGCCCGGGCCGATGGTGCAGCCGGCGCTGACCGAGGACGGCGACATCCTTGTCAATCACGTCGTCGCGACCGGCGGTGTCGCCACGCGACGGCTCCATGTGTCACGCGTCAACGGCGAGTGGAAGCAGGAAGAACGCTGGACCTCCAACGGCCTGAAGCCAAACTTCAACGACTTCGTCGTCCACAAGGGTCACGCCTACGGTTTCGACAACAACATTCTGGCGAGCATCAATCTCGAAACCGGCCAGCGCGCGTGGAAGGGCGGCCGCTACGGCAACGGTCAGATGGTGTTGCTGAAGGATCAGGATCTGCTGCTGGTCACGTCCGAAGACGGAGAGCTTGCACTCGTGTCAGCGACACCCGACAAGTACACCGAAGTGGCGAAGATGCGCATCTTCGAGAGCAAGACGTGGAATCATCCCGTGATCGTGCGAGACCTGCTGCTGGTGCGGAACGGTGAAGAGATGGCGGCATTCCGATTGCCCGTGGTCGGTGACAAAGCCACGGATCCCGGGCGCGACTGAGCGTGCGAAGTCGCCGGATTGCGCGACGCTTGACAGATGCAGCCATCTAAGTGCATGGTAAGTGCATGGCAGTGAAAACGATCACTATCGACATGGAGGCCTATGTCGCGCTGTCGCGTCAGAAACGCTCGGGCCAGTCGTTCTCAGACGTGATCAAGGAACGTTTCGGGCCGATCATGACGGTCGGCCGCTTCAAGGAGCGTCTCACCCGGATTCAGCTCAGCGGCGAGTTGGTCGACAATCTCGGCCGGATCGTGGCGGACCGGAAGAAAAGTCCCGCACGGCCCGCCAGGCTGTGATCCACGTCGACAGCTCGTATCTGATCGACCTGCACCGCGAGCAGTGGCGCAAGCGGCCCGGGCCGGCGTTCGAGCTGATTGAGTCGCTCGACGACCGCGAACTCCTTGGTCTGTCCGCCCACGTCGTCTGTGAGCTCAGGGCCGGAGCCGAGCAGTCCCGCAACGTGCTTCGCGAACACGAATTGGTCGATGAGCTGATCGCCGGGTTTCACATCGCCTACCCAGACGACCGCTTCCCGGGCCTCTACGGACGGCTGTATGCAGCGACCACGGGCCAACGGCGTCCGGTGGCAGCGTTCGATCTGCTCATCGCCACCGCGGCGTTACTCGCCGACGCGCCGCTCGTCACGAAGAACGTCAAGGATTTCGAACGTGTGCCCGGGCTGCGCGTGCTGAGCTACTGACCGTTTGATCCAGACGTGTCCGCAGGTTACGATGGATGTCTCCGTCCTTCGCTGATGTGCACGTCGCCATGAGCGACGGCTCCGCAAGTCAGAGTGGGCCAGTAGCGCAGTTGGGAGCGCGCATGAATGGCATTCATGAGGTCACCGGTTCGATCCCGGTCTGGTCCACCAAACTTTCATTTCCAGTTCTGATTTCCCGCAAGTAGCTGAAAGCCGGTGCGGTTACGGCGGTTCCAACAAAGCCGTTTCCGTCGAACGAAATTCCCTCCGGAAAGAACAGCTGTTGGAACCGCTGGCGCTGGTCGAGCGATGCCTGCACCCAGAGATCGGCGGCGCGCGGCAGAACCCGTTCTGCGAACGCCAGGATGCCCTCAACGTCGAGTTCTTCGAGCTGACCTGAATGACGGTCGATCCGCGCGAGCGTGAGCTCCTCGCGAAGTTTCTCGGCGTGGCGGTCGTACGTCTCGATGTCGATCGACCGCTCGAAGAGGAACGCTTCGTCGAGACGGTCGAGTTTGTCTTGAATCGCCTTCGCGGCTCGCTCGGCGTTCGCAAGCTCCTCGCGGACGGCGGCCTTTCGCGCCTTCCAGATGCGCAGCACGGATTCCTTGAGTAGTCGCATGTAGCCAGGAGTGGGCTGCAGCGGCGCGAGTTCGTCGGCGAACAGGCCTTCGAGCCTGGCCTTCGAGACGTTCACCGAACGACAACCCGGGCGGCAGTGGTAGTACGCGTAGTAATCGTTGCGGCCCTTCGACCAGCTACCCGTCAACCCTCGCCCGCACGATTCGCATCGGACGAAACCACGCAACGGAAAGTCCGGATGCGCGCGCTTGCGCGGTGCCGTGCTCGGCACACGGCCAGACAGAATCGCCTGGACGCGATAGAACAGCTGTTGCGAGATCAGCGGTTCGAAGTCGCCGCGCTTGGCGCGAACGCCGTACTCGGGGACGTCCACGATTCCCGCGTACAACTGGTTGCGCAGCAACATGCCGATCGCCTGCGACGTGAGCGGCTTACCGCGTCGATTCGTGAGGCCCCACGTCCTGGTCCGTTTCAGCAGTTCTTCTTTCGTGTATTGGACGCTCGCGTAGTCCTCGAACGCCCGCCGAACGAGCGGCGCGCGCTCCGGATCGTGCACCAAGCTCTTGCCCATCGACCGCGGCGCGTTCAAGTAGCCAATAGGCGCCAAAAATACCCATCGTCCGAGTTCCAGCGCCGCCTTCATGCCCGCGCGCGTGCGATCCGAACGCACGTCGTTGTCAAACTGCGCGAACGCGGCGAGCACACCTTCCATCAGCTTACCGGTGGAGGTGTCGTCGATCGGCTCGGTCGCCGAGCGCAGCGAGATGCCAAGCGACTGGAGGTGCGAGCGCAGCGCGAAGTGATCGTACTTGTCGCGCGCGAAGCGTGTCAGGTTGAACACGACCACGAAATGAACGCGGCCCTTGTTCAATCGGCAAAAGGTGAGCAGGTTCTGAAGCTGGCTGCGATCGGTGGACTTGGCGCTCTCGCCTTCCTCGTGGAACCGTTCGAGGATTTCGTAGCCTTGGTGGCGGCAGTACTCTTCGCACGCGCGAAGCTGCGTCGGCAAACTGAGGTTCTCGGTCTGCTCCTTCGTGCTGACGCGAACGTAGATCACCGCGCCGACCATGATCGGCAGCGTAGATCCATTCGCCGACTCGGGCAAGCTGCGTTTGCGGGGCACGATGCCTACTCGGAACAGCGACGCTGCTCCCGATAGATCTCGACCACAATGCACGCCATCGTCTCTGCGTGTCGGCGAATGTCCTCGATGTCCTGATCGGTCAGCGAATCCGCGTCCTCGCCGAGCAGTTCGCGACAACGCGCGATCGAGATCGGCTCCGCCGTTGGATCCGCATGTTCGACGTACTCCATGGGCACCCTTGCGAACTCGCTGCAGACGTTCGTGATGCGGTGGAGTGCGCTCGAAGCGCGCCGACATGGTGTCGGCGTGCCGGGACGATGAGCGTTGATGTGGCGTGACGCCGACACCGAAGCGCGTGACTTGAAGTCGAACGTACTGATCGCGGGACAATGTGCGATCGATGTTCTGGTTGTGGAAAGGAGCTGGCAGCGTTGCTCTGAGAGCGTCGGCTTCAGCGCTCCGCGCCTGGCAAGACTGCGGAGGGATGCCCGATGGCATCGACGAGACCTTCACGATACGACTGCAGGCGCATCCGGTCAACGCCGAAATGAGGTCGAGCTTCGTCGGCCATCACATAGTTGCTCCTTTCGAGCTGCGCGCAGGCTCCGGGGTCCCCGACGCGCGTATTCCAGCGCGTTGGGGTGGAGGAGTCGTCAAGGCCAAAGCCCGCAGGGTCGAGCGCAGCGAGAGCCTTGACGACGCCGAGCACAGCTCGATCCTGGCGATGTGATGGCCGATGTTTCTCGGCGGAACAATTGTTGGGAGTGTCGGCAAATTCTCGTGACGATCCGTCGGAGTTCTGGGGGACGACACGTCTGAGATCAGCGCGTGGACCGACGGCCGGACCCGGGCAGGATCGCGTTGTGGATCTCGCGACTTGGGACCCGTCGAAGCACTCGCGATACCTGGGGCGGAATGACCGCCGCCGACATGGGCGCCGAAGTCGTTCAGCGTGGCGTGAGCGACCACATCCGTGGCCGCGGGCTTGGCAGGGCAAGCGGCCATTTCGGGTGGTCGCTCAAGCCACGGTACTGCTGTTGGCGCCCGCTCCGGCAGTGGCGCCACCAGGCGGGCGGCATAAAGCGCCGCCCGAGGACGACGGGCTGCAACCTGCACAACGATCTGCACTTCCCGGGTGCGCCCCGCCGCGCGTGAGTCGCGTTAGTTGGCCAGGACTTACCCTCGATACGGGCCAATCAAAGGGGAACACCTCGCGCGGAGGAATGTTCCCCCCCGGTGTTCCCCCCTTGAAGCGCCAATCGAGCAGCGGTCGCTCAACACGCGCCGTACTGTGGCGAGCGAAAGCTGACGCCGGCTCCAACATGGGACCGGGTGCTACGATCGGCCCGCCCAGAGGCTCGATGCCGATCTTCCCGGAGTGGTGGAATTGGGACCTTTCGTTTACCGCCCACGCCGAATTGCGTATGGAGCAACGAGGCGTGACCGAGGTGGAGGTCCGCGCTATGCTGGAGCGAGCCACCAGGTTCGAGGCCAGCGTCGTGGAGGGCAGATTCATGATACAGACCCGACGCGGGCAGAGCCCGTGGGTCGTGATCGTCGAGCCAGACATCGAGGCCAGGTTGCTCGTCGTCGTGACCGTTTACGAGGTGTCCCAATGACGGAGCGCTCGCTGCAGGTAACTTATCGGAAGGGCCGGACCTTTGCGGCGTACCTGCATCTCTCGCACCCAACCGGGGAGAAGAGCGCGAGGACCGTCGCATCGCGCGACGGGCTACTCATTGTCGACTACGCCGCGTCCGGCCGACCCCTGGGCGTCGAGATCACCGCACCGCAGGCGGTTCCCCTTGATCGCCTCAACCAGCTTCTCGCGGAGCTTGGCGAGCCGCCTCTCGCGGAGCAAGACTACAGGCCCGCGCGGGCAGCGTAGAGTCAGGACCCGTCTCGACGAGAGAGTCGAGAATAGGTTTCAGATCCTCGGCCAACTGGAACACCAGTGCGGGCTTCTCCGGCGGCACACTCACGCCCAGGCGCCTACGTCGCTGCTCCTGACCTCCCGAGAGCAACGCCGATCCCGGGCCGCCGCTCAGGCGTAAAATCGAACCGCATCTACTGACCAGCAGCGGTCAACCAGCATGGATCCCGATAGATGGCGGCAGATCTCGCGGCTCTATCACGAGGCGCTTAAACGCCCTGCTGGTGAGCGGCGCGCCTTCGTCGACGTTGCCTGTAGCGGTGACGAGGCACTCCGCGGGGAGGTCGACTCACTCCTGGCGAACGAAGCGAACGCCGAGAACTTCTTTGCAGCACCCGCTGCGCAGGAGGTGGTCGATCGATTCATCCAGAATTCACAGACGCTGGACCGCGGACTTGAGCCAGGAGTCAAATTAGGCAGTTATCAGATCGTCCGGCCCCTCGGGCACGGAGGCATGGGTTTCGTCTTCCTCGCGCACGACACGACGCTCCATCGGCGTGTGGCCCTTAAGGTCCTGGACTCGCCAGCCGATGACGAAAGCGCCCGCACACGATTACTGCGCGAGGCTCGCAGTGCTGCCGCGCTGAATCATCCGAACATCTGCACTGTTTACGAAGTCGGCCAAGCGGACGGCCGTGCCTTCATCGCGATGGAGTACGTCGAAGGACGGACCCTGAGCGACTTACTCGCCGAGGCCGCACTCCGAGTGGACCAAGCTGCACGCTACGGCATCGAAGCCGCCGACGCGTTGGCGCACGCCCACGACCATGGGGTCGTCCACCGAGACCTCAAGGCCGCCAATGCCATCGTCACGAAGACTGGGCGCTTGAAGCTCGTCGACTTCGGGCTGGCCCGACGTGATGATGCGCTGCTGGTCGATGCCACGACGATGGCGTCAATCGCGCCTCAGGGCGTCGCAGTCGGCACGCCGTATGCGATGGCACCGGAACAGATTCGCGGTGGCGTGACAGACGCGCGCACCGACGTCTGGGCGCTCGGCGTGCTGGTTTATGAGATGGTGAGCGGCGCGAGGCCCTTCAGTGCCCCGACGGTTCCAGAACTATTCTCCGCGATCTTGAGAGACGCGCCCGCGCCGTTGCCCGATGCCACGTCGGCGGCGCTGCGGTTGGTCATCGAGCAGTGTCTGGAAAAGGAGCCCGATCGTCGCTACCAGTCGGCACACGAAATACGATGGGCGCTCGAGGCCATTCATACGGGCACCGAATTACCTCGGATCGCGGTGCGAGCAGCCGAGGACATCAAGCCGGCGATCTTCTCGGATGAGGCTGCTGCGCCGACGAGATGGTTGCGCTGGATTGGCCTCTCGTTGTTGGCGCTCGCACTGGCCGCGGGTTTTCTCGCGTGGCAGACGAGACGCCCGCCACCAACCGGAGAACCGCTCCGGGCCGATACGCTCACCACGTTTCCGGGCATCGAGCGCTATCCCTCGTTCTCCCCCGACGGCAACCATGTCGCGTTCACATGGACCGGGCCGAGGCAGGACAACGCCGACATCTACGTGCAAATGCTCGGCGCCGGCTCTCCTGTCGGGGCGCCGCTGCGGCTGACGTCCGATCCAGGCACCGAGCAGAATCCTGTCTGGTCGCCGGACGGGCGCTGGATCGCGTTCCTCCATGGCGAGTCCGCGCAAAGCCTCGTGCTGGCGGCGGGTCAGGCGGAACTCCGGCTGATTCCCCCACTTGGCGGGCCGCAGCGCAAGGTGGCGGATCTCCAGGTCCGATGGATCACCTCGATCTCCCCGTCGCTGATTGCCTGGTGCCCCGCCAGCGACTGCCTGGTGGTGACGGAATTCCAAGGGGAAGGAAAGCCGGTCGCCCTGTTTCTCCGGTCGCTCGACACAGGGGAAAGGAAGCAGTTGACGTATCCGGATGCGTCCGTATTCGGTGACTCGAACCCGGTGTTCTCGCCTGATGGCCGTTCGCTCGTTTTTCAGCGGAACGCAAGCGGCCCCGGCGCCGAGTTGCACTGGCTGCCGCTCGAAGCAGATTTGACCGCTGCCGGACCATCCAGGCTGCTGGTCCCCGCTAATTTGAACGCAACCGGTCCGACGTGGATGCCGGACAGCAGGGAGATTCTCTTCTCCGCGAAGGGCGGTCTCTGGAGGCTAGCGGTTGCCGGTGGCAGCGCTCCTGCGCGGCTTCCTTTCGTGGGCGAGGACGGAATGATGCCAGCCGTCTCGCGTCCAACATCCGGACGGCTGCCTAGGCTCGTGTACGTCCGGAGCTTCACCGACAGAAACATCTGGCAGTTGCGGACGACCGCTCCTGGTGCGCCGTCGACCTTCCCGCCGGTGATGGCGATTTCCTCTACACGAGACGATGAGGGAGCGCAGTTTTCACCCGATAGCCTGCGCGTCGCCTTTGCTTCCGATCGCTCGGGAGAAAACGAAATCTGGCTGTCCAATCTCGATGGATCCAACGCCGTTCAGCTCACTTCCCTGGACGCTGAAGGCACAGCCAGCCCGCGCTGGTCGGCCGACGGACAGTCGATCGCATTCAACGCCAACCCGGACGGGCAGCAGGACATTTACGTCGTTGCCGCAGGAGGCGGAAGGCCTCGCCGCATGACCTCTCACCAGGCCAACGACATTCAGCCGAGCTTCTCTCGCGACGGAAACTGGATCTACTTCGCATCGACACGGACCGGATCTTTTCAGATCTGGAAGGTGCCGATCTCCGGCGGAGATGCGGTGCAGGTGTCACCAAACGCTGGTGTCGCCGCGCTCGAGGCGCCGGACGGCGCGTCCGTCTACTACACACAAACGCCGGTGGAGGCCAGCGCGCTGTGGCGGATTCCGACTGCCGGCGGCCAGGCGGTCAAGATCCTGGACGGCGTGGTCATGCGGGCTTTCGTGGTGCTCGACCGCGGCATCTACTACATCGACCGCCCGGCACGTACGAGCCGGCTGCAGTTCTTCGACTTTGCCACGAACAAGTCCTCGACAATCGCTGACGGCATTGGCGATGTCCGGCTCAGCCTCACCGCGTCTGCAGACGGCCGCACCATTCTTTATACCCGGCTGGACTCCACGGTCGACGATCTGATGATGGTGGAGAACTTCCGGTGATGTTCCTTTGCTGCTCACTCGCGAGACCTTGAAAGGCAAATTTCAGGATTCGCGTTTGGCAGCCTCTTGGATGTGAAACGTCTGCATAAAGCTCAGACCGTCGCCCGGAGGGCGCCAAGACGTCTCAGCCAGACCGTCACCCGGTTCCAACTCGCGCTGTTCTGTTCCACCAACCTCTAAATCCCCGACACATAGACGGTTGCGTCGATAACCGCCCTTCGGAATGCACATCGAGCTTGAGGTCACACGAAGCCTCCAAGTGCATTTCGGTGCGTTTTTCGCTCCTCGGGTATATTTCGGCTTCCGCTTAAAAAAATTGGCGCGAAGGAGTCGTGATGCCGACGGTCGAGCAGGAGATCAAGGCGCAGTTCTCGAAAGTCTTTGTCAAGTCAGACTGGTCCTTGTTTAAGCGGATTGCCGAGTCTCACCTTGAGCGGGCCGTGTTCGTGCGGAAGGCGGACATGGACAGGATAGAACCCGAGTTGCGGCTATTAGCCCGAAACATCGAGAAGAGACTTCTGATCGGGATCGGCACGGAGTTGTTGCTGAAGTCTGTTTATTTGAGACATGGCTTCTCGATCAACTTGCCCGAGAAACCGGATAAGAACACCGATCCGCCATTTCCTTTTACGTTCCAGCAGATTCAAGGCATTGCACAGGCCTCCGACAAGACCTACATGCTTGCCATGTTGATCGACAAACTAGCTGCGGTTCCAGCCGTGGGCAAGTTAGCCGCAGACGAGCAGCGCGGACTCCTAATCGCCAAAGTGTTTCGGAACAAAGAGGGTCATGGGGTCGTTACGAAGCACGCTTTCGATCCAACCAACTACCGTGACATTGAAAAGTCCCTAGTGACTGTCTACTCGAGAGCGTTTAGTGAGACGTAGCAAGTGCGCTTCTCCCTCGGGCCGGGTGAGAAGGGTGCCTGGAACGTCCGATGATTTAGCCACGAACCAACGTTAGCGGAATACGCTCGTTCAGTTCGTGGAGCCGCTGTCGAGGCGTTCAGATAGGTGCTCGTAGTCGTGATCTTTGTGTGACCAAGCCAGAGCGCCACATCGTGCAACTGCCAACCGCTCTCAAGCTTTCTCGATCCTGCTTCATGCCGCAGGTCATGGAAGTTCAGATCGATCTCGCGCAGCCACCCCCGATTCTCGGCTGAGACGCGTCCGGCGTGTCCGCGAGCGACTTGGATGCCGTGAGCCTTGAGCACAGTGTTAACCTCTTTAAATGGCGGCGTTAGAGTGCTAGAGCGCTTGCCACTTAGGCATGAGGTCTGGCAGCCGACGACGAACCGCGAGTAGAGATCGAGGATCGCCGCCAGATACAGTTTGGCGCCGCTGTCGCCGATCAGGAACTCGCTGGTGTCGCCGACCCACCGCTGATTCGGTCCGGCGGCCGTGAAATCGCGGTCGAGCACATTCGGCGCGATCGGGTCGGTGTGGTCGCTCATGGTCGTGGTCTTGAACCGGCGCCGGACCTTGCCCTGGATCCCTTCCTCGCGCATCAACCGGGCCACGCGCTTCTCGCTGACGGCTTCGCCATCTTCCTGCAGGTCTTTCCGCTCTTGCCGCGCGTCCGCTCAGCACGCGCCAGCTTCACCCAGCCAGCAAGGGCCGATGCCGTCAGATCGAGTCTCGCGGGCGACCGCGCCGATGGTCTTGCCCTCGTCGAGGACCAGGCGGACGGCCCCCTCCTTGAACTCTTCCGAGAACTGTCGCCGGGCTCGCCGGCCCAATGCATCCTTCGCCATTCGGGACATCGTATCCACCTTTCGGAACGTGTCCACCGAATCGGATCAACGCCAAACACCTCGCGCGGAGGGGGTGTTCCCCCCAGTGTTCCCCTACCCTCGACCCCTCTCGATGATTCTCACTTCCGGTCCGCGTGAAATTTTGGCGATGAATCCGGTGACGGCGTGCCGCCGGCACAGACGCGAGATCGCTCGCTGGGCGGAGAGAATCAACGCGGCGGCTTCGTCGCCAGTCAGGGACGAGGACGTGATGCTGAAGAAGCGAACCTTGGCCGCGAGAACCCCTTGCTTTTCGAGCTGGTTGTAGCGAATGCGATTGTCGCGGGTGATGACCACCCAACGTTGCGCACCGGCTTCAGTCAGCCAAACGACGTCCTGAGTCGCCTGTGGAAACAACTCGTCGTGAACGCGAACTTCGAGTCCAGCCGCACGAAGAGCTTCCGGAACCTTTTTCCGTCCCAGTGATCGATCGATAAAGAATACGAGGGGCTCAGGCGGCTTTCGCCGGCTGGAGCTCGCAGCGGACCGCTTCCTCGATGTTGAGCGGATCCTCGCCATAGTCATCGGCGAGTTCAGCGATCGACTCGCCCGCCTTGTACCGGTCCGCGATCACTGCGGTCGGCACCGCCGACACCTTCAGAACGGGCCGACCAAACTCCACCCGCGGATCCATCGTGACGACTCGGGGCTGCGAGCTCTCTTCAGCCGGATTCCGTCGACTGCGGGTAAACGGATAAAGCCGCGCAACGAATCCGTCTTTGTCCCACTCCACGCGCTGGAGATGCAGTCCGATCAGGTCGCGCATCGCGAGCTGGCCGTGCCTGGATGCATTGATGACATCCTTGATGCCCGCGGCTTCAACGAACAGGTGGTTGCCGTCCGTAAGCATCTCGTGATGAACCAGAGGATGTGCGCTACGGAAATGCTCGCGGAGGTAGTTGACCGCTCGACGAATCTGCGGCAACTCGACTTGGTACTGTCGCCGCAGCGCGTCCAGAACATGCGCTTCGGTGAGGTTGCTGAACGACAGCCGTGAGTTGGCCCGATCAGCGAGTTGAATGATCGGCTCGGATCGTCGACTCGCACCGGATCGCAACGGGTAAGAGCGTCCTGCGACCCAGGAACGAAGAGTGTTTTCGGGAACCTGCAGGTAGCGGGAGGCTTCGAACAGCGAGTACAGCGGTACCTCCAGGACCTGAGGTCCCGAGTACAGCTGCTCCAGGTTCCGACGTCTGGTGGCTCCCACGCGACAATCCTAACCCGTCGTCGCCGAACGGGACAAACCCATGGTTGGTCCCGTCAGCGAGCCTTCGGCGGTCTCCGGCCCTTCGACGCTCTTGAATGCTTCGCCTTGTGAGCGCGTTCGACACCCCCCCAGAACTTGGTCGCCTCGCGCTCCACCATTGCCTCGAGCCGAGCAGGATCGTATCAGGCAGTGGCGCGGCACCTCAGCGCCGCCCACCAGCCGAGCCTGCCGTCTGGCAGTTTTGTAATCTCGACTGTAGTTGGCCGGCAGATCTGGAGGTGCGATACTTGGCGAGGGAAGATGCCGTCCATCTGGTCACACGCACTCATCGTTCTGGACATCCTCTCGATGAAGGTGTTCGTGTGGGTACTCGGGCAGCTGTTTATCTCGGCGGTTGATCCGAACGGCGGCATCCTCGACTCTCACCTCTTCTTCTACGACCGCTATTCCGATCTCGCTAAGTACCACCGCCTTAGCGGTCGGACGGCCAAGGCTGACAGGCTCGCGGCTATCGCGGAGGCTTACTACCAAGCCGCGCCCGATGATGACGACGAACCAGAGGCTGCCGCGATGGCGATGCCAGTGCCGCGGCCTCTGATCAGGACGAACGCCGTGAGCACGACCCGATTGCCGAAACCGCCCGCCGACGAATCATCGGGCCTGGCTCCATCTCCGGCGCACTGAGTGGGTCACGCCGAAAGGCGTGCTGCGTCAGTCCGCAACTGAACTGACTCATGCCGCTGACCTACCAATCTGGCGAGAACATTCAGATAGGGGATCGCGTGACCTACGGAGGCAACGCGGGCACGATCGAGCTCGTCGTTGAGAGCCTCACCGGCGATCCTGAGAGGGACTGGCTGTTGAAAACCAACGGAGCTGGCGTCATGGTCGCCGAGCCGAAAGTGTTCGGGCGCGTTTACCTCCGCGATCCTCATGAGGAGGAGGATCTTCGTTTCGTTGGCCGTGCAGAATAACGTCTGGTGCGCTATGGCCGGCGAGGGAAGACTCGGAGTTCAAGATGGCAGACATGCCGGCTAGCGACGATTTCGAGCGCCTGGAATCGGAAGTAGAGAAGAACCCCACGTCGGAGGCAGCCCGCGAGAGGCTGTTGGAGGCCCTTTCTGCTGACCCGGAGCGATTCGACGATCCACGTCGATTCGAACTCATCGAGTGGTTTCTCGAGCACAATCCCAGAAACTCGTTGTGCGCCACGCCCTTCATGCGCGTGAACCCCGAGACGGCGCCCGAGGCCTATGGGAAGCTCAAGGCACGTTGGTTGGCACTGGTCGCGGACGCACCGGCAGATCTACAGCTGGTCAGAGGTGCCGCGGCATTTGTCGCCGCAGAGAGCCTCGACGAGGGCAAGCGCCTGCTCAAGGCCGCGATTGCCCACAGGCCCGACGATGCCAAGCTCTGGCTGGATCTCGGGAGAATGAGCCAGGACCCTGGCGAGCGACTTGCCGCGTTCGAGAAGGCGCGGGATGCTGGCGAAACGCTTCCAAACCTGCTCGTTTGGATTGCCACGACATCGTTCAAGGCCGGCGACTACGTGAAGGCTGAACATGCCGCTGTCGAGCTGATGCAGCTCGTGGACGAGGCGCGCACACGCCTCGGCGACAAGCTCGATTGGCCAGAGCGCGGCGCCGCACTTTGGAGACGTGCACGAGAAGCGTCATCCAGCGACACAGACGCTGGTGAGCTCACCGATGGAATTGCGCAACACGCATATCGCAAACACTGGGCTCAGACGGTGCTGGGCCTCCTCGCGGGCCGCGATGGTGATGTCGATCGAGCAGTCTCGTACCTGCGGGAGTCAGCAAACGTGCGACCCGAATACCGGCTCTCATCGTACGGACCTTCCCTGGATCTTGTCCGAGAGGTGTGCGCGCGTGGCCGGTGGAATGAAGGACTCGAGTATCTCCGGGCTTGGGAGCACGCCTGGGACCATCCACGTTTGCGGGAGTGGATTGCCGCAGTCGAAGAGCGCCGACTTCCGAGTTCCGAGGAGTCTGCCTAACGCGGCGCACCGCTTCAGGCGGCTGAGCGAAGAGCGTCTAACCGCCCCAACCAGCTGGCAATGCGGTTCCAACTCGCGCTGTTCTGTTCCACCAAACTTTCATTTCCAGTTCTGATTTCCCGCAAGTAGCTGAAGGCCGGTGCGGTTGCGCCGGTTCCAACAAAGCGATTTCCGTCGAACGCGATTCCGTCTGGAAAGAACAGTTGTTGGAACCGCTGCCGCTGGTCGAGTGCGGCGTGGACCCACAGGTCGGACGCGCGCGGCAGAATCCGTTCTGCGAACGCCAGGATGCCTTCCACGTCGAGTTCTTCGAGCTGGCCGGAGTGACGGTCGATCCGCGCGAGCGTGAGTTCCTCGCGCAGCTTCTCGGCGTGACGGTCGTACGTCTCGATGTCGATCGAACGGTCGAAGAGAAATGCTTCGTCCAGGCGGTCGAGCTTCTCTTGGATGGACTTGGCCGCACGCTCAGTTGTCGCGATCTCTTCGCGCACGGTAGCCTTGCGAGCCTTCCAGATCTGTAGTACCGATTCCTTCAGTAGCCGCATGTAGCCGGGTGTGGGCTGAAGCAGTGCGAGTTCGTCTGCGAACAGGCCTTCGAGCGTGGCCTTCGTGACGTTCACCGCACGGCAGCCAGGGCGGCAGTGGTAGTACGCGTAGTACTCGCTCCGTCCCTTCGACCAACTACCCGTCAAACCGCGTCCGCAGGATCTGCAGCGGACGAAGCCGCGCAGCGGGAAGTCTGGGTGCGCTCGCTGGCGCGGTGCCGTGCTCGGCGTACGGCCCGACAGAATCGCCTGGACTCGATAGAAGAGTTCTTCCGTGATCAGCGGGTCGAAGTCGCCGCGCTTGCCGCGCACGCCGTACTCGGGCACGTCCACGATGCCGGCGTAGAGCTGGTTGCGCAGCAGCATGCCGATCGCCTGCGAGGTCAGAGGCCGACCACGACGGTTGGTCAAGCCCCACGCGCTGGTCTGCTTGAGCAGTTGTTCCTTGCTGTGCCGTCCAGTCACGTACTCCTGGAACGCGCGTCGCACGAGCGGTGCGCGCTCGTGCTCGGCAGCTGCTTGGTCACACGGACCTCTCTCTCTCTCTCGGAGATCGCGCTTTCCGTCGGGTTTTCGGACCACAGCCACTTCGCGAGACACTTTCGGCGACTGACGGGCATGACGCCGAGCGCGGCGCGCTGGAGCCAACGCTAGCACGATCCGCGGCAAGGCGCGGAGGCGCTCTCGGCCTCCGCCCCTTGCGTCTCAGAGCGGCCTATTCCTACCCCTGCCACGGTGCCGCGCGGCGATTCATTTCTTCACCGCGAAGTAGTCTAGCGTCGTCCCAACAACGGGCGCAGACACTTGCACGGCTGCGATTTCAGCCATGGGGCGGTATCGTTGCGAGCTCGCCGGGCGCGTCGCCGAAACCGGCGAACGCGTCGCCGACGATGCGCTCAACGAGGCGCACTTCGTCGTCGCGCAATTGTCTGAACTCGCCTTCGCGCCGGTTCTTTGAAAGGCTGCCGTTGTTCTGCCGGATGAACATCACGAGGTTCTCGGCGATGCGGTCGGGCATCTCTACGGCTTCCATGATGCGCTGAATGGCTTCATCGTGCCGGCGTAGATAGTCAATCTCGCGCGGCAAGTCGTCTTCGACAGTGCGACGCACGCATGCGTACAGGAATTCCGTTGCCTCCGTGGCATCGAAATAGCGATACAGATCTGCGGTGTCGTTGAGCACTTCGACGTTGCGCTCGGGTGTCGGCCGCCATTCGATGAACGGCATCAGCGGCCCGGAGTGCCTCTGCAGCGTGGTCCGGTAATCGTCGATGCGATCGAGCATCACGGAGGACACTGGAAAAACCATTCCCGCGGGCGTGAACTTGCGTTCGGCAAGAACGTGGTGAATCAGGCAGCGGTGTAGGCGTCCGTTGCCGTCCTCGAAGGGATGAACGTAGACGAAGCCAAACGCCGTCGCCGCCGCCTGCAAGACCGGGTCGATGCCGTCATCGCGCATGCGGTCGTTCGCCTCCAGCATGCCGGCCATCAGGTCAGCGAGGTCCTGCGCGCGCGCGCCGATGAACTCGGGCAGGGGATCGCCCACGTGGTCGCGTTCGCCGACGAACACGCCATCGCGGCGCAGCCCCGCGCGCACAAAGCGCGTGTCTTCAATGAGCACGCCGTGCAAACGAATAATCTCGTCGAGCGTGAGCTTATGCTTTCCCGCTTGCAGCACTGCGCGGCCCCACCGCTCGAGACGGTTGCGCGGCGGACGTTCGCCCTCGATCTGGAAGCTCGCGCGGCTGTCGGCAAGCAGCATGAAGCTGGCCGCGCGCGCAACGAGATGCCCGCCGGTGCGGCCCACGGTGTCGCGCGCGCGCGCGGCGAGGTCGAGCGCCACGATTTGCTCTAGCGCCTGCGTGCGCCGGATCACGGGCGTGAAGCGTCCCGTGCCGAGAAGGTTGTCGCGCACCCTGTGACGCTTCGACAGGCGCGGCTTGCCGGTGAAATAGGCTTTCGGGTCGAGCAAATCGATGGCGGCGGCGCGCGGGGCGTCCTCAACGTCGAGCGTGCGGCCGGTCAGCGTCTCGTAGAGATACCAGGCGCGGCGGACGTCGAGTGCCGTGGGTGCCGCGCGCGCCATAGCTTCAATTTCCGCTCGCGGCGCGGCTTCGAAAATGCGCTTGAGCACGAGGAAGTCGGCGTCTTCGTGCTTCAGGACGAACGCCAGGTGGTCGGCGTACTCATCCCCCGGCCAGTACCGCTTGTCGTAAACGGTCCAAGCGCCGTCGCGGCGGCGGCTGCCGCTGACATGCTGGTCAGCCACGCAGCTTGGCCGTCGGACCGGAGCCGCAATCGAAAGCTCATGAACGAGCGCGGCTGCCCCGGCCAAGCGGGCTCCGGGCGGGATGGTCTGGTCCTGAAATGTCGCGCTTTGCGGTCTTTCCAGGTTCATCGTCGAAAATCCTGTCACTGTGTCGAAAAACATTAAAAATACAGTTCAATCGTCGAAATAACTATACACAACTCAACCGTCGAAATCCATTGTCAGTCGTCGAAAAAACTCAACACTCAGAATCGATCGTCGAAAATGAGTTTAAAAACACACATTTCAGCCTCAGACTATTGACATTGTCAGCTATTTATAAGGGCATCACAAGCCGGTGGTCGTGTACATCGCGCCAACAAAGCAGTTCCGCACCATCAAGACCTTCGACGATATCAAGGGGCTTCTCGCCCAAGGCGATTCAGACAGCGTGGAAAGAATCGTCAGCGAACTGCACCTGCATGTTGCGTAGGCATGTCTCGCCAGCACTACGTGTCGAGATTTCATCTCTCGGCATTCTCCGACCCCGCATCAACCGGCACACCCGATCCTTGGCTGTGGATCGGCTCGACAGCTGACCAGTCGGTTCGACGGCGTTCTCCAAAGAACGTTGCAACGGTTCCCGGGTTGTTCGATGGACCGGGAGGATTCTCGGAGCCAGAAAGCGAGTCTTGAGACATTCCTGGCAAACGACGTCGAAGGACCGGCAGCAGTGGCTCTTCGACGTCTGCTGCAGAGCACGTCGATCGAACAGCTCCCTCCAGAGGTGATGCGCTATCTGAGTTGGGCAGCCTCGCGATCGCTAATCGGGGCCGACGAGGACACCACGAAGCGACTACTGATCGAGCGGAACGTTCAGCTTCTCTGTGAAGCCTGCAACCGCACCAAGGGTGCAGGTCTTGGCTGATGGGGAGCCCTGACACCACGAGCGGTATGAAAAGGCGGTACGAAACACTCGTTACCGCCGTCGAGCACGCGATTGACGACGCGGATCCGATCGGACTACTCGAAGGCGGCGCGCCTGCGGACGAGTACGGTCCCGAGATCGGAACAATCGTTCCGAGGGTCATGAACGCTCAGAGCGTTGAAGACGTCACCACGGTTCTTCATGAGGAGTTCCTACGTTGGTTCGGCGACGACACCGCCGGTTCACGCCCGCGTAGAAGGCTTGCTCCCGCCCTTCGTCGCGATCGCGGCGGTGCGCCTCCAGCAGGTGATGGCCACGTTCCGTCAGCGTGGCGGCGCGTTCGCGGCCGTCGACCGCGACGAACCGCATCAGACCCTCGCCCCGAAGGTGGTGGAGATTGCTGTCTTGCGGGTTGGAAGCCTCCTCGCGCGGGTCGCCGAGATCGCACTCGGACACCACTCGAAAGGCCCCCACGGTCGCCAGCGACCGGCTCTCGTCACCGTTGAGTTCGTACCGGTGATCGCCGTCGATCACGATCTCGCGTTCGAGTCCCCGTGGCAGATCAAGATCCCGCAGGAACACATCGCGCGGATCGTGGTCCCGTTCGCGGGCATCGCGATCTCGTTCCCGGACGTTCTCGTCGCGGGCACGCGGGTCGTCCTCCCGTGGATCGGCGGCACGTCCGAGCTCAATCCAATGAATTTCGATGTCGCGCGGATCGTCATCGCGGTCCCGCGGATCGCCCCATCGCGGATCGTCCATAGGTCCTCCTGCGTGATGCGGCTATTCGGGTGTCCGTGAAGGCTCCCAGGCAGGGAACTGCGAGGGGCGATTCGAAGGTTGCCGCGAAGTGCCGGATCGAGGACCGCAGCACTCAAGGCATGGTCGTGATGGGAATCCAGGTTCGGGGCCCTGATGAGCGACCGAATGCTGGGCTCAGCCCGCGTGCGTACACGATGCAACGGGGCCGCCGCCGACCAAAAGACTGCTTCGAACGTTATACGCCTCGGAGAACCGCATCGCAAGCGGGCCCGACAGTCGCCCAGATTCTGAGCCGGTCCGACAGGGTCTGGGCCGTATAATCGAACCAGGAGTGCTTCTCGTGAACTCGGCCGAAACGATTGAGCGGGTTCCAATTCACACTGACGCCGACGGCGTCGTGCGTGTCGCCGGTACGCGGGTGACGCTCGACACCATTGTCGCGGCGTTCGACGCTGGTGCGACCGCCGAGGAGATTGCGCAGCAGTACTCCTCCATTTCCCTGGCGGACGTGTACTCCGTGATCACGTACTACCTGCGGCACAAAACCGAAGTCTCCGCCTACCTTCACCGGCGCCAGGAACAGGCCGCCACCGTTCGAGAGGAAGTCGAGCGACGGTTTCCTCCTTCGGGCATACGGGAACGACTGATAGCCCGGCGCCGATAGGAACGCCCTTTCGATGCTGCGGCTTGCAGCGGACGAGAACTTCAACGGCGACATCGTCCGAGGGCTCCTTCGCCGAAACCCGAAGCTCGATATCGTCCGCGTTCAAGATGTGGGCCTCTCTGGTGCAGATGACCCCTCAGTTCTGCAATGGGCCGCCGACCAGGGGCGCATCGTTGTCACGCACGACATCTCGACGTTGGCAAAGCACGCATTCGATCGAATCGCAGCAGGTCAGCCGATGCCAGGGGTCTTCGAGGTAACGTCCGTTGCCCCTGTCGGACAGGCTATCGACGATTTGATTCTCCTGGCCGAGTGCAGCTTCGATGGCGAATGGGAGGGGCAGGTGCGCTTCCTGCCTCTGTGAGATTATCTGGTCGGTTGCAGTCGCACAGGCCCGTCTTCAGCGATGAATAAGGAACATATTCTCCGGGAGATTCACCGGACTGCCTCACACAACGGCGGGAAGCCGCTCGGCTGGCGTCGCTTCGCGGCGGAAACCGGTATCCGGGAGGCGGACTGGCTGGGAAAGTTCTGGGCGCGATGGGGCGATGCACTTCAGGACGCTGGTTTCGCTCCGAATCGTCTGCAGGCCGCTTATGGCAAGGCCGATCTACTCGAAAAATACGCCCTGTTTGCTGAAGAGCTCGGACGTCTGCCAACGGCAAACGATCTTCGCATGAAGGATCGCGTCGAGCCCGGCTTCCCGAATCAGAAGGTGTTCGAGCGACTCGGAACGAAGCTCGATCTTGTGCGCCTGGTGCGCGATCACTGCGACGACACGGGTACCTTCGGCGTCACTGAGGAGGAAGGGATTCACTTCGCAGCCGACGGGCGTTCCTTCGTCACTTCGATCGGCAACCGACAGAGCACCGCGTGGATCCGCGATTCCCGCGGCGACCGTCAGATCACGTCGGAGGGCTTCGCGTTTTTCCCAACGGTCTCACCGGATGGTAAAAAGGTGTACTACTTGGTGCGCACCGGTGGAGCCCGAAACTTCATCACGGGCGGCCTCTGGGCCGCGGACTTGGACTCAACGGCCCGCCGCCTCCCTACCTGAGCTGGACGCCGGATGGGAGATTTGTCTACTTGAAGTTCGCAGACACCACGTATGCGATTCCACTGAAGCCGAGCCAGATGCTGCCGCCCATACCGGCCTCAGGATTTCCATCAAAGGAAGGTGTGGCCGCTTTGCCAGGAGCTCGTCTGATCTCGGAAGAAAGGGTGTTTCCCGGCCCCAACCCTTCGGTGTATGCGTTCACGAAGGTTGCCACGCAGCGCAACATCTATCGCGTTCCAGTGCAGTAGCTGGTGCCATAACGTGTCGCCCGCAGCGTTCCTGACGCGCCCCCGCATGCGCAACGCCAGATCGACGATGACGCTCCGGGCCTTAAACCAATCGACAACTGCTCACAATTCAGGCGAAGGATGTCCACCGTAGCTCGCCAGACCGCAGGCGAGGGCAGGTGGCTCCAACTACCTCGCCGTCGGCTCCGGGCTTATCCTGCTGCGCGCGCGCCGGCGTCGACGGATCAACAGCCACATCGCCATCGTTGTCACAGCGACCCAGGGAAGCAGCGCTCACGCAACCGTGACAAGGACTGCTGGAGCCGGGCACAGAACTCCTGGTCATCGCTGATTGCGGCGAGAGCGGCGTTACTCTGGTCCGAGGAAGCGCGCGAGGTCGCCCTTGGTGCCCTGGTGCTCCCACACCTTCCCGTAGACACGCACCAGGCTTGCGCGTGGCACGGCACGCATCGCCACCGTGTTGGCAAGACGCTCGGTCTGCAGATATGGGTGGTGCGTGTAGATCCAGACGTGACCGAACTCGTGGGCGATAACCGCTTTCAGCTCGTCCTGGTCCAAGGCCGGCAGAAACCGCTCCTCGAACTCCATCCGAAACGTGGCCGGGGCGTCATCGACGGGCTGGACCGAGACCAGCAACCTGTTGCCTGACACGATCGCCGCCGAAACGGCGACATCGATCCCGAGTTGGGTCTTGAGATCGTCGACCAACTCCTGAAGCGCAACTGTATTCGGCGGCGCGTTGGCCTCCATCCGAGCGGCAAGACCGACGACGCAGACAGCAAGGCATGCTGACGCCAGGAAGTGCCGACTCGACAACTGGTGCATGACGGGAGCCCGCCTCATCCGGGCACCATTGAACGTAGCATTCGCTCGAGTTCACGGGCATCCCATAAAGACCCGAATTGCGAAAGAACTACACTGGGGGTGTCGCACAAACAGACTGAGCAGCACGGTCACGCTCCCAGATCGCCGCTTTTTAGGGCCCACCTTCCGGTACGCGACTTGCCCTGCCTTGACGGGATTACCCAAGCGAGGCAGGTGGCTGCAGTCAACGACTGCAGAGCCGCCTTGCACAAGGAGGTTACAGTGCGTATCAGAACTCTTCTCGGACTCGCCGTTGCTGCAGTGATGGCGGTCGTGCTTGCTGCGCCGGTGTCGGCTCAGGCTCCCACTCCAACGCCTCAGGCGCAGGCGCCGCCGTCCGCTCAGGCTCCGCCGTCCGCTCGGACGCCGGCCGGCCAGGCAGCAATGCCGGTGAAATCACCGGTTGAAGGCGAGCTCGTTTCGGTTGACACCGTCGAAAAGAAGATCACGATCAAACCGTTGACCGGCGCCGACCTGGTGTTCACATACAACGACAAGACCGCCATTTCCGGCGCGCACAAGGATGCGGCCGGCCTTGCGACCATGAAAGAGGGCCGGGTGACGGTGCACTTCACGGAAGATGCAACGAAGGCGAAGACCGCGACCCGCGTGATCGTGGAGCCCAAGAAGTAGAGACCCAGTTTCGATTGCCAGTTGGTCAGTCCTGGCGCTCAAAGCTCTTCTCCGCTTTGAGCGCGCCCCCAATTGCCTTGCGCAGGTGAGCAGCGGACCAACATGCGGCTAAAACGGTGGCTGGTCGCGGCGTTGGGACTCGGCAGCCTGGTGATCCTGATTGCCGTATCGATGCTCGCATCGTCACGCAGGACCCAGAACATCTACGCGCAGCTCGATCAGCTCAATGCGCATCACCGCAATGTAGAGGCGAAGCTCCAGGCACTTCGGTCGGACGTCCATCTGTCGAGCATTTTCGTCCGCGACTATCTTCTGGACGTTGCGCGTGAGCGCGCTCCGGAGTACCGCGATCAACTTGCCGAGTTCCGCCGCACCAGTGTCGCCACGTTGGAGGAACTCCGGCCGCTGGTCGGACGTGACGACCAGATCTCGAGCCTGCAGACAAAACTTTCTGAGTATTGGGAAACCTTCGATCCACTTTTCGACTGGACGCCAGTGGAAAAGATTGTCAACAGTGCGACGTTTCTGCGACGCGAGGTCCTGCCGCGTCGAGATGCGGTACTGTCGATCGCGCAAGGCATCGAGGAGCTGAACAACGCGAATCTGGCCGCGCAGAGCGCGGAGGTCGCCAGTCGTCACACCGAACTCCGCAACGACCTGCGCCGGCTGACGTGGCAGACCGTATTGCTTGGTCTTGCGGTCGCGCTGGTCGTCGTCTTTCAGTTACGTTTTCTCGAGCGGCGATCTGAAGAGGCGGAGCGCCAGATGCGTGAGCTCTCGCAGCAACTGGTGAATACACAGGAAGAAGAACGGAAGAGCCTGTCGCGCGAACTCCATGATCACGTCGCCCAGGTCCTCACCGGGCTCAGGATGGAGCTCGGCCGGGTCGAACGAATCGCCGCGCCGCTCGATGCGCGGGTCGCTCCTGCCGTCGCCGAGTGTCGAGGGCTTGTCGACGACATGGTCAACACCGTGCGCGGGCTGGCCCTCGGGCTTCGTCCAAGCATGCTGGACGACTTTGGCCTGCAAGCCGCACTGGAATGGCACGTGCGCGATTTCACCGGCCGATTTGCGATCAATGTCGATCTCAAGATGGATGGCGACTTCGACCCGCTGCCCGACAAGCACCGCACGTGTGTCTATCGGGTCGTCCAGGAGGCCCTGACGAACTGCGTCCGGCACGCGCATGCCGAGAACGTCAAAGTCCGAGTGCACACGCGAGACGGCCACTTGCATGTGTCGGTGACTGACGACGGCGTCGGGCTGAACCCTGTGCGCCGCCGCAACGGTCTGGGCTTGCGTGGGATCGACGAGCGCGTGAGGGAGCTGGGAGGGACGCTGACGATCGGGCCGCGGGCAGGCGGCGGAACCGTGGTGGCAGTCCAGTTGCGCTTGCCATCGGCCAACGCGGAGGCGCCTCTTGCGCGTGCTGCTGGCTGACGATCACAGCATTGTCAGGCGTGGCATCCGCGGCCTGCTCGAGTCGGCCGGGTTGACGGTGACCGCCGAGGCGAGCGACGGACTGGAGGCGATTCGTCTCTGCGAAGAGCATCACCCCGACGTGTTGATCCTCGATATCGCCATGCCGAAGTTGAGCGGCATCGAAGTCGCGGCGCGGGCGCACAAGATGGACCGGCCGCCGGGCGTGATCATACTCAGCGTGCACGGCGACGAGTCCTACATCATGCGCGCGCTCGCGGCTGGCGCCCGCGCCTACCTGTTGAAGAGCGCGACCGACGAGGATCTGATTCCCGCTGTCCGGGCCGTCGCCGCGGGTAAGCCGTTCTTCAGTCCGGCCGTCGCCGCCGTGCTCGTTGAAGACTACGTTCGCCGGCTGCAGCAGCGCGGACTGACCGACTCGTACCATCTGCTCACCGACCGCGAAAAGGAGGTGCTCCAGTTGCTCGCGGAGGGGCGGTCGAACAAGGAAGTGGCGACGCTGCTCGACCTCGGGGTGTCGACGGTCGAGTCGCATCGAGCGAACCTGATGGAAAAGCTGAACCTTCATAACACCGCGGAGATTGTGCTGTATGCGGTGCGGAAGGGTCTGATCGTGTAAGCACTCAGGGGCGAACGTCAGCTTCGGTCGAACTTTTCTGCCCTTGGTGTCGTCTATCGACACCAATGGCGCCCCGCACGCCCGATCTGCTTCCCGGAACACTGGATTTACTGATTCTTCGCACGCTGCAGAAAGACGCGCTCCATGGGTGGGCGATCTCCGAGCGAATCCAACACATCTCCGAGGACGTGCTGCAGATCAACCAGGGTTCCCTCTACCCTGCCCTGCACCGGCTCGAGCATCACAACTGGATCGAAGCCGAGTGGAAGGTGTCGGAGCTCGGGCGTCGGGCGAAGTACTACCGGCTGACGGCGTCAGGACGGAAGCAGCTCACCATCGAAACGCGTGAGTGGGACCGGATGCAGAACGCGATCAGCCGCGTCATGAAACTGGCGTAACCCATGAACCTTCGCGACCTGACCTTGCGCGCCCGCGCGCTGTTCGCGCCGAAACGCGTCGAGCGCGATCTCCGGGACGAGCTGGAGTTCCATATCGAGCGCGAGACCCGCAAGCTGAGCGACGCCGGCATGACTGCCGATGAAGCGCGGATGAAGGCTCACGCGCGCTTCGGATCGATGACCGTCACCGCCGATGCATGCCGCGACCAACGCGGCACCGCGTTCATCGACAACACCATCGGCGACCTGCTGTACGCCCTTCGCACCTTTCGGCGTGCGCCACTTGCCGCAGCCACCATCGTCGTCACGGTCGCGATTGGACTCGGCGTCGTCGCTGTCGTCTTCACGGTCGTGAACGTGCTGCTGTTCAGGACCGATTCCGTACCAGCCGTGAACGAAATCTACGCAGTGACACGCCGACCCCAGGCGAACGATGGCCTGTCAACCTTCACGCGCCGGCATTTCGAAGCACTGCGATCGGACACCAGCGTCTTCACCGAGGCCTACGCGGAGCTGAACCAGGTGAATCTGCGGGTCGACGGACGGATGATGTCGGTCAGTCTCGTCACCGCGAGCTTCTTTCCCGTTGTGAGCGTGAACCCGATCATGGGCCGCGCGCTCAGTGCGGCAGACGATGATCGTGCCGGCGGCAACCCCGTCCTGGTCCTGAGCCACACAGGATGGGAGCGCCACTTCAACCGCGATCCCGACGTGATTGAACGCACGGTGCTCGTGACCGGCGCACCGTACGAGATTGTCGGCGTCATGCCCGAGGGGTTTCGCGGTCTCGAGGTCGGAGCGCCGGACTTCTGGGCGCCGCTCGCGCGCGTTGCCGACTTCGCGCCCAAGGTCCGCGGCGCCGAAGACAAGGTCGGCATCGAGATTGTCGGACGCCTGAAACCCGGCGTGTCGATGGCGAGCGCCCGCGCCCAGCTCGCGGCGTGGGACTCGAACCAGTCGGCGAGCCCGGAACGGACCACCATGACCATCGAGCTCGTGCCGCATCGCGGCACCGTGGATCAGCCGCTCGAAGTGGTCGCGCTCTTCACGCCGCTGTTCTTGGCCTTCGGATTGATCCTGTTGATCGGCTGCGCCAACGTGGCGAACCTGCT
>Ga0187893_10000830_pt1 | contig 78064 bp, 69 predicted proteins | sample MA1701074metaG_FD_139574 | JGI IMG/M metagenome (GOLD analysis project Ga0187893, IMG submission 139574) | White microbial mat communities from a basaltic lava cave in the Kipuka Kanohina Cave System on the Island of Hawaii, USA - MA170107-4 metaG ...
GACGGCCGCACGCCAAGCTGATCGTCGGTGGCAAACATCACGGGACGAACGTAGAGCGCACTGTTGTCCTTTTCGGGAATCCAGCCGCGGTCGAGCTGCACCAGCGCGAGCGTGCCGTCGATGAAGGTCGACGCCGAAATCTCGGGCATCGCCATGCGCTGGCAGGTCTTGTTCATGCGGGCGTGATTGGCGTCGGGACGAAAGACCACCGCGCCGCCGTTGGGGCGCGGGAACGCTTTGAATCCCTCGAAGATGCCCTGACCATAATGCGCCACCAGTGGCGCCGCCTTGAGCCGCTGCTCGCCATACGGGACGATGCGCGGCTCGTCCCATTTGCCGTTGGCGTAATCGGCCACCAGCATGTGGTCGCTGAAAACGGCGCCGAACGGCGCATTGTCCCGCAGCTCAGGCGTCAACCTGGACGCCGATGTCTTGGTGATGGGAATAGTGGCCAGCATTGGATGGGGTCCTTGTGTAAGGATCCTACATCGGCTTTCCGCGGCCGCCCAACGTCTGACCCTTCGACTCGGCATTCGGGCGCGGGCGCGCCCGAATGCTTCGCTCAGGGTAGAATCCGAGAAATTCCGTGTTCGACGCCATCTTCAGGTTTTTCTTCTCGCTCTCTCCGGTCGTCTTCAGCCAGGGCGAATACCGCTTCGCGCCGACGACGGGGTCGTACGTGGCGGCCGCACTGGTGGTCGTGGCGGCGGTCATGGCGTTTGTGGCGTATCGCGCCGGTCGGGGCCGCAAGCGTGATCGGATTGCGCTGGCCGGGATTCGCCTCGCCATCCTGACTATGATTCTGGTCTGCCTGTTCCGGCCGCTGCTGGTGGTCAGGGCGGCGTCGCCGCAACAGAACTTCCTCGGCGTGCTCCTGGACGATTCGCGCAGCATGCAGATCGCCGACGTGGGCGGCCAGCCGCGCGGCGCCTACGTCAAGCAGGAGTTCGGCGCCAACGATCGCGGCCTGCTCAAGTCGCTGTCCGATCGGTTTACGGTCCGAACGTTCCGATTCTCCAGCGCCGCGACCCGCACCACGCAGGAGAGCGATCTCACGTTCAACGGCTCGCACTCGCGGCTGGGCGCGGCGTTGTCGAGCGTGCGACAGGAGCTGGCCGGCCTGCCGGTGGCCGGTCTCGTCATGGTCAGCGACGGCGCCGACACGGCCGATGCCGCGCTGGGCGAAGCGCTGCTGGCGCTGAAGGCCGAAACGCTGCCAGTGTTCACGATTGGCGTCGGCAACGAGACGTTGTCGAAAGATATCCAGGTCGGCCGCGTCTCCACACCCAGGTCGGCGTTGAAGGGCACGACGTTGATGGTCGACGTGGTGTTGTCGCAGTCCGGATTCGACGGCCAGAAGGTCACGCTCGACGTCGAGGACGAGGGCACCCTCGTCAGCACGCAGGAAGTTTCGCTGCCCGACGCCGGCACGCCGGCGTCGGTGTCGGTGCGTTTCACCGTCAACGAAGCCGGTCCGCGCGTGCTGCGCTTCCGCGTGTCGCCGCACCCCGGCGAGCTGGTGTCCGAAAACAACGCGCGCGAGGCGCTGATCGACGTTCGCGATCGCAAAGAGAAGATTCTCTACTTCGAGGGCGAGCCGCGCTTCGAGTACAAGTTCATCCGCCGCGCCATCCCTGACGGCGACAACATCATCGTCACGAGCCTGATCCGGACCGCCGACAACAAGTACATGCGGCAGGGTGTGGACGGCCCCGACGAGCTGGTGGCGGGGTTCCCGAAGACCCGTGAAGAGCTGTTCTCGTATCGCGCGTTAATCATCGGCAGCCTGGAGGCGGCGGCGTTGACCGGCGATCAGCTGCGGATGATTGCCGAGTTCGTCGATCGCCGCGGCGGCGGCCTGCTGATGCTGGGCGGTCCGCGCGCGTTCGCCGAAGGCGGCTATGCGGGCACGGCGGTGGCCGACGTCCTGCCGGTGCTGCTCGAGCGCAACAATCTGCAGCCGAAGGGCACCGTCTCACGGGTGACCGTGAAACCGACGCGCGCCGGCGCCGCCACGGCCGTCACGCAACTGGGTCCCACCGAAGCCGCGTCGGCGGAGAAATGGAACAGCCTGCCGGGAGTGACGACGGTGAATCGCATCGGCGCGGCGAAGCCCGGCGCCACGGTGCTGCTCACGGGGACCGACGAATCGCGCGCCGAGCGGCCAATGTTCATCTACCAGCGCTACGGGCGCGGCAAGACGTTCGCGTTCCTGCCGCAGGATTCGTGGCTGTGGCAGATGCACGCCAGCATGGCGGTGGAGGATCTGACTCACGAGAATTTCTGGCGTCAGTTGCTGCGGTGGCTGGTTGATGGCGTGCCGGATCAGGTTGAACCGTCGTTCGCCAGCGAGCGCGTGGAACCTGGCGAGGCCGCCCAGCTGACGGCGGCCGTCGTCGATCCCTCATTCGTCGAGCTGAACGACGCCGCGGTCATGGTCACCGTGACCGGTCCCGACGGAACGATTGTGGACGTGCCGATGTCGTGGGACGGCGAGCACCCCGGGGAATACTCGGCCGCCATTCCAACGAAGGCACCCGGTTGGTACGAGGCGCGTCTCGATGCCACCCGTGCGGGCAAACCGGTGGGAAGCGCGGTGACGCACTTCCGCGCCGCGCCTGGCGACGCGGAGTACTTCGACGCCACGATGCATGCCGGCACGCTGCGGCGGATCGCCGAAGAGACCGGCGGGCGTTTCTACGAAGCGAGTTACACCGAGTCGCTGGCCGACGATCTGCGCTACACCGGACGCGGCGTCACCACCGTGGAAGAACACGACCTATGGCACATGCCGATCGTGTTGATGCTGCTCGTCGGCCTGCTCTGCGCGGAATGGGGGTACCGGCGTGCGGTCGGCTACGCGTAATGCCGCCGCGGTGGTGCTGCTCCTCGCCGCCTCAGTGACGGTTACCGCGCAAGGCGGATTCTTCGGCCGGGAACGAAGACGGCCGGCCGTAGCCGACTACAGTTCCACAACCGACTACGACGGGCGGTTTTCATTCGTGCGCATTCGCTATGGCCGCGGCGCCGAGTTGGCGATGGGCCGCTTCAATCGCGGTGAACCGCCGTGGGCGCACGATTTCCCTCGCGCCGATTTCAACTTCCTCAAGATCCTGAACGAGATCACGTTCGTGAAGGCGTTTCGCGACGAGGGCAACATCCGCACGCTCGACGATCCAGAGCTGGCGATGTTCCCGGTGGCCTACATGTCGGAGCCCGGCTTCTGGACCATGGACGAGGCGGAGATGGCGGGGTTGCGCGCCTATCTGCAGAAGGGCGGATTCGTGATCTTCGACGACTTCCGCGAGAACCACATGTCCAACCTGATCGCGCAGATGAAGCGCGTGCTGCCAGCGGCGTCGTTTCAGCGGCTCGTTGCCTCGCACCCGATCTTTCATTCTTTTTTCGAAATCAACTCGCTGGATGACGTGCCAGGGTATTACGGGATTCCCGAATGGCACGGCATCTTCGAGGACAACGACCCGCAAAAGCGCTTGCTCGCGGTGGCCAATTACAACCACGATCTGGGCGAGCTGTGGGAGTTTTCCGACACGGGGTATGTGCCGGTCGATCTATCGAACGAAGCGTATAAGTTCGGCGTGAACTACGTGGTATACGCACTGACTCATTAGGAGACTTCGTGGAAACGATTGAGATGAACACGCCGGATGATGTGGCGCTGGCCGATCGGATGAAGGTGGGCCGCGACCAGATCATCACCGAGCTCAAGAAACTGATCGTCGGTCAGGACGACATCATCAACCAGGTGCTGCTGACGCTGTTCGTCGGCGGCAACAGCCTGATCGTGGGCGTGCCGGGCCTGGCGAAGACGCTGTTGATCCACACCATGGCGCGGGTCCTCGAGCTGAAGTTTTCGCGCATCCAGTTCACGCCCGACCTGATGCCGTCTGACATCACCGGCACGGACATCATCCAGGAGGACGCGGCCACCGGCCGGCGGCAGATGGTGTTCTCGCCCGGACCCATCTTCGCGAACATCGTGCTGGCCGACGAGATCAACCGCACGCCGCCGAAGACGCAGTCGGCGCTGCTCGAAGCGATGCAGGAGCATCGCGTCACGATTCAGGGCCGTACCTACAAGCTCGAGGAGCCGTTCTACGTGTTCGCCACGCAGAACCCGATCGAGCTCGAGGGCACGTATCCGCTGCCCGAGGCGCAGCTCGACCGCTTCATGTTTCACATCGTGATCGAGCATCCGCCCGAGGACGAGGAGTTCCTGGTGGTGAAGACCACGACGGCGGTGCTCGAGCCGCAGTTCGAGCGGCCGGTCAGCGGCGCCGATCTCGTCGCCTTCCAGCGGCTGGTCCGCCGCGTGCCGGTCGCGGATCCGGTGATGCGCTACGCGTTGGCGCTGGTGCGCGCCAGCCGGCCGAACAATCCGTCGTGCCCGGAGTCGATCAAGAAGTGGATTGCGTTCGGCGCCAGCGTGCGCGCGGCGCAGTATCTGGTGCTCGGCGGCAAGGCGCGCGCGCTCACCAGCGGCCGGTACCACGTCAGCTTCGAGGACCTCCGCGCCGTCGCGCACTCGGTGATGCGGCATCGCGTGCTGACCAATTTCCACGCGCAGTCAGAAGGCATCACTACCGACTCGATGATCGACAAGCTGCTCGAATCGGTCCCGGTGCCACGCTCAGGAATGTAATGATTCCCCGCCCGAGGCACGAGGCGCGAGGCACGGGATGGCTGTAACTTCACCCATTCCCGGGGCGCGGTTCGTCGACCCGGTCGTCCTCGCGCGCATCGGCAACCTCGAGCTGGTGGCCAAGACGGTGGTCGATGGCCTGATCAACGGCACGCATCGCTCGCCGTTTTTCGGCGCCTCGGTGGATTTCGCCGAGCATCGCGGCTACGTGGCCGGCGACGATATCCGTCGCGTCGACTGGCGCGTCTACGCGCGCACCGACAAGTACTACATCAAGGAATTCGAGGCCGATTCGAACGCCAACTTCTCGGTGCTGCTGGACGTGTCGAAGTCGATGAGCTTTGGCGCGAAGATTTCCAAGCTCGACTACGCGAAAACACTCGCGGCCTGCCTCGCTTACCTGGCCAACGCGCAGCGCGACCGCGTCGGCATCATCACGTTCGACGAACGGGTCGTCAATCACGTCCCCCCGTCGGCCAAGCACCTCGACGTGGTGCTCCACACGCTCGACAAGGCCAAGCCCGAGCGGCCGGGTCATCTGGTGGCGCCGGTGCGGCGTCTGGCGGAGCATTTCGGCCGGCGCGGCATCATCGTGTTGATCTCGGATTTCTACGCCGAACCCGACGACGTGTTCGATGCCGTCGGCCCGCTGCGATTCCGCGGCAACGATGTGGTGCTGTTTCACGTGCTCGACCCGTTGGAAATCGACTTTTCGTTCACCGCGGCGTCGAGCTTCGAGGATCTCGAGAGCGGCGACCAGATGCCGATCGTGCCGGGCAAGCTGGCGGCCGACTACCGCGCGCTGATCCAGACGCACATCGAGACGCTGACCAAGAAGGCCTCCGAGCAGCAGGTGGACTACATGCTGCTCAACACCGGCATGCCGCTCGATTTCGCGCTGTTCCGGTTCCTGTCGATGCGCGAGCGGCTCGCGCGGACGCGGTGATGTGATGTCGTTCCTGGCGCCGCTGTTCTTCCTCGCCCTCGCCGCTCTGGCCGTTCCAGTTCTGATCCACCTGACGCAGAAAGAGAAAAAGTCGGTGGTCGAGTTCCCGTCGCTGATGTTCCTGCGCAAGATTCCGTACGAATCGGTGCAGCGGCGGCGGCTGCGCGACATCTTTCTGCTGATGCTGCGGCTGGCGGCGCTGGCGTTGATCGTCGCGGCATTCGCGCGCCCGTTTCTGCGCGGCTCCGAGCTGGCCGCCGCCCCCGGCGGCGCGCGCGACATCGTCGTGCTGTTCGATCGGTCCTACAGCATGGGCTACGCCGACACGTGGTCGCGGGCGCAGCAGGCCGCGGCGCAGGCGCTGAACAGCACCACCCCGGCCGACCGCATTTCGGTAGTGATGTTCGCCGATGTGGCGGAAGTGGTGGTGCGATCGACTCCCGATCGCGGCCGCGCCGTCGGTGAGATCAACGCCGCGACGCCCGGACCAGGGGCGACGAAGTTCGGCCCGGCCCTGAAATTGGCGGGCAGCCTGCTGGCTGAATCGCTGCTGCCGCGCAAGGAAGTCATCATCGTTTCCGATTTCCAACGTGGCGGCTGGCTGCCCGACGACACGTTGCGGTTGCCCGGCGGAACGCAGGTCACGCCGGTCGTGATCGGGGGTGCGAGCGGGTTGAACCTGGCGTTGACGCCGGTGGCGCTGCTGCGTACTCGCGAGGGCGCGCAAGAGCGCGTCACCGTGACCGCGGGGGTGCTCAATCGATCCAGTGAGGCCGCGACCAACGTGCCGATCCACCTCGAGGTCGACGGACGGTCGGTGCAGAACCTGACGATCAGCGCCGCGCCGCACACGTCGGCCTCGGTGACGTTCTCGCCGCTCACCGTCACGAACGCCAACACCAGAGCATCGGTGCGGCTGGGCGCCGCCGCGCAATCCGTCGACGCGCTCGGGCGCGACAACGTGTTCCACTTCGTCGTCACGCCGGCGGCGCCGGTGCCGGTGACGGTCGTGTCGCAGGGGCGACCCGAGTCGAATCTGTATCTGACGCGCGCGCTCGCGATCGGTGACGCGCCGCGTTTCGACACCGTGCAACAGGCCGCCGACGCCCTCGCCGGCGACGCCATGAATCGGGCCCGGCTGATCGTGTTGAACGACGTGCCGGTCGGCGACTCCGCCGCGGCCAGGCTGGTGACGTTCGTCGAAGGCGGCGGCGGATTGTTGATAGGAGCCGGCCAGCGCGCCTCGTGGCCGGCGTCGCGCAGCCAGTGGCTGCCCGGCGCGATCGGGCCGCCGGTGGATCGCACGCGCGGCACGCCGGCGCGTCTGAGCGGCATGGATTACGGCCACGCGATCTTCGAGCCGTTCCGCGCGCCGCGCAGCGGCGATTTTTCGACCACCCGCTTCTATTCCTATCGCGCGCTGGGCGCGGCGAAGAATGCTTCGGTGCTGGCGCGCTTCGATACCGGCGAGCCGGCGCTGGTCGAGCGGGCCGCGGGACGCGGCAGAGTGGTCGTGTTCGCGTCGACGCTCGATCTGAGCTGGAACGATCTTGCGCTGAAGCCGATGTTCCTGCCGTTCGTGCACCAGCTCGGTCGCCATCTCTCGGGATACAAGGAACAGCCGGCGTGGCTCACCATCGGCCAGGTGCTCGACGTCGACGCGGCGGAGATCGCCGCCGGCGCCACGTCGGGAGCACAGGCCCGCGCCGCCGCGGGACGCACGGTTTTGGCGCCATCGGGACGACGGCGCGACCTCACCACCGCCGACGGCACCGCCGCGGCGTCGGCTCTCGAGATGACCGAACAGGGTTTCTATGAGATTCGCGGCTCGGGACGAGACGCGGGACCAGTGATCGTCGCCGCCAGCAACGTCAGCCTCGCGGAATCGAATCTCGATCGCATCGACCCCCAGGAGCTCGTCGCCTCCGTCACGGGCGGCGATCCGACCGGCTCGACCTCGGGCCAGGACGTCTTACCAGATGAGGCCCAGGAACTGGCACAACGGGTCTGGTGGTATCTGCTGTTCGCGGGTATCCTGCTTCTAATCGCGGAAACCGCGTTGGCCCACAGATACTCGAGGCAAACACGGTAATGATGGTGTTCGTCAAAGGAGCCTTCCATGGGTGATTCCCGTGCGCAGTTGCTCGAGGTGGTCCGGCAAGTCCGCCGCCGCTGGCGCATCAAGCTGGCCCTGCAGGGCGCCGTCGGGTTCCTGCTCGCCGGTTTGGCCGCGATCATCGCCATTGCCTACGCGCTCGAGTCGCTGAAGTTCAGCCCGGCCGCGATCTTCGGCTTCCGCATCGTGACCGCGCTGGTGCTCGCCGCCGCCGCGGCCTGGTTCTTCGCGCGGCCGTTGTCGCGCCGGGTCTCCGACGAACAAGTCGCGTTGTATCTCGAGGAGCACGAGCCGACGCTCGACTCGGCGATCGTCAGCGCGATGGAAATGACCCAGCGGCCCGGGGAGTGGTCGCCGCAGCTGATCGAGAAACTGGTTGAGCGCGCCATCGAGCGCGTGCACGAAATCCAGGAGGGCGAGCGCATCGAGCGCGAGCCGATGCGCCGCTACGCATGGGTCGCCGGCGCGGTCGGCCTGGCCGCGATCGTGCTGTTCACCTACGGCCCGTCGTACTTCCGGCACACGCTGTCGGCGATCTTCGTGATCTCGAACGGCGTCGAAGCCGCGGCGCCGTACCGGATCGACGTCAAGCCCGGCCACGCCACGGTGGCGAAGGGCGCCGACCAGATGATCAACGCGACGCTGTCGGGCTTTGACGCCGCCGACGCCGCGATTCTCATCAGAAACGGATCAGCGGGTACGTTCGAACGAGTGCCGATGGTCAAGGGCGACAGCGGCGCCTATGAGGGCATGTTGTTCGACCTCGCCGAGCCGATGGACTACATGGTGGAAGCCGCCGGTGTGCGCTCCACGGTGTTCAAGCTCAACGTCGTCGAATTGCCGTACGCCAAGCAGATCGATCTCGAATACCACTACCCGAAGTACACCGGGCTCGAACCGCGCAAGATTGAAGACGGCGGCGACATCGCCGTCCTGGGCGGCACCGAGGTCAAGGTCACGATCACGCCGACGATGGCGACCAAGGGCGGACGGCTGGTGCTCGGCGACAAGGACAGCGTGCCGCTGTCGGTCAACGCCGATGGCACGCTCGCGGGCAACTTCGTCGCCAAGCAGGATGGCTTCTATCGGGTGGAGCTCGACTCGCCGGGCGGCGAGCGGCTCACCGCCTCCCCGCAATACACGATCGATCTGCTCGAAGATCTGGCGCCGACGGTGAAACTGTCGAAGCCAGGACGCGATACCGACGCCACGCCCGTCGAGGAATTCTTCGTCGAAGCGCAGGCCGACGATGACTATGCGGTGAAGAACCTGCAGTTGGTCTACTCGATCAACGGCGGAGCCGAGAAGACGGTGCCGTTGTTCAGCGGCACGCGCGTCACCAATGAAGTCACCGCGGGGCACACCTTCTTCATGGAGGAGCTCGGCGTCAAGGCCGGCGACTCGGTCTCGTATTACGCGCGCGCGGCCGACAACGACGCCGTGACCGGCAGCAAACAGTCGACCAGCGATATTTATTTTCTGCGCATCCGCCCGTTCGACAAGAACTTCAAGCCGGCGACGTCGATGGCCGGCGGCGGCGGCGGTGGTGGCGGTGGCGGACAGGAAGTGGGCGCGCTGTCGCAGCAACAGCGGCAGATCATTTCCGGCACCTTCAACATCCAGCGCGATCGCAAGAAGCTGACGGCGCAGAAGTTTCGCGAGAACATGGTGGTGCTGACGCTGGCGCAAAGCAAGCTGCGCGATCAGGTGAACGGTCTGGTCGAGCGCATGAACAGCCGGCTCGTGGTCTCCGATCCCTCGTTCAAGAAGATCGCCGACGTGCTCCCGAAAGCGGCGGAGCAGATGACCGCAGCTGAGAAAAAACTGCAGGCGCAGAGCCCCGACGGCGCGCTGCCGCCCGAGAACCTCGCGCTGCAGTTCCTGCAGCAGGCAGAAGAGGAATTCGAGCTGCAGGTGCAGATGAATCGTCAGGCCGGCGGTGGCGGCGGTGGCGGCGGCGCCGGCTCGATCGCGGAGGACCTGGCCGACTTGTTCAAGCTCGAGATGGACAAGATGGCCAACCAATACGAGACCAACTCGCAGGCGTCGACGCAGCAGCAAGACCAGCAGATCGACGAGCTGGCGGAGAAGCTGAAGGAGCTGGCGCGACGGCAGGAACAGGAAATCGAGCGGCAGCGCCGATTGGCCGCGGGGCAGTCCGTGGGATCGAACAGCGGCGATCTGCAGCGCGCGCTTGCCGAGCAGGCGGAGGAAGCCGCGCGGCAGCTCGAGCGGCTGTCGCGCGATCAGAACCGGCAGGACCTCGCCGACACGGCGCGGCAGCTGCGCCAGGCGGCCGACGCGATGCGCCGCGCCGCGGCGAAAGGCGATCCGTCCGCTGCCGGCCAGGCGGCTGCGGCCGCCGATCGGCTGCGCGAAGCGCAGCGACAGCTGACGCGCAACCAGACGGCGCGCGGCGAGCGCGACGTGAAGGACGCGCAGCGTCAGGTCGCGGAGATCGCGGAAGAGCAGCAGGACATTGCCGCCGACGCGCGCAACCTGCCGCAGGTCGGCCCCGACCGCATGCAGCAGGCGCAGGCGCTTGGCCAGCGCAAGGACACGCTGGAAAACAAAGTCGCGAACCTCGAGAAGCAGCTCGATCGGATGGTAGGCGAGCAGGCGCGTGAGTCGCGCGACATGTCGCGCAAGCTCGGTGAAGCCGCGGCCGGGATCCGCGACAACAAGCTGAAGGAAAAGATTCGCTATTCGAAGAGCCTGCTGGGTTCGGGCGCGCCCGAGCAGTACGCGCGCAACTTCGAGGAAGAGATTGGCGCCAACATCGACCAGTTGCGTCGCAAGCTGGACGAGGCCGCGAATGCGGCTGGGTCGAGTTCCGCCGGCAACAGGTCGGGCGATGCAGTAGACAAGGCCCGGCAACTGTCGCGCGGGGTTGATTCGATGGGCCGCCGGATGCAGGAGCGCGCGGCCGAACGGGCGCGGGCGCAGCAAGGCCGGGAAGGGCAATCAGGCCAACAGGCCAACGGGCGAACAGGCCAACAAGGCCAAGAGGGCCAGCAGGGCCGCGAAGGACAATCAGGTCGCGAAGGGCAGCAGGGGCAGCAAGGCCAGAGCGGCCAGCAGGGTCAGAGCGGCGAGGGTCAGCAGGGCGGGCGCGGCGGGCAGAACGATGGTCAACGCACCGCCGGCGGACGCGATGGCGACGGCGACACCGCCGGCGGCTGGCGTGATGGCACGTGGGGCGGTTATGGCGATCGGCGTCCCGACGGCGGCTGGTTCGGCCCCGACGACATCCGCCAGTTCCGCGGCGAGGCGCGCCGCTGGGCGCAGGAAGGGCAGGCGCTCCGTAATCTGCTGCGTGAGCAGGATCTCGATCCGCGAGAGCTCGACGAGATCATGCGCCGGCTGCGCGAGCTCGATTCCGAGCGCGTCTATCAGGACGTCGAAGAGCTGGCGCGGCTGCAGACGTTCGTCGCCGAAGGGCTGAAGCGCTTCGAGTACGCGCTGCGCCGCAAGGTCGGCGAGGAAGCGGATCGCGCGCTGGTGAGCGGCAACGAGGAAGTGCCGGCCGAGTTCAAGGCGCTGGTCGAAGAGTATTACCGCTCGTTGTCGAAGGGCCAACGCAAGCAATAACCGTCGGCACGCACGAGATCAATGCGGATCGCCACTTCGATCGTCGTCGCGTTGTTGCTGGCAGTGTCGCTGGCAGAGGCGCAGCGCGGCTGGCGTGGCGGCCGCGGCGGCTGGGGCGGCGAAGTCGGCGCGCCGCCGAAATTTCCCGAGGTCACCGACTTCGACGGCTCCTGGCATTTCTGCCGGCTGATGTACCGCAGCGTGCGCAGCCAGCAGCGCGGCCTGGGCTGGGGCACCGACTATCCGTACGCCGACATCAACTTTTCGATCCGCTTGTCGGAGTTGACGAAGACGCAGGTCGGCATGCAGGACGGCGAGCCCAACCATCTTGTGGTGCGGCCGACCGACCCCGAGTTGTTTCAGTGCCCGTTCGTGATGGCCTCGGATCCCGGCAGCGCGGGATTCTCGGCCGAGGATGCCGCCGGTCTGCGTGACTACCTGTTGAAGGGCGGCTTCCTGTGGGTGGACGATTTCTGGGGCCCGTGGGCGTGGGAGGCGTTCGTCGACGAGATCGGCAAGGCGCTGCCGCGCGGCGAGTTTCCAATCACCGAGATCGGTCCCGACCATCCCATCTATCGCACGTTGTTCACCGTCGCCGCGATTCCGCAAGTGCCCTCGATGCAGTTCTGGCGGATGACCGGCGGCGCCACCTCGGAGATGGACGAGTACAGCGCCAAGGCGCACATGGCGGCGATTCTCGACAAGCAGGGCCGCATCATGGTGCTGATGACGCACAACACCGACATCGCCGACTCGTGGGAGCGTGAAGCCGACGACCCGCAGTTCTTCTTTCATTTCTCGCCCAACGGCTACGCGGTGGGACTGAATTCGGTCCTCTACGCGATGACGCATTGAGCGGGATGCTGTCGCGATGCCGCGTCCCCGCCGCTTCCTGATCGCGCTGCTGCTGCTCGTCGCGACCGCTGCGTTCGCGCAGGAGCAGTGGGGGCGTTTTCGCGGCTACGGCGGCAACCGCCGGTATCCGCCGCGCTATCCCACGGCGGCGAGCTTCGACGGCGGATTCAACTTCTGCCGCTTGATGTACATGAGCGATCGCCGTGAGGATGGCGGATCGGGCTGGTCGACTGATTATTGGGACGCCGACATCAATTTTTCGACGCGGCTCGGCGAGCTGACCAAGACCACCATCAGCCGCCGGCCCGACGGCGATCCGAATCACCTCACGGTGCGCATTTCCGATCCGCTGTTGTTCAATTGCCCGTTCTTGAGCGCCACCGATGTTGGCACGGCGCACTTCACCGAGAGCGACGCCGTCACGCTGCGCGCCTACCTGGAAAAGGGCGGCTTCCTGTGGGTCGACGACTTCTGGGGGCCGTACGCGTGGGACAACTGGGTCAGCAACATCAGCAAAGTGCTGCCGCCGGCGCGGTATCCGATCCGCGACCTCGACCCGTCGCACCCGATCTACCGCACGCTGTTCGTGTTCAGCGAGCTGCCGCAGATTCCCTCGATCAGTTTCTGGCGGCGCTACAACGGTGAGACCTCGGAACGTTTCGAGCTGAGCGCGCGGCCGAACTTCCGCGGCATCGCCGACGCGAACGGCCGGCTGATGGTGGTGATGACCCACAACACCGACATCTCGGATGCCTGGGAGCGCGAAGCCGAAGACCCGCAGTTCTTCTTCAACTTCTCACCGCAGGGCTATGCGGTCGGCCTCGATGTGGTGTTGTACGGGATGACGCATTAAATCGGGAACCGGGGGCCCATCAGTGAATCACGGTTCCCGGATCCCGGTTCACCGATCCCGACAGCGCCTTCATCTCCAAGAGCTCCACCATCGATCGGCAGCGCGCCACCACGCCGCGCTGCTGCAGCAGCGCGAGTTTTTCGATCGGCGCGAACTCGAGATACTGCGCCAACGCGTTCACGAGATCTTCATCGGGCATCTCGCGCGGCAGATACTTCTGCAGTTTGTCCCTCACCAGCGGCGCCAGCACCTCTTCGAGCCGCTGCCGCTGGCGGCGCAGCTCGTCGCGCTCGTGGTCGCGGACCGGTTCGTCTTCCGCGGTGACGACGGCGATGCGGTAGAGCCGTCCGACGGCGGTGTCTTCTTCGTGGGCGATCGTGAACTTCTCGATGCCCCGCAGCACCACGTCATAGCGGCCGTCGTCGAGCCGTTCGGCGTGGGTGATCAATCCCGAGCAGCCCGTGGCATAGACCGGCGGCCGGCCCTGGTAGTCGGCTTCATAGCCTGGCCGCAGCAGCACCATGCCGATCATGCGGTCGCCGGCCAGCGCCTCGGCGAACATCTGGCAATAGCGCGGCTCGAAGATGTGCAGCGGCAGAAAGACGTTGGGAAAAAGGACGACATTCGGCAGCGGAAAAATCGGAATCGACTCCGGCAGCATCTTCTGATCCCTGATCCCTGATTCCTGATTCCCTAGTGAATCGTCTTCGTCTTTTTGTCCATGTAGTCCATCAGCACGTACTGCCCGAGCGTATACGGCGTGGTGAAGTACGCCTTGCCTCGGCACATCGCGGCGACGCGGCGGACGAACGCCACCAGATCGTAGTCGCGGGCCAGCATGAAGGTGTTGATCATGATGCCGGCGCGGGCGCAGGCCGACACTTCCGCCAGCGTCTCGCCGATCACGATCGGATCGAGACCGAACGGATTCTTGTAGATCCGGCCGTCCGGCTGCGTCAGCGCCGACGGCTTGCCGTCGGTAATCATCACGATCTGCCGCATGTCCTTCCGCTGCTTCTCGAGGAGGCGACGCGCCACACGCAGCCCCTCACGCGTGTTGGTGTAGTAGGGGCCGACGCGGACCCGGCCGAGCTCGCGCAGCGGGATCTCTTCAGCGCTGTCGTGGAACAGCACCGCATGCAGCGTGTCGCCCGGATACTGCGTGCGAATCAGGTGCGAGAGCGCCATCGCGACGCGCTTCGCCGGCGTGAAGCGATCCTCGCCGTAGAGGATCATGCTGTGGCTGCAATCGAGCATCAGCACCGTGGCGCACGAGCTTTGATACTCGCCCTGCGCCACCATCAGGTCCGAATACTCGATGTCTATCCCTGATGGCCCGATGGCCAGTTGGCCCGTTGGCCCGTTGGCCCTCTTAACCGCGTTCAGGATCGTTTCCGTGACGTCGAGATTCATCGTGTCGCCGAACTCGTATGGCTTCGGCGCGCCGCTGGTCTCGATGCCGGTGGAGAGGTCGCGGGTGTCGTGGCGGCCCGCGCTGCTGTGGCCGGCGGATCCGAGCAAGTCGCGAAGCGCCCGGTAGCCGAGGAAGTCCAGCGCCTTGTCGGTGACTTCGAACTTCACCTGGCCGGGTTCACCCTCCTGGGCGCCGCCCATCTGGCGCCGCGCTTTTTCCGGCTCGAGATCCGGCGGCGTCGAGATGTAGCCCGACTCCTTCATTTGCTCGATGATCTGCTGCACGAGCTGCTCGAGCTGATCGCGCATCTCCTGTTCGCTGCCTTCGGCCTTGTCGCCGAACATGCGCTCGAGCAGGTCGTCGGGCAGCACGCCGCCGTTGAACAGCGCTTCCAGAATGGCGTCGTGCAGCGCCTGCATGGTCCGGTCGCTGTCGTCGCTGGTGTCGCGCGGGTTGCCGAACCCGCTCGACATCAGCAGATCGGACAGCTTCGACATCAGCTCGTCCATGTCGAGCTCGTCGAGCAGGTTCGGAACGTATTTGGTGTACTTGTATCTCAAGCCCTTACACCCTCAAGACCTCAGGACCTCAAGCCCTCAGTTGTAGTACCGCTTCTTCTTCGGCCCGCCCTGCACGTCGTCGTCTTCGTCGTCCTGGGTCAAGACGCTGGCGCGCGTTTGCTGCGGCTGCGGCCTGCGAATGCCGTCAGCGGCGTGATAGCCGCGTGCATCATTGCGGCTGATCTTCTTTTGTGCGCAGAGACCCTCGAGGGCGAAATCGATTGCGGCGGCCACGAGCGGCGCCGGTGAGCCGGCCGGCACGTCGGTGTGCCGCGTCACGTCCGTCAAGCCCTGGACTTTCGCGGCTTCTTTCAACAGTGTCGCCGCGCTGGTGTCGTCCGACAAGCTGAGCGTGCCGCCCATCTCAAACCAGTCGATGATCGGTTTCAGGTCGGCGTTGCCGAAGTAGCCGTCGAACACGTTCAGCACCGCGGCGCGCACGAGATCGCGCGCCACCGAATCGGCGCCCTTCAGTTCACCTTCGTACTCCAGCTCGAACTTGCCGGTCATCGACGGCAGCGCGGCAGAGATATCGGTCACTCGCGCCACCACGGGCGACTCGCCGTTGGCCAGCGCCCGCCGCTCCGCATTCGAGACCACGGTCTCGAGCACGCTGATCGGCAGTCGCTGGCTGACGCCCGAGCGCTTGTCGATCTTGCGCTCGCCGCGCGCCTGGAACGCAATCTCTTCGACCACCTCGCGCACAAAGCGTGGCACGTCCACGGCCCCGCCGCGCGAGACCCAGGCTTCCTGCTCGGTGATGGTCATGGCATCGGCGCGGTTCTGCATGTAGTGGGTGCGGATTTCGGCGCCGATGCGGTCTTTCAGCGGGGTGATGATCTTGCCGCGCGCGGTGTAGTCCTCCGGGTTGGCGGTGAACGCGATCAGGACGTCGAGCGGGAGGCGGACCGGATAGCCCTTAATCTGCACGTCGCCTTCTTGCAGGATGTTGAACAGTCCGACCTGGATCTTGCCGGCGAGGTCGGGCAGCTCGTTGATCGCGAAGATGCCGCGGTTGGCGCGGGGCAACAGGCCGAAGTGCATCGACAGCTCGCTGCCCAGCTGGAGCCCTCCCTTGGCCGCCTTGATCGGATCGATGTCGCCGATCATGTCCGCGATGGTCACATCAGGCGTGGCGAGCTTCTCGACGTAGCGCGCTTCGCGCGGCAGCCATCGAATCGGCATCTGCTCGCCCTCGGCCGTCACCCGCTGCTGCCCGAACGCCGACAGCGGCGCGATCGGGTCGTCGTTGATCTCACTCTCGGGAATCACCGGCACCCACTCGTCGAGCAGCGTCGTGAGCGCGCGCAGGATGCGGGTCTTGGCCTGGCCGCGCAAGCCGAGCAGGATGAAATGATGGCGCGCGAGAATTGCGTTCACGAGCTGCGGCACGACCGTGTCGTCGTAACCGATGATGCCAGGGAACAGCGTCGCCTTGCGACGCAGCTGCTCCGAGAGGTTGTCGCGAACTTCGTCCCGCACCGGCCGGCGGCGAATCTCACCGCGGGTGATCGCGGCCTTCAGTTGTCCCAGGGTGTCAATGCATGGTGCCGAAGACATGGTGACATTATCGCTCCAGACGGGGGTCTGAAGTCAGACGGGACGCCACCGTTCGCGCCGCGCCAGCTGTCCGCTGCCGGCGGCTCCGGTAATGCGGCCGGCGTCGAACACCACTTCACCGCGGCGGATGGTCGTGACCGGCCAGCCCGTGACTTTCCATCCCTCGTAGACGCTGTAGTCCGACTTCGACAGGTCATCAACGGCCGCGACCGCCGCCGTGCGCTGTGGATCCCAAATGGTGATGTCGGCGTCGGATCCTTCACGAATGACGCCTTTCTTCGGATACAGGCCGAAGATGCGCGCCGCGTTCGTTGACGAACACTCGACGAATCGCGTCAGCGGGAGCTTTCTCGCGTTTACGCCCTCCGAAAAGAACATCGGCAGCATCGTCCGCAGATCGCTGACCCCGGGCCGCAGTCGTGTGATCGTCAACGACGGATCGAGTTTCTGCTCGCGTGTCCACGGTGCATGGTCGGTGGCCAGCACGTCGATGCTGCCGTCGGCCATCCCGCGCCACATCGCGTCACGATCCTCCGGCTCACGCAGCGGCGGTTGACCGACATAGAGCGGCGCGTCCGGGCCGCGCATTTTTTCGCTGGTGAGATGCAGATAGAGCGGCCGCGTCTCCACGAACAATGGGAACTTCGCTCGCCTGGCCGCACGCGTGGCGTCGAGCGCGCGCTGTGACGACAAGTGGACGATATACATCGGCGCGCGCGTGCTTTCACAGAGCGCGGCGGCCTGCTGCGTCGCCACCACTTCGGCAATCAGCGGCCGGCTCTCGCCATAGTCGCGCAGGGAGGTGCGGCCTTCGGCTTCGAGCCGCCGAACCGCGGCTGCGAGGAGAGCGCCGTCCTCGCAATGCATCAGCGTGACCACACCGGCATCGCGCGCCGCTTCCAGCTGCTGGAGCACCAGCGGCAGCCGGGCACCGAAGTCGGCCCGGGTCATGAAAATCTTGAAGCTCGGCTGGCCGGCGTCGGCGATCGCTGTCATTGCTGCCGCGATCTCCGGCGACGGCGGCCACGCGCCGGCATGCAGAATCACGTCGCAGATGGCTTCGGTTCCGACTCGCGCGGCCATCCGTTCGATCGCCGCCGTCAGCGTCTCTCCCTGGGTCACGTTGGCGAACGTGCCAACGGTGGTGACCCCGCCGGCGAGCGCGGCCATCGATCCGCTCGTGAGGTCGTCGGCGAAATTCGGATGCAGATGGGTATGCGGGTCGATACCGCCGGGCAGGACCAGGCGACCCGCGGCTTCGATGATCCGGCCGCCGTCGCGCGGCTTCAGCCCCGAGCCAATCTCCGCGATCTGCGAACCGACGATGCGGACATCGGCGTCGCGAACACCGTCGGCGTTGGCGATGCGGCCCCGACGGATCAGGAGCTCAGCGGGCTGAGCCCAGATGTGACGCGGCGCGATCAATCCCATCGCACCAGCGGCGACCATCCTGACCGCATCCCGTCTTTTCATGCCGCTATTCTGCGCCTTCTGCGGCCCTGATGTACTCTGCGGCGTGCGTCGACCATCGGTATTCGCGGCGGACCGGCCGCTGATCTTTGCCCATCGCGGCGGCGCCCTGCTGGCGCCCGAGAACACGATGCCGGCGCTCGACAACGGTCTCGCGCTCGGCGCCGAAGGACTCGAGATCGACGTCCAGCTGTCGCGCGACGGTATTCCGGTGGTGATCCACGACCGCACGCTCGATCGCACCACCAATCGGCAGGGTCCGGTGAACGCGCTCACCGCTGCGGAGCTGGCGGCTGTCGACGCGGCATTCCATTTCACCCGCGACGGCGCGCAGCCCTTTCGCGGCCAGGGCATCGGCATCACCACACTCGATGCCGTGCTCGCGAAACACCGTGACGCCAGGCTCATCGTCGAACTGAAGGGCGGCGAACCCGAGCTGGCGCGCGCGGTGGCGGTGTCGATCAGGAAGGCGAGCGCCGTCGATCGCATCTGCGTCGGTTCGTTCTATCAGCCGTCCGTCGACACGATGCGCGCCGAGTTTCCCGAGGTGGTGACCAGCGCGTCGCAAAGCGAGGCGCGGTGGACGCTGCATCGGTCGTGGGTGCGCTGGCCGTTCGTCAGCGCCCGCAAGTACTCCGCGTTTCAGGTTCCCGAACGGGCCGGCCGTATGCGGGTGGTGTCGCCGGCATTCGTGCGCCATGTGCATCGCGAAGGCCACGCCGTCCAGGTGTGGGTCGTCAACGATCCTGCCGACATCCGCCGCTTGTTGGATTGGGGAGTCGACGGGATAATCTCCGACGTTCCCGACCTTGCCGTGGCGACGCGGGATCAGTGGACGCACAACCATCGATGACCCCGCCGACGCTGAATGACGTGTATCTCGCCCGTGCGCGCATTGCGCCGCATTTGCCGCGCACGCCCCTGCTGCGCCATCCGTTGCTCGACGAGGCAACGGGTCTTTCGATTTGGGTGAAGCACGAAAACCACAACCCGACCTGCGCTTTCAAAGTGCGGGGAGGTGTCAACCTCGTCGGCGCGATGACCGCCGACGAGCGCGTCAGAGGCATCGTCACGGCCAGCACGGGGAACCACGGTCAGTCGATCGCGATGGCGGCCCGGCTGCACGGTGTGTCCTGTATCGTGTTCGTGCCGTCCGGCAACAATCCCGAGAAAAACGCTGCGATGCGGGCGTTTGGCGCCACGGTGGAGGAGGGCGGCCGCGACTTCGACGAAGCGCGCGAGCGCTGTGAGGCGCGAGCGGCCGCCACCGGCGCGCGCTACGTGCACTCCGCCGACGAGCCGCTGCTCATCGCCGGTGTGGGCACCTACGCGCTCGAGCTGTTCGAGGAACTTCCGAACGTCGCCGTGGTGTTCGTGCCGATCGGCGGCGGCTCCGGCGCCTGCGGTCTGATCACGGTCAGGAATGCGCTGGGCTCGCGGGCCAGGATTATCGGTGTCGGCGCGAAGAACGCCGACGCCATCTACCGATCGTGGAAAGGGCCTCAGCGGGTGGTGGGGGAGTCGGCCGATACGTTTGCCGAAGGCATCGCCACGCGGGTGACGTTCGATCTCCCATTCGGCATTTACAAACAGTACCTCGACGACTTCATGCTGCTTTCCGAAGAGGAGCTTGCCGAAGGCGTCCGGCTGGCGCTCAGCACGACACACAATCTCGCCGAAGGCGCCGGCAGCGCGGCCCTGATTGCGGCGGCGAAACGCCGCCATGAACTTGCAGGAGCGAAGGTGGCCTGCGTCATGACCGGCGGCAACATCGATCGCGTGAAGTTGAAGATGGTGCTCGGTTGACGACGCTCGAGCGCCTCGACACCTGGAGGGATGCCGGAGTCATCACGACCGAGCAGCACCAGTCCTTGAGCGGCCTCGTGCGCCGCGAGCGGTTTTCGCTCTACGTCGAGATCAACGCGTTGCTCTACATCGGCGTGATCTCGACGGTGGGCGGACTGGTCTGGACCTTTCGCGAGTCGTTGGCCAGTCTCGGCCACGCTCCCATCCTGTCGCTGTTTGCGCTGCTGATCGGCGGCTCGTTCTATTACTGCTTCACGCACGGCGGTCCGTACTCGAACGACGAAGTGGAGCCGCCGTCGTTGCTGTTCGACTACGTCCTCTATTTCGGCTGCCTCATGTTCGCCGGCATGCTGGCGTATCTCGAAGTCCAGATGAGCGTGTTCGGCGGGTGGGAAACACACCTGCTGCTGGCAGCTGTGCTTTTCGCCGCACTCGCGTACCGGTTCGACAACCGTCTCGTGCTGTCGCTGGCGTTGTCCACATTGGCGGCGTATCTGGGCCTCACGCTTGACCTGTTCGACATGATCTATCCGCAGCTCCTGCGCCTGTACGCGATGGGCTACGGTGTCTTCGTCGCCGCGGTCGGCTTTGCCGTCTCTCGACAAGGGATCAAGCGCCACTTCCTGGACGTGTATCTTCACGTTGGCGCCAACGCGTTCCTGCTCGCGACGCTGTCTGGCGTTCCGGATCGTGCGGTCGGTCTCGTGTATCTGGCGCTGCTCATGCCGCTCGCTGCGGCCTTGATTTACCTCGGCGTGCGTTTCAATCGGTTCGCGTTTGTCGCCTACGGCACCCTTTACGGCTATGCCGGCATCAGCGCGAAGATCCTCGTCGAGCTTGACGATGTGATCCTGGGACTGCTGTATCTGGTCGTCACCGGCTCGATCGTCGTGATTGCGCTCGTCGCGCTGGCACGGCGATTCGCGAGGAACGAATGAGCGCGTATCAGCCGGATCAGGAGCGGGCCGTCCGTGCGTTCCGGGATGTCCGCGACTGGCGGGACTCGCAGTTGATTTCGACCGACCAGCACGATCGAATGGCCGCGGATCTCGAAACCGGCCTGCGTCGCACGAACGTGTTCCTTCGCGTCACGTTGTTCGTGTTCGGCGGGCTGATTATTCTGGCCGCCATCGGCCTCCTGGCAATCGCCGTCGAGCCTGATGAGAGCGCGATCGGTCTTCTCCTTGCAGTTGCCGCGGGCGCGTGCTTCGGGGTCGCCGTGTACTTCATTGCCCGCTTTCACCTCTACCGCTTTGGAATCGAGGAAGCCTTTGCGGTCGCGAGCATCATGCTGGCCGGCGGCGCGGTTGGTCTGCTGCTCGAAGAACTAGACAGCAGCCGCGACGATATAGCCGCCGGCCTCGGAATGCTCACTGCCTCGGTAGTGGCTTTCATCGCCTTCTTTCGGTTCGGGTTCGTGTATGCCGCGCTGATTGCGATGGCGTGCGCCGCGCTCGCGCCGTTTCAGCTCGTGGAGTCCGATGTGGCGCGTCGCGTCATCGGCGTGGCCGTGCTCGCTGCCGTATTTCTGGGCGCGCGGCTCCAGCACTCTCAGCACGGCGAAGAATTTCCGGGAGACAACTACGCTGCCTTGGAAGCTGCGGCGTGGGGCGGCATCTATCTGCTGCTGAATCTGAAGGCCTCCGCCTGGTTGGCGCATCCAGTGGAGTCGGGCCCGTTCTACTGGATAACCTACGCGGTGATCTGGCTGTTGCCGGCCGCCGGACTCTGGATCGCGGTGCGCGAGCGCCACCGGTTGCTGCTCGACGTCAACATCGTGCTGGCAATCGCCACGCTGTTGTCGAACAAGCCGTATCTCGCTGCCGAACGACAGCCGTGGGATCCGGTCGCGTTTGGGATCTTGATGATTGGGATTGCGTTCGGTCTGCGCCGCTGGCTCGCCCGCGGCGAAACAGCGGCTCGTCACGGTTTCGTGGCATATCGGCTGCTGGCGTCCGAGCGGGAACGTCTGTCGATTGCCGGCAACCTCTCCGTCGCTCAACCATCGCTCCACTCACAGCATGCCGCACCCTCGGAACCGGCCATCGGTGGCGGTGGCAGTTCTGGCGGCGCTGGAGCCAGCGGGAAATTCTGATGACGGCCACCGCGGCGCCGGTGTCGCGCGTGCGGCATCGTGTTCTCGGATTCGCCTTTGCGCTCACCGCGATCACGTATCTCGACCGTATCTGCATTTCCGCGGCCGCGCCATTCATCATGCGCGACTTGTCGCTCACCGCGCTGGAGATGAGCGTGGTGTTCAGCGCCTTCACGCTGGCGTATTCGCTGTTCGAAGTGCCATCCGGGTGGCTCGGCGACGTACGCGGACCGCATCGCGTGCTCACCCGCATCGTGGTGTGGTGGTCTGCGTTCACGATGCTGACCGGCATGGTGCAGGGATTTCGATCGCTGGTCGTCGTGCGCTTCTTGTTCGGCGCCGGCGAGGCCGGCGCGTTTCCGAACGTATCGCGAAGCCTGTCGCGATGGTTTCCAATCCGCGAACGTGGGCGCGCGCAGGGTGTGGCGCTGCTCGGATCGCGCGTGGGCGGCATGCTGTCGGTGCCGCTGGCGCTGCTGGTGATCAACGCCTGGGGCTGGCGGACGTCGTTCGCCATTTTCGGTTTGACCGGAATCATCTGGGCCGTCGCGTGGCACGCCTGGTATCGCGATCGTCCTGAAGACCATCCCGGAATTACGGCCGCGGAGCTGGCGTGGATTCAGTAGGACGGCGCACCGCCGCCGCCGTCGCCGGTGCCGTGGAGCGTGCTGTTAACCACGCCCAACCTGTACGCGATCTGCGTGATGTACTTCGCGTTCGGCTACGGTCTCTACTTTTATTTCACCTGGCTGCCGACGTATCTGATTCAGGAGCTCGGGTTTTCACCGGTGGCCGGCAGCGCCTTTGCGGCGTTGCCGTTTTTTCTGGCCGGCCTGGCCGACGTGTGCGGCGGGTGGCTCACCGATCGGCTGTCTCATCGATTCGGCCTGCGCGCCGGCCGGTGCTATCTCGGATTCGCGGCGTTCTTCACCTGTGGTCTGTTGCTGTTTGTCTCGACGTTCCTCGGTGGCGCGGTGGCAAAGGCGATTCTCCTGGCGCTGGCCCTCGCGTCGGCCGATTTCGGCCTGAGCGCGGCATGGGCGGTGTGCCTCGATATTGCGCCCGATCACGGCGGCGTCATGACCGGGTGGATGAATACGTTCGGCAACCTCGGCGGTTTGTTCGGCCCCATGGTTGTCGGGTTTGCGATCGACCGGTGGCAATCGTGGACGATTCCGTTCTACATTGCCGCGGTCATCTACGGCATCGGCGCCCTGGCCTGGCTGGCCATCGACCCGACGAGGAAGCTGGTGACGGACACATCTGCTGATTTGGTGATCTCGTGATCGTGTGATCGTGGAGGGGTTATGAGACGACTCGTCTGTTTGTGTCTGGTTCTCGTTCCGGCCGTGGTCTGGGCGCAGAACCCGAAGGGCGCGACCTACATCACTGCCGAGGAAGTGGCACTCGTCAACAAGAGTCCGGGCGTCGATCGTCAGATCGTCAACGTCGACATCGGCAAATCAAACCTCGCGGTCGGCGTCATCCACCGGGCGCGTACGGCCGTGCCTGCGGCGCCCAACCTGACGGGCGCACCACCCTCCGCGCCGCCGGCACCGGCCGCGCCTCCGCAGCCTTGCGGCGACAAGATGCCCAACGTCGCATCGGGATCCCCGACCGGCATCGCGCACGACGGGCAGACGGAAACCTACATCATCATCTCCGGCGGCGGGACGCTGGTGACCGGCGGAAGGATCGTCAACGGCCGTCGTTCCGCTCCCGACAGCCAGGTGACGCAGGTGCTCAACGGCCCGTCGTGCAGCGGAGTGATTGTGGGTGACGACGTGGTCAGGCGCGTCGTGAAGGTCGGCGACATCATCATCATTCCGGCGGGCCTGCCGCACGGCTGGATGGACATCGGCGATCACGTGGACTATCTCAGCGTGCGCCCGGATCCCGACCGCACGATTCCAAAGCTCTATACGAATCCGTTGTTGAAACGATGAGGGCGTGAGGGCTTAAGGGCCTGAGGGTTGCGTGAAGTCCCAAGCCCCCAAGCCCTCAACTCCTATTCCTGTGCCTCGACCGGATCCTGATCAGATCCCTCAGCATCTGTAAGCCGTCGCCGATCCGGTTCACTGAGCTGCCGCCGTGATAGCGGCAATACACTGGAAACTGATCGATGCGGAGCTTGAACAAGCGCGCGAGATAGAGCGCCTCGACGTCGAAGCCGAACCGATCCGATTCCGCCACCGCGAAGATGCGCGCTGCCGCCGCCGCGGTAAAGCCCTTGAAGCCGCATTGTGTGTCGGTGATCCCTGGCAACAGCAGCATCCGGACAACGAGATTGAACATGCGGCTCATGACGCCGCGCCCCGCTGGCGCGTGGCCCTCCTCAACCGCGCCCGGGACGTTGCGTGACGCGATCGCCACAGCCGCGCCGGCATCGAAGCACGCCATCATCTTCGGCAGATCCTCGATCGGCAACGACAGGTCGGCGTCGATAAACGCCAGGCGATGGCCGGTGGCCTCACGGAATCCGCGGCGGACCGAGTACCCCTTGCCGCGATTGCCGTCGTTCTGCAACACGCGCACCTGAGCGTGATTCGGCGCGGCATTCCGGGCTTCGTCCGCTGCCGCTGGGTCGCCCCCGTCGATGACGACGATCAGTTCCCACTCGAAGGGCTGGGCGGCGAGATACGCGACCACGTGGCGAATCGTGCCGCCGATGCGTCCGGTTTCGTTGTACGCGGGGATGACGAGGCTGAAACGCACTACTCGATACTCACGCTGCCATCGGGGTTGATGAACGCGCGCTTCGGCGCCGAGGGATCGATGCGGCCGCCGAGGATCTGGTAGAGGAAATACTTGTCCATGGTGGGATGCGCGCCCTCGAAGTTGACTCGGATATCGCGGAGGACCGGCTCCCTCGCCGCCAGCTGATACGAGGCAATGCGCATCGTGCGGTACGGCGGATATTTGAAGAAGGCCTTCGATTGATCGATGCGGGCGGGCTGCAGCCACGCCATCGCGGCCACCAGCGCCGCGCCGACGGCATTCACCGCGATCCGCGACGGGATCGCGGCGATCGCCAATCCATAAGTCAACACCATCGCCGTGGTCATCGTCAGAAACCAATAGCTGTCGAACCCGCGCGTCCAGTTGGCGAACAGCACCGTCGCCGTCAGGATTCCGCCGATCGACACCGCGAGCGCCGTGGGGTCGCGCCGCCACTTGATGAGGGTGACGACCCCGGCGACCAGCGTCGGAATCTGAAAGCGCCAGGTGTCGAACTGGCGCGCCAGCACTTCGCCGGTACCGTTGACGATGCCCAGATAGCTGCGATCGATCCGAAACGCGCTGAGGTCGGTAAGACCGGCAATCGCATTGGTGGGACCGGCCGGTGTGGAAGGATCGGTCATGAGAGCGACGAAGTAAGGAATCTGCAGCGCCAGAATTCCACCGGCAACCATCGCCCCCGTTCGAAGCGCCTCAGGCGGCGACCGCCGGACCTTGAAGTCCGTCGCCACCAGTGCGACGAGAAGAGGCGCCGCCACGAAGAACGCCGACAAGTGTGTCTGCACGGCAGACCAGGCGATCATTGCCGCGACGACGATTCTCCAGCGCCGTGGCGAATCGCCAAGGCTCAGCGCCATCGCCGTGGCCATTTTGATCAGGGCCGCCGCCACCGGTGGATTCCAGATCACCGATGAGATCGCGATGTCGAACGGCGCCGACGCCACAATCAGGCACATCGCCAGCGCGAGAAACGGTCCCACGCGCTGCCACAGCACGATCAACAACCACGCGTCGGCAATCGATTGCAGCAGCGCCACCCAGAAGCCGCCGGCGTGTGGAAGGTAATCGGCGAATGGACCGACGACACCGCGGCCGAGCCACAAGATCCAGTAATAGGCCGGGCCAAACCCGCGGCCGCCCGCCGTGCTTGGCGCGCCGGTGAGCGGCAACTCGGTGATGCCGCCGAGCGCGATCGCCCAATCGCGCGTCTGCTCGCCGAGCATCAAAAACGTGTCGGCAATGTCGTAGACGCGAATGAAGAGGACGTACAGAAAGAAGATGGCCGCGACGGCCACCCGAGCGAAGCGCTCTTTCATCTGCGCAGCGATTCTCTCACAGCGCGAAAGACGGCGTCGTACATCTTCGGCGTGACGACGCCGGTGTTGGTGTTCTGTCGCGACGGGTGATAGGCGCCGATCAAGGTGCGGGGGTGCGAGGGTGCGAAGGTGCGAGGTGCGAGGTGCGGAGGTGCGAGGTGCGTGAAGATGGCGCCATGGCCGAACGCAGGCCGCGGGCGAGGAATCTCGTCGCCGTTCAGAGTCAGCAGCTTGAGCCAGGCGTCCCACGCGATCTTGCCGAGCGCCACCACCACGCGCAGATGTGTCAGATGAGCGACCTCGTGTTGAAGATGCGTCAGACAGCGATCGATTTCCTCCGGCAGCGGCTTGTTGTCCGGCGGAGCGCACCGCACCGCCGCCGCGATGTAGGCGTCGGTCAGCTTCAAGCCGTCATCAGGGTGTTGCGACGTCGCGATGTTCGCGAAACGCGCGCGCTTCAGCGCGGCCATCAGGAAGTCGCCCGAGGCGCCGGCGCCGTCGCCGGTGAACACGCGGCCGGTGCGATTGGCGCCGTGCGCGGCCGGCGCGAGGCCCAGGATCAAAAGTCGTGCGCGAGGGTCGCCGAATCCCGGTACTGGGCGGGCCCAGTACGTGTCATCGCGGAATGCGGCCTTCTTGACGCTACCGACTTCCTGACAATAGGCGCGCAGCCGTGCGCACCGGTTGCAGGTAATGATGCCGTGCTGAACGGCCGAAAGTGAGGAGGGAGCAGTGCCGGAGCCCGCGCCGCCTTTGAATTGCCCTCCCATCCCGTTAGAATGGTTCGATTGTCTACCAAAAGAAAAGCGCTCATCTATAAGGAAGGTCGGCGAAGACCATGAGAAATACTGCTCCTCCTGATGCCGCCCAGCGCGAGGCTCTCGAAACGCGAGAGTGGCTCGATTCGCTGGAGGATGTGCTGAAGCATGGCGGACCGCAACGCGTCGGGACGCTGCTGAGGGAGCTTGGCCTCTACGCCCAGAAGCAGGGCGTCCACCTGCCGTTCACCGCGAACACCCCCTATATCAACACCATTCACGCCGACGAGCAGGCGCCGTATCCCGGCAGTCGCGAGATCGAGCGCCGCATCAAGAGCCTCGTCCGCTGGAACGCGATGGCGATGGTGGTGCGCGCCAATCGTGTCGAAGACGGCATCGGCGGCCACATCTCGACATTTGCCTCGGCTGCGACCTTGTACGAAGTCGGCTTCAATCACTTCTTCCGCGGCCGCGACAACGGCAGCGAAGGCGACGTGGTTTTTTTCCAGGGTCACGGGTCGCCCGGAATCTACTCGCGCGCCTTTCTCGAAGGCCGGCTTTCGCACGAACAACTCGTGAACTTCCGGCGCGAATTCAACCCCGGCGGCGGCCTGTCGTCGTACCCGCACCCGTGGCTGATGCCCGGTTTCTGGGAATTCCCGACCGTGTCGATGGGCCTCGGCCCGATCATGGCGATCTACCAGGCCCGCTTCAATCGCTACCTCGAGGACCGCGGCTTGAAGCCGAAGACCGACGCCAAAGTGTGGGGCTTCCTCGGCGACGGCGAGACCGACGAGCCGGAAGCGCTCGGCGCGATTACGCTGGCCTCGCGTGAAAAACTCGACAACCTGATCTTCGTCGTCAACTGCAACCTGCAGCGTCTCGACGGCCCGGTGCGCGGCAACGGCCAGATCATCCAGGAGCTCGAGGCGATCTTCCGCGGCGCCGGCTGGAACGTAATCAAGTGCATCTGGGGATCCGAATGGGATGCGCTGATTGAAAAAGATGCCGACGGCCTGCTCGTGAAGCGCATGGGCGAAGTCGTGGACGGCGAGTATCAGAAATATGCCGTCGAATCGGGCGCCTACGTCCGCAAGCATTTCTGGGGCGCCCACCCGCGGCTGCTCGAGATGGTCAAGCACCTGTCGGACGAGCAGCTCAAGAAGCTCACGCTCGGCGGCCACGATCCCGTCAAGGTCTACAACGCGTTCAAGCGCGCCGTGGAAACCGTCGGGGTGCCAACGGTCGTGCTCGCGCGCACGATCAAGGGCTACGGCATCGGCGAAGCCGGCGAAGGCAAGAACATCACGCATCAACAGAAGAAGCTGAGCGAGGACGAGGTCAAGGCCTTCCGCACGCGTTTCGGCATCCCGATTTCAGACGATGAAGTGTCGCAGGCGCCGTTCTATCGGCCGGCAGACGACAGCGTCGAAATCAAGTACATCAAGGAGCGCCGCGCCGCGCTGCACGGTCCCGTGCCGAAGCGTCAGGTGCGAGCGGCGAAACTGGACGTCGCGTTCGGCGACACGTTCGAGGAATTCCAGAAGGGCACCGAAGCTCGCAAGGCGTCGACGACCATGGTGTTCGTGCGCATGCTGTCCAAGCTGCTGCGCGACGAGAAGATCGGCAAACTGGTCGTGCCGATCGTCCCAGACGAGGCGCGGACGTTCGGTATGGAGGCGCTGTTCCGCCAGGTCGGCATCTACGCGCACGCCGGGCAGCTCTACGAGCCGGTCGATCGCGACACGCTGCTGTACTACAAGGAGGCCGAGGACGGGCAGATCCTCGAGGAAGGCATCAACGAAGCGGGTTCGATGTCGTCGTTCATCGCGGCGGGCACCGCCTACGCGACGCACGGCCTCAACATGATCCCGTTCTACATTTTCTATTCGATGTTCGGCTTCCAGCGCGTCGGCGACCTGATCTGGGCCGGGGCCGACCAACGCATGAAGGGCTTCGTGCTCGGCGCCACCGCCGGCCGCACCACGCTGAACGGCGAAGGCCTGCAGCACGAAGACGGCAACAGCCAGGTGCTGGCGATGCCGGTGCCAACCTGTCAGTCCTACGATCCGGCGTTTGCCTACGAGCTGGCGACGATTGTCGAGGACGGCATCAAGCGGATGTATCAGGATCAGGAAGACATCTTCTATTACCTGACGCTGATGAACGAGCAGTACGAGCACCCGCCGATGCCGCAAGGATCGAAGGACGGCATTCTCAAGGGCATGTACGTCTGCAAGCCGAGCAGCAAGCCGGACGCGAAGCTGCGGGCGCAGCTGTTTGGCAGCGGCACGATTCTGACCGAGGCGTTGAAGGCGCAGCAGATTCTCGAAGAGAAGTACAACGTGGGCGCCGACGTGTGGAGCGTGACCAGCTACGTCAACCTCTATCGCGAGGGCCACGCGGCCGAGCGGTGGAACCGGCTGCACCCCGCCCAAACGCCGCGCGTGCCGTACGTGACCCAGGTCACCAAAGACGCGCCCGGTGTATTCGTTGCCGCGTCCGATTACGTCAAAGTGTTGCCCGATTCAATCGACCGCTGGCTGCCGAAACCACTTCAGGCGCTCGGCACCGACGGCTTCGGCCGCAGCGACTCGCGCGCCGCGCTCCGCAACTTCTTCGAGGTCGACTCGCGCTTCATCGTCGTGGCCACGTTGTATGCGTTGATGAAAGAGCAGCAAGTTGAGGCCAGCCTCGTCCAGCAGGCCATCACGGACTTGAAGATTGATACTGAAAAGCCGAATCCGGCGATTTCGTGACTGAGCGTCAATGAGCGAATTCATCATCCCCAACCTGGGCGACGGCGTCGCTCAGGGCGATGTCCTGAAAGTGCTCGTCAAGCCCGGCGACGCGATCACCGTCGACCAGCCCGTGCTCGAGCTCGAAACCGACAAGGCGACCATCGAAGTGCCGTCCAACGTTGCCGGGACGATCCAGGAAGTGCGAGTCAAGGCCGGCGATAAGGTGAAACCCGGCCAGGCGGTGCTCGTTCTCGACAACGGCGCCGCGCCGAAGCAGGACGCGAAAGCGGAGCCGCCGAAGCAGGAAGCGCCGAAACAGGACGCCTCCAAACCGGAGGCCGCGAGGCCGGCAGCGCCCAGGCAGGACGCGGCTCCGGCCCCTCAAGAGGCGCCGCCGCCGGAACGCCCGAAAGCATCGGTGACGAATATTGCGGCCGCACGGCCGGCGCCGCCGCCACCACCCGCATCACAGGTCACCGCTGCGCCTGCGGCACCCTCGGTGCGTCGGCTGGCGCGCGAGATTGGCGTCGATGTCACGCAAGTGCCCGGGACCGGACCGGGCGGCCGCATCACCCAAGACGACGTGAAGGAATTCGCCAAGCGGGTGATGCACAGCATCGGCGGCAACGGTCAGGCAGCCGCGGCGGGCGGTGCCGCTGTAGCGCGTCCGGCTGCCGGCGCGCCGCTGCCGGATTTCTCGAAATGGGGCGAGACCGAGCGCAAGGCGATGAGCGGCATCCGCCGCAAGACGGCGGAGCATCTCCAGCACGCGTGGCAGACCATCCCCCACGTCACGCAATTCGACAGGGCCGACATCACCGCACTCGAGCAGGTGCGCAAGAAATACCGCGACGAAGTGGAGAAGGCGGGCGGCAACCTGACCGTGACCGCGATTGCCGCAACAGTGATCGCGAGCGCGTTGAAGGTGTTCCCGCAGTTCAATGCCTCGGTCGATCAGGCCGGCGAGGCGATCGTCTACAAGAAGTACATCAACGTCGGCATTGCCGTGGACACCGAGAACGGCCTGCTGGTGCCGGTGATCCGCAATGCCGATCAGAAGAACCTGATTCAGCTGTCGGTCGAGATCCACAATCTGGCGGAGAAGGCGAAGGCGCGCAAGCTGACCATCGACGAGATGTCCGGCGGCTCGATGTCGATCTCGAACCTGGGCGGCATCGGCGGCACGGCGTTCACGCCGATCGTGAACTGGCCGGAGGTGGCGATCCTCGGCATCTCGCGCGGCGCGTTCGAGCCGGTCTGGAACGGCACCGCGTTCGAACCGCGGCAGATGCTGCCGCTGTCGCTCAGCTACGATCACCGGTTGATCGACGGCGCCGACGCGATCCGTTTTCTGCGCTGGGTGGTCGAGGCTCTCGAGCAGCCGTTTACGCTGGCGCTCCGAGGCTGAGCGCCCATGCCTCACGTAGCTGTCATCGGGGCGGGCCCCGGCGGATATGCGGCCGCTTTCTATGCTGCCGATCTCGGCATGCAGGTCACCCTCATCGACAACGAGAAGAATCCCGGCGGCGTATGCCTCTACCGCGGCTGCATTCCGTCGAAGGCGCTGCTGCACGTCGCCAAGCTGCTCGACGAGTCGAAGCACGCCAAGGCGTGGGGCATCGAGTTTGGCGAGCCGACGATCGACGTCAACAAGCTGCGCGAGTTCAAGAATCGCGTGGTCGAGAAACTGACCAGCGGAACAGGCCAGGTCTCGAAATTCCGGAAGGTCAACTACATCCAGGGGTGGGCGTCGATCGTCGATGCGAAGACGATCAAAGTGAAGAAGGCTGCGGGCGGCGACGAGACCGTCACCGTCGACGCCATGATTCTGGCGCTCGGATCGCTGCCGACGAAGATTCCGTCGCTGTCGATCGACTCGCCGCGGGTGCTCGACTCCACGGGCGCGCTCGACCTGCCGGAAGTGCCGAAATCGATGCTGGTGATCGGCGGCGGCTACATCGGTCTCGAACTGGGATCGGTGTATGCAGCGTTGGGCACGCGGGTGTCGGTCGTCGAGATGACCCCGGGATTGTTGCCCGGCGCCGATCGCGATCTGGTCAGGTTTCTCGCGCAGCGGGTCGAACAGAGCTTCGAAAAGGTCATGGTGTCGACGAAGGTCACGTCGATGCGAGCCGCCGAGGCCGGCGTGACCGTGACCTTCGAAGGCGAGGGCGCGCCACAGGAAGCGACCTACGACTACGTGCTCGTGTCGATCGGCCGGCGTCCGAACGCGAAGATCGAGGGCCTCGACAAGACGAAGGTCAAGGTCGACGCCAAGGGCTTCATCGAAACCGACGCGCAGCGCCGCAGCGCGGAGCCGACGATCTTCGCTATTGGCGACGTGGCCGGCGAGCCGATGCTGGCGCACAAGGCGTCGCACGAAGCGCGCGTCGCGGTGGAGGCGATTGCCGGCCACAAAGCGGTGTTCGACCCCGCGGCCATTCCCGCGGTTGTGTTCACCGATCCGGAGATCGCCTGGGCGGGGCTGACCGAAGCGGAAGCGGAGAAGCAGGGGCGGAAGATCGAGGTCGCGAGATTCCCATGGCCCGCCTCCGGCCGAGCCATCGCTATTGATCGCGTTGACGGTCTGACCAAGCTCGTCATCGATCCGGAGAGCGAACGGATTCTCGGTGTTGGTCTGGCGGGCTCCGGCGCCGGCGAACTCATTGCCGAAGGCGTGGTCGCCATCGAAATGGGCATGACCGCGTCGGACCTCAAGCTGTCAATCCATGCGCATCCGACGCTGTCGGAGACGCTGATGGAAGCAGCCGAAGTGTTCTTCGGCCAGGCGACGCACGTCTTCAAACCGAAGCGGAAATAGCTGGCGGTAGAGCGCTTCCCGGTAGACGCGTGCTTCAGGCAGCAGGTCTGCGTCGCGACGCGCTCCATTGCTGGATGACGCCGATCAACGTCGCGATCACGATCGGCAGCCAGAGACCGGAGCCCGGTGTGAGGCCCCACGCTGTCTGAATCAGGAAGCCCGACCAGTAACTCGAAAAGAATCCAACGACCGCGATGATCGTGACGATGGCCGTGGACAGCGGCCAGAAGCGGCGGCGATTGCGCGCGCCGTGCGCCATCCAGCGGAGCCACACGAACACCGGCGGCATCAGCGCCAGCACGGCGCGGTTCGTCAGCTCGCTGCGAATGGCGCCGGCCCGCGAATACCTCACAGCCGGCGAACCAAACGCCGAATCGGACAGCAGCTCCGAAGTCGTGAGCTCACGCAACCGGGGCAGTGGCGCGCTGACACCGGCAGGTGTGGTGAGGACGCGATATTGCTGGTTGGCTGCTGGGAGAACCCATCCTTGCAAGATCACCATGAAGAGCGTCGACGTGACCGCGAGTTTGAGCGCCGCGGCGCGGGCGACGTGAGGCGCAAGGTCTTGAGTGCGACGAATGATGTCCACCGCGGTGAACATCGCGAACGGAAACGCCAACACGATCCCCGATGGAATCGTCGCGAAGAGCAGCAATAGCGCTCTCTGCTCGAGTGGCCCCGCGTCGAAGAAGAACGGGATCGATAGCACGAGTCCGGCGATCGACACGAAGGTGGCGATGCGTACGACGATGCGGGTGGTGAGCGCAACCGGGATGCGGGTGATGACCACGCGCGGGCTCAAGACGATCAGGGTCACGGCGAATGCCGCGAGACCGCGCAGCCGAATGATCGGACGCCGCGATGTCGGAGCTGATTGCCACTCGCGTTGCCAATCGGCGACGAGGGGTTCAAGGGTACGTCCGACAGTCTGCGAATCGAACCACCGCGACGAAGTTGCCAGCAGACGAGATCCGGGCGCCATCAACCCTCCTGCAGCTCAGATGCGTTGAAGTACATGCGCTCGGCGGCCCTCCACGCCGCGAGCGCACGCAGCGCCAGTCCCGTCGGCCGATAGAGTCGTCGCGGCAAGCCGATTGCGCCCGGCGGGAGGGGCTCCTGGCGTGATTCGAGAAAGCCCTTTTCCTGCATGCGGCCGAGCGTCACATAGACGGTGCCCCGCTTCAGGCGTCCTGCCGACAGCTCGACCATCTGCAGCCCAAACAACTCCTGGTGTTCGAGCAGCAATTCAACTATCCGCCGTTCGGCACTCGAAAACCTCGGGAGAGGCTCCATTTGTGCCAATGATTATCGATCTTACATCTCGTAAGTCAAGGGCAGTCGCGGCTTCGCGCTTGTCCTATACTGTCCCACCAGTGAAGCGCCTTCTGTTCACGCCGCTCGTTGTGTGCGCGTTTGCCCTGCCTCTAGTCGCGCACGAACAACCGCAAGTTCAGACCGCGAAACCTGTTGTCGCGCCAGTCGCCTCGCATGCGGTGACGTTGGGACCGCAGGCGCAGGCGGAGATGGTGAAGCAGTACTGCACCGCCTGCCACAACGATCGCAGCAAGGCCGGCGAGCTCACGCTGGCGGGATGGACCGTGACGCGCGCCAACAGCGATCGCGTGCTCACCGAAAAAATGATCCAGAAGTTGCGAGCAGGGATGATGCCGCCCGCCGGCGCGCGGCGTCCGGCCGCGGATCGGATCGCGCAGTTCGTTACCGCCCTCGAAACGCGCATGGATGCGGCGGCCGCGGCGGATCCCGACCCGGGCTGGCGTCCGTTCCAACGTCTCAATCGCGCCGAGTATTCTCGCGAGGTCCGCCACCTGCTCGACCTCGACGTCGACGTGACCGCGTTCCTGCCCGCCGACACGATCAGCGACGGGTTCGACAACGTGGCCGACGTGCAGACCTTCTCACCGACGCTGATGGAAGGCTACCTGCGCGCGGCCAGTCGCGTGGCGATGCTGGCGATCGGCGATCCCGACAGCGCGCCAACGCAGGCCACCTTCAAGCTGCCGAAGACCGCCTCGCAGATGGAGCGCGTCGACGGCGCGCCGCCGGGCACGCGCGGCGGCATCTCGGTGGATTACACCTTCGTCGCCGACGGCGACTACGTGTTCAGCATGGACTTTTTCGCCGAGCCGCTCGGCTATCTGTTCGGCAACACGCGGCCCGGCGAGGAAATCGAAGTGTCGCTCGACGGCGCGCGGCTGGCGCTGCTGCCGGTTGATCCGCGCATGAGCGAGGAGAAGACCGGCCTGACGATCAAGACCGCGCCGATTCACGTCAAGGCCGGGACGCATCGCGTCACCGCCGCATTCATCCAGCGTTACGAGGGCCTGATCAACGATCTCATCGCGCCGATCGATCACACGATGGCCGACACCGAGATTGGCATCGCCTACGGCATCACCACGCTGCCGCACCTCCGCAGCCTGAGCATCGTCGGGCCGCATCGGGTGACGGGTGTGTCCGACACGCTCAGCCGGCGCAAGGTGTTCTCGTGCCGGCCGCTCGCGCAGGCAGACGGGCCGGTGTGTGCGGGCGAGATCGTGCGGCGCCTCGCGACGCAGGCGTTTCGCCGTCCGGTGAGCGAGAAGGATCACGCGCGGTTGATGACCTTCTACGCGCGCGGCCGCAAGGACAGGAATTTCGAGTTCGGCGTGACCAAATCGCTGGAGGCGGTGCTCGCCAGTCCGCAATTCCTGTTTCGCGTCGAGGACGCCAGGCCGACCGCGAGCGCCTACCAGCTCGGCGAATACGAACTGGCCTCACGCTTGTCGTTCTTCGTCGTTGGTGCTGGCCCGGATGCGGAGCTGCTAAAGCTCGCGGGGCAGGGACGGCTCGGACTGCCGGGGGCGCTGTCGAAGCAAGCGAAGCGATTGCTGCAGTCGCCGCGAGCCGATGCGCTGGCCACACGATTCGCATCGCAGTGGCTGCGGCTCCAGGATCTCGAGCGAGTGATTCCGGATCCGATTCTCTACCCGTACGCGGACCAGACCCTCTCGCTGGCCCTCAAGAAAGAGACGGAGCTCTTTGTTGACAGTCTCGTGCGCGAAGATCGCAGCGTGCTCGACTTGTTGACCGCTGACTACACCTTCGTCAACGAGCGCGTGGCGCGGCACTATGGCATTGCGAATGTGACGGGCACGAACTTCCGCAGGGTGACGCTCCCTGAATCGCGGCGCGGCATTCTTGGTCACGGCAGCGTTTTGACGCTGACCTCGATTGCCGATCGCACCTCGCCGGTGATGCGCGGCAAGTGGGTCATGGAAGTGCTGCTCGGGTCGCCGCCGCCACCTCCGCCGCCGAACGTGCCGGCGCTCGAAGAAACGAAGGGCACGACCGACAGCGGCCGGCAGCTGACCGTGCGCGAGCGCATGGAGCAGCACCGCAGCAATCCGCAGTGCACGTCGTGCCATCGCATGATCGATCCGCTCGGCCTCGCACTGGAGAACTTCGACGCCACCGGCAAGTGGCGCATCCGCGACGGCGGCATGAGCGTGGACACCTCCGGTGAGTTGTTCGACGGCACCTCGATTGCCGGCCCCGATGGCCTTCGCGATGCGCTGCTGCGCCACCAGGATGTGGTCCTCCTCAGCTTTACGCGCAGCCTGATGACGTATGCGCTTGGCCGCCGCATCGAAGCCGCCGACATGCCAACGGTGCGCCGGATCATCCGCAATGCCGAAGCGCAGAACTACCGAATCAGCGCGTTCGTGATCGGGATTGTCGAATCGGACGCGTTTCGAATGGCGAAGATTCCCGCCGCGCAGCGCCAGATGCTGACTGAGGAGCTGAGACCGTGATCACCACCCGCGCGCTTTCGCGCCGCACCATGTTGAAGGGCCTTGGCGCCACCGTCGCGCTGCCGATGCTCGACGCGATGATGCCTGCCGGCGCGTCGGCGCAACCGGGGCGCAAGCCGCTCCGCCTGATCGCGATGGAGATGGTGCACGGCGCCGCCGGCAGTACCGCCTTCGGCATCAAGCAGCACATGTGGTCGCCGGCGAAAACCGGCGATGCGTTCGACCTCGGCCCGACCAGCCTCAAGTCGCTCGAACCGTATCGCGACTACCTGACCATCGTCAGCAACACCGACGTCCGCAACGCCGAGGCGTTTGCCGCGTCCGAAATCGGCGCCGATCACTTCCGGTCTGCGGCCGTGTTCCTGACCCAGGCCAAGCCGAAGCAGACGCAAGGCTCCGACGTCCATGCGGGCACGTCGTTCGATCAGGTTTACGCCCAGAAGTTCGGCGACGCGACGCCGATTCCGTCGATGCAGCTGTGCATCGAGAATGTTGACCAGGCGGGCGGCTGTTCCTACAACTATTCCTGCGTCTACACCGACACCATCAGCTGGGCGTCGCCCACCGATCCGCTGCCGATGATTCGCGATCCGCGCGCGGTCTTCGATCAGTTGTTCGGTGTTGGTGCCACACCCGAAGCGCGCCGCGCCCGCCGGCGCGACGATCAGAGCATTCTCGACTGGGTCAGCGAATCGGTCGCGGATCTGCGACGGCGTCTTGGCCCCTCCGACCGTGCCCGGTTGGCTGACTATCTGGACGATGTGCGCGAGATCGAGCGGCGGATTCAGAAGGTGGAGCAGGCCAACAGCAGCGGCGAACCGCGCGAGCTGCCGGGCGCGCCGGTCGGCGTGCCGGATTCATTCGAAGAGCACGTCACGCTGATGTTCGATCTGCAGGCGGTCGCATTCGCCGCCGACACCACGCGCATCTTCTCGTTCAAGTTCAGCCGCGACGTCTCGAATCGCGTGTTCGCGGCGAGCGGGTCCGCCGCGCCGTTCCACACCGGGTCGCACCACCTCGATCGCGACGAGCGCATCGCCGATTTCCAGAAGATCAACACCTATCACGTTGGCCTGGTGCCGCACCTGCTCGAGAAGCTGAAGGCGATCAAGGACGGCGACGGCAACGTGCTCGACAACTCGTTGATCATTTACGGGTCAGCGATGGGCAACTCAAACCTGCACAACCACAAACGCTGCCCGCTGTTCTTTCTCGGTCACGCCGGCGGCGCCCTGAAGGGTAATCGGCATCTCCGCGCCGAAGACGGCACACCGATGGCGAACGCGATGTTGCCGGCGTTGCAGGCGATTGGCGTCGACATCAACCAGTTCGGCGACAGCACCAAGCCGATGGATCTGAACGTGGTGCAGCAATCATGATGTCCGTGGTGTCCGGCGTTAGCCGGATTGTCGCCGCCGCGATCGTGCTTGCTTCCGTCAACCTGACGGCTGACAGCGGTGTTGCTGACGCCGCGAAGGCGGGCGACAGCGCCGCGGTGAAGGCGATGTTGAAGAGCGGCGCCGACGTGAATGAGCCGCACGGCGACGGCATGACCGCGCTGCATTGGGCTGCGTCGAACGGCGACACGGCGATGACGCAGATGCTGCTGTCAGCGGGCGCGAACATTCGCGCGACAACACGGCTTGGCGGCACGACGGCGTTGCACCTGGCGAGTCAGGCGGGGCATGCGCAGGTCGTGGCGGCGTTGATTGCAGCCGGGGCCGGCGTGAATACCCCGACCGCCACCGGCGCCACGCCGCTGCTGCTGGCGGCGCGCGGCGGGAACGCCGAGACGGTCACACGGCTGATTGAAACCGGCGCCGACATCAACGCCGGCGAAAAGGCGTTTGGACAGACCGCGCTGATGGTCGCGGCGGGTCTTGATCGCGCCGATGTGGTGCGGCTGCTGCTCGCCAAGGGCGCGGACTGGAAGGCGGCGTCTTCGGTCGTTGACCTCAAGTCCCTCACAACCATGATGGACGACGGCACGGGCCGTCCACAGCAGCAGCAACCGGGTGGCGGCGTGGCCGGTGTCTCGCGCGGCTATCGCTACAACGAGCTGATCGGCACGCAAGGCGGGTTGACGGCGCTGCACTTCGCCGCCCGACAAGGCGGCGCCGCGGCCGCGAGGGCCCTCGTCGACGCGGGCGTCGACGTGAACCTGCCCAGCCCCGGCGACAAGGCGACGCCGCTGCTGGTGGCGGTAATCAACGGCCACTTCGATCTGGCGGCGATGCTGCTCGAGCGCGGCGCCAATCCGAACCTGGTGAGCGACGCCGGCGTTTCGCCGCTGTATGCCGCGCTCAACGTGCAGTGGGCGCCGATTGCGGCGTATCCGCAGCCGCGCGCGCATTTGCAGCAGTCGCACACCTATCTCGACGTGATGAAGCAGCTCCTCGATCGCGGAGCGGATCCGAACGCCCGCGTCTACCGCAAGGTGTGGTTTTCGAGCTACAACTTCGATCAGTCGGGTGTTGATGAGGCGGGCGCGACGATTTTCTGGCGCGCCGCGTATGCGGCCGATCTGGCGGCGATGAAACTGCTGGTGTCGTACGGCGCCGATCCGGCGATTCCGACGATGAAATTGTTCTCGCGCCGCGGGCCTGAGGATCCGGTGGCGGGCGCCGACAAGTCCGGATTAGCACCGCTTCCCGTCGGTGGGCCTGGTGCCACTCCGCTGCACGCCGCCGCCGGTCCCGGCTATGCGATGGGATTTGCCGGCAACTCGCATCACGTTGCGCCAGGCGGCATGCTGCCCGCGCTGAAGTATCTGGTCGAGGAATTAGGCGCGAACGTGAACGCGGTCGATCACGATGGCAACACCGCGGTGCATCACGCCGCGTCGCGCGGCGACAACGAGATGATCAAATTCCTCGTGTCGAAAGGCGCCGACGTGAAGAAGATCAACCGCGCCGGTCAGACGACGATCGATGTTGCGAATGGTCCAGTGCAACGCACGCAGCCGTATCCGGAGACCATCGCGCTGCTCGCGAGTCTCGGAGCGATCAACAACAACAAATGCGTGTCGTGCTAACGCGCTAAAGCTGCCTGAGCGGCGTCGGCTTGCTCGTGCGCATGATATGAGCTCCGCACCAGCGGTCCAGCTTCGACGTGCACGAAGCCCATGGCCAAGGCGATCCGCTTGAGCTCGCGGAATTCATCCGGATGGTAGTAGCGAGTCATCACCGCGTGGTTCTCTGACGGCCGCAGATACTGGCCGAGCGTCAGAATAGACACGCCGACGTCCCGCAGATCCTTGCACACCGCCACCACCTCGTCGTGTTCCTCGCCGAGGCCCATCATCATGCCCGTCTTGGTCGGAATATCCGGCGCGATGCGGCGCGAGCGATCGAGCAACTCCAGCGTGCGTGTGTAGCGGCCGCCCGATCGGACGGCGCGATACAGCCGCGGCACCGTTTCGGTGTTGTGGTTGAGCACGTCCGGCCTAGCCGCCAGCACGGTTTCGAGCGGCTCGCGCTCGCCCTTGAAATCGGGAATCAGCACTTCGACCCGGCAGCCGGGCAGCCGCCGTTTGATCTCGGCAATCGTCGAGGCAAAAATCCCGGCGCCGCCGTCCGGAAGGTCATCGCGATCGACCGACGTGATCACCGCGTACTTCAACGCCATCTTCTCAACCGCATCGGCCACGCGCCGGGCCTCATCCAGATCAAGCGTCACGGGCTTGCCATGCGCGACCGCGCAATAGGTGCAGGCGCGCGTGCAGATGTCGCCGAGGATCATGAACGTCGCGGTGCCGTGATGCCAGCACTCGCCGATGTTGGGGCAGTGCGCGTCCTCGCACACGGTGTTGAGCTTGAGCTCGCGCATGATCGAGCGCAGGCGCAGGTAGTTTTCAGAGCCCGGCGCGCGCACCTTCAGCCACTCGGGCTTTGGTTCCCGCGGCTTCATGAACTGCAAGGGCGCGTCGATCACAAGATCAGTTTGGCACATCTGCCGATCTTCTGTGCTGCTGATCCTGTTGATGGGTGCTTGCTATTTCGCGGTCTCGCCGGGCTGTAGCTTCAACACCTCGATCTGCGAGTGTGCGAGGTGTGCCTTGAGTTGCTCGGGGGTGCCTGTGAGCAACGGGAAGGTGCCGTAGTGCATCGGCACAACCTGTTTGACACCGAGCCATCTCGCCGCGAGGGCCGCCGTGTCCGGTCCCATCGTGAACCGGTCCCCGATCGGAAGAAATGCGATATCCGGTTTGTGCAGCTCGCCGATCAGTTTCATGTCGCCGAACAAGGCTGTGTCGCCGGCGTAATAGATGCACTGATCGTTTTCGAGTGTAATCACGAACCCGGCGGCTTCGCCAAGATAGACGATGCCCTGCTCGTCGACGCTGCTGCTGTGACGCGCATCGGTCATCGTGATCCGCAGTCCTTTGCTCGTGATGGTGCCGCCCTTGTTCATCGGCTCCAGATTCTGGACGCCTTTTGATCCGAGCCAGCTGGTGACTTCCCAAATGCCAACGACCGTCGCTCCGGTGGCCTTGGCCATTGCGGCCGCGTCGGTCATGTGATCGCTGTGGCCGTGTGAAATCAGAATCAGGTCAGCCGCCTTTGGCCGCGCCGTGGCCGGGAACGACGGGTTCCCTGTGTACCAGGGATCGAACAGGATCTCCCTGCCGCCCGGCGTGCGGAGGCGGAACGAGCTGTGGCCGAGATAGGTGATTTCTAACGCTTCCATCTGTTGAACTCTTGAGCTGGTGAGCTGTTGATCTGATGTCTTGAACGATTGAGCTGGTGAACTATCGATCCTTGATCCTGCGTCGCTTGCTGTTGCGCCTCGAGGTTCCGGCCGAGGCCGCGAAGATCGCCCGCAGTTCCTTGGCCTCGTTTAGCAACGGCGTCACGCGCTCTCTGTCGGCGAAATGACTGGCGTCGATGAACGCCAGCCAGTGCACCGCTTCGTCCGACTCTTCAGCAACGACCCCGATCTTCGAGTTCCACTCGGCGCGCGATCGCGATCGCGATGTCGCGCGATAGTTTGCCGCCATCGACGTGGATGCGTCCAGGAGCTGGCCGGCGGTATTCCACGCGATGGGCTTCAGCCGCAATTCCTCGCACAACTTGGCAACGGCCACAGCAAACGCCATGCTCCGGGCTTCGAGTTCCTGTCTCGTCATGCCGTGGAAGCCAAGCAACCACGATGCCGTCAAAAATGAGCCGGTTTCGCCGAACAGAGGCTTCGAGCCTCGAAGGAACTGCAATTCGAACGGCGCGAGGCGATGGCAATTTTTGCGACTCAAAGATCACCAGATCACCAGATCACCAGATCACCAGATCACCAGATCACCAGTTCACAGGATCAGATCAAGAGATCACCAGCTCAAGAGATCAACAGATTCAACGCTTCAGCAAGCCTCCAACCAGGTAATCGGCAAACGCATCACCAATCTGATCCGATGTCTGTTCGCCGGCCGGGTCGAACCACTTCGAAATCCAGTTCACCGCACCCATCATCGCGAATTCGATCATCTTGGGATCGCCGGGGCGGAACACACCCTGGTCGATGCCTTGCTGGATGATGGCGCGGATCCCGTGGTCGAATTGATCGCGCTTGGCGATCACGCGCTTGAGCAGCGGCGGCGACAGCGCCTCGGGATCGAGCGTCAGCGCCGTGCCGTGCAGATCGTCGAGGATCAGATGCACGAACGCGAGCATCAGCTTGCGCAGCTTCACTTCCGGCGCGGTGTCTTCCGCCCGCACGTCGGCCATCAACGTGAGCAGCTTATCGAGCGAGTACTCGTGGCAGGCGAAGAGAATCTCTTCCTTGTTCTTGAAGTAGTAATAGAGATTGCCCTTGGTCATTTCCAGCGCGGAGGCGATCTCGTCCACGCTCGCGCCGTGAAAACCCCGCCGGCGGAACGCCGCGGCGGCACTCTTCAAGATGTCGATGCGCCGATCGGAAGTCGCAGCTGAGCGGTTCATACGCGGTGACCGTTGGTTATATCACGGATTTGAACGAGCGTTTAAATCCGTAGTAAACTGCGCCCGTGGAACAAATCGCCACGCTCCCGTCGGTAAATTTCGAGACTTCCCCCGACCATTACCAGCACTGGAAGCTCACCATCGATGGGCACGTCGCCACCCTGGCGATGGATGTGCGTGAAGACGCCGGGCTGCGTCCGCACGACTACAAGCTGAAACTCAACTCGTACGATCTTGGCGTCGACATCGAGCTGGCCGATGCCCTCCAGCGGTTGCGTTTCGAACATCCCGAAGTGCACGCAGTGGTGCTGGCCAGTCTCAAGCCGCGCATTTTCTGCGCCGGCGCCAACATCTTCATGCTCGGCAGCTCGAGCCACGGCTTCAAGGTGAACTTCTGCAAGTTCACCAACGAGACGCGGCTCGGCATGGAAGACATGAGCGCGAACAGCGGCATCAAGTTCCTCGCCGCCATCAACGGCATTTGTGCCGGCGGCGGTTACGAGCTCGCGCTGGCGTGCGACGAAATCTACCTGGTCGACGACGGGAGTGCGGCGGTGGCGTTGCCGGAGACGCCCCTGCTTGGCGTGCTGCCGGGGACCGGGGGCCTGACGCGGGTGGTCGACAAGCGCAAGGTCCGCCGCGATCTCGCCGACGATTTCAGCACGCTGACCGAGGGCGTGCGCGGCAAGCGCGCCGTCGAAGGGCGCTTCGTCGACGCGACATTCGCGACCAGCAGGTTCCAGGAAGCCGTCGCGAAACGATCGCTGGAGCTGGCGGCGATGTCGGACCGGCCGAAGAGTGGTCGCGGCATTCGCCTCGGTCCGCTGTCGCCGTCGATCACCGGCGACGTCATTCAGTACCGCTACGTGAAGGGGAGTATCGACCGCGCGAAGCGCGTCTGCGAACTCACGCTGTCGGCACCCGACGGCGAGCAGCCGAAGACGCCCGAGGCATTCCTCGCCGCCGGCGACCAGTCGTGGGCGGTTCGCGCGTTTCGGGAGTTCGACGATGTGCTGCTGAGGCTGCGGTTGAACGAGCCGGAGATCGGGACGGTGATTGTTCGCGCCGTGGGCGACCCGAACGCGGTGCTTGAGGTCGATGCCGCGCTGGACGCGCACCGCGATCACTGGTTGGTGCGGGAAATCATCGGCCTGATCCGGCGGACGCTGAAGCGCATGGATCTGACAGCGCGCAGCTTCTTCGCGCTGATCTCGCCGGGCAACGCGTTTGCCGGGACGCTGTTCGAGCTCGCGCTGGCCGCGGATCGCGCCTACATGATCGATCACCCGGACGAGGACAACACCATCCAGCTGAGCGCGATGAACGGCGGCGCCTACCCGATGAGCAACGGCCTGTCGCGCCTGCAGGTGCGTTTTCTCGGAGAGCCCGAATCGGTGGCAAAAGTGCTCGCGCACGATGGACCCTTCGATCCACAGGAAGCGCTCGGCGCCGGCCTCGTGTTCTCAGCGCCCGACGACATTGACTGGGACGACGAAGTCCGGATGGCAATCGAAGCGCGCGCCGCATTCTCTCCGGACGCGTTGACCGGCATGGAAGCGAACCTGCGCTTTGCCGGGCCTGAAACGCTGGAGACGAAGATCTTCGGCCGCCTCACCGCGTGGCAAAACTGGATCTTCCAGCGGCCGAATGCCGTCGGTGAAAAAGGCGCGCTGATGACCTACGGCCGCGAGGGCAGGCCGCAGTTCGATTTCAAGCGCACCTAGCCGAGGGCACGGGGCACCAGGCACCAGGCACGAGGCACGAGGCACTGATGATCTCCAGCGACCGGATTCCTAACAACGTGGGTCTTTCGAGCAACAAGCGCCTGCAACGCGCGCTCGAACACTGGCAGCCGGCGTATCTGGACTGGTGGCGTGAAATGGGGCCGCCAGGATTTCAGGACAGCCATCAGGTGTATCTGCGCACGGCGATCAGCGTCGACGCGGCCGGGTGGGCGCACTTTGACTACGTCAAGCTGCCCGAATACCGATGGGGCATCTTTCTGGCGGAGCCAACCGCCGATCGCCGCATTGGTTTTGGCGACTTCAAAGGCCAGCCGGTGTGGCAGGAGGTCCCCGGCGAGTTTCGCAACCCGCTGCGCCGCCTGATCGTGATTCAGGGCGACACCGAGCCGGCCAGCGTCGAACAACAGCGCTCGCTGGGCGCGCATTGTCCCAGCCTCTACGACTTGCGCAACCTGTTCCAGGTGAACGTCGAAGAAGGCCGCCACCTGTGGGCGATGGTCTACCTGCTGCATTCGTATTTCGGCCGCGACGGGCGCGAAGAGGCCGAGGCGCTGCTCGAGCGCCGCAGCGGCAACGACGACACGCCACGCATGCTCGAGGCGTTCAACGAGCCCATCGACACCTGGCTCGACTTCTTCGCGTTCACCATGTTCACCGATCGCGACGGCAAATCGCAGCTGCTGTCGCTGTCGGAGAGCTCGCTCGATCCGCTGTCGCGGACGACGCGCTTCATGCTCACCGAAGAAGCGCACCACATGTTCGTGGGAGAATCGGGCATCAGCCGGATCCTCGAACGCACCTGCCAGTTATTGAAAGAGGCCGGCTTTTCCGGCGACGTCCGCAAGCTCGGCGGCATCGACCTGCCGCTCGTCCAGAAGTTCGTGAACTTCTGGTTCAGCCAGAGTCTCGACCTGCACGGCAGCGAGGTGTCGAGCAACGCCGCCGCGTACTTTGCCAACGGCCTGAAAGGCCGGGCCGAAGAAGACAAGTTCGACGACGATCACGTGCTGGCGGCGAATCTGTACCTGCTCGACGTGCTCGACGACAGCGGCCGCATCATCCGCAAGGAAGTGCCGATGCGCAACGCGCTGAACGAAGTGCTGCGCGACTGGTACGTCGGCGACTGTCAGGCCGGAGTCGATCGGTGGAACAAGCGCATCCTCGAGGCCCATGGTCTGTCGGAGCGCATCGCCCTGCCGTCGCGGAAGTTCAATCGTCACGTCGGCGTCTATGCCGGCCGCCATTTCGATCCGTTCGGCAACCAGCTGACCGTGGAAGAGTGGGAGCGCCGCAAGTTCGAGTGGCTGCCGTCGCCCGAAGACAAGCAGTACCTGCACAGCATCCAGGTGCAGCCGATTTACAAACCAGGGCAGTTCGCCAATTACATTGCGCCGCCGGCTCGCGGCATCAACCGGCTGCCGCTCGACTTCGAGTACGTTCGGACCGAAGCCTAGCGCTCAGGGCGCCCGAAGAGGCGCCAGGCCGGCACTACTGAATGATGATTCGCCCCATCAGTGAGGTGTCGGTCGATCGATTGTGATCGTGGAAGCCGCAGATGCGCGCGATGTTCAGATTGCTCGACGTCCGCTGCTGACCCGGCTGGAGGAACCCCCACTCATTCAGCTCGTTGCACTCATTGTGCTCCGGATGCGGGTCGGAGACCATGTCGTGCGCCACATTGTGATTGTTGATCATCGTCACCCGGCCACCACGCTGGATGGTGACCGTCGTCGGGCTGACACGCCCATCCGCGCCGATCGTCACGGTCGCGGACGTGGCAGGGGTAGTCGGAGTGGTCGGGTTGGTTGGGCTGGTCGGCGTCGCCGGCGCGCTGCTCCCGCCTCCGCCGCCGCAACCGGTCATCACCACCGCCACGAACAGGATCGCCAGCCAACGCATCATCAATAGAACTTACGCGAAATATTGAAACCGATAAACCACTCGTCGTTCGGCGACCCGCCGCGCGACAGCTGGGCAAGGGTCGAGCCGATGCCGTTCGAGAAATTCAATCCGAACAGGTGGCCGCCGCGTTGCTGCTCGATGCCAAAGCTGACGTGATGCGCGCCGTCGCTGAAGCCGCTGAAGCGCGGCGCGGTTTCGAAGACCAGGAAGGTTGACCGCCTGATCCGCAACCGCGCGCCGACGCCAACGAGCGCCGTATTGTTGTGCTCGATCAGCGCTTCCGGCTGCGGGTTGCTGTTGTTGATCCAGGCCGGCTGCAGATAGATCGCTCCGCGCTCACCGAGCTCGCGCGAGATCACCGCCGAAATGCCCGGCGAGTAACTGTCTGAAAAATTGTCGGTGCCGTCGACATTGGCGATGATGCTGAGGCCGATCGGCGCGTTCCGCTGCGACAGCACATCGTACTGCCCCCAGAACTGAATGGTGCGATCCGACGTGCGATAGATCCCGACTTGGCCGCCGCGAATCAGCCCGTAGCGCACTTCCAGTCCAATGATGCCGCCGGAGTCGAGGCCGAAGAGATCGGCCGCGAGATCGCCGAAGTCGCCCTGGCCGAGCGAGCGTCCGAGCCGATGCGTGACGCGAAAGGCGATCTTGTGACGCGGCAATCGCAGGTTGGTATGCAGCGACACGAGATTGAAGTCCGGCTGGGCCCGGTTGGGATCCATGTCGGGATCGTCTTCCTGGGCGGCGGTTGCCGCGGCCGGTGAAGGCGTAGCGGCGGGTGCCTGCGCGAGCGCCGCGGGCGCCAGCAGCGTCGTGAACGCGACGATCAGAACGATGAGTCGTAGGGCAGCGGTCACCATGCGTCTCCGAATGAGGTGCGCATTTAGTCGTTGAGGGCACCCAGCTCGATCCAGCGGCGGATGACGCTGATTTGCCCGGGGGTGAGGTACGGTCCCACCCCGCGCGGCATGCGCTCGCCGACGATGGTGGGTCGCCCTTCGAGTTTGTGAATCAGATAGCTGCGCTCAGGGTCGCCGGGGATCACGCGGATGGCGCCAGGGTTGTCGCGACTCGCGCGGTTGACGAGCTCGCTGTAGGCCACTCCCTGGGCCAGGCTCATGCCGGCGGCGAACTCGCGGCCAACGGCGTTGTGGCACTCCGTGCAGGCCGCGCGCCCGCTCGAATCTCTGGCGTTGAAAATCTCGCGCTGGATGCTCGAGAACGTCGGCTGCAGGTTCGGCGTCGGGCCGGCCACGTCGCTCAGCTTTTCATCGCACGCGCTGGCGGCCAGCGCCGCGACCATGATCACCGCGCAGTTGAGTCGTCTCATCATCGCTTAACGGTGTCTGTTCGGCTTGGCAGTCACCACGAGGGTGCCTTTCATCGATTCGTGTTCCTTGCCGCAATACTCCGAACAAACAATTGGGAACTCACCGGGCGACGAGGCGACGAAGTCGATCGTCACCTTCTCACCGCCGCGCGGCACCCGCTTGTTGACGTTGAACTTCTTGATCTCGAGGCCGTGGACGCCGTCAGCGGAGGAGACGACGAGCCGGATGCGCTCGTCTTCGTTCACTTCGATGCGCGCCGGCTCGAAGCTGAAGCGTTTGACCTCGACCGGGATTTCTCGTGGCTCGCCCTGAGCGACGGCGCGAATGGCTGTGCCGTTCGCGCCGGCATCGAAGGGCGCAGAAGCCGCGGCGGGGTCCTGCTGGGCAGAAGACATTGCTGCCGCCCCCAACAAGAGCGCCGTCCCCGCCGCGGCAACTGAGTCTGCGAAAAGGGTCAGTCGAACGAACACTTGCCGGTCATAAAGCAAGGCTGATGCCGCATGTAAGTGCTGTAAAGACGCGGATTTCCGGTGATTTCGCGACACGGTGAGCGTAAGCGTTTACGGCCGCCGAAAATAGCCAGGGCCGCAGACGACGCAGAACTAATTGTCCATTCGGTATTTCGCCAGGTAGTGGCTGAGTGCGCGCTGACTGATGCCCATCAGCTCTGCCGCGTCCTTCTTGACGCCGCGCGCCTGCTCGAGCGCGCGACGCATCGTCTCGCGCTCGGCCCACTCGAGATTCTGATGCAGCTTCAATGACGGGACCGCAGCGGCGGCCGGGGTCGCGGTGGCGCTCATCAGCCAGATCGTCCGGCCGGTGAGTACGCGATCGGTGGTGAGCACCACGGCGCGTTCGATCGTGTTCTCCAGCTCACGCACGTTGCCGGGCCATTCGTAGCGCGTCAGCTCGGTCATCGCCTTGTCGTCGACGCCGTCGATGGCCTTGCCGGTGCGCTCGGCGAAGCGGCGCACGAAGTGCTCGATCAGGAGCGGCACGTCTTCGCGCCGGTCGCGCAGCGGCGGCATCTCGATCGGAATGACGTTGAGGCGATAGAACAAGTCTTCGAGAAACTTACCTTCGGCCACCAGCTGCCGCAGATCCCGGTTGGTGGCGGCGATCACCCGCACATCCACCTTCTGCGTCCGCTCGGCGCCGAGCGGCTCGAACTCGCGGTCTTGCAGCACGCGCAGCAGTTTCGCCTGGACAGCGAGCGCGATGGTGCCGATCTCGTCGAGGAAGATGGTGCCGCCGTCGGCGAGCGCGAAGCGGCCTTTCTTGGTGAAGGTCGCGCCGGTGAAGGCGCCGCGGACGTGCCCGAACAGTTCCGATTCGAGCAGGGTTTCGGGAATCGCCGCGCAATTCACCTTGATCAGCGGCATGGCGCGCTGCGCGCTGCGGGCGTGGATGGCGCGCGCGACCAGCTCCTTGCCGGTGCCGGTCTCGCCGGTGATCAGCACCGTGCTCTTCGACTCGGCGACGAGCTCGGCACGGGTAATCACGTCGAGCACGGCGCGGCTCTTGCCGATGATGCCGTAATGATTGAACTCGGCGTCGCGCTCGCTGAGCAGATATCGCAGCCCGGTGCGCGCCCGTTGATCTTCGAGGGCCCGGCGCGTCAACACCAGCAGCTCGTCGACTTCGAATGGTTTCTGCAGGTAGTCGCGGGCGCCCAACTTCATCGCTTCGACGGCGTTCTCGATGCTGCCGTGCGCGGTCATGATCACCACCGCCGGGCGCTCCGGTTCGGGCGTCGTCGCCGACAGCTCGCGCAACACGTCCATGCCGGTGCGATCCGGCATCAGGAAGTCGATCACCATCAGGTCGAAGGCGCGATCCGCCAGCAGACGTGTGGCGTCCTTCGCGTTCGAGGCCGTGATCACCTCATGGCCATCGTCGCGCAGCGCTCGTCCGAGCGTTTTCAGGATTTTTTCCTCGTCGTCGACGAGCAGGATGCTTCCCATCAGACTTCAGCCCGAGCAGGCGCGTCGCTGAGCTCGATCCGGAAGTCGGTGCCGATGCCGGCCCGAGTGGAGACGCCGATCGAGCCGCCCATCGCGTCGATGACGTTCTTCGCGATGGCGAGGCCGAGTCCAGTGCCGGCCCGCCGGGTCGTGAAGTAGGGATCGAAGATGCGCGACAGGTCATCGTCGGCGATGCCCTTGCCGTTGTCACGCACGATGATGGCGACGCGGCGATCGCCGGCGGTTTGCGTGATCACGGTAACCTGCGGATCGGGCCGGCCTTCGACGGCGTTCTGCGCATTGGTGAACAGGTTCACCAGCACCGTGCGCAGCCGTTCGCCGTCGGTGTTGACGTCGGGCAGTGCCGCCGCCAGGTCGGTCGTGATCGGCCCGTGCAAGGGGCCGGCGCTGGCGGCCTGCACGGCGGCGCGGCACACGGCGTTGATGTCGGTCGGCGCCGGATCGAATCGAATCGGCCGCGCCACGTCGAGCACGTCGGTCACCAGATTGTTCAACCGATCGATCTCCTCGTCGATGTCCTTGGCGGCGTCGCGCACGTCCGCGGCACTGGCGCCGTCGCGGGCCAGCGTGCGCAGCGCGCCCTTGATGATCATCAGCGGGTTGCGCACTTCATGGGCGATCACCGTCGACAACCGGCCCAGCGACGAGAGCCGCTCGCGCTGCGCCGCGTCGCGCTGAAAGCGAACGATCGAGTCGGTCAGCATGTTGAACGTCGAAGCCAGCGTGTGGGCGTCGTCGTCGTCCCATCCGGTCCGCTCTTTGGTCGGGAGCTTCCGCGCCAGATCGCCGGTGGTGGCGATTTGCCGCATGTGATCGGTGATCGTCGCCAGCGGCCGCGTGATGGTGCGGGCCACGCCGTAACTGACGACGATGGCGAGGAGCGTGGCAGCGAGGGCAATGCCGGCCAGGGCCGCCTGAATCGTATTCAGCGTCCGTAGACGCTCGCTGCGCGACCGCAGGATGATCGCCGCCGCACCGGCGGTCGAGGTGTCGCCGCTGAGCGGTTGCCGCAGCGCGACGTATTCCTCGTCGCCGACGATAACCGTCGCCGGGGCGATGGTCGAGAGCAGCGGGGTCAGCGTGGCATGCGATTCGGGGCCGAGTGTCGAGGCTCGCACCACGCCGCCAAGAGCGAAGGCGATGTCGGCGCCGGTCAACGCCTTGAATTGCGCGGCGCGTCGATCGTCGAGCAGCGATCCGACGCTCAGGACGCCGAGCACCTCAGGCCGGTCGAGCCCGATCGTCACCGGCACGCTGACCACCTCGAGGACACCGGCGGGGTGCGCCCAGAAGGCGGGTGCGGCCTCGCCGTCGAGGGCGCGAGCGATGTCGCCGTCATCTTGCGGCAGCGGCCGGGCTGCGGTCTCGCCGACCAACGCCAGCCGCTCGCCGCGTCGATCGGTGACCATCAGCAGATCGGCGCCGGCCTGATTCCGATAGTCGGCGGCAATCGGTTCCGCGGTCGTCCGATCGGCGAGGTCGACGATCGCCTTGAACTTCGGCAGGTCGGCGATCAGCCGCGCGGTGCGGGCGACGTTCTCGAATTCCGTTTCGCGCTCGTCGTTGACCAGCGATGCCGCCTCGGTGAGATCGCCCCGCAGTTCCAGCTCGGTCTGGGAGGTGAGCCGGGCGCTGACGAAGTAGACCGCGGCCCCGATCGACAGCATCGCCAGCAGGGCGCTGGCGAGAAAGATGCGATTGGTAATCGATCCGAGGACGCGCATCAGGGCACGACGAGGTCGATTTCGGCCCACCCGTTGGCGGGCACGGTCACCGGGCGGCTGATCCGGGCTTCGCCCTCGTACCAGCCGACCAGCGTGTAAGTGCCGGCCGGCAGCGCCGGCAGCTCGAAGCGCCCGTCATCGTCGGTGACGTCGAAGAACGGATGGTTGAAGACCAGCACGAACGCGCTCATGTGCGAGTGGATGTCGCAGAACACGCGTACCACACCGGTCCGATCCATGCGCACGCCTTTCGACTTTCCAGCGGCATAGCGGCCGAGATCGAATCGCTTCGCGCGCGACAGCGAAAACACGTTGTGATAGGTGACGTCGCTGTTCGGGAAGTCGACCACGGTGCCCAGCATCACCGCGAGCACGTGCGGGACGAACCGCTCGTTGCGCTGGTCCATCACCGCCCGGCCCGGCTCGCGCTCGTCGAAGGCGGCGCGTGGCGCGGTTTCAAGATAGACGACGCCTCGACGCAGGTCGGACACGTCGCGCGGGCCCGCGGCACCGGGTGTGGCGACGTCGGGCCGGCGTTCAACCGGCCTGGCCAGGCGCCGGATATCGAGACGGCCGCGAATGCCGAAGCCTGGTTGCGCTTCGCTTCGCTCGGCGCGCAGGCTCGCGCCGCTCGCGAAATCCAGCAGGAGCAGGCCGGCGAGCAGGGCGAGGCTCTTCAGAACCAATAGAGCACCTGTGCCGAGACGAGTGCGTCTCTTCGCACGCGACCGCCATCGCGGTCGTTGCGCTGCCACGACGCCTTGAGCTGAACGTTGCGCGTCACCGAATAGCCGAGCCCGCTTTCCAGGCGCCAGGTGCGCGATTCCCAGGTGCTGGGACCGCTGCGGCTGGTGATGCGGCTGAAGTCGATGCGATCCCCGCGCGCGGCGAGATACAGGCCGGGCGCCAGTTTGTAGCGGCCCTCGATCAACATCGAGGTCGCGACCAGCGGTTCCAGCAGCCGGAGCGTCGCCACGGGCGGCAACGTCCACGACGATCGAATGGCTTCACCGCGAATGAGGAATGGACCCGAGGAAAACTCCGCGTCGCCGCCGAACGCCAGTTGCCGAGTGCTGTCGCCGGAGTCCGCGCCGGCCAGCGCCTCATCGATCGTGCGATTCAACCACGCGCCACGTGAGGCCGACAAGCCAAACGCCAGTGCGGGCGTCGGCCGGGCCACCAACCGTCCCGCGACTTGCCGGCCCGAGTTGTTGTCGTGAAACCGCGGATCCGAGAGCGAACCCGCGGTGACGGCGCCCGTCCATTCCAGCTTGCCGGCCACGCCGTGTGCCTGCACGCCCGTGTCCCACCGGCTGGTGCTCACCATCGGCACTCCCGGCGCCGCCGCCGTATTGCCGATCGGAAAATTCGACAGCCAGCCTCGTCCGCGCATGCGCAGCAAATCGTCGGTGGTCGCCGGCAGCGCGTCGGGTCGCAGCGACAGCAGGTACTGATAGGCGAGCGGCTGGCCGATGAGGATGTTGCCGCTCCCGTAGGCGGTTCGCGTCATCGCGCCAAACGTCGGCGGGATGCGCCCGGCCTGGATGTCGAACCGCCGGGACGGCCATGGCCTGATGCGGAGGAACAAACCGTACGCTTCGAGCACGCGGCCTTGATCGAAACGCAGCTCACCGAGCACCTGGAAATGCTCGCTGGCCCGCATCTCCACCGAGAGTCCCATCCGGAGATTCCGCAACCCCGAGAACTCGTAGCTGGTGTAGTTGAAGAAGCCCGGATCGTCGGCGCCGACGGTGGCCGTGACTTCGCCGCCAAAAACGATTCGGCCGCCCGCCACCGACACCGGTTCCTCGGGCAGCCACTGCGCTGCCGCAGGACTTGCGAACAAGCAAGCGAAGAGCACCACGCACCTTCGCACCTTCGCACCGCGCACCTTCGCACTCACCTTGCGAAAGTATAATCCCCACGTGTGGTGGGTTCTCGTTTCTGCGCTGGTGCTTGCGGGCAACGAAACTGATACGCAGACCCGCCTGGTTGCCCTTCCTGCAGGGAAGACGCTCGCCGTCGACGCCACCATTGCTTCCGTTCGCATCGAAGGCTGGGACAAGCCCGACGCTGAGATCACGATCGAGCGGCACGCGCCGTCGGCTGAGCTCTACGCGAAACTTCCAGTAGCCATCGACGACACGCCTTCTCGAGTGACCGTCCGCGCCATTCAATCGGAGGGTCTCACCGATCCGGCGTACCGCTGCGATATCCTCATTCGCCTGCCACGGTCCGCGGTGATCGATCGAGTGCAGGTCATGGAAGGCCGCGTCGCGGTGACGCGATTTGCCGGCACGCTGACCGCCGACATTCGCCGCGGTTCGATTGAAGGGCGGGACCTGTCGGGCACGCTCCGGCTCGAGAGCGGGATCGGATCGGTGGTGCTCACGGCCGCGCGCTTGTCGACCGATGGATTGCTGCGCCTCCGCGCCTTCAATGGGGACGTCCGCCTGTCGCTCGCCGAGCGGCCCACCGACGCGCGCATCATGGCCCTGGCGCTGAACGGCGACATCAAATCGGACATTCCGCTGACGATGAAGAACACGTGGGGACCGCGGTGGGGTGAAACGACGTTGGGAAAGGGAGAACCGGTGATCTCACTCGACGTGGTCACCGGAACGATCGAGATCAAAGCGCCCTAGCGGCTATTTGCGCTTCAGCCGCCGCTGCGCTTCGGCATAGCGAGGCGAATTCGACGGCACCTTGGCGTATGCCTCTCGTGCCTTGTCGAGATTTTTCAGCCGCCGCTCGTAGATCTCGGCCAGCCGCCACCAGACCTCGCCGGCGCCCTCGTTGCGCGCACCGATCTCTTCGAGCACCTGCGCCGCCTCCGCAAAGCGATTCAGTTCGACCAGCTCCAGCGACAATCGATTGCGCGCGCCGAGCGCCTGCGGCGATTCAGGAAACTGCTCGATGATTTGCCGCAGCGTGACGACAGAGGCCGGCACCTGGATGTTCATCACCGGATCCATCTCGCGCAGGTTCTTGCGTTCGGTCTCCATCCGCAGCTTCGACTGCAGCGCAATCTGCGCGTGCGGCGTGCCCGGATGTTCGCGCGCCACCTGGTTGAAGATCTCGCGCGCCTGCAATTGCGACGGCACGCCCGGGCGGCGCAGCAGAATCTGCGCGCGCCGCAGCTTGCTCTCCGCGGCGCGCCGATCGCGCCCGAAGCGGCTCTCGAATTCCACAAAGGCCGCGAGGGCATCGTCCGTGCGTCCGGTCTTCTCGTGCACATCCGCGGAAAGGAACGCCGCTTCTGCGGCCGGCGCGGTGTTCGGAAAGTCGATGATGATCTGACGCAAATCGTTGAGCGCCTGATCGTTCAGGTTGTTGGCCAGCTTGGCCTTGGCCACCTCGAGTCGCTGCGCCGCCTCCGAATCTCGCGAGACCGGCGTCGGCAATGATGTCAACGGCACCGACTTCGAGGGCGGTTTCGCGCCGCCGATCGCGGCACCGCCGCCCGGCTTTGGCGCGGGGCTCGCCGACAGTTGCGGAGCCGTCGCGCCCGGGGGCTGAGGCGTTGCTGAACCGGCTGCTGGTGGCGCGGTCGCGGACGGAGGCGTCGCATTCGCCGCGTCCACCGGCGCCGCCGGCACCGGCGCCGGTTGCAACTGCCCCGGTTGCGGTTGCACCGGCGGCTGACCAGCGTTGTCGGCCTGCTCCGATCCTCCCCGCGTCGCGATCAGCGCGCCGACCGCAGCAGCCATCACCACGATCACGAGCACCCCGGCACCGGCGCCCCAGAACCAGGGCGTCTTCGCAGCGGCGCGAATCACCGCGGAGGGATCGCTCGCGCTCGTCGGCGCGACGTGCGGCGTTCGGTGCGAGACAATCGTCGGCGCGCTGCCGATTCCCGATGGCGCGCCGATCATGGTCGGCGATGAATTGATCACCACGGTGGCGGCATCGGTGGGGGAGACCACGCCCGACAAGGCCGGCGTGAGACCTTGCTTGGAGGTCGAGTCGCGCCGTAGACGTTTCAGATCGACGCCGATGTCGGCCGCCGTCTGGTAGCGCAGGCCGCGGTCTTTCTCGAGCGCCTTGGTGATAATCCGGTCGAGCTCGTGCGGCAGGTTGGTGTTCAGCGTGCTGGGCGGAACCGGATCGCGGTTGAGAATCCCGTCAAACACCACCGCTGTGGTGTGACCCGGGAAACTCTGTCGGCCGGTCGCCATCTCGTACAACACCACGCCGAAAGAAAACAGATCGGTGCGCGGATCGACATCGTCGCCGCGCGCCTGCTCCGGGGACATATACGCGATCGTTCCGACCGTGGTGCCGGCGCGGCTGGTGAAATGTTCAGCGACCGTTTCACTGGTCGCTTCAACGCGGCCCGAGCGGCGGCGGTACTCCGGCGCCAGTTTCGCGAGACCGAAATCCAGCACCTTCACCGGTCCACGGCGTGTCAGGAAAATGTTTGCCGGCTTGATGTCGCGATGCAGGACGCCTTCAGCGTGCGCCGCGTCGAGCGCGTCGGCGACCTGCGTGGCGACGTCGAGCATCAGCCGCAGATCGAGCGGACGGCCCGACAGCTTTCGGTCGAGCGGCTCCCCGTCGAGCAGCTCCATGGCGAGATAGAGCTGACCGTCGTGCTCGTCGAAACCGTAGATGGTGCAGATGTTTGGATGATTCAGCGACGACGCCGTCCGAGCCTCGCGCCGGAATCGCTCGACCGTTTCCTCGTCGGTCGACGTCGTTGACGGCAGGACCTTGAGCGCCACTTGCCGTCCCAGCTTCGTGTCCTGCGCACGGTAGACGAGTCCCATGCCCCCGGCCCCAAGTTGGTCGAGGATCTTGTAATGCCCGAGGGTATGGCCTACCAGCGGATTTGGCACGGCAGATCGCTGATCCTAAGCCCGTAACACCTTGACAGGGAATAGGGCTAACGGTAGAGTCAGATTTATGAAACGGCTTTCCATATAATGGAATCCAAAGATTCGCGAGGCCGCGCCAGCGGCACCACTACTTCTATCGACAAAGCACTCGAAGTATGTGAGGTCCTGAGCGGTGTTCCGCGCGGAATGAGCCTGTCCGATATCGCGCGGGTGCTCCGTCAGCCGGCATCGACAGTGCATCGGCTGCTCGCGGTGCTGAAACGGCGCGGGTACGTGCGCCAGGACGACGAAACCCAGCGCTATGGCCTGACGCTGAAGATGCTCGATCTCACGTTCAGGACGCTGGGGCGCTCGGAGTTGCGTCTGCACGCCTATCCGATCATGCGCGAGTACGTGCTGCGCACTCCACACCGCGGGTTCATCGCCATTCCTGCCAGCGGTGAGGTCACCTACGTGTGGAGCACGGGACCCGATGAAGTGGCCATGCGCACCGTCTACGGCAAGGAGATGCCGGGCCACTGCGCGATCTACTTCTCGCCCGCCGCCGCTGAAGCGTCGTTGGGTAACCCCCGTCAGGCAACGCGCCGTTTGAGCTGCCTGCGCCTCGCTGCGCCGGCCGAGCTCAACAAGCCGGAAGCCACCGTCGTGAGGCTGGGTCCTCCACCCGTCGAGCCCGACGCCTTGCAGAGGATGTTCTGCACCTGCGCGCCGGTTCGCGACTACACCGGCCAGGAAGTCGCGCGGGTCGGCGTGTTTGGACACGGCCTCGACGATGGCCCGATTCTGACGGAGCACCATCGGGGCGCGTGGGATTTGGCCCGCCGCATTTCAATGCGCCTGGGGCACGTGCCGGCCAGCGCACTCGAGAGTACCGCGTGACCGTAACTTTGAACTTTGAACTTTCAACTTTGCACTCTTAACTCACAAGGATCGTCGGATGGCTTACATCATCACTGAACCGTGCATTGGAACGAAGGATTCCGCGTGTGTCGACGTCTGCCCGGTGGACTGCATACACCCGCGCAAGGACGAGGCTGATTTCGAAGGGGCTACACAGCTTTTCATCCACCCCGACGAGTGCATCGACTGCGGGGCGTGCGTGCCGGCTTGCCCGGTGGAAGCCATCTTCGCGCTCGACGAAGTGCCGGAGAAGTGGAAGAACTACATCGAGATCAACGCGAAACACTTCCAGAAGTAAAACCGCGTTAGAATCCGCCGATGGCCGTCCCGGACGCGCCCCCGGGACCGTTGTGTTAGAGGGGGTATATGACTCGACCTCGATTTGTGTTGGTAGCCGCTGCCTTACTCACGGCGCTGGTGTCTGGTGTGCATGGGCGCGGCGACGGTCAGGACGCCAACCTCCAGTTCCAGCTCGCCACGATCCTGTTCGATGAGACGCGGTATCGCGAGGCGCTCGACGCGTTTCGCAAGGCGTTGAATGCCGACTCCAAGACCGTGGCGGTGCAGGCTCGAATTGGTCTGATCAAGTCGGCGCTCCGGCTGGGCGAGTTCAACGAAGCGCAGCGCGAGGCGGCCACGCTGAAGGCCCAGGATCCGCGCAGCGCCGAAGTGCTCGCCGTCTACGCCGATGCGCAGTGGTCGGCGGGTCTGTTCGACGAAGCCCACCAGGGATTTCTCGACGCCTTGACGCTGGTGCCGGATCTGTCGCGCGGCCATCACGGCCTGGCGCGCGCGCTGGCCTCACAGAACAAGTTGGACGACGCGCTCAACGCGGCGCAAGCGGCACTCAAGCTGTCGCCGCGCGATGAAGAGATTCATCACACCGTCGGCGCGATCTTCGAGCGGATGCGCCGCTACGAACAGGCCGCGGCGGCCTACGGCAACTATGTCAATCTGTTGCCCAACAAGGATCGCAGCGACAAGGCGGCGTGGTCGCGGTCGCAGATTCGCTTCCTGCGCTCGTTCGCCGAACGCGAGCCGGTGGCCATCGACGAGACGGCGACGGCCCAGATCCACACGGTCGACTTCCGCGTCGTCGACGACAAGGTGATCGTCAAGGCGCGCGTCAACGGCGGCCGGCCGCAGGACTTCGTGCTCGACACCGGGTCGGAGCTCACCACCATTTCGCGCCAGACCGCGTCGAGCGCGGTGGTGCGGCCGATCACCTACACGCTGAGCGCCGGCGTCGGCGAAGTCGGGCTGCGCGGCCTGCAGCTGGGGCGCCTCGACACGCTCGAGATCGGCACGCTGAAGATCAGCAACGTGCCGGCGCTGATCAAGGCGCCGCCGCTGCGCGGCATCCCGAAACGCGAGACCGAAAGCTTCTCGCCGCTGGGCCTCGGGTTGTCGATGACCATCGACTACGCGACCCACAAGCTGTCGCTGGCGCGTCATCTCCCGGAAGAGCCGGCGGAGTTCACGCTGCCGATGCGGCATCATCGTCTCTCGATGGTGCGCGGCCTGCTGAACGACAAGCGGCCGACGTACTTCGTGGTCGATACCGGCGGCGAGGTGATCTCGATCAGCACGGCGACGGCCGAGGAGCTCGATCACGACATTCCCCGCAAGATCGCGCTGCGCGTCTACGGGACCTCCGGCTGGGATCGCGACGCGTTCCTGATGCCTGGCGTCAACCTCAAGTTCAACCAGATCAACTACAACAATTTTGCGGTGGTGGTGTTGAACCTGCAGGCGCCAAGCGTCCTGCTCGGGTTCCAGGTGGGCGGCATCGTCGGGCACAAGTTCCTGAGCCCGTACCGCGTCTCGCTCGATCTGGATCGCAGCCAGCTTCGCATGTCGAAGTCAGCGGCTGCGAACTGAGCGCTTGAAACCGAAGCGTTGGCAGGATTCGGCGGCAGAGACCGTGCAGGTCGTGCTGCCGAATGACTCGAACCCGCTCGGCTTCATTCTCGGCGGCACGGTGATGCATCTCATCGACATCACCGGCGCGATCGCGTGTCATCGGCACACCAACACCCTGGCCCTGACCGCCGGCGTCGATTCGCTCGATTTCATTCATCCGATCAAAGTCGGCGACTTGATCATTCTCAAGTCGCGCGTCAATTGCGCCTTCACGACATCGCTCGAGGTGGAAGTTGAAGTGTTTTCGGAAGAGATCCAGACCGGCGACCGCACGCTGACGAGCCGCGCCTACCTGACGTTTGTTTCCCTCGACAAGGATGGACGGCCGACCAAGGTGCCGCCGCTGATCGCCGAAACCGCCGACGATGAAGAGCGATGCCGCGCCGCGCATGCGCGCCGAGCCGAGCGCCTGAAAAGAAAAGCCGGGGCGTAGTCACCCCGGCTCAATCTGAAATCTGCAATCTGAGATCTAGAATCTAACTACCAGTCGTAGCCAATCCACACCGAGAACTTCGGTTTGCGGAACCACGTGCTGCCGCTCGTAATGCCCTCGGCGGCGGCCTGCTGACCGAAGAGCACGTCTTCCCACTGGCGGTTCATCAGCGTCTTCCACGACCAGTCGAAGTGCACCGGGAAGCCCAGCGCGAAGGTCGACAGGCTGATGCCGTAAGAAGCGCGGGAGTCGACGAGGCGGAATCCGCTGACCGGCACCGCCGTCGTGGAGCGAATCGGCTCGCCGGATTGTTCGTAGCCGGTGATCGGCCTGACCATTTCCGGGTCGCTGGTGAAGACCTTGAACGGCCTGCCGGTCAGCGGCGAGGTCTGATCGTCGAAACTCGCACCGCCGAGCCCGGCGAAGAGCGTGGCGCGCACGCCGCCGAGTACGCCGATCGGCGTCGCCATGGCGTCGATGAGCGGGAAGCGCAACTCGGCATTCGCGAAGAACGCGTTCTGACCGATGAACTCGAGGTACTCGTAGCCGCGGAGCTCCGAGTTGCCGCCGAAGAACGTGTAATCGGGATTGTTGCCCCAGCTGCGGAAGCCGCGCGCGCGCAACGCCAGCAGGCCAGTGGCGGCCAGCCGGAAATACTTGCGCGCATCGGCATCCACGGTCTGCCGCGACAGCGAGTTGCCAACCTTCGGCGCAATCTCGTAGGCCAGGCGCATCGTGCTGCCCGACAACGGACCGAACTCACGGAAGATGGTTGTCTCCTGCACGAAGGCCGCGCCGACCGGCGCCATGGTGCCGTTGTTGAAGAGTGAGCGGCCGAAGTTTGCCTGCTGGTATTCCCCGGCGAACTGCTCGAGGAGCGGATCGTTGTAGCGCTCCTGATAGCGGCTGACGCCGCCGAACAACTCGATGCGGCGATACCGGTTGAACGGGTAGATCGCGAACGCGGTGCCGCCCTGGATGGTGCGGGTGGCGGTGGCCAGGTCCCGATCGATCAGACCGCTGAACGCCGGGTCGTAGAACAGCCCTTCGAGCTGGCCGTAGTAGAACTGCGTCATGTTGTAGCCCTGGATGGCCCACTGCATGCGCTTTTCCATGTTCAGCCAGGTGAACGACATGGTGCGGTACTGCGACACCGACGCCATCAGCAGGCTGAACTGCTGATCGCCGAGCACGTCGGTGAAGGTCACCTGGGTGCCACCGAACACGTCGCCGCCGCTGGTCACGCCGAGATTCACCGGCGGGCGGCCCTCGAGGAACAGCTTCTCGAACCTGCCTTTCTTTTTCTTGTTGGCCGCGATCAAGGTATGCGTGAGCGGCGCCTGGAAATCGACGATCGGCCCGGGCGAGCCGAAGTCCGCCGACGCCACCTTCGTGATCTCATCCTTGCGCTCGAGGGTGTGCAGCCCGTACTCGCCCTTGAAATAGGTCACGAATGCAATGCGGTTCGCCGGGTTGTCGCGCAGGACCACCGGCGTGTGGATACCGGCGAGTGCGTCGGTGAATTGCTTCAGCTCGTTCGTCTTCAGGTCGAGCGTCCAGATGTTGTAGATCTGACCGTTCTTCGATACCTCGGGTTCGATCGGCTCGGCAGGATTGACCGCCGTCGAGGCGAAGACCAGCGTATTGGCGTCGAGGAACTGCACGCCGCCCTCGTCGTGCGTGCCGAACGTCAGCTGCACCTTGTTGGCGCCGTTGGCATCCATCCGGAAGACTTTCTCGTTGCCGCTGACGCGCGTCAGGTAGATCAGCGACTTGCCATCGGGCGCCCACGTCGGCGAGTACTGCGCGAACGCGTCGTTGGTCAGGTTCGTCACTGCTTTGCTCTGCAGATCGATCGTAAAGATGTCGGCCACGCTGCCGCGCATGCCCGAGAAGGCGATCAGGCGGCCGTCGGGCGAGAAGTCAGGCGACTCGGGCGCGTCGATCGTCGTCAGCGGGACGCGCACTTCGATCTTCTTCGAGACCACGTTCTGCACGATCAGCGAGCGATCCTTCTCGGTGCGCACGAAGTAGGCCAGCCGATCGCCCTGCGGCGACCACGACATCCAGGGCACGGTGTTGAAACGCAAGGTCGAGTAGGCGAGATACTCGAAGCCCATGCTCTGGTCGAAGCCGCTGGTCAGGTTGCGGATGATGGCGCCATCCTTCGCCGAGATCAGGACGATGTCGTATTCGCGATCGCGGCCGTTGCCCGTCACGCCGGCAATCAGATCGCCCGACGGCGACGGCTCGATTGACAACACGTTCGCGAAGCGGCCCTTGCGCGGATCGGGCGCGAGGTCCCGGCCGTAGTCGGCCGGACGCTCCTTGTCGCGGAATGGCTTGAAGCGTTCTTTCAAATAGCGATCGAACTGCTGGTCCCATTCCTCGGGCGTCATCTGAAACGCTTCCTGATAGGCGTCGTCGCTGCCGCCGATCACCGAGCGGCGCAGCGCAAACACGTACGCGCGGACGCCTTCTTTGCCCCACTTCGATTCGATGAACTCGAACGCCGCGTGACCGAGGTTGTAGATGAGTCGCGGGTTACTGAAGCCGCCGTACTCCTGCATTTCGCTCATCTTCGGGACGATGTCCGAGACGGCGGCGTCGCGCACGGTCATCATGTCGGTGGGCTGCCACACCCCCGTCATGTAGTCGGACATGCCTTCGAACACCCAGAGCGGCATGTTGCGGCGAATCAGACCGGTAGGAATGATGTCGAACTGGAACTGGTGTGTGAGCTCGTGCACGACCAGTCGATAGAGCAGATCGGGCGGCTCGTCGATCGGCATCACGATGCGATAGCGGCCAGGCTCGGCGAACGCGCCGACGCCTTCCTGGGCCTGGCCGGGAATCACGTTCTGCTGCCAGAACTCGCTCGCCGTCGAGAACAGGATCAACGGCAGCTTCATCGACAGGTCGTGCTTCAGCTCGGAGCTGACGTGCTGATACGCGCTCTCGGCATACCCCGCGATCCGTTCGAGATGCGGCTCGATCTCCGGGTAGTAATAGACCTCGAAGTGATCGGTCTGGTAGGTGTGCCAATCGAAGTTGTCGTAGCGGATCTGGTTCTTCCCGTAGTACGGGATGTAGGCCGTTTGCGCGCTGGCGATCCCGGCGAGCGGAATCAGCAGGCACACAGCCAAGACCAGCCGCGACAACAAGTTCCGCTGCGCTGTACGCATAGATGCTCCTTGTTGCATCTTACTGATCCTCGGAGGAGGGCCGCAATCGACTGACCTCGCGGACAGCAAGAACCGATCCGCGGGGTTTCGTCACCTCGTTGGGACGAGTGGGCGGTTTTCCGCATGATTCCGCCCTCTTTTCGTGTCATGCGCCCCCGTTTTTACGTCCAAAGACGATTGCGACCCCGGTTTGAGGCACAATACGACCATGGAAGAAATACAGGCCGCCCCGAATCCAACCGGTTCCAGTGCGCGGACGATTGCCGTGCTCGTGACCGCCGTCGCGCTCCTGGCGATCGCGATCCCGTTCGTGTGGTCGCCCGCCGAAGAAGGCGCCGCGACGACGGTTTCGTCTGCGCCCGCTTCAACGGATCCCGGTCCGGCGGCCGCAGCGCCCGCCGCTGAAGACGGCGCCGCGTGCATGGCCAACCCGAAGGCCGCCAACTTTGATTTCACGCTGAAGGACGTCGACGGCAACCAGGTGTCGCTGTCGACCTACAAAGGCAAAGTGGTGTTGTTGAATTTCTGGGCCACGTGGTGCGGCCCCTGCAAGGCGGAGATTCCCGGCTTCGTGCGCCTGCAGGACAAGTATCGCGACAAGGGTCTCGTGATCGTCGGCTACTCGGTTGACGACACCGCCGATAAGGCCAAGGCCTACGCTGCGCAGTACAAAATGAATTACCCGATTCTGCTCGGCGAGGGCCGCGAAGATGTGCAGGACGCCTACGGTCCGATCTGGGGCATCCCGGCCTCATTCATCATCAGCAAGGATGGCAAGGTGTGCCGGAAGCATCTCGGCATTGCACCCGAGGCCGTTTTCGAAAAAGAAGTCGTTCCGCTGTTGTAAGATCGGCGCATGCTAAAGGGATTTCCGCACGCCCGGCTCGCTTGCGGCTGCCGTCTGTCGTTCAAGGATGGATCGGCGGGGAGCCCGGTACTCGTACTGCTCGATACCAAGTCCACCGGTTGCGTGAACCCGCGCCACGTCTCAGGCTTGCCGCTCTACGATTATCGCGAAGCGCTGCGTCCGTCGACGCGCATCAGCTTGATCGAAGAGGAAGAGTTCGAAGAAGAGAACTAGGGTTTCCTGAAGGGGAACACACCCACCGCAAAACTCAGATGCACGTGGTGCGGGCGCCACTCCTGCGTGAACGTCTGCCCGACGGTGCGAATCACGACATCCGGATCGGTATAGGTGTAGCTGAGCTGTGCGCGCAGGCTGAGCTTCCGGTGCACGAAATACTCGGCCTTCGCCTGCGGCCTCACCACCCACGAATTGCTGACGTCCACGCCGACCGGTTCGGGCACGCCAAACGCGATGGCGACGCCGGGATCGAGCGTCCATCTGGACGTCGTTGTCGAGCGAGCTGCGGGTGCTCATCGACACGTAGATCCCCGACTTCTCGATCAGGGTCTTCAGTTTGTCCCTGATGAAGTCGCCTTGCGCCTGAGCCGGAGCGGGAACCAGCACGAGCGTCAGTGCGCCGATGCAGCCGAGGTGTCGTAGTCTCACGACGGGTGAGACTTCAAAACGCGTGCCTTCCCGGATGGGAAGATCCCCCGCCTAAAGCGGGGATTGAATGGTCAAAGAGTGGTTACAACTCTCTCAGCGCCGACGGAATTGGCAACCGGGCGGCCCGAAGCGCAGGAAACAAACCGCCTACCAGGCCCATCGTCAGCGCGTAGAACAAACCCATGCCCAGCAGTTGCGGCGTGACCTGGAAGGCAAACGCCACCTGGCTGAAGGTCGAGAAGTTCATCGTCGAGGTCTGGTAACCGTTGAACGCGACGTAGGCGAGCAGCCCGCCGATGGCCCCACCCACCGCGGCGAGCGCGAGCGATTCGGCGAGCACCGATACGACGACCGACGTGGTGTTGAACCCAAGCGCGCGCAAGGTCGCGATCTCGCGGGCGCGCGTCGAGACGGCGGTGTACATGGTCAGGATGGCGCCGAACACCGCGCCGATCCCCATCAGGGCCGCGATGCCGAAGCCGACGGTGCGAATCAACGAGGTCAGCGCGCGCGACTGTTGCGCGTAATAGTCCTGCTCGCGCCGGACCTGCACGTTCACCTGCGGATTGGCGGTCAGCCAGTCGCGGAAGGTGTTGAAGCTCTCGCTGGAATCGAGCCGCGCCAGGATCGACTGGTAGGAGTTGCCGCGGCGGTAGACGCCCTGCAGCACTCGCACGTCGCACCAGATTTCGGTTTCCGCCACGCTGCCGTCGGTTTCGAAGAGCCCAACCACCTGCCACGTGCTCTGGCCCGACGTGACGGTGTCGCCGACCTTCAGGCCCTTGAAATTCACGTGGGCGCCGCGCCCCGCAATCACTTCATTGGTGCCGAAGGTGAACATCCGGCCCTCGGCGATGGAGAACTCGTTGCGTACGGTTGTGCCCGGAGGCTCGATGCCGCGCAGCGGGACGTTGGCGCCGGTGTTGGTCGAGATCTTCGGGATGTCGATGATGACGTACATTTCGGCCGAGGCGAGCGGTGCCTGGCCTTCGCGGCGCAGCCCCGGCGCCTGCTTGATGACATCGACTTCGGGTCCGCCGAGGCCGCTGGTCATCTCGCTGTCGGCGCCGCTGCGCATCACCAGCGCGCGGACCGGTGAGCCCGAGGCTTCCATGGCCGCCGCAAACCCCTGCGCGATCGAGAGCACCGATACCAATACGATCACCACGCCGGCAATTCCCACAATCGCCACGCCGGACGATCCGAGCCGCTGCGGTATGGTCCGCAGGTTCAGCAGCGTCACGGCCATGGTCTGCTTCAGAAAGTTCACGTCAGGCTCCCTATGCTCTGCGTAGTGCGTCGGTGATCTTCAGGTTCATTGCGCTGATCGCCGGCCACAGACCGGCAATGATGCCGAGCACGACAATCAGTCCCGCGCCGGCCCACACGTCGCGTGTCGGCAGCATGAAAATCGGCAGCATGCCGTTGGTCGGGTCGCCGTTTTGCACGATCGCCCAGGCCGCGCCCAGCCCGAGCGCGCCGCCCAGCACGGCGATGAGCAGCGATTCGCTCAAGACCAGCGCGAGGATCGCCGTATTCGAGAAGCCCAGTGTCTTGAGCACGCCGACCTCGCTCGTGCGCTCGCGGACCGACTGCGCCATTGTGTTCGCGGCGACCAACAGCATGGTGAACAGGACGGCGACGAGAATCGCGATCATGATCGCGCCGATGTCGCCCATCTGTTTGGCGAAGCCCTCGACGAAGCCTTTTTCGGTTGTGGTCTTGGTTTCCGCCGATGAATTCGCGAACATGCTGTCGAACTTTGCCGCCATCTGCTGCGATTCGGTGGCGTCTTTGATCTTGACGACGTACCAGCCGACCAGTCCGTCGCCCTGGGCGCGGTTCTCATTCAGATAGTCGTAGCGGAAGAAGAACTGGGTCTTGTCCACGCCGGACTCACCGTCGTAGGTGCCGACGATGTTGAAGTCCCACACCTGGCCCTGCCTGGGCTGCCAAATGGTGCCGATGATGGGAATGCGATCGCCGACCTTCCAGTTGAATCGTCGCATCAGGTCGACGCCGACGATGGCGCCTTGACGATCGGCCATCCACGCGTTGACGTGTTCCGGAGAAATAATGAACTCCGGATAGACCTTCATGAACGGCTCGGGCTCCACCACCATCTGCGCGAAGAAGTTCGCCGGATCCTGGTAGACGCCGCCGAACCACGACTGGTGCGCCACGATCTCCACGCCTTCGGTGGCGCGCAGCCGCTCCTGATAGGAAATCGGCAACGGCATGATCAGGCTGACCTTGTGGATGATCACCAGTCGATCGAGCCCGGCGATTTCGACGCCGAACGAGAACGCGGTGCGGATTGTCATCAGCAGCCCGAACAACACGAACGCGACGAACACCGCCAACAGCGTGAAGATCGTGCGGATCTTCTTCCGCCACAGGCTGCTCCACAGCAGCGGGAAGAACCTCATGCGTGCACCACTCCTTCCATCAGCTGGCCCTTCTCGAGATGCAGCGTCCGTTTGGCTCGCTCGGCGGCGCGCGGGTCGTGCGTCACCATGACGATGGTCTTGCCGTGGTCGCGGTTGAGCGCCTGCAGCAGGTCGAGGATCTCGTCGCCCGACTTGCGATCGAGGTCGCCGGTGGGCTCGTCGGCGAGCAGCAGCGTTGGATCGGTCACGATCGCGCGGGCGATTCCGACGCGCTGTTCCTGGCCGCCCGAGAGCTGGCGCGGATAGTGCTTGGCGCGCTCCGTCAGGCCGACCACCTTGAGGGCGATCGCCACGCGCTTCATTCGCTCGGACTTGGACAGCTTCGTCAACAGCAGCGGCAACTCCACGTTCCGTTCCGCCGTCAGCACCGGCAGCAGGTTGTACAACTGGAAGATGAAGCCGACGTGGTGCGAGCGCCACTTTGAGAGTTGCCCGCCCGAAAGGGCGCCGATGGTGGTGCCGCCAATCTCGACGGAGCCAGACGAGGGCGCGTCGAGCCCGCCCAGCAGATTCAACAGCGTCGTCTTGCCGGAGCCGGACGGACCCATCAGCGCCAGGAAGTCGCCCAGCGGAATGTCGAGCGTCACGCCCTTGAGCACCTCGATGCGCTCGCTGCCTCGGGTGAAGGATTTGTGGACGTCGTTGATCTTGACGAGTGTGCTCATTCGTTATCCCTGTTTGATTGCGATCAGCATGCCTTCGGCCAGTTCCGGCGGCGGGGCAATCACCACCTGTTCGCCGCCCTTGAGTCCCGCGAGCACTTCCAGCCGATCGCCGTCGGTGCCGCCGGTCTGGATGGCGCGGCGCTCCACCGTGGTTTGTTTCACGACGAAGACGTAGCTGGCGCCGTTATCGGTGCGCACCGCCGCTTGCGGCACGAGCGTCACCGCCTGCGCCACCGGCGCGTCCGGCGTATCGGCTTCGCGCATGAACGTCACCTTCACGCCCATGTCGGGCAGGATGCGCGGATCGAGTTTCTGAAAACCGATGCGCACGAGCACGGTCGCTTTCTGGCGATCGGCCGTGGGCACCAGGGTGATGACGTTCGCCGGAATCTGCCAGTCGGGATACGCGTCGAGCACGGCGCTGACCGGCTGTCCGGCGCGCACGCGATTGATATAGCTCTCGTTGACGTCCACTTCGATCTCTAGCGATCGCATGTCGACGATGGTGCTGATGCCGGTGCGGGTGAAGCCGCCGCCCGCGGACACCGGCGACACCATTTCGCCGGCTTGCGCGTCTTTCGAAATCGCGACGCCGCTGAATGGCGCGCGGATGATGGTGTCGTCGATCGCCGTGAGCTGCATGGCGATCTGGCTGTCGGCGACCTTGACCTGCTCCTGCGCCGACGCGATGCGCGCGATCAGCGAATCCACTTCGGCGCGCGCGTTGTCGATGTCGTTGGGCGTGTTCAGGCCGTCCTGGCGCAGCCGCTCCTGGCGCTGCAGCTGGATGCGGGCCTGCTGCAATCGGACTTCCGACTCGGGAATCTGCTGCTTCGCCGCTTCGAGCTGCGCGCGATACAGCTTGAGCGCCGCCTGCAGCGAGGAGTCGTCCAGGCGCGCGAGCACCTGCCCCTCGCGCACCTCCATCCCTTCCTCGACGTTCACTTCGATCACCTTGCCGGTGACTTTCGACGAGACGGTGGCGCGGCGCCGGGCGGTCACGTAGCCCGACGCGTTCAGGACCGACGCCTGGGTGCCCGCCGCGCGCTCGGTCACGGCCGCGACTTCAACCTCGATCGATCGCGGACGATTGAGCCAGTAGGAGGCGCCGGCGCCGGCGGCTGCGAGCAACACCAGCAAGACAATCCATTTTCCCCAGCTGCGGCGGCTCGCATCGAGTGGCTCGCGCTCGATGCGTAACGCTGATAAGTCGTCGGTCTCGGCCACGGATCAGTTTCCTCGGATCAAGCTTGCGATCTTATGCGAAGAAAAAGCGAATATCAAATCTCTCCAGTTACACCTACACGACGCGGGTTCGAGCGCGGGGGTTCGAGGGTGAGGCGCGAGCGGCGGGAATCAGCGTTTCGACGGTCCGACTTCGTCCGCCGCTGTCACTTCGGCGGACTGCGTCGAGACCGGCTCGTGTCGGTCTCCTGCAATCGCCCCGCCTGCTGCGCGGCCCGGCGCAGGAGGAACTCGATGTGCGCGTTGAGGCTGCGCAGATCGTCGTTCGCCCAGCGCTGGACCGCGTCCAGCACGGCGGGATCGATACGAAGCAGGAATGGTTTCCGGTCGGCCACGGCGACTCCGGCTGCGCGAGTGGCTACTGATAAATCGTGCCGGCGTTGATCACCGGTTGCGTGTTGCGGTCGCCACAGAGCACCACGAGCAGGTTGCTCACCATGGCCGCCTTGCGTTCTTCGTCGAGCTGGATGATCGACTTCTTCGACAGCATGTCGAGCGCCATCTCCACCATCCCGACGGCGCCTTCGACGATTCGCTGGCGCGCGGCGATGATCGCGCCGGCTTGCTGCCGCTGCAGCATGGCCGCCGCGATCTCGGGCGCGTAGGCGAGGTGGCTGATGCGCGCCTCCAACACCACGACCCCGGCCTTGGTCAGCCGCTCCTGGATCTCGCGTTTGAGGTGCTCGGCCACCGCATTCGTGTGTCCGCGCAGCGACACGTGCTGATCGTCATGCGCGTCGTAGGCGTAGCTGGTCGCGAGGTTGCGCAGCGCCGCTTCGCTCTGTACTTTCACGTAGTGCTCGTAGTCGTCTACCTCGAACACGGCTTCGGCGGTCTCCACGACCTTCCACACCACGACGGCGGCGATCTCGATCGGATTGCCGTCGATGTCGTTCACCTTGAGGTGCGAGCTCTCGAAGTTGCGGACGCGCAGCGACACCTTTCTCTTGGTCAGGAACGGGTTGGCCCAGCGCAGTCCCTGGACCTTGGCGGTGCCCTTGTATTCGCCGAACAGCTGCAGCACCTTGCCCTCGTTCGGGTTGACCATGAACAGTCCGGCCATCAGGAAGGTGATCAGGGCGATGGCGAGCGCGGCGGCGATGATCTCCGGCGCCGACTCGGCGCGGATATTCATGACCAGCATCCAGATCGCGGCCGCCTCGGCCACGAGGATGATGAACAGGGCGGGCAATCCGGGCATGCCGTTGAAGGCGCGTTCGCGAATCATGGTGGGCGGTCCTCCTTGACCTGATATTGAAGTGATATCACTTTAATATCTCAGCCGTCAAGAGCCGCGCCCGTATCGTGACAGCGTCAGTCGAAGCCGATGCGGAGGTCGGCCACGAGCGGAAGGTGATCCGACGCCATCAGCGCCATCCGATCGCGCGGGAGCGTCACCTTTAACACTTCGACTTTGCCTTCGTAATAGATGTGATCGAGATGCAGGATCGGGAAGAAGCCTGGATACGTCCGTCGCCGGCTGAGATGCTTGCTCAGATCGATGCTGTGGAGACGCTCTGCGAGGACGTCCTTCGCCATCCCGCGCGCCCATTCGTTGAAGTCGCCGAGCACGATCTTAGGGCCCGGCACGCGCCGATCGTGCACAATCGAGGCGAGCTTCGCCGCCTGGTGGCGCCGCTCGAGGAGTGACGTGCCGAGGTGGACGTTGTAGACGTGGAGGGTATCGGCCTCGAGCGTCACGTCAACGCGCTGCACACTGCGGTGCTCGCAGGTTTTCCAGGTCAGGTCGTACTGCATGTGCTGCCTGACGGGGAATCGGCTCAGTACCACGTTGCCGAACAGCGCCATGCGCAGGTGCCGCGTCGGAGCCATGACCCATCCCATCCCGAGCGCCGCGCCGAGTTCGGCGGCTTGCCCGGGCTTCAGCGGGCTGGCGCCCACCACCTCCTGCAAAGCGACCACGTCGGCGTCAATGGTTGCGAGTACGCTGGCGATGCGTTCGAGGCGAGTTCGACCGTCGAGCCCACGGGCGCGGTGAATGTTGTACGTCGCCACGCGCACCGTGCGCGTGCGTTGTGGCTCATCTGCCATTCAGATCGGGGGTCAATCGAGATCGAATCCGCGCAACGGCTTGGAAACCGGTTCCTTCTTCGCTTCCTTGAGCGCCTCTTCGAAACGCTTGGACAGCGCGTCGCCCTTGTTCTTCTCGTTCTGGAACGATTGCTCAAAGAGCGCGTCGCGCTTGGCGGCCTGCTCGGCGAGGATCTTCTGCGCGTTGTCGAGCTCCGGACGATCGGGATTTGGTGGCGCCTCGTGGCTGACGATACGGCCGAGATTGAGGTCAACCGTCAGCACCGCGCCGCAGCAAGGGCAGGAGAGTTCGCGTTCGCTGGTGAGTTTCGCCATGGCGTCAGCTTATACCTTCTTCCGTCGGGTCCTCCTGAACTCCTGCTGATCCCGAATGAACTCCCGCGGAATCGGCTCCCATTTCTCCTGACCGCGGTAGTAAACCGGCTTGCGGTCGTCATGGGTTTTTCGGTAGTCCCTGTACCGCCGCAGCAACCGCCGATACCTCCTGCCCGAGGAACGGATCTTCTTGTGCGGAAAGTCGATCAGCATCTGCTCGACCTTCCACACGTTCTTGTTCGACAGCCGCCAGTCGTAGCCGGGCAGCGCTCTCCGTAAGTCCGCAAGGCCAAACGCCTTCAAGCGTCCGGTGTAATCGACGTAGCCGTCGTAGTAGCTCCTGGCCAGCGCGCGCGGCGAGCGGAAGCGCGGCTTGCGGCCGTGCAGGCCCGGGTCGCGCGAGCGGGCCACCGATCCCCAGCCGCTGTCGTGGCGGTAGACGAAGATCACGTGATCGAGCCAGTCCTGCGACTCCAGACTCATCACGAGTGGCGGGTAGCCGTGTTGCTCGAGCACGACTGCGGCAAACAGCGCGGCCTCGAGGCAGTGCGCGGTCTCGAGGCGGGCGACGGGCCGGAAGCTGCGCAGTGTTTCGCCGCCGCGTTCAACGTTGTAGCGCAGCCCGTTCAACCACCGCTGCACCTTCGACGGCGTGTCGAGTCGCGCGACGAGGGCGCGCTCGGCGCGGGTCAGTGGCAGCTCCGGCGCTTTACCCTTTCGCAAGCGCCGCCTTCAGCTCCCGGACCAGGTCGCCGGCGGCCCAGGCATTGTGTTCGAGCATTGCCGTCACCCGGCCGGACGGATCGATCACCGCCGTCCGCAGATTGTGCGTAATCGTGCCGTCCTTCTCGCGAATGACGTTCACGCCGAAGCGCGCCGCGAACCGATCGACTACGGCCTCTTCGGCGGTGGCGAACGTCCACACCCGCGCATCGGCCTGCAGCGCCGCCGCATGCTGCCGCAGCACCGCCGCGCGATCGAATTTCGGATCGAAGCTGACCGACAGCAGGCGCGCCTTGCCGCGCAGGTCGGGGTCCGTCGCAATCAGCGCCTGCGCCTCGGCGAACCGGCGATCCATCAACGGACAGTATTGCGGCAGCGGACAGCGTGTGTAGGTGAACGTGATCGCGGCCGCCGATCCAGCGAAGTGCGTCAGCGTCATCGGCCGCTCGCGTTCGTCGACGAGCGGCGTGTCGGGCACGGCGTCTCCAGCCTTCAGCAGCTCGATACCAGCGGCGGGCGGTATGGTGGTCGACGCGTCTTGAGGAATCGGGGCCGATCCGGTCTTCGCGATCGCCGTCAGGTGCGCGAAATTTCTCTCCACCACCAGGGTGGCCGTGATCAAGTCGCCAGGGGCGCGATCCTTCAGCAGCGCCACATCCCCGACCGCATAGGGCATGGTCATGGCGGGCATGAAGCCGGGAATGTCTTCGTGTTTGACCAGCACCTCGCGCGTCTGCGGTCTGACGGCGAGAATCTGTCCCTTCAGTTGGTAGGTGCGGTCAGCATCGCGAGCGCACGCGGCGCTCGCCAGCAGCAATCCGGCAATCCACAATCGACAATTGATCCGCAATCCGCAATCCGCAATCTGAAATTATACTTTCGGTGCATGATCCTCGTCGGCACCTCCGGCTACAACTACCCGGAATGGAAGGGAAGTTTCTATCCATCGGATCTGCCGGCGAACAAGTTCCTGCCGTACTACGCCGGCAAGTTCCCGACCGTCGAGATCAACTACACGTTCTACCGGATGCCGACGCCGAAGCTGGTCGCGGGTTGGCGCGCGCAAGTGCCGCCGGAATTTCGGTTCACGCTGAAGGCGCCCAAGCGCATCACCCACGATCGCCGCCTGCGTGCGGCCGAGGTGCAGGAACCGTTGACCGGTTTCATCACCGCCGCAGCGGAGCTGGGCCCGCAGCTCGGCGCGTTGTTGTTTCAGCTGCCGCCCAACTTCAAGAAAGACCTGGTGGTGCTGAACGAGTTCCTGGCGTTGCTGCCGCCGAAGGTGACGGCGGCGTTCGAGTTTCGCCACGACTCGTGGCTCGACGAGCACGTCTATGATCTGTTGCGCTCGCGCAACGTCGCGTTGTGCATCGCCGACAGCGACACGCGCGAAACCCCGCTGGTCGTCACCGCCGGCTACGCCTATCTGCGGCTGCGCGACGAAGGCTATCAGGACACCGATATTGCCCGCTGGACGGCCACGGTCAGCTCGTTGAACCAGACCGCGTCGGACGTCTTCGTGTATTTCAAACATGAGGACGAAGGCAAGGGTGCGAAATTCGGCCAGCAGATGTTGGAGCTGTTGGGGAAGTCATGACGATGGCGGATTGCAGATTGCGGATTGCGGATCAATTGAAGATTGGCGGATTGCTGATTGCGCTGGGTGCGTGCACGGCGTCACCGCCGCCGCCGGTTCCGGAAACACCATCGGTCGATGTCGTCGAGCTGAGCGCCGTCGACGCGCGCGCGCGGATGGACAAGGGCGAGCTGACGTCGGAGGCGCTGACGCGGGCCTACCTGAAACGGATTGGTGAGCTGGACGATGCCGGCCCGCGACTGTCGTCCGTGATCGAGATCAACCGGCTGGCCGAGGATGAGGCCCGGGCGCGCGACGCGGAACGAAAGGCCGGGACACTCCGCGGGCCGCTGCACGGTATCCCGGTCCTGATCAAAGACAACATCGATGCCGCCGGGATGGTGAACTCCGCCGGCTCGCTGGCGCTCGCCGACCACCGGCCGAAGGCCGACGCATTCGTGGTCGCGCGACTCCGCGCCGGCGGCGCCGTGATCATCGGGAAAGCCAATCTCAGCGAGTGGGCGAACTTTCGATCGACCCGATCCACGTCGGGCTGGAGCTCACGCGGCGGACAGACCCGCAACCCTTACGTGCTCGACCGCAACCCGTGCGGGTCGAGCTCAGGCACAGGCACCGCCATCGCCGCGAGTCTGGCCGCCGTCGGCGTCGGCACGGAAACCGACGGCAGCATCATCTGTCCCGCCTCGGTGGCCGGCCTCGTCGGCTTGAAGCCCACCGTGGGTCTGGTCAGCCGCGGCGGCATCATCCCCATCGCGGTCTCGCAGGACACCGCGGGCCCGATGACGCGCACCGTGGCGGATGCAGCGCTGCTGCTGAATGGCATGGCCGGCGTCGACACGGACGATCCGGCTGGTGCGGCGGCCACCGGGAAGATTGCCGGCGACTACCTGGCGTATCTCAAACCCGATGCGTTGCACGGCAGGCGCTTCGGCGTGTTGCGCCAGGTGATGGCATCTCATCCCGACGTCGACGCTGCGATGACGAAAACCATCGACGCGATGAAGGCCGCGGGCGCCGAAGTGGTGGACGTCAGGGTGCCGACCTACAACGACTGGAACGACGCCGAGTTCACCGTCCTGCTCTACGAATTCAAGGACGGTTTGAATGCGTACTTGAAGAAGAGCGGCGCGCCGCACGCCTCGCTCGAAGCGCTGATCGCGTGGAACAAGGCCAACGCCGATCGGGTGATGCCGATTTTTGGCCAGGAGATTTTCGAGCAGGCACAGGCCAAGGGGCCGTTGTCGGATGCGGCCTACATCAAGGCGCGCGACGGCGCCAGGCGACTTGCTGGTCGGGATGGCCTGCTGGTCACGCTCGATCGCCACAAACTCGACGCCATCGTCGCCCCGAGCATGTCGCCCGCCTGGCCGACGGATCATGTTCTCGGCGACCACTTCATCGGTGCCGGGTACGGCATGGCCGCGGTGGCGGGGACACCGAGCATCACCATCCCGATCGGCGAGAGCCACGGCTTGCCGCTCGGCGTCACATTCATGGGCCGCGCGTACGCTGAAGGCGAGTTGATCGGATTTGGCTATGCGCTCGAGCAGCGTACGAAAGCACGCCGAGCGCCGACGTTCACGCCTACGCTCGGCCCCTCGCCGTAGAGAGCGGATGCGCGCGCCGCCGGCGGCGGCGCTGTAACAATCGGAACGGCCACGGTAGACGAGGCACCTGGAAGCGGATGACCAGAATCTTGCCGGGCCGGAGATGGGGCTCGTGAGGTCCGCCGCCGTCGTGGCGCGGCTCGTCCGCCATCCCTCTGGCAATCTCGGCGGATTGCACGCGGACCTGCGCCGCCACGCGCCACGCGATTTCGTCGAGCAGTTCGCTCGTGAGCTCGACCCGCCCGAGCTCGGGCAGCGTCGGTTGCCGGGGAGCGTCGGTGGCGCGGCGCCGCGAATGCGCGAGGCGCCAATCGAGGTCGGTCAGGTGCGCGTCGAGTTCGTTCTGCCACTCGAGCGGCCGCGGCCCCACATTTTCACAACGCTTCGCGTTGTCGCTCTGCATGCGCGCGCCGAGCGACGCGCTCGCAACCGGCATATGCGCGTTTATCGGCGCATCTGGAGCAGTTCAAGAGCGGAAACTACAGCCGAGTCAGCGAGAACATGTGCAGCCAGAAACTCGACGACGGTGCGTTCGGCGAAGTAGCCGTCGTATCCGTTCGGCGTGCCGGCCGTGTCTCGAGCGACGCCGGGCGACTCGACGAAGGCGCAGTGACCTCCACATGAGGTCAGCAGTGTCGTGATGTGCAGATTGGTCTTCACGGCCGGCGCATCGAAGATCGCCGGCGGCACGAAGGGATCGTCGGCGGCGCTGAGTATCAGAGCCGGTCGCGCGACGCGATCGATGACCCGCATGGCCGATGCGCGATGGTAGTAATCGGAGGCGCCGTGAAATCCATGCTGCGGGGCCGTGTAGCGATCGTCGAAGCCGCGAATCGACCACACCTTCCACAAGCCGGTCAGATCGAACGCGCCTGGAAACGCGCGGGCCTTGCGGCGCATGCGGGCCTGGAGGTTGCGGCAGAAGTTCCACTCGTAGATGCGGTTCTCGCGCCGCTCGATCGATCGCACGCACGGCTCGAGCTCGATCACCGGCGAGACCGCGGCAAAGGCTTTCAGCTCCGGAAAATCGGTGGCGCCCACTTCTCCGGCGAGCTTCATCGTGATGTTGCCGCCCATCGAGTAGCCCGCCATCACGAACGTCCCGAGCCCGTCGCGGTCGCGCAGTTCCTCCAGCACCGCGCGCGGATCGCTGGTGAGCCCCGAGTGATACAGACCACGCGACAAGTGCTCGGTGCCGCCGCAATTGCGCATGTTGAGCCGCAGCACGTTGAAGCCGCGGGCGTACGCCTTGTCGGCCAGCCCCCGCATGTAGTGCGCGTCGCTCGATCCTTCGAGGCCATGCAGCGCCAGCAGCGTGGGCGCCGCGGTACGGTTGGGCTGCCAGTGGCACCGCGCGAGGACGCGCGCATCCGCGGCGACGTCGAAATAGCGGGATTCAGGGGCCGGTAGCGCCGGCAGCGCCCGGGAACGGGCCCAGGCATAGAGCGTCATGCGGTGCCCGCCGGCCCAACGAGGCAACGGAGTGTATGCGGCGATGGATCAATTTTAGGGAGATAATGCCCGGCATGAAAAAGCTGATTTTGGTCGCGGCGGTGGCCGCCTCAGCGATAGGCCTTTCTGCCCAGGGCCTCCAATATCCTGACACCCGTACCGTCGATCATGTGGACACCTATCACGGCGTGAAGGTGCCCGATCCGTACCGGTGGCTCGAAGACGACACCTCGGCCGAGACGGCGAAGTGGGTGGAAGCGCAGAACAAGGTGACGTTCGCGTACCTCGACCAGATTCGCTATCGCCCGCAGCTCACCGCCCGATTGAAATCGCTGTTCGACTACGCGAAGTTCGGCATGCCGCAGCGCCGCGGCGACACCTATTTTTTCTCGAAGAACGACGGGCTGCAGAACCAGAGCGTGTATTACATCCAGCGCGGCTTGACCGGCACGCCGGAAGTGTTCATCGATCCGAACCAATGGTCCGAGGACGGCACGGTGCGGCTGACCACGTTCGCGCCGTCGCGCGACGGCAGACTGGTGGCCTACGGCGTGTCGCGCAGCGGGTCCGACTGGCAGGAATACCGCGTCCTCGACGTCGCTACGCGCAAGCCGACGACCGACCGCGTGGAATGGGTGAAGGTCTCTGCCGTGTCGTGGCGCGGCAACGGGTTCTACTACAGCCGCTACCCGGCGCCTGCGAAGGGCAAGGAGTTGTCCTCGATCAATGAGGATCACCAGGTCTACTACCACCGCATCGGCACGGCGCAATCCGCCGACGAGCTGGTGTTCCGCGACGCGAAGAACCCGCAGCGCTTCCACACGCTCAGCACCACTGAAGATGAGCGGTTCGCGGTCCTGGAAGTGTCGGATCGCGGCACCGGCAAGCAGGGCAACGCGATCTTCGTGCAGGATCTGACGAAGCCGGGCGCGAAATTCACGCCGCTGATTCCAGACATCACCGACGACACCTACGCCGTGCTCGAGAGCGTGCGCGGCGAACTGCTGGTCTTCACCGACAAGGACGCGCCGAACGGCCGCGTCGTCCGGATCGATCCGGCCAACCCGGCGCCGTCGAGCTGGAAGGTGATTCTCGCCGAGAAGCCGGACACCATCGACAGCATCTCGGTGGCCGCCGGCAAGGTCATTGCGACTTACATGAAAGACGTGGCGTCGAAGGCTTACGTGCACAGCATCGAAGGACAGCTCGAGAACGAAATCGCGCTACCTGGCCTCGGCAGCGTCAGCGGCTTCAACGGCCGGATGGACGACACCAATCTGTTCTACACCTACGCGTCGTTCAACTATCCGTCCACGATCTTCCGCTACGAAGTGGCGGCGCGGAAGAGCTCGGTGTTCCGCGCGCCGATGATTCCCGGACTTGACGTCAATCAGTACGAGACCAAACAAGTGTTCGTGACCAGCAAGGACGGCGCCCGGGTGCCGATGTTCATCGTCCACCGGAAGGGCATCGCCCTCGATGGCCGCAATCCGACGCTGATGTACGGCTACGGCGGCTTCAACATCGCCACCACGCCCGGCTTCAACTCGCTGCGCATCGCCCTGCTCGAGCAGGGCTTCGTTTATGCCAGCGTCAACATGCGCGGCGGCAGCGAATACGGCGAGGCCTGGCACGACGCCGGCACCAAGCTGAAGAAGCAGAACGTCTTCGACGACTTCATCGCCGCCGCCGAATGGTTGATCGCGAACAAGTACACGAGTCCTGCGAAGCTCGCGGCGCAGGGGGGATCGAACGGCGGTCTGCTGGTCGGCGCCGTGATCAACCAGCGTCCGGATCTCTTCCGCGCCGCGATCCCGCAGGTTGGCGTGATGGACATGCTGCGGTTCCACAGGTTCACGATTGGGTGGAACTGGATTGCCGACTACGGATCGAGCGACCACCCCGAGGAGTTCAAGGCGCTGCGTGCGTATTCGCCGCTGCACAACATCAGGCCGGGCGGGAACTATCCGGCGACCCTGATCACCACCGCCGATCACGACGACCGCGTGGTGCCGGCGCATTCGTTCAAGTATGCGGCGACGCTGCAGAAGGCGGCCAGCCGGGACAATCCGGTGCTGATCCGGATCGACACGAAGTCCGGCCATGGCGCCAGCAATGTGACCAAGCAGATCGAAGCCACGGCAGATATCTACGCGTTCCTGATGCACAACCTTGGTGTGACCCCGAAGTTCTAAAGCCTGCCTCGCCGGAGCGAGGCGCAGGCGGGAGATGCGAATGAAGCGTTTACTACTTGCATGTGTGATCGCGTCGTTGACGGGTGCGTCAACAATTGCCCAAGGGCCAGTCGCCAGGCTGCCTGAGTACAAGAAGGAGGCCGTCAAGGGCGTCGACGAGATGGCCAAGCTCGCGCAGGAGATGGTCGACTCGGTGTTCAGCTTCGGCGAGCTCGGGTTCCAGGAAGTC
>Ga0187893_10000831_pt1 | contig 77947 bp, 76 predicted proteins | sample MA1701074metaG_FD_139574 | JGI IMG/M metagenome (GOLD analysis project Ga0187893, IMG submission 139574) | White microbial mat communities from a basaltic lava cave in the Kipuka Kanohina Cave System on the Island of Hawaii, USA - MA170107-4 metaG ...
CTTCCTACCATTCAAACGGTCAGGACAAAGCGGATGGGTGCCCAAGATGACGACGGTCGAAAGACCTCATTGCGAACGGGAGCCCATCCGCTGCCTTTATAACAGGTTTTGAACACACAATTGACGCCGACCCGGCCCTTATATTCGATACCCCGCCAGGAAATATCTGGAACCTCGCCATCAGAAGAACAGCAAAACCGGCGGCTCCTGAAGTTCCGCCAAGCGCTGCTCCCGGCATGAAGCTGCACTGAGAAAGCGGGGACATGATAACATCATGTCCCTTTTTTATCTCTGCCCCGGACCTGCGGGTTTATTCTCCGGCTCCCGCCGCCGAAAACGTCCGAAGAGGCCCGCGGCGGCGCCCAGCCCGAGGAACGCCCAATCGAGCGGTGGATCCCACCAGCGCTCCGACGGCCACTGCCTGTATTCGCGGTAAGCCATGACGGGAATGATCGCAAGCCCCGCGAGCGGCGTTCCCAGCGTGACGCGCGAGAGCGCGATCGGCGCGGCGGTTATCAGGAAATGCCCCGCCTGGTCGACGGGCTGCCAAAGCATTTCTTTGCGGAATCTGTCGTTGAAAATATCGCTGACCCTGAGCGGTTCCGGCACGCATGTTGCCGCGCCCTCGGGGCAAGCGCGCTCCTTGCGGGCCTCGTCAATCCCCCCGGCGATCCCGGCCCCCAGAATGCTGAAACCTATCAGCGCCGCTGCGAATGCATGCGATAACTTCATTCCCTGTACCTTTTTAATTTTTTATAACGCCAGCATACGCTTTTTCCGGCCATTGCCAATATGACCTAAAGCTTTTTCCGCGGCGGCTGATCGGAACGCTGGATCAGGGAATATCCGGGAACCATCTGGCTGATTTTGATGCCTCCCTTTTTCGCGTAAAAACACGCCCCGAGATTAAAAGCGACAGCCAGCGCTCCCCCCGCAAGAAAACCATAAGCACTCCCGGTCGCAAGCGCTGCGCCTACGCCCGCCACGGCAAGCCCCATTCCGGTGGCCGCCAGCCTGAAGGCGCGGCCTAGATTTTTGTCTTTGAACAGCATTCAAATTTTCCGCCAAATTTTCCGAAATGAAAATATATTTTTTAATTATGAAAATGTCAAGAAGCCAGGTTCAGGATTCTATTAAAGGTTTAGTAAGGGGACTGTCCCACAATGCATTGGTGACCCACCGGCAGGAGATAAACAGCATGACGCAGCCACCCTTCACCAACGATAACGCGCTTATTGAACGCTATTTCAGTCTCTCGCCGCAGGAGCAGCAGATTGTCCGCAACGCTATATTCGACAAAAACCGGATGCGGGGATTGTCGCTGTGCCAGCTTTATTTCCCCGGCGCCGACCCCGCAAGGCTGATGGGCTTCATGAACAGCATGCAAAAGCAGAAGCTTTGATCCGCATTTTCATGCCCCTTTCAGCACCGCCCGCCGCCGGAGCAGCAGCAGCGCAAGGAAAGACCAGTTGGTCAGGATGACCGAACAGGGATAAAACGCCGTTATCAGGGTGATATGCTCCAGCGCGAACAGGCTGACGGCGAATTTGAATCCGCTCAGAAAATAGACAAGCGCCATTTCCTCATGCGGCTTTATCCAGGATTTGCGGAACGTCGGGTAAAACCCCAGCGCATCGATGGCGGCCACCATGATGACCGACCATAGCGGGTTGTTCGTGACGACCCATACCGGGATGGCGGACAGCCCCGCGATAAAAGCGATAGCATCGCTGCGCGTGATATTCTTCTCGCCGCGCCAGAAAGACAGCGCCGCGATCGCAAGACACATGATGCTGGTAAAGCCGGTGATATAAGCGCCCGCCCCCGCCCCGTCGGACAGTTGCGCGAAGAACGCGATGCTGGTCAGCATGCCCCACAGCACCCAGCTGAACAGGTGCGGGCGGATTTTGCCTTTAAACGTCAGCCAGCAGTAAGGCAGGTAAGTGAACAGCGCAATGACGATGGCAAAGCCGGTCATCAGGATTTTGGGGTCGGGGAAGTCCATTATAAATCCACATCCGCCATCACCGGCACATGGTCGCTCGGCTGGTCCCAGTCGCGGGCTTCGGTCAGGATGGTGTGGGATTTGAGGTGCGGCAGCAGAGGTCTGGTCAGCCAGATATGGTCAAGCCGCCGCCCGCGGTTCGATTTTTTCCAGTCATGGTTCCGGTACGACCACCATGTGTAGCATTTCTCCTGCTCCGGCACGAAATGGCGGATCGCGTCGTGCCAGCCGAGCGAGTCCTGCATCGCGGTCAGCTTCTCGACCTCAACGGGCGTATGCGACACCACTTTTAAAAGCTGTTTGTGCGACCAGACGTCATGCTCCAGCGGCGCGATGTTAAAATCCCCCAGCGCGATCAGCGGATCGTTGGTCGCGTAATTTTTCCGGAACCAGCCCGCCATCTCGTCGACGAAGCTTAGCTTGTGCGCGAACTTGTCGTTAACCGCGGGATCGGGTTCATCCCCGCCCGCCGGGATATAAAGACAGTGAATCTCGACCGGCTTTTTAAATTTCGAGGATTCCACGTGAATGGAAACATGGCGGCAATCCTCACGTTTGCAACGATGGTAAATCTCCGACGCCGTGAACGGCATCTTCGAGAGCACGGCAACGCCATTATAACTTTTCATGCCGTGTATGTGGGTGTACGCATAACCCGCCTTGACGACCTCCTCCACCGGGAAGAACTCGTCCGGCGTCTTCGTTTCCTGAAGGCAGACGATATCCGGCTTGCACTGCTTCATGATTTTCAGCAGCAGCGGCAACCGCAGCCGCACCGAATTGATGTTCCAGGTTAGTATTCTCATAGGTAATCCCTTTAAGCGCGCGAAGCGCATAAATTATTTAAAACGCAAAGAACGCAAAGTCACGCGAAGTTTTTCTGAAAATACTTTGCGTGACTTTGCGTCCTTTGCGTTTCATCTCTTTTCGCCCGCGGCGAAGATCAAAGCCCGCTGAAGAAATCGAACAACAGCTTCACATTAAGACTGATAATAACCAGCGCGATAAAACAGGCAATCGCCGTGGCATAGAGCGGAACCGCATGCTCGCCCATCAGTTTTTTGCTGGAGGTGAATTGCACCAGCGGCACGACGGCAAAGGGAAGCTGCATGCTCAGGATCACCTGCGAGAGGATCAGCAGCTTCGCCGTGCCGCTTTCGCCGTAAAGCGCGCAGACGATCACCGCCGGAACCAGCGCGATCAGCCGCGTAATCAGCCGCCGCAGCCACGGTTTGAGCCTGATCTGGATAAAGCCTTCCATGACGATCTGCCCCGCGAGCGTCGCCGTCACGGTCGAATTCTGGCCCGAGGCCAGCAGCGCCAGCGCAAAAAGTACGCTGGCAAAGCCCGTCCCGACCAGCGGCGTTAATAATTTATGCGCTTCCTGGATCTCGGCCACCTCCGTCATGCCCTGCGTATGGAAAACGGCGGCGCCCATAATCAGGATCGCGGAATTGATGAACAGCGCGAGCATTAAAGCAACTGTTGAATCGATGGTCGCGAACTTGATCGCCTCGCGCTTGCCCGCGCTGTGATCGCCGAAATCGCGCGTCTGCACGATGGCGGAATGCAGGTAAAGATTATGCGGCATCACCGTCGCCCCCAGAATGCCGATGGCGATATAAAGCATCGCGGGGTTGGTAATGATTTCCGCGCTCGGGATGTAGCCGCGCAGCACCGCGCCCAGCTCCGGCTGCACCATGGCCATTTCAATCACAAAACACCCCGCGATAATGACCATCAGCGCGAGGATAAAGGCTTCGAGATAGCGGAACCCCCGCGATTGCAGGAACAGGATCAGCAGCGTATCGAGCGCCGTCAGGCAGATGCCGAGCAGCAGCGGCATGCCGAACAGCAGGTTGAGCGCGATGGCGGTGCCGATAATCTCCGCAAGATCGCAGGCGCAGATCGCGATCTCGCACAGGACCCAGAGGACATAAGCAACCGGCTTGGGATACTGGCGGCGGCAGGCCTGCGCGAGATCGAGCCCCGCGCCGGCGCCAAGCCGCACGGTCAGCGCCTGCAGGAAAATCGCCATCAGGTTGGAAAGCATGATGACCGAGAGCAGCGTATAGCCGAACGCGGAGCCGCCCGCGATATCCGTCGCCCAGTTGCCGGGATCCATATAGCCGACCGCGACCAGATAGCCCGGCCCCGCGAACGCGAACAATTTCCGCCAGAACCCCGCCTGCGCGGGCACGGGCACGGTGCGGTAGACTTCGGCGAGACTGACGCCTTGTGTTGCGCGGGGAATTGTCATTACGGATTTATAGCACGGATTCCTGATAAATCCCAAAAAATTCGGCGCTTGGGAGCGCCACTCCCCCCTCCCGCTTCGCTCCTTCCCCCCGCAAGCGGGGGGATAAAGGGGGGAGTATTTCTACATCCCAGTCAATCGGGAGCACAATGCTTATTGTGTCCCCGGATGCTCATGTGATTTTCCCCCATCCGGGTAAAGATAAAGATATATAGTAACCATTAACAGTACTACGTTGACTGCGATCACCGTACCGTAATTAATCAGGCTAAACAAATAAAGCGGGCCTTCGGAGATCACACAAAGAACAACATATAGCATTCTTTTCGAACGTGTCGTTTTAGCGAACCTTGCTGTTACAGAAATGTAGCTACAGACCAAACCGAGAAAAAAACAAATGTACAAGACTTTAGTGAAACCGGTAGGAGCTGCCAACGGCAATCGGTTGACTGGTATGATAAGCCATGTGGCTATATGAACTATAGCAACCCCCACCATAAACAAGAGTATTGCAGTCTCAAGCCAACTCCGTCCTTTTAACATTTCCTTATTGCTTTTCTGTAGAAAAATCGGGACATGCATTATAAGTGACTCTCTGCTGAATTTTAGGCCGTCCGCGCAACGACGGACAGACCGGTTGCCACGTTGCGTTACGTGGTGCGCCATATCGGGAATTACTAATCTTGCGGTGCGCGGCATGGTTTATCCTGAATTAATTGTATCGTGTCCCGGTTTTCCCCACTGGTTTTCCCCATTGGAAAAACCCACGAGATCCCGGCTTTCGCCGGGATGACACAGGAAGGGGAAAAAGAAAACTCTCTGGAATTAGAAATTCGGCAATTCAAAATTCGTCGGCAACCCGAATTCCTTCATCATTTTCTGGGTTTCCTCGGCGAGTTTGCCTTCCGCGTTCTGCCCCGCCATGTTGATGGCGGCGACGATCAGGTCCTCGAGCGTCTCGCGCTCTTCGGAAACCATCAGCTCCGGCGCGATCTCGACTTTCTTGAGATCGCGGCGGCAGTTCATGACGACCTTCACCATCCCGCCCCCGGCCTCGCCGGTTACTTCCATCAGGCCGAGCTGTTCCTGCATCTGCTGCATCCGGTTCTGCATTTCCCGGGCCTGTCTCATGATTGCCTGCATATCCATGTCGATATTCCTGTCTAGTTGTCTTTCACTCTGATCTTCGCGCCGGGAAACTGCGCCAGCACTTCGCGCACGGCCGGATTGGCTTTCGCCGCCTCGATCCGCGCGTTGGCCGCCAGCGCCGCCTGTTCCGCAAGGGTCGGCTCTCCCGCCTTGCCGGAAACGCTGACCACCCAGCGCTCTCCCGTCAAATCTTTTAGCACACGTGTCAGCTCGGACGCCAGTTCCGCGCGCGCGGCCTGCTCCGGTCTGATCTCCAGCCTGCCCGGCGCAAGTTCCACCAGATGCACATACTGGTAAACCTCGCCCGCAAGCCGCACATACCCGCCCGCCTGCAACACCGCCTCGATATCGGCAAGGCTGCGCACCTCGGTGGCGGCAAGCGCCTGTTCCTGCCGCTGCGGCGCGGCCACAGCGTGAACTCCACCATTCGCAGCCAGCGCGACCGGTTCGGGCATGCGTTCCCTTGAAGACGCGGCATTGGCGGCCATCGGCCCCCCTGAACTCTGCTCTTTCTTAAGCTTTTTCAGCAGATCGCCGGGATCGGGCAGGTCTGCGGCATAGGCAAGACGGATGACGATCATTTCCGCCGCCGATTGCGGGTTGGGCGCGCTCTGGACCTCGGACAGCCCCTTGAGCAATATCTGCCACGCGCGCCCCAATGTGGGCATCGACAGCTTCCCAGCAAGGGAGACAAGCCGCGCGGCCATGTCCTTCGCCACCGCGCCGTGCAGGTCTTTCATCGCCGGCACCGCCCTCAATCTTGTAAGCAGATGCGTAAAATCCAGCATGTCGTTCAGCAGCACGGAAGGGTCCGCGCCTTTTGTGTAAAGGGTCGCCATGTTGTCGAGCGCCGGGGCGCACTCGCCTTTGAGCGCATGCTCCAGAATATCCAGCACCAGCGAGCCGTCCGCAAGACCGAGCATGTCCTGCACCTGCCGCGCCGCGATTTTATCGCCCCCGCGCGCGATCGCCTGATCGAGCAGCGACAGCCCGTCGCGCGCGGAGCCGTCGGCCGCGCGCGCGATCAGCGCAAGCGCCTCTTCCTCCGCCTGCACGTTTTCTTTATCGCAGATGGTTTTGTAGTAATCCGCGAGCACGGCGGCATCGATGCGCCGCAGGTCAAAGCGCTGGCAGCGCGAAAGCACCGTCACCGGCACCTTGCGGATTTCGGTCGTCGCAAAGATGAAAATCACATGCGGCGGCGGCTCCTCCAGCGTTTTCAAAAGCGCGTTGAACGCGTTTTTCGAGAGCATATGCACTTCGTCGATGATGTATATCTTGTAGCGCGCGGAGGACGGCGCATAGCGCACTCCGTCGAGAATTTCGCGGATGTCGTCGACCCCGGTATGCGAGGCCGCGTCCATTTCAAGAATGTCCGGATGCCGGTCCTCGGTGATCGCCTTGCACACGGCGCAGTCGTCCGTCGGCCCGGTCGTCGGCCCCGCCTTGCCGTCCGGCCCGGTATAGTTCAGCGCCTTCGCGATGATCCGCGCCGTCGTCGTCTTGCCCGTGCCGCGGATGCCGGTCAGCATATAGGCATGGGCGATGCGCCCGCTTTCGATGGCGTTGCGCAGGGTGCGCACCAGCGCATCCTGCCCCACCAGCTCATCGAAATTGCGGGGACGGTATTTGCGCGCAAGGACGCAGTAAGGAGTTTGCTTCTGCTCGGACATAACATTTATGTAAGCGGATTCCCGCCCCCATGCAAACCAAACCGCAGGGCAATCCGCAATATCCGGAAAAGTTGACATAATGATTGATTTTGGTATATAAATTACGCGTTTTGTTTTTCATATATTCAGGGGTTTAAGCCATGGACTTTGACGATTTGCCGGACGGCGCGGGACCGGATACGGGCGGGAATGAACCCCGCCGGAAATCTTATGAAGAACCGGAAAGACGCAGCCTGCTAAGAGCATTGCTTTTCAGCGTCCTCGAACACCCCGTTTTATGGAGCGTTGGCTCCGGCGCCGCGGTCATCGGCCTTGGCATTGCCGCCTATCTTGCCCATGGCTGGATAGACGATAGTTACCATGAAAAATATGAAGACACGCTCAAAATCGTCGCGGACAAATCCGCCGCTACGTGCGGCCTTGATGGCAATGAAAGAAAGCAGGAACTTTTCGCAACCGTATATGACGATGTCGAAAATTCATCCGGAACGAGCCTGATGAACAAAATCCCGTTCATCGGCGGCTGGATGCCCTCGTTTGAATGGTTCCCGAACAAACGGGTTTTCAACACGGTATCCGCTATCGAAGAGAACGGTATCAGCCTTTACCCCTCCACGTTCTCCGACAGATTTTCGGGCGTCAGCGCCGTAATCTACACTGACGGCTCCGCCCCCGTTCCCGTGCTCGCCTATAACGGCGTCAACGACAACGAGCTTGGCCTGCTGATGGACGCTGTCGGGGAGCAAGGCGGCCTGAAGCAGGGCGCGCTGGCGCTGTTCTGGAACGATGCGACCGATGAATTCGAGACCGTGCAGTTCGGCATCGGGCAAAAGCAAGCCCGGATCACCGGTTTTACCGATGTTACCTTGCCGGAAAATCCCTGTTATGAGCCGCGCAGCCTGACCGCCAAGGCCACCGGGGCCGCCGGCGAAGCTATCGACGATGCGGCAGAAGCCGCGCGAGCAAAGCTAAATCGGGCGAAAGAAAGAGTAAAAGGATGGATGCCGGACTTTGGCGGCGATGGTGAAGAGGTTCAGGAACAACCGGTTGACCCCCAACCCGCGCCCGAACAGGCGCCTGAAGAAACAACGAAAGCCCCTGCCGAACCTCCTGCACCCGTCGCGGAACCGCCAGCAACGGAAGGCCAAGGCGAAGGTAGCTGGATGCCTGAAATGCCAAAATTTGAAAAGCCGAAATGGGTTCCCTGGTAAGAGTGGAAGACTGGACACGACCCGGAAAAATTCGTTACGGCTGCTGCCTTTCGGCCCTGACCGGGTTGGCGAACCACCCGCCCGCGCCAGCCTTCCGCCTGCTTATATAGGCCCTGAACCCGCCCCGCGCAAGTTTTTCATTGAAAAATCCGGCGGATACCGGTATTTCATAGGCTTCCCCGGTAAGCCGTTGTAGCTCAGGGGTAGAGCAACGCATTCGTAATGCGTGGGTCGGAGGTTCAATTCCTCTCAACGGCACCACCGCCTCTCCGTTTTACTCCGAGGGGTTGGAAATCAAGCACTTAGCTTTTCACAGATACATGTTGATTAACCATTTGGTACAGAGAGTGGTACAGCATGAAGGTTGTGGAAAGGCATCTATACAGCCGTAATGGGTATTTCTATTACAGATCGGCAATTCCAAAAAATCTGCACGGTCTTTTATCCATCCAAGAAATCAAGATAGGTCTGGCAACCAAAGATTTACAGGAAGCCAGATTAATGGCTGTACGGCTCAACTATGACAAAACAAGGCTCCTGCGTTCATTGCAGAACGATCTCAAGACGCTATCCCCTAAGCAGTCGCCGGAAGCTGTCATTGGCCAATTCCTGACACAGGTATGGTCCGCCACGCTCTCGGGATCGGGAATGCCGCGCTTGACCCAGCCTGTGCGCAGCAGGGTTTTAAGTCTTCCAACCTCTTCATAAAAGGCGATGCTCATGGCGGCAGGAATAGCATAATTCAAGCATTATGTCTATAAAGCATTTTCGAGGGCCGTTGCCGCGCACCCCGCCAGGCGGCGCTCACGCCTGATTAGACTGGACAAATTAAAGGAAATTCAACATTATTTTCAGCAATACGCTGGAATTCTCCGTGCGTAATTTATACTGGCGTCCCGATGGCTTTTGACTTTCAAAAACTCAGCATGCTTATCGTCGAGGACACCGCGCCCATGTGCAAGCTTATGGCGTCGGTTCTTGAAGTCATGGGGGTCGGCGCGATCTACATGGCGGCCAACGGCGAGGACGGGTTTCAGAAATTCCAGAAGCACGGGGCCGATATCGTGCTCACCGACTGGCACATGGAGCCCATGAACGGCATCGAGCTGACCAGGGAAATCAGGACCAACATGCTGTCTGCCAACAGGATGGCCCCTGTTATCCTGATGACGGGATACAGCGCCTATGAAAGGATCGAGGAAGCGCGCAACGCGGGCATAACCGAGTTTCTCGTCAAGCCGTTTTCCGCGAACGATCTCGCCAAGCGCATCACCTATGTCATCAACAAGCCGCGCGATTTCATCGACGCGCCCGGCTATTTCGGCCCCGACCGCCGCCGCAAGATAGATCAGATCTACAAGGGGCCGTTCAGAAGGGAAGAAGACGGCAAATCCGTTACAAGGAAAAATCCGTTCAGTAGATGATGCGGACGCGCCTGCCGTCGGGCGTGACGATTGTGCCGAAATCCTTTGTCGCGCGGACGAGAGCGGCCGTGGCATGTTCGACCGGCGTTGCGCCCCCGGCATAGTCGTATTCGGTTTCATCCAGCCCGGAAATCAGGTTTTTGCCTTTCTGGATCAGGATCGCGATTTTTTTGCACTGCTCGTAATTCTGCTGGTAATCCTCATCGCCGATTTCCTGGATCAGGCTTTGCAGTTCCTCGTCTATCTGCACCAGAACGTCGTAATAGGCCCTGATAGAATCCGGAATAAAATTCAGCGCATTCATGGTTTCGTTGATCTTTTCAAAATCCTCCATCGCCATCGACGATCTGCTTAGCACGAGAATAAACTGTTCCCACAGCCGGTCGAGCCTTTGATATTTCCCGATCACGCTTTCCTTCGCCTCTATCTCCTCTTCCGGAGCGATCTCGATGTCCTTGAGGCGTTTTTTGGTCGCTGTGCTGGCGTGAACGAGTTTTTTCCGTACCACCGAACTCAGCTTGACGTAGTAACCCATCAGATGCGACATGACCTTGTGCGCGTCTTCCTGAGACAGCACGGCATCACTATAGGGATTTTTTCCCAATTTTTCGAGATCGATATCCATTCCCTTTACCTGTGCACCCGGCTTCATGGCCGGATTTTGCTTATAATACCCTAATTTAAGTTTAGCTCAATCGCGTGCTATAAGTTCTTAATATTATGTAAAATTGTATCTTTCGGACAGGGAAGTTTCTAGCTGGGGTTGAGACGCCCGGATCCTTTTTTCTGCGGCTGTTTTTCCTTTAAAGACTTGCGCCCGGCCCCGCCAAGCAGCGCGGCGCAGCTTTTTTTAACCGCCTCCACATCGATAGCCTTGCCGCCGTAAAGCGCGGCATCGACATTATCGAACAACGCCGCAAGCTTTTTCAGCTCTTCCCCCGGATAGCGTCCGGCAAGCCCCGCGGCGATGGTTTTAAGCGCCGTATTGTTCGGCATGCCCCAGTGATGGTGCGCGTAAAGCTGTAGAAAGGCGCACAGATCTTCCGCGCTCTGCGCTTTTTTAAGCTCCGTAAGGGAAACCCTGTCTTCATTGGCGGCGGGCGGCGCGGCAAACCGGGCCTGCGGTTTTTTGCGCAGAAGATAAACGACCATGCCGGCGAGCGCGAGAACGGCAATTCCCAGCGCGGCGATAACGCCGTAAAGCCAGGCGGGAGCGGTTTGCTGCGCGGCGGTCTGCGCCGGCTCTTTCGCGGAAACCGGTTCTTTCTTGTCCTGCGGCGCCGCGCGTTCCTGCGTTGTGGGAGGTTCCGCCTGCGGCGCTCCCGGCTTCACGGCGATCGTTTTAGCCGGAACCGTGGCATGGACGATTTTATTGTCCAGCAGGTCCCACCACGCGATATCCATTTCCGGCAGCGTGATCGTGCCTGCTTTCTGCGGTATCAGCGTGTAGCTTTCCTCGCGCCATCCTCCTATCGATTTTCCGTCTTTGCTCGGATTGTCGCCCGTCGCGGGCTTGTCGGCATAGATTTTAAAATGGTCTGCCGGGTCAATTTTATCTTCAAGGCTTGGCAGCGCAGCGCCGCTCATGCCTTCGGCGATGATCGTCAGCTTGCGCGTAATCGGCTCGCCGACTTTCGCTTCATCCGCATTTTCCCACTTGTCGGATATCTGGAGCATATAGGCGGGCAGCCACTGGTCCATCGCCGCGGCGGGCGGCCTGACTTCGATGCTGCTCTCCTGTCCCGCGACCGCGAACGGCTCGAATGCGGCAAAACCCATAAAATCGCCGAGATTGCCGAACATGGCGAAAGGATCGACCCCGCCGCCGAACGGATCCTGACGCCTTCCCGTATTGATATTCCCCTCGAACATGAAGCCGGGAATTTTCAGCGCGCCGTCCTTGAGCGGGGTAATCATATAGCGCACCTCGACCACCTGCACACGCTCGCCGCGCAGCACGCCTTCATAAACCTGCGGCTCGCCGAGAGGCTCGGCGATGGCGTTGTCGACGACGAAATCGGACATTTTAACGCCGTTAAGGGCGCGGCGGGCGATCAGCTTTGCCGTCAGCAGGACAGGCTCGTTCCTGTAAGGATTTTTCTTGCTGAGTTCGGTATCGACGAAAAAAGTGCTGTTCTGCCCGCTCTGCGCGGATGCGGACGGCTTTGCCACGTTGACGGCGATGGCTTCGCTCGTCAGTTTTCCTGCGTCAGTGTCGATCGACAGCGCAGGGATATTGAGCATTCCCTCCCGGCGCGGCAACAGCACCACATGCCAGTTGATGCTGGAATTCGTTTTACCGTTGACGATGCTCGTCTGCGAGGACTGGCCGCTCGAATGGATTTTAAAATCCTGCTCCAGTCCCGTAACATCGGGCGCAGCGCTCGGGTTCGCGCCGGAAAGTTTGAGTTGCAGCGTCAGGCTCTCTCCCGCGCTTATGTTGGCGCGGTCAACGCTCGCTGTGAAGGAAGCGGCGAATGCCGTAATAGAAAAAAACGTAACGAACAAAACCGTCAGAAGAAACGATGTGCGGTTCACCATGTCTGCTTTCCTTTCTTCGCGCCCTGGCGCTCGGATTCGATATAGAACTTGTTGCGTAAAAACGTTTCAGGATCGCTCTCGATCCGGTTCAGCCACTGGTCGGCGTCGATCTCCTGCTGCGAGCGTTGCGCTTTTTGCGTTTTGCCGCTCTGACCCTGCTCCTGCTGCTCTTGTTCCTGCTGCGCTTGCTGTCCCTGTTGTTCTTGTTTTTCCTGCTGCTCTTCCTTTTCGCCGCCGGATTGCGCCTGTTGCTGCTGTTCTTCTTCTTTCTGTTCGCTGCCGCTCTGGCCTTCGCTGGACTGCGGGTTTTCTTCGCCGTCTTTCTGCTGCTCGTTCCCGGCTTCGGATTGCTGCTGCTGGTCCTTGCCCTGCTGCTCGCCCTGCTGGCCCTCGCTGCCCTGCTGCTGGCTCTGGTCGCCCTGCTGCCCGTCCTGCTTCTGGTCCTGCTGGCCGCCTTGCTGCTGTTGCTGCTCAAGAAGTTTTTTTGCGATCTCCAGATTATGCGCGGCATCCTTATGATCCGGATTTTCCTTCAGCACCTTTTCATAGGTGTCGATGGCTTCTTGCGCCTTGCCGCCCATCAGTTGCGCGTTGCCAAGATTATACTGCGCCTGCTCCGCGACTTCCGGCCTGTCCGCCGCCTGAAACGATTTTTCCGCTTCTTCGTATTTCCCCGCCTTATACTCCGCAACGCCGCGCCGGTAGGAATCGTCGAACTTGCCGATGGCGGCGTCATATTGCTTGTCTTCAAGCGCCGCCTGCCCCTGCTGCGCTTTGTTCATGAACAGATTGCTCCATTCAAACGCCCGCGCCGGGAAAGGCTGTAACAGCATAAACAGCAAAACCGGAAAAGCCGCGTTGCGGCGAAACCACGGCAGCAAAAGCAAGGCAGCCGGGATAAGGAACAGGTAATACCGCTCCTCCCAGAACCGCGTCGTCTTGACCGCCTCGCTTTCCGCTTCCGGGTCGATCCGGGAAAGCAGCGTCTTCGCATCGCTCTCAAGATAATTGGCTTCCAGATAAAGCCCGCCGCCGTCCTGCGCGATGCGTTTAAGGCGGCCCGCCTGCAGCGCCGAGATCACCGGCCTGCCGCCGTCTTTGATGAAACCGTTATTGCCGTCCGGTATCGGCGCGCCTTCCTTCGTGCCCGTGCCCATGACATGAATGCGTATGCCCAGATCTTCAAGCTCCCGCCCGGCTTTCAGGATTTCCGCGTCGCCGTCCGAGAAACTGCCATCGCTGATGACCAGAATATGTTTTTCCTTGCCAGGCTCCGGCGCAAGCATCTCCCCCGCCCGCCGCAACGCGGGCGCGAGATTGCCGCCCTGCACATAGACAAGCCCGGTCTCAAGCGACGGCAGCAGGCGGCTCAGCGTCCCGCGGTCATCGGTCAGCGGCGTAATCACATGCGGCACGGAATCAAAAGCGATCAGCCCGATATTGACGTTCTCGCCAAGGCGCAGAAGATCGTCGATCTCCTGCCTTGCTCTGACAAGCCGCGAGGGCTTGATGTCAGCCGCGTCCATCGACTGCGAAAGATCGAGCAAAATGACCAGATTACGCGCGGGCGCGAACGCCTCTACTTCCGTATAATCCCAGCGCGGCCCGGCCATCGCGAGCAGCGCGAATGCCCACAACAGCGACCATGCCAGCAGCGAAAGTCGTATCCGTCCGCGTTTGTTTCCCGCCCCTCCCGCTTCCAGCAGATGCGGCAGAAGATGCGGGTCCGCGAATTTTTCTATCCCCGCATGCCGCCCGTCCTGCTTGTAGAACAGCGCGTAAAGCCCCCAGAGAACGGGCAGCGCAACTAACCCCCACAGCCAGAAGGGGGCAGCGAACTGGAAATTCTGCATGATCTCAGCCATAGCCCCTCCGCGCCGCCGCAAGCGGCAGCAGGCCGATCAGGAAAAGAAGCGCAAGCCCCGCGCCGAGCGGATAGCGGTAGAGCGGCGTGCGGATCATGTATTGCCGCGTTTCCGCTTCCGATTTTTCCAGCGTGTCGATGCGCTTGTAAACTTCCTGCAGCGCGCCGGTGCTCGCCGCGCTGAAATAACTGCCGCCCGTGCCTTCCGCGACCAGATTCAGCAGATCCTCATCGATGCTCATCTCAACCATGGCGATGCGCCCGTAGCGGTCGGGAAAGGGGACACGCCCCTTGCTGCCGATGCCGATCGCATAGATTTTTATCCCGTACTCCTTCGCAAGCTGCGCCGCCTGCGCGGGCGGGATCGAGCTTGAATTGTCTTCTCCATCGGTCAGCAGGATGATGATGCGCGATTTTTCCGGCCGCTCCCGCAGCCCCTTGACCGCAAGGCCGATGGCGTCGCCGATAGCGGTCCCGTCCCCCGCCATGCTGATGACCGTTTCATTGAGCATCTGGCCGACCGACGCGGTATCGAGCGTCAGCGGCGCGTACTGATAGGCAAAGTCCCCGAACAGCACGAGGCCGACCCGGTCGTTTTTCCTGTCATGCACGAAATCGCCGACAACTTTTTTCGCAACATCGAGCCGGTTGACCACATTGTCCTTGGTCGAAAAATCGAGCGCCCGCATCGAGCCGGAAATATCGACCGCGAGCATGATGTCGTACCCCGTATTCTGAACCTCGGTCATCTGGTCGACGCGCTGCGGCTTCATCAGCGCCAGCACAAGGCACAGCCAGAGCAACGCGAGCGCAGGCAAAAACAACCGCCCCGGTTTTTTATGCTGCGGCTTGTAGCCGCCGAACGCCCGCTCCAGGATACGCAAATGCGGAAAGCGCAGCACGGGCAGCGCCGATGCCCGCTTCAGCGCGGGCGCGAGCAGCCTCACTAGCAGGGGCAGGATTAACAGTACGATCATCCACGGCCACGCGAAACTGAACATCAGCGCGTCCACCTCTCCGCCGCATCGATCAGCGGCCCGATCTCCCCGGCAATCGCCGCGCCCGCGGGCATATAGGGCGCTTCCAGCAGAATCTTCCCGTTCGCCCGCCAGTCGAATTGCGCGGGATCGTGCTGCGTCAGCCAGTTAAGCCACGCGGCTCCTTCCAGCCCCGCGCATTCTTCGCGGCCATGCCGCTCGATGGCAAGGCGGCGCAGAGCTTCAGAAAGCGCGGCGGCTGCTTCCTTCGCATCTTTGATTTCCCGAAGCCGCGCAAGCAGCGCCCGCATTTCCGCCTTGCGGCTTGCGGCAAGCGCGTGATGCTGCCGGCAGGAAAAACGGGCAACTGCAAAAGCAATCAGCAGCAGGGCCGCAAGCCCCCACCATCCCGGCGCGGGCGGCCACCAGCTAATGGCGTCCAGCCCCCTTATATCACGCAGCTGCGACAGCAGGCCGTCCATGACGCCCTCCTTTCTTCCCGCGCAGGCGCTTGACGCCGTTGACAAGATCCGCGTGAACGTCCCTGTCCGTGGACAGCGCGATATGCCCGAGCCCCAGCGACAGGATGATCGCCCGCAACTGCTCGCGGTTTTCCGCCCACAGCCGTTCATAGGCTTTCCGGCCGCCCTTCTCCGAAGTATCGAGCGCCTTCCTGCGGCCAGCGCCGTCGGTGAACAGTATGGGGCCAACCGATGGCAGCAGAGAGTCCGCCGGATCGTTGACGCTCACAATCACCACGTCCGCCCTTCGATGCAAATCGCTGAGCCTTCTTTTCAGATTTTCTCCCGGCTCAAGAAAATCGCTGATAATAAACACAAGCGATCCCGCGGGCGTCGCCTTGTTCAGGTAACGCAGATGATCGGCCAGCGGCGCCGGCTCTTCAAAATAAATTTCCCGGTCGCAAAGCTGCTTGAGCATGCGCCACAGCGAGCGCCGCGAACGCGCGGGGTCGAGAAACAGCATCCCGCCCTGCACATTGCCGAAGAACGATGCCCCGAGTCGGTGGTGCGAGCGCACCCCCGCCCACCCCAGCAGCGCCGCCGCCCGCGCCGCCTGTATCGATTTGAACGTAACGCGCGTGCCAAAGCGCATGGACAGATTGACATCGTTGCAGATAATGACGCTGCGCTCACGCTCCTCCGTGAACAGCTTTAGATGCGGCCGCCCGGTGCGCGCCGTCACGCGCCAGTCGATATTGCGCACATCGTCCCCCGGCACGTATTCGCGCACTTCCTCGAATTCCAGCCCCTTGCCGCGAAAGGGAGATTGCTGGTCGCCAGACACAATGGACAGCGCATGCCGCCGCGAAGCAAGATTCATCCGCGACGCCTTGTATCCCATTTGCAGAAGTTCTTCAAAATCGGGGTAGAGCATTGGCTCAGACCTTTTAAACTACAGAGTACGCAGAGTTACACGACTGATTTTATTTTCAAAGAAAGCTCATATTCATACAAACTGACATCTTTAATACGTGAAGTTGCCAGCTTAAGGTCTTCTGTTATATGACTAGCTATAATGATACCTCGAATTTTTTTATCATTACTCATGTTTTGTTCAATCCAGCTCATATAACGAAGAATTTGTCCCACAACTCTGTCATACCCACGTGATACTTTCAGTTCGATAACAACAAAACTTTTATTCTTATCGATGGCAAGAATATCTATGTATCGTCCCCCCGCCGGAAACTCTAATCCGGAGAATCCCTCTTCTTCATACAGGCTTAATCCTGGCTCAATGAGTTCAAGGTTTTTTGCCAGATAGTTTTTTAAATCATTCTCATATGCGAATTCGCTTGAGGAAATATATTCAGGATCTTCGTACTCTTCCTCTATATCAGAGACCTTAGAATCTACCTTGTTATCGTGAGCAATAAGATCGCTTCTGTATATTGGTGTGGGATCGTTGTCAGGCTCCCATAATCTGTACGTTCCTTTGTCTACTTTAATAAACAAATTATGGCCACTATTCACATGTATATTGGTGTGGTGCTTTCTAAGATTAGAGTTCACAGACATGCCATCTACATGCAAACTAACTGTATTGGATTTAATTTTGGGATAATTTTGGGAAAACCAATCCATTGCATCTTTGCGAGTAAACAATTGCCCTTTCTTTAAATTCTTTTGAGCAAATTCTTTCATGAGTTCTTTAGTAGGCTTTTGATAAATCGGCATAGGTCATCTCCATTATCAGATTAGTTTCTGCAAACTCTGCGCCCTCTGCGTTCTCTGTAGTTATTAATTTTCTCCTTAACCGTCATAGCCCGGCTTATCCAGACTATCCATGACTGCCGTTTCGCTTGTGTTTACCATGGATTACGCGCATTCGCGGGTAATGACGTCAAAAGAAATGCAAAACTGTCTTCGTGCCCTTCGTGCATTCTTCGCGTCCTTCGTGTTAAACCTTCCTTCGCCAGATGCCCGCCTGCGCGGGCATGACGGAAGAGGGCTATGGCACCGCCACGACCTCCAGCAGGTGCGCGATGATTTTATCGCGGGAGATGCTTTCGGCTTCCGCCTCGAATGTCGGGATGATGCGGTGGCGCAGGATGTTGGGCGCCGCCTGCTGGATATGGTGCGGGGAAACATAGGCGCTCCCGGCCAGCCACGCGAGCGCCCGCGCGGCATGGACAATGCCGAGCGTCGCGCGCGGCGAGGCGCCGAATTGCAGCCAGCCCGCGAGCTTTTCGCTGTATTTCTCCGGCGCCCGCGTCGCGCTGACCAGCGAGACGGCATAATGCTTGAGTTTTTCGTCTATATATATGTCAAGCACTTCCTTGCGCGCCTTGAACACATCGCCCTGCCCGATGACGGGAACGGCGGTTTTTTTGTGCTTCTCCAGCTCATCGTCGAGATCGAGGATTTTAAGCTCCTCGTCGTGATCGGGATAGCCGACGACGACATGCATCAGGAACCTGTCAAGCTGCGCTTCCGGCAGGCTGTAAGTGCCCTCCTGCTCGATCGGGTTCTGCGTTGCGAGCACCATGTAAAGGTCGGGAAGCTTGTAAGTCTGGTGTCCCACGGAAACCTGTTTTTCCTCCATCGCCTCGAGCAGCGCCGACTGCACTTTCGCGGGCGCCCTGTTGATTTCATCGGCAAGGATGATGTTGTTGAACAGCGGCCCCTTGCGGAACGTGAACTCGCCTTTTTCCTGCAAGTAAATATCGGTGCCGATCAGGTCGGAGGGCAGCAGGTCGGGCGTGAACTGGATGCGCATGAAGTCGCCCTCGAGCGCCCCCGCGAGCGTTTTCGCCGCCGTGGTCTTGGCAAGCCCCGGCATCCCCTCGATCAGCATATGCCCGTCGCACAGCAGGCAGACCATCATGCTGCGGATCAAATCCTGCTGGCCGATGATCCGGCCCTCGATGGCTTTCTGCAGGGCCGCAAGATGCTGCATTCCCTTGGCGGAAGTTTCCTGTTTTATCGCGTTTTCTCTGCTCATGACACACCTCGCAGATCTGGATCAGAATTGAACGAATCCTACTCCTTCAAAAACCAGATGCAAGTCTGGATTTATATAGTTTCCACCGGCGAACGGGTGAAGAGGTAATGTGCCTTTTCCCTTCGGAATATATTTGACATATTTCATGAAAACAGTTACTTTATGCCAACTAAAACACTGGACAGATGCCATGACGCATGAAACACAGCAAACAGTATCCGACTGGATAGAGGAAAGTTTTCCGAACGCAAGCATGCGCCGCCGGCTGAAGCATCTTTTTGAGGAAGTCACCGAACTTGCGCTGGCGCTGGATCCTGAGCTGGAACTGGCGGATATACAGGCTATCGTGGGGCATACGGCGGCAAAAGCGACAGGCGGCAATGCCGGAAGCGAAATCGCCGACGTCCGCATCGCCCTGTCCGGCATCGCCACCGCGGCAGGCATCGATGAACAGGAAGCCCTGGATGAAACCATGGCCGGAAACAGGGAAAGAAGCCTTGCCGACAGGCAGGCGCGGGAAGCCGGGAAGCAGCAATTAACGATTTTTCGTTCCTGAAAAATCCGCATCTGTAATATAATTGACATAGGCCTTATCCGGACTACGCCCCTCAATGGACAGCAGTTATTTCTTCAGCTTTCGCCACAAGCTTATCCTTGCCTTTTTCGGCATAGGCTTTGTCCTCAGCATCGCGCTGGGGGTCGTCGCCCACAGGATCCTTGAGGAAAAGCTTTTCACGCAACTCCGGGGGAATGTCGGCAACCTGACCCGCCTGGGCGCGGAATTGATCGATAAGGATGCTTTGGCCAGCCTGGTGGAACTGCAAAAGACCGGCGTCCCGCCGGAAAACATTGACATGATCGAGCGCTCCGGCAATTTCCGCATCGTTTCCGATCAGTTGAATTTCATCCGGGACACGGAAAAAGAATTGATCCGCTATATCTACCTTGTCGCCCCCGCGGAAGATCCGAAAATCGCAAAATATGTCGTCGACGCGGACGTCGTTCCCCTGAAGGATGAAGGCGCGCCCGATGAGGAAGTCTCGCACTTCAATACCGATCTCGATATCGCGGACTTCCCCGTCATGCAGGATGCGCTGCGCCATCCCAAAAATATTGTCGAACCGGATTTCGTCTATGATAAAGCCTTCGGGGTCAATTCCATTTCCGGTTACGCGCCGGTCATGGACAGTGACGGCAAAACCATGCTTGCCCTGCTCGGCCTTGACATGGTGGATACCGAAGTGCAGGCGGCCCTCGCGGAAGTTTTGCAAAAATCGATCGTCGCCGCGATCCTCTCCCTGCTTGTTTCGCTGCTCTCAGCCATTGTCCTCGGATCATATCTCACGAAAGGGATCATCAGGCTCGATAATCTTGTGCATTCTTTCGCCGCCAAGGATTTCGCGGTCCGCGCCGATCTTGCCACCAACGATGAAGTCGGCAGGCTCGGAAACAGCTTCAACCACATGGCCGAAACCATCGAGGAATACAGCGCCCGCAAGCAGGCGCTGCTCCACGCCTACGGACGGTTTGTCCCTCACGACCTTCTAAGATTGCTGGAAAAGCAGAGCATCCTTGATGTCAGCCTCGGCGACCAGACGCAGCGCGAAATGTCGGTGCTGTTCTCGGATATCAGGAACTTCACCTCGATATCCGAAACCATGACCCCGCGGGAAAATTTCAATTTCATCAATTCCTATTTAAGCCGCGTCGGCCCCGGCATCCGCTCGCACAAAGGCATCATCGACAAATATATCGGCGACGCCGTGATGGCGCTGTTCCCGGAAAAAGCCGAGGACGCCATCGACGCCGCGCTCGAAATGCAGCAGGTCGTGCGCCTTTATAATGAGCACAGGCAAAGCTCCCGCTATCCCGCCATCAAAATCGGCGTCGGCGTCCACACCGGTAAAGTAATGCTCGGAACCATCGGCGAGGAACAGCGCATGGACGGCACCGTCATCTCCGATACGGTCAATCTCGCCTCGCGCATCGAGGGCCTGACCAAGACCTACGGCTGCAATATCATCGTCAGCGACACGGTTTTAAACAGGATCGGCAGGCAGGATAAATATTCTCTTCGCTTCATCGACAAAGTCCGCGTCGTCGGCAAGAACGAGCCTGTGACGCTTTACGAAATTTACGATGCCGACGAAGCGGCGGAAATCCGTCTCAAGCGGGAAACGTTGCCCGACTACAGCCGGGCCGTCGACAGCTATTACGGGCGCGATTTCAAGACGGCGGAAAGCCTGTTCGCAAGAGTCGTCGCCGCCAACGGCAACGATGTGCCCGCCCGCCTGTTTCTCGAAAAGGCCCGCGCCTGCCTCTCAAACGGCGTCCCCGCCGGCTGGGACGGCATATCCCGTTATGACAGCAAGGGTTGACGGCCCCCGCAACTCTTTTATACTCAGTTAAGAAAAAGAGGAACCATCAATGCCGAACGAAGACGAATGCAGGGAACTGCTGAAGAACAGCCGTCTGTTCGGAAGCTTCGCGCCCAAGGTCATAGACGCCATTATCCCGTTGCTGACACTCAGCCGTTTCGAGCCGGACAACCTGGTCTGCCTGAAGGGCGATGAATCGGACTGCCTTTACATCGTCCGCGAGGGCGAAGTCGAAATTTCCGTATCGTCCAGCGACGGCAAGATCATCTTGCTCGGCCTCCTCTCGCGCGGCGATGTCTTCGGCGAGGTCGGTCTGCTCGACGGTGAATCAAGGACCGCCAACGTCACGGCGAGAACCGCGGTTTCCCTGTACCGCCTTGGCAGCGCGGATTTTGAAAAAATCACCAGGCTGTTCGGCGTCGACGAATTCATGGCGCTGACATCCTATATCTGCTTCCTGTTCCGCGGCGTCACCAACAATCTCGAGGCGACGATGTTTCTGGATGCAAGCATCCGGGTCGCGAAAAAAATCCAGGGGCTTTACGATAAGGGCGCAGGAGAAAAAGAAGGTAACGGTTTCAGCGTCACCATTTCGCAGGAAGACCTCGGCCGCATGGCCGGCCTCTCGCGCGAGGCGACGAACAAGGCCCTCTCCCGGCTCGAGGAAAAGAGCCTCATTTCTCACAAATATAAAAAGATCACCGTCCCCGACGCCGTGAAGTTCGCAAAGGCGCTCGCGGATTGATCAGCCGGGAGAAGGCGAGCGCCCGGGCCGCGGGGCCGGAGCCACGACCGGAACCGGAACTGTTCCGTTCACCACATTTGGGAAATCCACGCCGCGCCTGACGATGACGCAGGGCTGATCCAGCGGGATATGGGCGCATTCCCTTTCAACCCTTGCATCGATATCCGGGTGGAAAAGATAGACGCTGTTCACCGTGAATTCGCCGGTGTTAAGATCGATGGTATAGGTATCGCCGTTGTGAATCTCCACGCTGAAAATCCCGTCCTTCTCCGGAGCGCCGCGTAAATAGAAAGCGGGATACCATTGCCCCCTCTCCATGACTTCTTTCTCAAAGGTGCGGGCGCTGCCGGAAAGCGAAACGCTGCTGCGCTCGACATCGCCTGCTGAAAATCCGCGCAGTTCGGCATTGGAAGAAATTACAGTTTCATAACCCGTGGGTTCGGAAAATTCGACAAACTGCGGCGTCCTGCCGTCGGGACCGGTAATGATCTGCCCGACTTTCTCATAGGTCACCCGCAGACGCCCTTCATTCCCTTCTTCAACAGGAAAGAAACCAACGCGCGTCCCCGCATGCGGGCCCGCGGCAATCAGAACGCTCACCCAGTGCGCGCAGTTCACGTTTCATGTCGAAGAACGTCACGCCCGGCGCCGGCGTATAAGTGTCGACAGCGCTCACGGCGGCCTGCGTTTCCCGGATGGTCTGACGCGAAGCCGCGACGGCCCCGTTGACTTTTTCAGCCAGCGCGTCGCTGTCGTAAGAAATGCGCTCGCCGCCGACGCGGCCAAGAGCGTTCTCCAACGTATCCAGCGGACTCTGCAGATCCTCAGCCGTCGCTTCAGCGTGCTTTTTCTGCCGCTGGATATCTTCTTTCAGTTCCCCAAAAGCGATGATTTTAGCGACAGCCACCGCGATATCGCGCGGCTCTTTGGTTTTCATGTGATCGTTGAGAACGGCGGCGAAATCGTCGTCCTTGACCAGGAAATCGCTTATCATCCCGCGGATGGCGCGGGCGATCCCTTCAGGGCTGCGATAGGAACTGTCGAGCGCGCCCATCCTCTCGGAAACGGCGGAAATCTGCTCGAACTCTGCCTTCTGCGTGGCCGTCTGTTCCGTAAGATCTTCGCGGGTTTTGCGCATCTTTTTAATCTCGGCGCCATATTCAAAGTAATCGCGATTGTTTTCCGTGTAGGTGCCAAGCGCAAGGTGAGCGGCGTGATGCCCGCGGCTGAAAAACAGCCAATAGCTGATCTCTCGATATTCGCGGTCGTTTTTTCAAATTCCACAATCTCGGTATCCGTCTCGCTCAGCGCCTGGCTGGTGATCTCCAGCGTTTCCTTGTCGCGCGCGACTTTCGCGGCAACCTGCTGTCTGGTGCCCCATTGCGTTTCCAGCTCCGCCCGTTCGGTGCGGTTCGCTTTGTCTTCCGCCGTCCATTGCTGCACCAGCGCCGAGCAGTCGAAATCGGCGCCCGCTTCTTTGGCGGCTTTGGTGATTTCATCGTAACGGGTTGCGTCTCCCGTGGGGATCAGCGCCTTGACCGCGGTCTGAAGCTCCTGTGCCGTCGCGGATCTTTCGGCTTCCACATTCCGGATTTCCGCCGCGAATTTTTCGACAACGGCAGCCTGCAGCTTAATCAGTTCTTTGAGATCGGCGTGAACTTCTCTGATGGTAGGCATGGCAATCATTCCCCTTCATGTTAAAAAATTTTGCCTTATCCCTTAGGCAGTTGTCATATGTATAAATACATAAAAAGGCTATTAGAACTTTTTTACTCTTACGTCAAGTGAAGGCGAGAAGAAAAATAAATTATAATTTTTATGACAATAAACAAAAACCCCGGCGTAAAGCCGGGGGCCTGTAAGTAATTATTGATGTAAAACTCAGCCCGGACGCGGCGCCTGCTGTTCGTGCTTCGCAACCATGTCAAGGAATTCCGGGCGATAGCCAAGCTCCCGGTTGATCCACAACGCGCTTTGCAGATGATCTTTCACGCCATCGTCTGTTTGCGGGTGAACGAGAATGGAAAGGCCGTTGTTGTTCAACTGGAGCCACGCAACGATCCGTCCGAAACTCTCGCGGCTGATGTCGAGCGCCACGTTCAGCAAGACATGCGGGCCTCTGGGGCCTGCCGCGTTAATGTCTTCAATGTCGCGATCGAACAGGGACTTCAGTTCGTCAGCCAGCTGCCATGCCTGATCTTCGCTTTCCGCTCCCTCTTCATAATAGATATGGACATGGTAGCCTTCCACTTTTTTGATGGCTTCGTCCCATTGCTCTTTGAGCTTCTGTCTCATCTGTGCCGCGCGATCTTCACTGACAGCGTCCATCGTCTTTTCCTTTCAAAAAATTAAATAATTGCTACGCTTACTGCGCGCTCCATCCCCCGTCAATGGAAATCATCGTACCGGTAATGCTGGCGGCGGCATCGCCGCATAAAAACACCGAAAGCGCGCCGATTTCATCGATGCCGACGAATTTTTTCGTCGGCTGCGCGCCCAGCATGACGTTCTTGACGACATCCTCCTCGCTGATGCCGCGCGCCTTGGCCGTGTCCGCTATCTGGTTTTCAACCAGCGGCGTCTTGGTATAGCCGGGACAGACCGCATTGCAGGTAATGTTCTGCTGCGCGACTTCCAGCGCCACGACTTTGGTCAGCCCCGCTATGCCGTGCTTCGCCGCGCAGTAAGCCGATTTGAACGGCGAGGCGACCAGCGCATGCGCGGATGCGATATTGACGATCCGCCCCCACCCCGCTTTTTTCATGTGCGGAATTCCGCAGCGTATCATGTGGAAGGAAGCGCTTAAATTGATCGCGATGATCGCATCCCACTTTTCGATTGGATATTCATCGACCGGGCAGACAAACTGGATACCCGCGTTATTAACGACGATATCGACACCGCCGAAAATCTTCGCGGCTTCCTCGACCATCGCCTCGATCTGCGCGGGCTTGGTCATGTCGGCGCCGTTATAGGCCGCTTTGACGCCGTGATCTTTTTCCAGCCCCTTGCGCTGCTTTTCAATAGCCGCCGCATCGCCAAACCCGTTGAGCATGATATTGCAACCCGCCTGCGCCAACGCGAGCGCTATCCCCTGGCCGATCCCGCTGGTCGAACCGGTAATGATCGCCGTCTTGTTTTTGAGAGACATCATCTTCTCCTTTGAATCTGTATCCGGCGATTACATTAACATTTCAAACTTATGGCCGTACTGAAAAATATTGCCTTCTTCTTAAAATTATGTAATATAATAAGCCGGTTATGGCCGCACCGCAAAAAAAGAGCCGCATCCTTTCCGGCACAGAACTGCGCAACCGCTCGTGGGGCATGATAAGCCGCGCGCATCTGGATTACGCTCCCAAATATATCGGCCTCACCGAAAACTTTAGCCACATCTTCCGCGCCATCGACGGACTGATCCGCACGCCGATGGGTTATTACCGCCTCGCCGAGAATACGCGCGACGGCACACGCATCCTGCTGCACTCCTACGAACGCGATCAGCTGACCGGCATCGAGCGGGACGGCAAGATCGTGCTGGCGGAAAGCGCCACCGACATCTACGGCGTCAGCGCCCGCAATGACATTCGCGGCACAATCTTTCGCAAGGACATGCATGACGATATTCAATATCTTGAACTTTGCCTGCAAAAAGACCTCAACCTGCATGCGCAGGAAACAATAAGGCTGACCGCAAACCCCTCCATGCCCGAACAGCGGATCGTCACGCTCGCGAACGGCCACGCCGCCTTCGGCATTTATGAGACGGAGCAGGGGCGCTGGAAGGTGCGGGTGCACAGCAACCTGCGCAAGTCATGGGACAGGGCCGCCTCGTTCGTGCTTGCGGGCAGCGACGTGAATAAAAATTTTACGTCCCGGCTGTTCACGCTCTCCCGCGATCTTCAGGAATTCGATAGCTATGAAGACGCGTTCCAGTATGTACGCCGGTTCTGGAAGAATGAATCGGCGCTGCTGTTCAAGGGCAAGACCGCGCTCGCCGATCCTTCAAAATACACGGGCTTTGAAAGAATCAAGGCGCGCCTGCTTTCAACCGCGCTGCATTTCTTCGAAAACAAGACGTATCGCGACTGGTCTGTGGCGGTCAGCCTTGGCGTCGGCTTTGGTTTTTTGAGTACTGTCGCCGGCGGCGCGCCGGTCTGGGGCGCGTTGCTTGGCCTCGGCGCGGGCGCGGCCTGGGCTTTTGCCGAAAAAGGCGCGGAAGCCGCGCTCTTTCTTTATCTGAGCAAAAAAATGCAGCCCGATACCATCCCGCGCCTGCGCCTGCTCAGCCAGCAGGAAGCCTCGATCAATTACGATGACGGCCAGACCGCCCCGCCCGTCAACCCGCTCAAGGATTTCGAGCGCCTGTCCTCCGCCCCCTACCGCTATTTCGGCGCGCAGTTCGACGCAACCCATGCCGGTAAAAACACCCTTGCCTGCATTTTTCCGAACGGCCTGCTCTCGCTCGTCCATATCGACGGCGCCACGACGCGCCATTACGTAACCTACAGCGAGCGTTTCAACGCTTTTGCCCGCAATGCCGACAAAAAACACCTCGACCCGAAATTAACGCACCTTCCCGGCGAAGGCCCCATCCACAAAATCACGCATATTCAGGGCAAGGATTTCCGCTACGCTTCAATGACCGGCCGTGAATTTCTCGCCGACCTGATGGACAAAGCGGGGCCGGAAGTGAAAAACTTCCGCGTCTTTGGCTTTACGCTGGACGATATATTCAATGTCGAAGCCGCCGAAGATATTGCGCCCGCAGCAAAAGAAGCGGCGCCGGTGGCCCAGATGATCGGGCAACAACAGATCGCCTGGATGATTTAATTAGCCGAGCTGCCCGACCATTTTATCCGCCCGCTCCCAATCCACCTCGTCCGGCGCATTGATATTGGCGCACAGATCGTCCAGCATCCGGTCCTGCGCTTCGCCCAGACGCTTGGCTTCCGCGAACGGGATTTCCGGATGGAACATGACCATTGAATAACGCGGGATAAAGCGGTCGCCGAAGCGGTTTTCCAGCTCAAACCCGACCTGCTTTTTAAGCTGGAATTTGGGGTCCGCAGTGGTTGCACGCATTTCAACAAAGTTTTGCAGCGCCATATCGGCAATCGCGTCGGTATTGCGCTTGCGCTCCTGCTCCAGCTTCGCGAAAATGCTTTCCCAGTTTTTCTCGCCGCTATCGAGAATATCGCCCAGCGCCGTGCAATCCTCGAACCCCGTATTCATCCCCTGCCCGTAAAACGGCACGATCGCGTGCGCGGCATCCCCAATCAGTCCCACCTGCCCCCCCGCATGCCACGGCGCGCAGCGCACCGTGACCAGCGAGCCGACAGGATTATTCATGAAATCCTGCGTCAGCGTCGGCATCACCGGCACCGCGTCGGGGAAAATATCTTTAAAAAATTTCAGGACGTCGCTCTCGCTTTGCAGTTTTTCAAAACTGTGCGGTCCTTTGTAAGGAAAAAACAGCGTGCAGGTAAAACTGCCGTCGATATTGGGAATGCCGATCAGCATGTAATCCCCGCGCGGCCAGATATGGAACACGCCGCTCTTGAGACGGTGCCCGCCGTTCGCATCCGGCGGGATGACCAGTTCCTTATAGCCATAGGGCAGAAAATCCTGCGCATAATTGAAATTCGTGACCTGATCGAGCATGGCGCGGCGCACCGCCGAAAACGCGCCGTCCGCGCCGATGGTGACTTCGGCCTTAACGTCGCGTTCCCTGAATTTGATTGTTTTGTCCGCGATGTCGTAACCGGTGCAATGCGCATTGAAATGAATATTGATATTCTCATATTCATCCGCTTCTTCCAGAAGCCGCACGTTCAAAAGCCCGCGCGACACCGCGTTGATGACCTCGCCTTCCTTGTGGCCGTAGGGAACGTAAGTCTCCTGGCCCTGCTTGTCGTGCAGCATCCGGCCCTCGAGCGGAATGGCAAGTTCCATGATGCGCTCCTTCAGCCCCACCCGCTCCAGCGCTGCCAGCCCGCGCGGCGTCACGACGAGGTTGATCGAACGCCCCGCTTCGACCTTGCCCTTGCGCATGTCCCCGCGCCGCTCGTAAAGCTCGACGGCAAAACCGCGCCGCGCCAGAAAAATAGCCGCCAGCGTCCCCACCAGCCCGCCGCCGACGATATGGATGGTTTGAGCCGCCATTATACAGCCTCCTTTAACCGGTTTTCCGCGCCGATCTGCTCCGCGAAAATCCGCGCGAAATCATGCACATCCATAAAACTGCTATACAGCGGCACAGGCGCAACGCGGATGCAGTCCGGTTCGCGCCAGTCGCAGATCACGCCCGCCTTTTCCAGCGCCTCGTAAACTTTTTTGCCGCTCTCATGAACGACGATGGATAGCTGGCAGCCGCGCTGCGCCGGATCGCGCGGCGTCATGACCGAAAACGCATCGCTCTTGAGGCTGCCGAGCAGGAATTCGAGATAGCCGGTGAGCTTGAGGCTCTTCTCGCGCAGCGCCTCCATCCCCGCTTCAGAGAAAATCTCCAGCGACGCCTTGACCGCCGCCAGCGAAAGAATGGGCGGATTGGAAAGCTGCCAGCCTTCCGCGCCGGGAATGGCTCTAAACTCCGGCCCCATTTTAAAGCGAACTTTCTTGTCGTTCCCCCACCAGCCGCAAAAACGCGGCAAGTCGGTGCGATCCGCATAGCGCTCATGCACAAAAAATCCGGCAATCGCCCCCGGCCCGCCATTGAGATATTTGTATGAACACCAGCAGGCGAAATCGACGCCCCACTCATGCAGCGAAAGCGGCACATTGCCCGCGGCATGCGCAAGGTCGAATCCTACCGTACAGCCCTTCGCCTGCCCCGCTTTGGTAATTGCCGCAAGATCGAAAAGCTGTCCCGTATAATAGTTGACGCCGCCCAGCATGATAAGCGCGATGGACTCGCCCTGCTCCTCAATGACGCGCAGAATATCCTCCGTGCGCAGCAATTTCTCGCCCTTGCGCGGCGCAAGCTCGATCAGCCCTTCGGCGGGATCGAAGCCGTGAAAAGCGATCTGCGACGCCGAAGCATAACGGTCGGAAGGAAACGCATCCTTCTCGATGACGATTTTAAAACGCTCTTTCACGGGGCGGTAAAAACTGACCATCATCAAATGCAGGTTGACGGTGAGACTGTTGGACATGACCACTTCAAGCGGCTTTGCGCCGACGATGGCCGCCATGTTCTCCGTCAAAAACTCATGATACGGAAGCCACGGATTCTGCCCGCTGAAATGCCCCTCGACGCCGAGATTTTTCCAGTCTTCCAGCTCCTGCATCACGGCGTCGCGCACCGTCTTCGGCTGCAAGCCCAGCGAATTGCCGCACATGTAAATGCAATCCCGCCCGTTCTTTTGCGGCATGTGGAACCGGGCGCGATAACCCGCGAGCGGGTCGTCCCTGTCCATTTGCTGCGCGAAGGCGGCCCCCATCTTCATGCCTTTTTCGCCTCGTAAAGCACCGGGCGGCTCGGCGCGGCATCGGCCATGAACGGCGCCGTCTGCAAATTGAGAAGATAAAGCCCGTCCCTGATTTCATCCGGCACGTAAACGAGTTCGGTGATGGTCTTGGGCGACGGGTTCGCCCCCGCGCTCGCGCCCTCGATCCCCCAGAAAATCCGGTGATTGGCGAGCGCCCCGCCGTCATCCAGCCGGTCGATAGACGGCATGTCGAACAGCAAATGCCTGAACCCGCTTGTCGCGATGTAATCCATCGCCTCCAGCGTGAAATAGGGCGGCATGGGCCCCGCATCATAATCGCGCGTGATTTTCTCGCGCCCGTTCGGATAGGTGCGGATAATCAGCGCCCTGATCTCCCGCTCGATCGACATCGCTTCCAGGCGGGTTTTGGTGATGATCTGGTCGTCCGGGCGCATTTCCGCGCCGTAATTCTCGCCGCACCCTTCCGCGCTCTCCGTCGTCACCGTCACCAGCGCCGCGGGGATGATCGTGTCCTTGAGAATTTCGTGAAGGCTGACAGGTTCTTTGGTGATATGCCCGACGCATTCGGTGTGCGTGCCGTTGCAGTGCGGGTTGATCGTGTAAACCTCGCAGTTGCAGCTTCCGCCCTTGGCGACGCTGCCGACGAATTTTTTCTTTTTATAGGGCTTCCTCTCCGCCTGTTCCGCGCCGAACACGGAAAGCCGCTCCCCCTCGAACCGCACCGGAACCGAGATATGCAAAGGCTTGTCGAGCATCGCCTTGTAATTCTTGCCGCCCACGGAAAAAGTGATTTTCATGCCTGAATAGCCCATTCCCTGAATTTTTCAGGATTATTTCTAGGCAATATTTGGAGTTAATGCAACCGTTGCCATTTAGCATATTCAAGTCAGGCCCAGCCATTCCTTCGCCGTCCCCGAAAGCATGCGCTGCCGCTGCTCATCGGTCAGGCGCGGCAGGCTGCGCGGGTTGCCGCCCGCGTCTTCATGCGGAATCCATGCGAATTTCTTCCACGCCTGCTCCATGTCCGTATCCGGCCCGGGCAGGTTTTCGATCATATGGCCGGGATAGATGCCCTTGATCTGGTCGTAAGGGCAGCCATTGCCTTTGGGATCGCTCTTGGTCGCGGAATCAAAGGGATCTATCTCACCGAGCGGATAGGGATAATCCGACCCCATCGCGATCCGGTTCGCGCCCAGCGTGTGCAGCAAAGTCTCGAACCCCCACGGGCTGTGCGTAAGGGAGTCGCTATAGACCGCGCATTCACGCACTGTCGCGTAAGGATCGAGCTGCGAGCGCTTTTCGAACAAATCGGGGCGGCAATAAGCCCCATGCTCAAGCCGTCCGATCAGCCCGGTAAACGCGCCGCCGCCATGGGCGTAGAGAACGCGCAAGTCAGGCAGGCGCTCATGCACGCCGGAACAGCGCATGGAATCGAACGCAATCGCCGTCTCCATCCCCATGCCGATCAGCCACGGCCGCCAGTTGCGGTTAAGATTCATCCTGTTCTGGAGCATTTTTTCCTCAGGCGCCATGAAGCCGCCCCACGGATGAATAAAGACCGCAAGATTGAGGTTCGCCGCAGCCTCGAATATCGGGTAGAGAAACGGATGGCCGATATCCATGCCGTCCACGTTCGTGTTGATCTCAACCCCGCGCATGCCGAGATCGTCGCGCGCCCGCGCCATTTCCCTTATCGCCGCGTCAGGAAAGCGCATCGGCAGCGCGCCGAGCGCCATGAAGCGCTTCGGGAATTCGGCGGCGAGCCGCGCATTGTCGTCATTGAGAATTTTGCAGATTTCCGCGGCGTCGCGCTCGTTGTCGACATAGTCCGGGATCATCATCGGCGTCGGCGAGAGCACCTGCATCGTGACGCCGTGCGTATCGCAATCATGAACCCGTACCTTGCCCTCATAGGCATTGTCCTCGATCTCGCGCTGTACCTCGCCCTGGCTGTTGACCATGACGGCGCAGCACGGTTTGGCGTCATGCGCGCGGATGCGCACGAATTTCTCATAGGCGGTGAACTTGGAAAGACGATCAAACGTGGCGGGCGAAAGCGTGGTGTGCGTATGAACATCCCACTTTTCCGCCGGTTTGTATGGATAAATCATGGTTTTTGCAACACCGCGCCGCACTCTTTGCAGGTGCGGTTTTTATCGCTGCTCCAGAATCGTTCGAACACCACGGGCAGATCCTTCACGATGCTCTTCAGCGGGATATATTCCTCATAAAGCTTCGCGTTGCACCCATCGCAATACCACTGGAACCCGTCAAGCTCCTCGCTCGTGCGCTTGCGCTCGATCACCAGCCCGACCGTATTCTCAAACCGCTGCGGCGAATGCGGCACATGCGGCGGCAGCAAAAATACTTCACCCTCTTTGATCCTGATGTCCTTCGGCTTGCCGTTCTCCATGATGCGCAGCACCATGTCGCCCTCGACCTGGTAGAAAAATTCCGGCCCCGCGTCGTCATGATAATCCTTGCGGCTGTTCGGCCCGCCCACCACCATGATGATGAAGTCGCCGGCCTCGTATAATTCCTTGTTGCGCACCGGCGGCTTGAGGCTGTCGCGGTTCTTCTCGATCCATTCGTGCAGGTTGAACGGTGGCAGCATGTCAATCCTCCCTGACCACGGCAATGCATTTAAGCTCGATGGCGATCGGCGTCGGCAGCGCCGTGACTTCGAGGGTGGTGCGGCAGGGCGGGTTGCCCGCGAAATATTCGGCCCAGAGCTTGTTGTATTTGGGAAAGTCCTGCTTCATGTTGGTCAGGTAGACCGTCACATCGACCAGATCTTCCCACTTCGCGCCCGACGCTTCCAGCACATCGCGCACATTTTCAAACACGCTGCGGCACTGCGCCTCGATATCGTAAGCGGCGATGTTCCCCGCCGCGTCCAGCGTCACGCCCGGTATCTCCTTCGTGCCCTTCTTGCGCGGGCCGATGCCCGACAGGAACAGCAGGTTCCCGACCTTGCGCGCATGCGGGTAAAGCCCGACCGGTTCCGGTGCGGTATCCGAATTTTTGGCGATTGATTTCGACATTCATTACTCCCCGTTAGCGCGGCATCGTTACCGTTTTTTGCTGCGTGAAGAAATGCATGGCGTCCCATGTTCCCTCGCGCCCCACACCCGACTTTTTCATCCCGCCGAACGGCGTGTCAAGATCGCGCAAATTCCAGCAATTCAGCCAGACAACGCCCGTCTCTAAAAGCGCAGCAACCCTTTTCGCGCGCTCACTGTCCATTGTCCAGACCGAAGAGGCAAGGCCGTAAGCGGTATCGTTAGCCATTTCAATGGCGTCCTCCTCCGTTTTGAACGGGATCAGCGTGACGACGGGCCCGAAAATCTCCTCCTGATTGGTGCGGCAAGAGGACGAAAGCCCCTCGATGACCGTGGGCTCGATGAAATACCCGTCCGCGCAGCGCCCGGGCACGATCCGCCGCCGCCCGCCCGCGAGCACCGTGCCGCCCTCTTTTTTCGCAAGCTCGATATAGGCGAGCACCTTTTCCATGTGTTCTTTGGAAACCGTCGCGCCATGCTGCGTCGCGGCTTCCAGCGGGTCTCCTATTTTGATCGCCGCTGTCTTTTCAAGAAAGGCCTGCTTGAACTTGCTGTAGATCGAGTCCTGCACAAACAGCTTCTCCCCGCACAGGCACACCTGCCCCTGATTGGCGAACGAAGCATTTTTCGCGCCCTCGACCGCCGCGGCAAAATCGGCGTCCGCAAAGACGATCGTCGGGTTCTTGCCGCCCAGCTCGAGCGACACTTTTTTAAGCTGCCTCGCCGCGCCTTCGTAAATCTTCGTCCCTGTCGCCGTACCACCGGTAAAGGAAATCGCCTGAATATCCGGATGATCCGTGATGGCCGCGCCGATTTGCGCCCCGCGCCCGTGCACGACGTTCAGCGCCCCTTTGGGAAACCCGGCCTCGTTGGCGAGCGTTGACAGCATATACGCCGTCATCGGCGTTATCTCGCTCGGCTTCGCGATGACGCAGTTCCCCGCCGCAAGAGCGGGCGCCATTTTCCACGTAAACAGCAGGAAAGGCAGATTCCACGGCGAAATCGTGGATACAACGCCAAAAGGCTGCCGCAGCGTATAGCTTTTCGAATTCTCTTTCTCGAATGTCTGCCCGCCGAACTCGGTCGCCTTTTTCGCAAAAGCGCGCAGGTTAGCGATGCCGCGCGGAATATCGACCGAAGCCGCCAGCGAAACCGGCTTGCCGTTATCGACGCTTTCCGCCCGCACAAATTCATCGAACCGCGCCTGCACAAGATCGGCAAGCTTATCGAGCTTTGCCGCGCGCTCCGCCGCTGGCGCATCGCGCCACGCGGCAAACGCGCCCTTCCCCGCATCCACCGCCGCTTGCAGATCGGCTTCGTCCGAATCCGGGATCAGCGCATAGGCCCTGCCCGTCGCGGGATCGATATCCTCGATATACCCTCCCCCGGCGGGCTCGCGCATTTCTCCGCCGATGAAGTTCAGGATTTTTTCATTGTGCAGCGTCATTGCTTCTTTATAACCACTAAGGACGCCAAGAACACTAAATTTAAACAAGATATTGAGATATTTAGTATTTGTAGAGGTGAATTTATTACAAACACCCCGTCCGTCCGCCATCCACCGGCAGGTTTATGCCATTGATATAGGACGCGGCAGGGCTCGCGAGAAACGCGATCGCCTGCGCAAGCTCTTCCGGCGTTCCGAAGCGCCCGGCGGGGATATGCGATTTTTCCTCTTCCGCGATATCCTCGGGGGCTTTTTGCTGCTTGCGCGCCTTGCCCTTGATGATCTCGGCAAGCCTGTCGGTATCGGTCGCGCCGGGCAGGACATTATTGACCGTGATCCCGTCCGCGGCAATTTCCCCCGCGAGCGTCTTGGCCCAGTTCGCAACCGCGCCGCGGATCGTGTTGGACACCCCTAACCCTTTGAGCGGCTGTTTCACCGACGTCGAAATGATATTGATGATGCGCCCGTATCCTGCCTCGCGCATGCCGGGCAGCAGCGCCTGCATCATGATATGGTTGGCGAGAAGATGCTGCGTGAATGCCGCAAGAAACTCTTCCTCGCTCGCGGTATGCACCGGCCCCGGAGGCGGCCCGCCGCTGTTATTGATGAGAATATGACATGGCCCGCAGGCGAACAAGTGTCCCGATATCATTTCTTTCAGCAGCGCAAGATTGGAAAAATCAGCAACAAGCGCATGATGCTCCTGCCCCTTTTCCTTGCTCAGCCCCTCAACGGCCTCTTCCAGAGCTTCCTTGCTCCGCGCCATCACCGTCACCGACGCCCCCAGCGCGGCAAGCTCCATCGCCGTCGCCCGGCCGATCCCTTTCGAGCCGCCGCCGACAATCGCCTTTTTTCCTTTGAGTGATGTATCCATAGCCCCTACCCGACCGCCTTTCTGACCATATCCTGAAACAGCGCCACTCCGCCCTCATGCCGCGGCGATAAAACCCCGGTTTTATAAACGCCCGCCCGCAGATTCTTCTGCACGATCTCGCAGATTTTAATGTCTTCCGCCGTCACGGCCGTACTCATGTCCATCGCCTCCCGGTTCGTCTTTTCCCGCGCAAGATCGCGGAACAGGAAATGATACTGAAGCTCCACCGTTTCCGGCCCCGTCGGGACCATCAGCTCCAGATTCATGCCGTCTTTATATACGTTAAGCGCGGCATAAGGCCACAGCCACACCCACAGCCCGCCGTAAACCGCGGAATCCCTGCTCTCCGCGCGCGGCTCCGACAGGTGCCGGGCGATGCGGCTGCCCGTCGCCACGCGGTAACTGGCAAAATCCACCTCGCGGTTAAGGCCGGGATGCACGGCGGGGATATGATAGCCTTCCGCGTAATTCTCGGCATAGACCTTCCAGTTGCACTTGATCGCATGTTTTGCGCTGCTGTGATAGGAAAAACCGGTAAAATCTATGTTTCCTGCGGCAATCGGCAGATCGCCAAGGCTTTCCATGAAGGACGGCGGCTTTTGCGCCATGCAGATAAAAATAAACCCGTTCCATGTCTGTAAGTGCACCGGGAACAGGCTGGTATTCGCGCACAGCGCCGCTTCATCCCCGCCGAAATCCGGCGCTTTTTTAAGCCGCCCGTCCGTATCGTAAACCCAGCCGTGATACATGCAGCGCAGCGCTGGCGCCTTGCCCGCCCCTTCCGCCACCACCATCGAGGCGCGGTGACGGCATACATTATGAAAGGCGCGCAGAGCCCCTTCCCTGTCCCTGATGACCAGCAGCGGCCAGCCCGCAATGGTTTGAGCAAGATATGATCCCGGCTCCGGCACAATCGCCTCATGTCCGTAAAGCAGCCATTCGGACGCAAAAATCCGCTCCCGCTCGCGCTCATGGACGGCCGGGTCGTGATACCAGCTGGCGGGCAGCGTTTCGATATGCTTGTCCTTTGATTTTGCAGGCTTTGCCATGGGAAAAGATTACCCGGAACCCGCCCCCGCATCAATCTATGGATTACGGCATCCTTTCATGCTAGATCTTTGCCATGAGCAATTTAAGGGCAATAGCGCTGGCCATCCTCATGGCCCTGTCCGCCGCCGGGGCGGCGGCGGAAGAACTTTCCTTTGTCTCGGCGGAGGAGCCTGCCCCGGTCGTTTCCGAGACCGAAAAAGTTTTCGAGCAGACCTTTACCAAGGATTTCAACGACATCATCACCGAAGCGGGCGGGGAAGCGGCGATCTTTTCGCTGCAGGATGCGGACATCCTCTCATGGGAGGAAAGCGGGCAGGGCAAATATATCTATTTCACACTGACGCCGGCAAAGAACGAGGAAATCGCGAAGCTGACGCAGGAAAATCTCGGCAAGGCGCTGCGCATCAACATCAATGACAATTTCGTCCATATCCCCGAAGTCACCGAAGCGCTGCATCAGGCATCGGGTTTCGTCCTGCTGATCGATGACGAAAAGCAGCGCGCGGAATTCATGCGCTCGATGCTCGACAAGACAAAGAAAGCGCCGAACACGACAGTTATCAATCTCGCCCCTGCGATAATCAATGTCCCTGAAGTTCCCGCGCCGGCCCCTGCCGCGGAGCCCGCGCCGCAAGACGCCTCAGGACCCGCTGACGGCGCTCCTTAAAGTATTCTGCAATCTCTCAAGCGAACCGATGATGGGCACAATATTTTGCTGCGCCCGCGCGGCGTCCACCTCTATCCTCGACGGCGGCAGCCCCGCGTTTTCGAGCAGGGTGACATTGACCCCGTAAGCGAACAGCGCGTCCGGCGAGATCGTCACCAGCCGCACCGGCGTATGGACGCTCAGGGAAGGATCGGACTGGATGAAATAAGTCCCAGGCTTTACGAATTCAAATGTATAGAAACCGTCGAAAGAGGTGAGAGTGTCCTTAACGACGTTACCATGTACATCGACCAGTTGCAGCCTCAGGCCGGGAACAGGTTTGTCGTCGCCAAAATAGACTATGCCGTCGATCGCGCCGCTTTCCACAAGGGGAAAGTTTATCGAGGTGCGTATCCCCGGCCGCATCTGTACACCAAAACCGGGATAGGAAGAGACATGGAACGGATTGTCGGTGGATTCCTCCTTGAACCTTACAAGCCTATACTCTCCATCGCCGGAAAAAGTATCGCTGATAAAGCCGTTCTCATCCGCCGGAAGAGAATCCGATCTCGTTCCATAGATCAGGACAGCGTCTTTCACCGGCTTATCGCCTTCATTGAAAATATTGTCGAGATTCTGGTCGAGGAAAACATGGCTATTCAGCGCCCCTTGCTGCCTCAGGCTGCGGCTGCTCATGACATAACCGCCATCCTCGGCGAACGGGGCTATCGAGGAAGACGCACGCAATACGACGTCCATGCCGTTGCCCTGATTCCAGTTGGTTGACAGGGATCCCAGAAAAGTCCCGAAATCGTAACTAATATTCGCCCCTGCGCCGTTGGTCTGATCCTGGAGATTCCGCCTTAAATCAAACCCGCCCGAAAGCTTGTCCGAATGACGGTAATTAAAGTCGGCAGAGACCGTATCAAACTCAAAATGAGGCTTTATGCTATAGTCGAGCAGATTGCGCAGGGTCGCCTTCCGGCCTAACCTGAAATAAGCGTTCGCACGGCCATCGACATTGTTAAGATGACTATCGCGAACCATAGCGTTAAGCCTGTTCCCGTAAATCTGACCGCCAAAAGACACGTCTTTACCCAACTCATACCAATCCTGGGTTGTCCCGTTTTCAAGTTTTTCATGTTCGGCGGTCGCGGTAATGCCAATGCGGCCGAAGTCCGTGGCAAAACTGTTCGACGCGCTGGCCCGCACATCGAGAACCCTTGCATCGTCGTCGAACCCGACACGTTCGCTTTCAAAGCCGTTCAGAAGCTGTCCCCGCAGGCTGACCCGCCAGCCCAGCATGTTGGTCAGAAACCGCGAATCCAGCGCATGGCCACCACCAAGTTCTTTCAGATATTCGATCCGTCCTGTAACGGGGCCGAGCGCGAGATCGGTCCCGGCTGTCCCGTATTTCTGCTTGCCCTGCACTGTATTGATTGTCCTGTTGCCGGTAGCGAACAGGGACATCCAGCGGTTAACTCCCACCCGCGCTGCGCCGCTATAGGCATAGCCGTCTTCCTCCCTGAATTCAAAAAAGCGGGAACGGACTGGATCTTCTTCTTTAAAGGAAATGAGATTGTCGGATACATCGACGATGGAAGCATTATATTCCATTTCCCCGGGCGCAAGGGGACTGTTGCCCACCCAGTGCTCCTCAAGACGTTCTTCGACCTGTCCCGCCGGACCGTAAAGCATGATGCGGATTTCGTTGGTGCCTCCGAATAAAGCCACATTCTCGAAGCGGTAATATCCGGTATCGTCGACGTTGCCGAAATCCAGCAATTCTCCCCCGCGATATAATTCTATTTCCCATCCCGGAACGGCAGTCCCTTCAACCGTGATTTCATCGAACGTGGCAACCCTGCGCAGGGGCAGCGAGGAAATGGAAACGCCGCGGCCGCCGTCGCCGCCGCTGATCAGCTCGGAAGTCGCTGAGCTTACGTCCCCTAATTCTACTTCCCTGATTCCTAGAAACATGGGGTCTTCATGGTCCCATGCGCGGCGCGTCAGCGTTATCCTGAGATCTTCGGGCGAAACGAATTCCTGATCATCATATTCAAAATTAAGCTGGTAATCCGCCGAAAAACCGAGCAGGTCGTTCGTGCCGCTGATAGTGGTCTGGTTTTCCCACTCTCCCTCGTCCTGGTCCCAGCTCAGGGACGTATTCGCATCGAGGGCAGGAGGAGAATAAAGCCGGTAGGGATTATCGACGAACTGAAAACCCTTCGTGTCGATGCCGCCGCTGCCCCGGCTCAAAAGGCGCTCCCGCCTCAACAGCCGCTCGCGGCGAAGCTCGTAAGGAAGCTTGCGCTCGTAATTGATCAGCAGTTGAAGCTGAGAAAAATCCATTTCCATTTTCAGCGGCCATATCTGCTCCAGCGTCTCCATACGGACATAAATGTCTCCAAACCCGGGCGCAAGTTCGCGGACAAAAACGTCGCCGGGAGCTATATCTACAAGTTCGCCCCTGATCGTATACGTCCCGGCTTTCGTGTCTATCGCATATGTATTTTCCGGATTGAGAAACCAGCCCCGCGCGGTACCCTGCGCGAGATCGACTTCGACATAGAGTTCGAGAAGATCGGCCAGCCCCCTGATCGGCAAATAATAACCGGAAAAACCGCGCTGAAAACCCAGCAAGGTATTGGTCAGCACGGCATCATCACGCAAGCGACCGACGGGATCGTTTCGCTTGACCCCTAAAACCAGTTCAAAGACATCGTCAAAACCATCATTTTCCTGCGCCGCCGAAGGGAGAGAAAAACAAAAGCACAGCAACAGGCACACCGCAGAAAAAATTGCGGCGAACCTGCCGATCCGTAATAAAACACCGGTCTGAAAGACGCTCATGAACCCGAGCAGATAAAAATTGCGATCAGAACAACCATGATAATCTTACCACGCTAAAGCGCGCGCCGAAAGCGGCTAAGGCGCTCCGGGCAAAACGATGCACATCCCCTACCGCAACGGAATTTCCGCCATTCTGACGGGAAACCCCGTATAATCGGGATCCGCCGGGTGCGGCATGTAATCAAGCGTCGCGACGCTGCATCCCGGCGGGATATCGCTGACCGGCATAAAGTAATCAAGCGAGGGAAGTTCGGTAAAAATCTGGATCCGGGTTTCGCTCAGCCTGACCGGCTGCTCCCCGGCCATGCAGTTGGCTTCCATCTTGCCGATCGCCGAACGGGTGCCTTCGCGGGCGAAGATGAAATGAATGCCGTCCTTGCCTTGCTGGTTGCGCCCATACCCGGGATTGATAACCGCGATGTTCAGGACAGTCTCGCCTTGCAGGAAAAAGACCGGAATACGAAAACCGGTCAGCAGATCCATGGTGGCCTCCGTGCGCTGAGAGACCTTGACCTGGGGATTCGCGGGATCAAACGCTTTCGGCACCGGCTCGGGACTGAAAACCATATAGGAACGGTATTCCCCCGGTGGCAGATCGGATGGGCGCCGCACCATAAGACGCAGATGCTGCAACTGGTCCGGCATTAGCATCAACCGGCGCGGCGAAAGATACATGTAGTCTTGCGCCGGCATCACACCGGGCATCGTTTCGCCGGGAGCCATCATTTTCTTGCGGCCCTCGGGATCCATTTTTAGATTGACCCATTCCATCCGGTATGCCTCGGCCCTTTGCGTCGTGTTCTTGATCTTGAACGTCGCCGCTCCGGCCTTGGGGCCGATGTAAACCATTTCTTCCAGCAGCAACAAGGCATGCGAAGGGGGCGAAGCCCCTGCCAGAGCGCATAAGAAGAAAATAAAAAAGATAAAGCCCCTTCGGATTTGTCGTAAGAGAGCCAGTTCAGTTTCTAACATCGCTTTTCTCCTTTTTCATGGGCAATGCCTTTATTTCAAGGCGTAAATGTGACTGTCATAATCAGGTTGCCGCTGTAAATTCCATTGGGCTGCCCGGGACTGACACCCAGCAACCCGCCTACCCCGAAGACCAGCGGCGTCGCCGTCAGGGCCGCATCCGTCCAGGTCTTGGTCGGCCCGCCGGCGGCGGTGCCGATATTGAAACTCTTGAGCGGCATGGTTCCCGGCCCCGTGACATTGGTTGTCTTGGGCGCAAGCTTGATCTGGATGCTGCCCGTGGTCGCGAACGATTTCGCCGAACACACCGCCTGCTTCGGAACGCCAAGCAGAACGACGCAGCCGCCGTCCGTGGCGGCCCCGCCGGGCGTCACCTTGATCGACCCCCCCGCGCTGCAGGGCGCGAAAGTGGCAAATCGCAGGGCCTGGGTGCAATTGACGGCAAGCTGCGCATAAGCTTCCGCTGCCGGCAGCAGCGTCGCCGCAGCCAAGCTGAGCGCCACCATTCTTCCGGCGGAGCGGGGGAATTTTCTACCGCTGTTTTCAGGCATAATCCGAGCGGCTCTCCGCATGTAAAATGATGATTTGAAGTTTGCTGGACGTGTTCTAATATATATCATTGAGCAAGTGACGCAATGGGGCCGATCATTCAATTAGGATAAAGGTTGTTTACTTAATGAAAATTGTCAGCAATAACGCCGCAATCGAAAAAAATCTTCTGGTTCTGAAAAATGCGATCGAAGAGTATGGTGGCGGCACGGACCCGGATCTGGTCATCCGCTGCGAAGGCAGCAGCTTGAGCGTTGAAAAATACGGCTTTGCCAATCCCGGCAAGCCGCTGATCGCCCTGCCCGCCGAATTGCTGTTGCCCGCCGACAAAATGGGGATGGGCGTTAAAAACGACGAGATGTACAGCGAACCGGAAAAAGGCGCCCTGACGGACATACAGCAAAAAATGGCGCAGACCATGCTGGAGATATATAACCTGACCGGAAAAATTCCGGCGCACAAAACCTCCTGCTGCTGGTTCCTTTTCCGGGAAGCGCCGGACCTGCTTGAAAGGCTGCTCAAGGCCCGGACCCTGATCGAGGCGCAGGCGAAAATGTTGAGTTTCTGCAAAGGCGAAATCCTGCAGGATAAAACCGACCGGCTGCTGTGCGACAGCTACATCAAGATGCGCACCATCGGCCACAAGCAGGCGAAGGAAAAGAGCGACCAGATGGTCGTCAGCCCGGACATCATGCCGATCGTCGATTTCATCAACCATCACAGCAGCGGCGCTTATTTCGGCTTTGTCAAGATTGGGGATCAAAGCGTCAGGAAACGAGAGCACCTGATCGTTCATGACAGCCGCCCGCTGGCGTTCAGTAGCGAATGCTTTGCTTTCTATAATCAGTTGGATGCGCTCGACAGCTTCATCATGTACGGCTTTGCCGATCCTTATTCATTGTATGTGCGCTCTATCCCCACCGAGGTAGAAATCCCGAAAACCGGCAAAATCGTTGTCAATTCAATGCTCAGCCCCATGCATAAAGGCATCCTGCCCAAACACGCGGCTGGATTGCGGCCCTACATCCCCAGCACAATGAGCAGCACTCCGGATACGCTTGAAATCACCAACCTGCTGATTCCGACAAACCAGGGATCGCCGCACGCCCTGCGCCGGATTTTGCGTCTGCTGATGACCAACCGCGTCGCGGTCAAGCGCAGCCTGTCGTCAAACGAGATCTGGGCAGCCGTGCTGGCGGCCGAAGAAAAGATTATCAACGAGAATATCGCCTTTTACCGGGATATTATTACCGGCCTTGATGAGGAAATCCGGAATGCGGACACAAAGCGCTCCGGATTGATCAAAACCATCCGCAGCGTTGCCGACCTGCAACTGGCGAAGCTGTATAAATACAGCTTCGATGAAAGCCACTTCGCGGCCGATGCCGAAGATGCGCAGGAACCGGACAAGCTTGCCGCGGCGGAATAGGTTCAACGGGCTGGATCTTTACACAAACTAAAAGCCTGCCGAACCGGCAGGCTTTTAAAACTTTTTATAGCAACCCGGCTTACAGGGTCGTCAGGATCGTGTAAGTGCCGGTATAGGTGCCCAGAACCTGGGTATCGTCGATATCGCTGAGCACCGCACCGAGCGTCGCAATGCCGATGCCGCCGGCATCGATAATCTTCGCGCTCCGCGTTGCTCCGGCGACCACCAGGTTTTCCGTGTTGGTGCCTTTGATGGTCATTTTGGCGGTGGGCTTGATGTAGATGGTCGGCATCTTCATCGTCTTGTTGTCGGTGGCGCCCGTACCGGCCAGCTTGACATCGATCGGCGCGGCCTTCAGTTCGGGAACGCTGATCGTGAACTTGACGCTTTTCGGCGCCACGAACGACACCTTGCCGTTGACGTCGCCGGCGATGATAACCGGGTCGCCGCCGACAATGGCGACAACACCGCCGATGGTCAGCTTGATCGTGGCGTCCGTGTTACCGACGGCGAACGAACCGAAGTTCAGTTTCGTCAGCTGGACGACTTTCAACGGGTTAACGATTTTCGCGGTGACGTTCATTGTGTCCTTTGCCGTCGCCTGTGCCATGGCCTGGCCCAGATGAAGAGGCCCGTCGCTGCCGATCAGGAACGGATTCGGGACAAAGGCACTCAACGCCACGAGGGCGCCGGCGCCTAGTACTTTCTTGTTGAGATGACTCATGTGACTACACTCCTTGCTTCATTGAAATTGAGCCCGCTAATGATAAAGAAACATTCTGTTTCTTCCTTCAGGCTAGCACAAAACTCAGGTGCAGCTTATCATAGAAACGGGATAGTGCAAAGGCCCTAAATTGTTTTGTGCTAGCCCTTTATGCCCGTTTTTTATGTCGAATCTGTACCTGTTCCTTATAACTATACAAGTCCCTGATAAAAAAACCCTTAATGGCTTTTTCGTAAATCGGACACCCTGTAAACTGAACGAAATCAGACCCTTACTCCCGCCCTCTCCAGCGCGTCCGCAAGGGGCTGCAGCTGCTTCTCGTAGCGCCGCCACGATTCGACCGAGCTTTGATAGACCGGCTGAATAACCTGGTCCTTGCTCGCCGTAAGAATCGGGCGCTTTTGTTTGTGCGGTTCAAGACAGGCATCGTCCCATGGCAAACCGGCATACTCGATCAGGCGCCGCGCCTGCGCTTCAAAATCCCCGACCGTTTCCTCGTAATCGATATCGATAAAGCTGCCTTCGGGCAATATCTTGTGCCAGTGATCCATCAGATCCTGATAGGCGGCATATTGCAGCGCCAGCGTCTCGAAGTCGTACGTCCATTCATGTCCGGTGGCGAAATGCTGCTTGTAGCAGGAAAACAGATTGTCCATCGGATTGCGGCGGCAATGGATAATTTTGGCTTTGGGCAGGATGCAGTGAATAATGCCCACGCTGTTATAATTGCCCGGCATCTTGTCGGTGATCCGCCTGGCCTTTCCCGATTTGTCGCGCGCCCTGATTTTCCTGACATATCCTTCGCCCATCGTGGCGGCCGTATCCAGTTCAAGCGGCCCCAGCTCACGTAGTGTATTGCTGAGATCGTGCAACTCTCCCGCGCCGTAAGTCTCCGGATGCGAGGAAATGATCTGCTCGGTCAGCGTCGTGCCGGAGCGCGGCATGCCCAAAATGAAAACCGGAAGGTCTGAATCATGGCCGTAACCTTCAAATCCTTTCACAAGCTCGGCTGTAAAGATTTCCTTCTTCTTTGCGAAAAGAATGCGGTAGGATTCCGCATCGTGAGGGGGGCTTCCCTCTTTCTTGAAATCGTTGGCTTTTTTAAGATAGCTGAACGCCTTGTCGTATTCACCGATCTGCTCATAGGCGTCGAACAGTGCAAAATAAATACCGCCTTTCCCGGAGCCCATCTTATCCGCTTCGTTTTCATAGGCCACAAGACGCTGGAAATCCGGATCATCGGGAGTGAATTTTTTATAAGAAGCCATATGTACGTAAAAATTCGGCAGATCCTGCATGGCATCGCGGGACTCTTCGAGCAGTTGCCCCGCTTCCTGCTTGCGGTTGACAGTCAGCAGCAGTTCAACCTTGGCCAATGTCGCCGCCGGGTTTTGCGGCCAGTGACGGAGCGCATAATCGAGTACCTCGAACGCTTCATCTATACGGCTTGCGTACATCAGCATCCGCGCTTTCTCGCATAGATAGGCAGGCGTTTCCTGATAGGACTTCATCGCCTCGTCGATCGCCTCCACGGCCTCATCAAGCATGTCGAGGTTTTGCCGCACCCTCGCCAGCATCATCAGCGCGTCGTGGCTGCCCGGCTTCAGTTCCAGCGCTCTTTGCAGCGCCACATTGGCTTCGTCGTCCTGGCCGCTGGCGATGAGCACGTCGGCAAGGGCGAAGTGATAGAGGGCCGTTTCCGGCTCAAGACAGATTGCCTTTTCTGCCGCCAGCCGCGCGTCCATGAACTGGCGCAGGCCTTTGTAACACTGGCTCATCGCCATATGCGCTTCAGGAGACTCTTTTTTGAACGTCAGGGCATACCGGGCCGCGACCAGCGCTTCGGGATAGCGCTCCCGCGCCATCAGAAGTTTTGCGGTCGCAAGATGCGCACTGACGGAATCGGGCTTCAGGTCGGTCGCCTTTTTAAGGGTGTTCAGGGCCTCGTCCACCTCGCCCAGCTCTCTGTATACGCAAGCGAGATTAAAGAGCGCGCCATGATCTTCCGGCAATATCTCGATCGCTTTCAATCCTCTTTCCTTTGCCTCAATAAGATTTCCCTGCTCACGCAGCGTATTGCACCAGTTGGAATAGGCCTGCCCCGATTGGGGATCCAGTTCAATGATTTGCCGCCAGATTTCCTCGGCATCGCCCAGCTTGCCCTGGGCGGCCAGTGCAATCCCGAGATTGACCAGCGCTTCCGGCTTGTCCGGCGCCAGCAACGTCGCATGGGCCGCCGTTTCTTCCGCTTCTTCGTAACGATCGAGCAGGAACAGCGTATGGGATTTATTGACATAAGTTTCATACTGCTCGGGATCGAGCCCGATCGCGTGGTCGTAACATTCCAGCGCTTCGTCATAGCGCTCCTTCGAGGAAAGCATGGCGGCGTAATTGGACCAGCAGGCCGCTTTCTCCGGTTCGATCTCCGTCGCAAGTTTCCCGTATTTCATGGCTTCGTCGATATAGCCGCGCTGGAACAGGATCGCGGCGAGGTAATAGACCGTCGGGAAATGATCCGGCACGGCGCGCAGGATGTCGCGGTACGTGCGCTCCGCGATAATCAGGTTGCCACCCTTATGGTGCGCCTGCGCAAGACTGAGGGCCTTCTCAACCGTAACTTCCTGCGAAGAGAGTTTACCGCTCGTTTCTTTTTTTGTTTCCGCGTCTGTTTCCGCCTGCGCTTGCTCGCCTCTTGCCGCCACCATGCACTCCTGCGATAAATGTGAACCTGAGCATTAAAGGTAAGGCGTTCGCGGCATGGAGTAAAGTCCATAACAAAGCGTTCCTGCCCTTTTTGCGGTTATCCCGTTTTATCCCCATCTTATACCCTGCTTTTCCCGGTTTTTTTTTGACGCCTTGCGGAGCCCCTCTTACGCTGTCAGATGGGTGACTACACTACCTTTTCTGGGTGCAATTAGATCTAATACTTCTGGGAATTCCAATATGCCATTCGGCTCCCTGCGACCGTCTGGTCGCATTCGGGGATTAAAAGGAATACGCACCGCGGCCTGCCTGATCGTGATGATCGTGGCATTGACAGGCTGCGGCCTTTTGCCGTTTGTAAACAAGGATGAAACCCGGACCCCCGTCGCCCCCCCGCCCCAGAGCGAAACCCTCACCCAGAACCAACCCCAGACCCAGACCGGCAGCGCCGCTCCACCCGGCGATGCGCTGCCGTTTGAAAGCGCCGGCAGCCTGAAAGGCTACACCCAGATACCGGCGCCTCCACCCCTCCCCCCGGCCCCGCCGCCCGACCCGCTTGTTGCTGCGGGCGCGCTGCAGCTGGGCCCCGGAGGAACTATGGGTTCCCTCGGCGTCAATCTCGAAGAGTACTTCGATGACACCGCGGAAATCCCTGACCGCCTGTCGAAAGTAGAGAGGACTGTCTCCGCCATCCAGCGGGACTTGAGGATCCTTGCACCCCCGATCCTGCGCCTCATTACCGTCGAACAGGACATCGCGGCTCTGGTCGCCCAGCTCACCCAGCTGGCCCAGAGCCCCTCTGCCTCCCGCGCCCCACCCGGCGCGGCCCCCCTGCGCCTCACCGCCGGAGCAGGAGGCTCCGGCGCGAGCCCGGCCATCACCCGGCCGGCGGCGCAGCCCAGCGGCGGCGGATATAAAAATCCCGCCGCAAAAGGCCCGGTCACGGTCGAAAGACTGCGTCTGGGCGAACATGCGGATAAAACAAGGATTGTTTTGGACGTCAGCGGTCCGGCATCGTACCGCTACGATCTCGATAACGGGGAGCACCTCCTCGTCATCGAACTCCCCGAAGCCGGCTGGTCCGGCAAACAGCAGGAACAGGTCGCAAAGTCACCCGTGCTCGCGTCCTGGAGCGTCTACCCGATGGACGGCGGCGGAAGCCGCGTCATCCTGCAGCTGAAGAAAAACACTTCAGTCGTTTACGAATCGGTTCTCAAGCCCAACGGCTCGAGCTATTACCGGATCGTGATCGATCTGAGGAAGTGACGGTTAACAAAAACCGTCATCCCGGCGGAAGCCGGGATCTTTTGGAGTAAGAGCAGGAAGATTCCGGCTTTCGCCGGAATGCGCTGTGATTTTATATGCTGATGCTCTCTTCGAGGAATTCCCGCTTGGGATCGATATATTCCTGCGTGCCGATGCGTATGACGTCATCGCCTTCCACCAGGTCGAACGGCAGGTATTCCTCGGCCTTTTCCAGCCCTTCCATCCCCTTGAAGCTTTTGTACATGGGCGAAAAGTCGGTATAGACCGCCTGCTTGAACAAATCTTCAAATGAATCGATCACGAAATAGCAGGGCTGGTAATCGTTGATGTAAACCTTCGTGCGCATGCAGCGCTCAAGATTGAACTGGATATGGTGCGCGGACGGATCGTCAAGGCAGTATTGCCCCTCGCCGTAGGAAGAACAAAGCCCCGCGCCGTAAAGCTTGAGCCCCTCCGGCTTGCGGATCAGTCCGAACTCGATCGTCCACCAGTTAAGCCGCGCGAGATTCTTGGTCGTCTTGTATTCCATCGCCCGCGCCCCGCCCTTGCCGTATTCATGCATGTAATTCGCATAGGCCTGGTTGCTGAGCAGCGGGATATGGCCGAACAGGTCGTGAAAAATATCCGGCTCCTCCAGATAATCGAGCTGGTTTTTATCGCGGATGAAAAAGCCCGACGGGAACTTGCGGTCGGTCAGCATGTCGAAGAAAGGCTTTGATTTGACAAGACCGTTGGTCGCGGCGATTTCCCATCCGGTAATCGCGCGCAGCCGCTCGTTGATCTCATGAAAATTGGGAATTTTGTCGGCGGTGAAACCAAGGTCTTTGACGGCGCTTAAATATTCAGGGCAGGCGCGGCTCTCCAGTATCCCCATCTGCCGCTCATAGAGCATCTTCCAGCTCTCATGCTCATCTTGCGTGTAGTTCTTCCACCCCTGATCGACCACCAGATGCGCGTAGCTCAGCTCTCTTTCGGCAACCATATGAACCTCCCGGGTTCTTATTATAATTATATCACATCAGGCCGCTTCCTTTAAGAGCGGAGCGTCCGGCCCGTGGATCGGCGCAAGGTCAGCGGGCGCGTCAGGCTGCGTTTCCGGCGCGGCCCTTCTGAACGGCTCAAGCGCGACGCAATGCGCCTCGATGCGCCGGCATGATGGAAATTCGTCGAGCTTCATGCCCATGCGCCGCATGCTGTACATCTGCGGCACGATGCAGATATCCGCGATGCTAACCCTGTCGCCCAGCGCGAAGTTCCCCGCCTTGCCGTAACGCGAGAGCATCGCCTCGACCGCGCGCATCCCGGCGCCCGTCCAGTGCGTGTACCATTCTTTCTTCGCGCCGTCGTCCGCGCCGAATTTATCGGCAAGGTAATTGTTCACTTTCAGATTGATGAGCGGGTGAATGTCCTCGGCGATGGTCAGCGCGATCTGCCGCGCGAACGCCTGGTCCCTGAAATCGCCGGGCGCGAGCGGCGGTTCCTTCGCGATATTGTCGATATAATTGATGATCGCGAGCGATTGCGCGACGATGAAATCCCCGTCCTGCAAGGCAGGCACCCCGCCGAGCGGATTGACTTTTAAGTAAGCGGGCGAGCGCTGCTCCCCCTTGAGCAGGTTGATCGGCGCGGTCTCGAATTCAATACCCTTGAGATGCAGCGCAATCCGCGCCCGGTAGGCGGTCGAGGAGCGGAAATAGCTGTAGAGTTTCAGCATGCGGCTGCTACCCATACGCCTTGCCCTTCGATCCCATCCTTGACGCGCACGACACGATCCTCTGGTCGATTGCGCCGAAGATCGATCGCCCGCCCGCGTCCAGCATCTCGATGCGGATGCGATCGCCATAAAACATGTACGGCGTTTTCGGCTCGCCCTGCTCGATCTTCTCGATCATGCGGCTCTCGGCAAAGCAGCTTACGCCCGCCGCGCGGTCCCGGTTGGACACGGTTCCCGAGCCGATGATCGTCCCCGGCCCCAGAGGCCGCGTTTTCGCCGCATGAGCGATCAGCTCGGGAAAGCTGAACTGCATGTCGACGCCTGCATTGGGCTTGCCGACTTCCTTGTCGTTATAGGTGCTGATGAGCGGCAGGTGAACCTTGCCGTCCTGCCACGCCTTGCCAAGCTCATCGGGCGTCACGGCGACCGGCGAGAATGAGTTCGGCGGCTTTGACTGGAAAAACCCGAACCCCTTGCCGAGCTCATTGGGGATCAGGTTGCGCAGGGACACATCGTTCATCAGCATGATGAGCCTGATATGACCCAGCGCCTGCTCCGGCGTGACCCCCATCGGCACGTCATCGGTAATCACCGCGACCTCGGCCTCGAAATCGATCCCGTATTCTTCGCTCGGCACCGGGATGTCTTCCATCGGCGCAAGGATCGTATCCGACACCGCCTGGTACATCAGCGGGTCTTTAAGAAACTCCGGCGGCATTTCCGCGCCGCGCGCCTTGCGCACCAGTTCGACATGATTGAGATACGCGCTCCCATCGGCGATCTGATAGGCGCGCGGCAGCGGCGCCATGCAGTCGGCGGGTTTAAAGTTCTTGCCGCTCGTCATTTCCGCATATTGCGCCTGCAGCGCGCCGCCCGCGTTGCCCCAGTCGTCCAGCGCTTGCTGCAGGGTCTTGTAGCGGGGATTTTCATTGTAAATACGCATATCCCGGTCGACCACCACCAGCCGCCCGTCGCGTCCATGTCTTAATGTTGCAAGTTTCATTTATTCCGCCGCCGCTTTGGGATCGTGCAACACGCCGCGTCTGATCTGGTCTTCCTCGATCGATTCGAACAGCGCCTGGAAGTTGCCCTCGCCGAAGCCCTCATTGCCCTTGCGCTGGATGATTTCAAAGAACACCGGGCCGATCTCGTCCTGCGTGAAGATTTGCAGCAAAAGCCCCTGCCCCTTGGTCGGCGCGCCGTCCACGAGAATGCGCAGGCGCTTGAGTTCCTCAAGGTCTTCGCCATGCCCCGGAACGCGCTTGTCGGTCTTGGCGTAATACGTATCCGGCGTATTCTGGAACGGCACAGTGTTCTTTTTCATCTGCTCGACGGTCTTGTAAATATTGTCGGTGCCGAGCGCGATATGCTGGATGCCCTCGCCGTTGAAGCGCTTTAAAAATTCCTCGATCTGCGATTTGTCGTCCGAGGATTCATTGAGCGGAATGCGGATCTTGCCGCAAGGGCTGGTCATCGCCTTGCTCTTGAGCCCGGTCAGCTTGCCCTCGATGTCGAAGTAGCGGATTTCGCGGAAATTGAAGATGTCCTCGTAAAACTTCGCCCATTTTGCCATGTTGCCGCGATGCACATTGTGCGTCAGGTGGTCGATATAGGTCAGGCCCACGCCGCCGCCCGCAACCCCCATGCCCGCGAACGCATCGTCGTAAACGCTCTCATCGTCGATCAGGTAAAGCAGCGTGCCGCCGATCCCCTTGATCGCCGGGATGTCCATCGACCCGCCGTGATTTTCAACGACTTCCGCGCCGCGCTTCTTGGCTTCCTTGTAAGCGAAGTCCGCGTCCTTGACCCTGAACGCCATTGCGCTCGCTCCGCCATTATGCTCCTTGGCAAAGGCGCCGGCCTGCCCGGTCTTTTCGCGGTTGAGCAAAAACTTGATGTTTTTTTGCTGAAAGAGCGTGATGTCGCGCTGCTTGTGCTTTGCGACCGCCGTGAAACCGAAATCCTTCATCAGCTTTTCAAGCTGCGGAATATCCTTGCCGGTGAATTCGACAAACTCGAACCCGTCGGTATTGAGAGGATTTTCGAAAAGATCGGCCATGGATCGCGCTCCCTGTCAGTGGTGTGGAAAACTTGTTGCAGGGTAAGAAATATGCCGTAAAATGTCCATGCTCTTTCTTTGTGCGGTGCGTAAACAATGGCCAAAACCGTCAATATCCAGAATATCCGCGACGATTACCGGGAAATCGCGAAAGATTACGATGCAAGGTGGCATGATTTTCTCGATCTGCCGCATCACTGGATTATCAATAACATGGAAAAACCGGGCAAAGTCATCGATCTTGGTTGCGGCACCGGGCGTCTGCTCTCGATGATCGCAAACCGCTTTCCGGACGCAAAGCTGACCGGCATCGACTGCTCGGCCGATATGCTCGAAATCGCAAGCGCCCGCCTCGAAGGCGAAGACGTCCTCGTCGCCGATATCGAGAATATGGATATGCCGGACGGCCCGTTCGACGCAGTCCTGTCCGTAAACGTGCTGCACCATCTTAACGATCCTGAAGCGCACCTCGAATTGCTGCGCGCGCTGTGCGCGCCGGAAGGCGCGATCTATGTCTGCGATTTCGCCATCGATAACTGGAAACTGCTGCTCGCCGAGCAATACTGGCGCTATTTCCATCCCGCGCACAGCCGGGCCTATTCGCACCAGGAACTGAATGCGTTGCTGGAGAAAAAATTTACCATAGAAAAAAAGGCGTTGCTGCGTCTGACCGATTTCTGGCGCCTTCAGGCTTATAAGCTAGGCCCGCTGTCCCCGCTGCAAAACAGGAAGGCGCACCCGCTCCCGATGCATGACCCGCACAAAGCCGAACTGAAAAAGGAAAAGCAGCAAAAACGGCTGCTGCTGAAAAGCGCCGGCGCTGCCGGTCTTGGCCTTGGCTTGCTGCTGCTGAAATTCCTGATCGTGCCGTTTCTGGGCGAAAATGCGGAAGCCGAGAAAGCGCTGGTCGCATTCGGCTGGTGCCTGATCGCTTACGGCGGCGCGATTGTGCTGAGCTTCATTTTCCTTAAAAAGCACATCTTTAAAATCAACCTGCTGCTGACCTGGATAGTCCTGCCACTGATTGTTATCAAGTTCGCAACGGACGTAATGTGAGCTTTCCGGCCTTGCGGTCGCCTTTATTTAGGCTTACGTTAGACCCATGGCGCACCAGCCGGAAAAATCAAAAAAGGCATCTCCCGTGGAAACAACGGACCCTCTGGAAAAATTCTGCGGCATTTTCCGCCGCAGCATTCCGGATGAAGACCGGCACATGGTTGATGATGCTGCGCTGGAAGAAACGGCGCGCATCCATTTAAAACTAAGCCGTGAGCGCGGTCCCGGCGAACCCGCCGTCAGCGTCTATACGCCAAAAGTGAAAGACGGCGACTGGGCGAACGCGCACACGATCGTTGATATCGTCAATGACGATATGCCGTTTCTCGTCGCTTCCGTCGCCGCGGAGATCACGCACAAATACAAACTGATCCGGCTTTTGCTGCACCCTATGGTGCACATCAAAAGAAACGCAAAAGGCCGCTTTGCCGGCCTTGCCGATAAACCCGGCGCGGGCGCGGCAACGCAGTCGCACATGCATATACAGCTACAGGGAACGCTGCCCGCCCCGGCGGCGCGCCAGCTCGAAAAAGACCTGCTGCGGGTGCTGAACGATGTGCTGCATGGAACGCGCGACTGGCAGGCGATGCGGCAGAAGCTTCTCGACTGCCAGAAAGGCCTGGGCCGCGCGCCCGCCGAAAAATACGGCAGGGAGCAGGTCAGCGAATATCTGCGCTTTCTCGATTATCTCTACAACAACAACTTCACGCTGCTCGGCTACCGCGAATATAAATTCGCCGAAAACGGGGAAAGCACCGCGCCCAAACCGGTAAAAGGCGCAAGCCTTGGCCTGCTGCACGATGACATGAAGCCCCCCTTTTTAAGCGACATGGAAGGCGGCCTGCCGCAGGATCTTAAAAAACTGCGCCGCGGCCTGCCGCCCGTCACCGTCGCCAAGGTCAACAAGCGCTCGACCGTCCACCGCTCCGTGCCGATAGACGCCGTCGCCGTGAAGCAGTTCGGCAAGGACGGCAAGGCCACGGGGGAATGCCTGTTTCTCGGCCTGTTCACCTCCGTCACCTATTCGCGCAGCATTCAGGACATCCCGCTGCTGCGCCGCAAGACCGAAAATGTCATCAGGCTTTCCGGCTTCAAGCCCGGCAGCCACTCGGAAAAGGCGCTGCGCCATGTTCTGGAAAAATATCCGCGCGATGAGCTGTTCCAGATTGGCGATGAAGACCTGCTCGAAACCTGCGTCAGCATCATGCACCTGCAGGAGCGTCAGCGCATCGCTCTTTATGTGCGGCCCGACGCGTTCGGCCGCTACGTCTCCTGCCTCGTTTACGTGCCGCGCGACCGGTATGACACGCGCCTGCGTCTGACCATTCAGGGCATCCTTGAAGAAGAATTCAAGGGCGTGACGGGGGATTTCTATACCAATCTCGACGACTCTCCGCTCGCGCGCGCGATGTTCATGATCTACCTGAACGGCAAGCTGCCCTCTTACGATGTCAGGAAAATCGAAAAACGCCTGCAGACCGCCGGACAGCTCTGGCGCGAAAAACTGGCGAGCGCCCTGCTCAAAGCTTTGGACAGCGAAGAGGAGGCAAGCCGCCATGCGTTGAAATACGCGAGCGCCTTCTCTGTTGCCTATCAGGAAAACTACTTCCCCTTCCAGGCGGTGTTCGATATTCACAAGATCGAGGAAGCGCTTGAAACCAACACGCTCTCGCTCGACCTCTATAAATGCAAGCATTGCGGCTCCGACCAGATCCGCCTCAAGGCTTTCCACCCCGGCAAGCCGATGACCCTTTCCGACGTGCTGCCGGTCCTCGAAAACATGGGCCTGCGCGTCATAGCGGAGAACCCTTTTGAAGTCCGTCCCGGCGGTGGCGAAAAATCAGTGTGGATTCATGACTTTTTGATGCAGCAAGACAAGAGCGTTCCCGCAGCAAAGGTCGAGGAAGTCAAAGCCAAATTCGAGGAAGCGCTTGAAAAAATTTGGTATGGGGAGATTGAAAACGACGGGCTCAACCAGCTCGTCCTCACCGTCGGCATGGGCTGGCGCGAGGTCAGGATCCTTCGCGCCTATGTCCGTTATATGCGCCAGATGAACTATTCTTTCGGCGCCCGCTATATCGAGCAGGCGTTGAATAAAAATCCGCAGATCGCAAACAATATCGTAAAACTATTCTTCGCGCTGCATGATCCGAAGCTGCAAGGCAAGGCCGCGGCGCAGGCGAAAAAATTGCGCGAAGCCATTGACGAAGGGCTGGAACAGGTCGCCTCGCTGGATGAGGACCGCATCCTGCGCAATATAACAAATCTCGTCGAGGCGACGGTACGCACCAATTATTTCCAGACGGACGAAAACGGCGAAACGAAAGCCTATCTCTCGGTCAAGCTGGAAAGCGGCAAGGTTCGCGATCTTCCCAAACCCGTGCCTTACCGGGAAATTTTCGTTTATTCGACGCGCGTCGAAGGTGTGCACCTGCGCGGCGACGTCATCGCCCGCGGCGGCATCCGCTGGTCCAACCGGCATGAGGATTTCCGCACGGAAGTGCTCGGCCTGATGAAAGCGCAGCAGGTCAAGAACTCGGTCATCGTGCCGATGGGCGCAAAAGGCGGCTTCGTCGTGAAAAAGCCCCCGCTCGCGGGCGGGCGCGATGCCATGCTGGCCGAAGGTATCGAATGCTATAAAATCTTCATCCGCGGCCTTCTTGACATCACCGACAACCGCAAGGGCAAAAAAGTCGTCCCGCCGAAAAACGTCGTCTGCCGCGACGGCGAAGACCCATATCTCGTCGTCGCCGCCGACAAGGGCACGGCGAGCTTTTCCGATATTGCGAACAAGATCTCGCTCGAATACGGCCACTGGCTCGGCGACGCTTTCGCCTCCGGCGGCAGCGCGGGCTACGACCACAAGAAAATGGGCATCACCGCCCGCGGCGCGTGGGAATCCGTCAAGCGCCATTTCCGCGAACTGAACCACGATATTCAGAGCAAGCCTTTTGATGTCGTCGGCGTCGGCGACATGGGCGGCGACGTCTTCGGCAACGGCATGATCCTCTCGCGGCACATCCGGCTGGCCGGCGCCTTCAACCACATGCATATTTTCTGCGACCCCGACCCGGACACGGAAAGCTCGTTCAGGGAGCGCGAGCGGCTCTTCAAGCAGGTCAAAGGCTGGGGCGATTACAATGAAAAGCTTCTCTCGCGCGGCGGACGAATCTTCCTGCGCAGCGAAAAAAGCCTGCACCTGACGGCGGAAATCAGGAAGCGCTTCGACATTGAGGCCGAGCGCGTCAGTCCTCCTGAACTCATACAGGCCATGCTGCGCGCCCGCACCGACCTGCTCTGGTTCGGCGGCATCGGCACTTATATCAGGGCCTCGCACGAAACCAGCGCCGAAGTCGGCGACCGCGGCAATGATTCCCTGCGCGTCGCATCTGGCGAGATCAGGGCGCATGTCATCGGCGAAGGCGCGAACCTCGCCATAACCCATTCCGCCCGCATCGAAATGGCGCGGCGCGGCGTCAAGCTGAACGCTGATTTCATCGATAATTCCGGCGGCGTCGATTCCTCCGACCACGAAGTCAACATCAAGATCCTGATGACCGAAATCATGACGGGCGGAAAACATAAAATGACGCTTGCCGCGCGCGATAAACTGCTGGGACAGATGACCGAAGAGATCGCCGCGCTCGTGCTGCGCAATAATTACCAGCAGGCGCAGGCGCTGAGCCTGATGGAACTTCAGGCGGCGAAAAATCTTTCCTCCCATGCGCGCTTTATCAGGAACCTGGAACGCAGGCATGGCCTTGACAGAAAACTTGAGAACCTGCCGGACGATGAGGAAATCGAAGAGCGCCTGCAGGCGGGCAAGGGCCTGACGCGCCCCGAACTCGCCATCCTGCAGGCCCACGCGAAGATCCTTTTCTCCAGGGACGTCGTCGGCTCCGACATTCCCGATCTTCCGGTGATGCAGGATTACTGGCTGATCGATTATTTCCCGAAGCCCTTGCGCGAAAAATACCGCGAGGAAATTTTAGGCCACCGCCTGCGCCGCGAAATAATCGCGACCACCATGTCCAACAGCCTCATTAACCGCATGGGTCCTGTCTTCGTCAAGGAGATGATGGACAAGACGGGCGCGGGATGCGCCGATGTCGCGCGCGCCTATCTGGTGGTGCGCGACTCTTTCGGCCTGCGCGCCTTCTGGGACCGTATCGAGGCGCTGGACAACGAAGCGCCCGCGCACGCGCAGCTCAAGGCCATGGAGCGCATGGCAAGTCTTGTCGAACGCGAAACCCTCTGGTTCCTGACCCGCCTCGGCCGCAAGCCGGACATCAAAAAAGACACCGCCGATTTCAGCCGCGGCATTGCGAAGCTGCGGCAAATCATGGACGAGATCGCGCCCGTAAACCTCTCCCGCGCCATCAGGCTGCGCCTTGAAGCGTGGTCGAACGACGGCTTGCCGAAAGACCTCGCGCGGCAGGTCGCGCTGGTGCCGGTGATGGATGCCGCCTTCGACATCATCCGCATTTCTCTTGACCGCAAGACCGACCTTGCGTTGACCGCCCGCATCTATCTTGAACTTGGCGAGCGATTCCACATCGACTGGCTGCGCGGTCAGGCACGTTCGCTGAGCGCCGCCGACCACTGGACCGCCGAGGCGATCGAAGGGATCATAGAGGAGCTTTACAACTGCCAGGCCGGCATGACCGGCCATATCATCGAGGACATGGGCAAGGCGCCGAAGGACAAAAAAAATATCGTCGAATCCTGGCTGGAATGCTGCGGCCCGCAGACGAAGCAGATCGAGGCCCTGTTCACCGAACTGCGCCGCGCCGGAAGCGTCGACATGCCGATGCTGATTATCGCCGTCCAGCGCCTGCGCGGGCTGTTTGGCGGCTAATGAAGCGTAAACGCAGTGGACGGCAGGATAATCCGGGGAGTCCCTTCCTTGCCCTCCGGCCGCGCGGCAAAAGAAGCCGTCCGGAAAGCCTGCTGCAATTCATCGCGCCCGGGCTTTTGCATCGCTACCTTTACTTCGGCCATGGGGCCGTCAAGAGTATCGTGCCAATGACGTAAAAAACTCCTCAGCCGCATCAGCGGCACGTCCTCGATCGCCTTGATCTGTCTCTCCGGCGCAATGCGGCGGAAAGGAATTGTGAACTGATCCGCCGTCCGCTCGACACGCAGAACATGCCTTGCCAGGTCATCGCCCAGCTCATCCATCTCCCGGGAAAACCGTTCGGCCTCCTCGGCTGTCAGAATAGTTTTGCTTTGTTTCGCCAGCAAAGCGTCAATCCTGCGCAATAGGGCCTGGCTGATGACAAAAGAGTCATTTGGAAATTCATGGGTATAGGTCGTCACAAGTCCCGGCTGGTCAGGCATATGGTAAAGCACTTCCGCCTTTACATGCCGCAGACCGGCTTCCATGACCGCGTATTTCGCAAGCTGGACTTTCTCCGCAAAATCATCCCGTAAAGAAAACATTCCTTATTCCCTGTTAAAGATTTCTCTTATTGCTATTTATTAAAGGAATGCGGAATAATCTGTCAACAAATTATAATATCGCCGCCAGCAGCACCAGCATGCCAAAATCCTGGTTGGACCTGAAAATGCGCAGCGAACTTTCCGGATCGGCCATGTTCCAGTTTTTGACCTGCCAGCCAAGCTGCAGCGCCGGCAGGATGAGCAGGAAGAGCGAAACCCGGCCCGCATCCCCGGCCCAGAACGCAAGCCCCAGCATTATCGTAGCGAGAATATAGAATATGGTAACGTAATTGCGGCTGTTATCCCCGAATTTCAGCGCCGTCGACTTGATGCCGATCCGCATGTCGTATTCCCGGTCCTGATGGGCGTAGATCGTATCGTAGCCGATCGTCCAGAAAAACCCCGCTGCGTACAGCAGCAGCGCCGTCAATGAGATGACATCGTTCACCGCGGCCCAGCCCATCAGCGCCCCGAAATTGAACGTGAGCCCGAGAAAGGCCTGCGGCCACCACGTCCAGCGCTTCATCAGCGGATAGACGACAACCAGCGGGATCGTCATGAACCCGAGCAGCACGGTCACCAACGACATCTGCAGCAGGATGCCCAGCGCCATGACAAGTAAAATAACAAGACATATCAACGCCTTGCGTTCGCTAATCGTTCCCGCCGCGAGCGGCCTTGTTTTGGTGCGCTCGACTTGCCGGTCAAGCTTGCGGTCCCATAAGTCATTAATAATGCAGCCCGCCCCGCGCATGACGATCGCCCCGAACCAGAACAACGCCATCGTATAAAAGATGAAACCGTTGACCCCCGGCCCGCCGCCCGCCGCCAGCATGATCGCCCACCAGCCGGGAACCAGCAAAAGCCATGTGCCGATCGGCCGATCTAACCTCAGCAGATAGGCATAGGGACGCGCTTCCGCCGTCAGCCAGCGGTCGACCCACCCATTCCCCTTGATATCCGTATGCATTTTCGCTTTAGTGCTGTCCATGTCCCACGATGATTATATAAAGCTGCCGCGTCTCCATGTACATCAGGAATTACATGAAAACGCTAAGATTTCATTAAGTTCCGCCCAGGCGCATTACCTGAAAAACGTCCTCCGGCGAAACGAAGGCGACCGCCTGCTTCTCTTCAACGGGCGCGACGGCGAATGGCTCGCGGCGCTGACGGCGCTAGGCAAAAAGGAAGCCGTGGCCGTGCCGGAAAAATGCCTGCGCCCGCAGCCCGCGCCGCAAGGGGAAACGCATCTGATTTTCACGCCGATAAAAAAAGCGCGCCTGGATTTCCTGATCGAAAAAGCCGTCGAGCTTGGCGCAACCCATTTGCATCCGCTCATCACCGCCCGCACCGAAGTGCGGCATATCAATGAAGAGCGCGTTCAAGCGCAGATGATCGAGGCCGCGGAACAGTGCGAACGCCTCGCTGTTCCGCGGTTATCCAGGCCGGTAAGCCTTGCCGCCCTGCCGGGAAGCTGGGACAGGGCCATCCCGGTCTATGCCTGCATCGAACGGCGGGATGCGCCGCAACTGAAGGATTGCGACATCCCGGACAAGGCCGCCTTCCTGATAGGCCCCGAAGGCGGTTTTTCCCCGGAAGAAATCGCCATGATCGAAAAAATGCCGTTCTCAAAACCGGTAAGCCTGGGAGAAACGGTCTACCGCGCGGAAACCGCCGCGCTGATCTGCCTGATCGCCGGCCGGCAACATTCAAAAATCTATGAAAAATGAAGGGCCGGGGCGCGCGGATTTCCTTTACGCTTGATAGCCCGCATTTTTGGGTGTATCTAAAAACCGGGATCAGGCATATTAGGATCTGCTTGTCCATGTCATCTGTTTGAAATTTCAAATATTGCAGCGTATTAAAACCATGAAAAACAAATTTCTGCGGCTTTGCGCCGGACTGGCTCTTTGCCTTCTCGCCCTGCCCGGTCCCGCTTTCGCCGATCCGGTTGACTGGCAAAAAGGCTTTCAGCCCGCCGCCACGCCGGTTATGGAGCGGATTATCGACTTCCACAACATGCTGCTTTATACGATCACGGCCATCTGCATCTTTGTCTTCGCGCTGATGCTTTTTATCTTCTTGCGCTTTAATGCAAAGGCCAACCCCGAGCCATCGAAAACAACGCATCACACGATGCTCGAAGTCATATGGACGGTCATACCGGTCGTCATCCTCATCGTGATCGCCGTTCCCTCGCTCAAACTGCTCTACTACACCGACAGGGTTGCAAAGCCGGAAATGACCATCAAGGTGACGGGTTACCAGTGGTACTGGAACTTCGCCTATCCCGATTATGAAGACCTGACGTTCGATGTCCGTCTCATCGATGAAAAAGACGAAAAAGGCATCGCCGCGCTGCAAGATGCGGGCAGGCCATTTAAACGCCTTCTGTCCACCGATAACCAGCTTGTGCTGCCGACCGATACCGATATTCAGATCCTCATTACAGCGGGGCCCGACGACGTGCTGCATTCTTTCACCGTGCCTTCTTTCGGCTTCAAACTCGACGCCGTGCCGGGCCGCATCAATGAAACATGGACCCGCATTACAAAGCCGGGAACCTATTACGGCCAGTGCTCGGAGCTTTGCGGCCAGGGCCACGCCTATATGCCCGTCGAGGTTAAAGCCGTTTCCAAAGAGGAATTCCGGCAATGGCTGGATCTGCAAAAACAGGCTTCTAACGAAGATTACAAAGCCCAGCCCAAGCTGGCAAAAGCAGAAGGAACAGCGGAATGAGCGCAGCCAAAACCGATCATCACGACGATCACCATCACGACCATAAGCCGGGCTTTTTCGTCCGCTGGTTCTGCTCGACCAACCATAAGGACATCGGTACGCTCTACCTGCTTTTCGCAATTCTTGCCGGCGTGATCGGCGGCGCGTTCTCGATCTTCATGCGCATGGAGCTGCAGGATCCCGGCGTCCAGTTCATGCTGAACGACGCGGGCGCGCCCGACGGCCATATGTGGAACGTTTTCATCACCGCGCACGGCCTTATCATGGTGTTCTTCGTCGTCATGCCGGCCCTCATCGGCGGCTACGGCAACTGGTTCGTGCCTATCATGATCGGCGCGCCCGACATGGCTTTCCCGCGCATGAACAACATCTCGTTCTGGCTGCTTGTCCCTGCGTTCCTGCTGCTGCTTCTCTCCGCTCTCATCGGCGGCGGCGCGGGCACGGGATGGACGGTCTATCCGCCTCTTTCCGGCAAGCTCGGCCATCCAAACATGGCCGTCGACATGGCGATCTTCTCGCTGCACTTAGCGGGCGCAAGCTCGATCCTGGGCGCGGCCAACTTCATCACCACCATCTTCAACATGCGCGCCCCCGGCATGACGCTGCATAAAATGCCGCTCTTCGTCTGGAGCATCCTGATTACCGCGTTCCTGCTTGTCCTCGCGCTCCCCGTTCTCGGCGGCGCGATCACCATGCTGCTGACCGACCGCAATTTCGGCACCGCCTTCTTCACCCCTGCGGGCGGCGGCGACCCGATCCTGTTCCAGCATTTGTTCTGGTTCTTCGGCCACCCCGAAGTTTACATCATGATCCTTCCCGCCTTCGGCATCGTCAGCCAGATCATCCCGACCTTCTGCAAAAAGCCGATTTTCGGCTATCTCGGCATGGCATACGCGATGGTCGCCATCGGCTTCGTCGGCTTCGTCGTCTGGGCGCACCACATGTACACGGTCGGCATGGATGTCGATACCCGCGCTTACTTTACGGTCGCGACGATGATTATCGCCGTGCCCACCGGTATCAAGATCTTCTCGTGGCTCGCGACGATGTGGGGCGGCTCAATCGAGTTCAAGACCCCCATGCTCTGGGCGCTCGGCTTCATCATCCTGTTCACCCTGGGCGGCGTCACCGGCGTGGTGCTCTCGAACGCGGGCATGGACATCGCGCTGCACGATACCTATTACGTCGTCGCGCACTTCCACTATGTCCTGAGCCTTGGCGCCGTGTTCGCGATTTTCGCCGCATGGTATTACTGGCTCGCCAAGATGACCGGACGGCGCTACCCCGAATGGGCGGGCCAGCTGCATTTCTGGATGACCTTTATCGGCGTCAATCTGACCTTCTTCCCGCAGCACTTTCTCGGCCTTGCCGGGATGCCGCGCCGCTATTCGGATTACCCGGACGCCTTCGCCGGCTGGAACGAAATCTCCTCCTACGGCGCCTATATCGGCGGCGCCGCGACGGTCTGGTTCATCCTGCTGACGCTCTATACATTATTTTTCGGCAAAAAGGCCGAGGACAATTACTGGAACGCGGCCCCGCAGGTATTAACGCTGGAATGGACGCTGCCCTCCCCGCCCCCCTTCCACCAGTTCGAGATCCAGCCGAAGGTGAAGTGACCGCTCTGCGGTCATCCCGGCGAAAGCCGGGATCTCGTAACCAAAGGCCTGTTGAAAAACCGGCCTTTTAATTTTGACATAGAGAATTTTTTATGTCTTTAATATCCCGATAATTTTCATACTTACAGAACAAGGTGGCCAATGGCAAACAATCAAGCCGATGTGCAAAAATTCTTCGACGGTTCCGATTTGACGCAGGAAAAACTGGCGGAGATCGTCGGGCAAGGCCTTGAAGGCAGCGATTTCGGCGAATTTTATCAGGAAATCGTCCAGCGCGAAAACCTGAGCAAGAGCAAGGGAATATACAACATTTCCCTGGGAAACAGCAGTTCCGGCTACGGCTTCCGCGTCGGCAAAGGCGAACAGACCGGTTACGCCTACGCAGCGGATTTCAATGAGCAGACCCTGCGCGAAACCGTTTCCAGTGCGCGGCAAATACTCAAACACACAGAAGCACAGTCGCAGCCGCCCGCCGCGCCGGAACAACCGGCCGGCCGGGTCGAAGAAGCTTTGTATACACCGGAAAACCCGATGCTCGGCATGGATCTTGCGGAAAAAATCGCGAAAATGGACGAAATCGAGGCTTACGCGAAAAGCCTGCACGCGGATATCGTCAATGTCAGCCTGTCTTACGCAGCAAAATCCACGGATGTCCACGTTATGAGAGAAGACGGCAAAAGCCTCACCGATACCCGCCCGGTAACGAGATTCGACGTCAGCATCACGCTGAGGGACGCACAGGGCAAAACCGAAACCGGAACGGCATCGCTCGGCGGCCTCATAGGTTGCCGCGACCTCTTTAACGAAGCCGCCTGCAAAGAAGCTGCGCAAGATGCGCTGAAACAGGCCCAGACCCTGCTGGTCGCCGAGGACGCCCCCTCGGGCATCATGGATGTGGTGCTCGCGCCCGGCTGGGGCGCCGTGCTCCTGCACGAAGCCATCGGGCACGGCTTTGAAGGCGATTTCACCCGCAAGGGCGTTTCCGTCTATAGCGGCCAGATCGGGACGCGCATCGCTGGCCCCGAAGTCACCATCATCGATCAGGGCGACATGCAAGGCGAGCGCGGCAGCCAGCCATTCGACGATGAAGGCACGAGGACGCAAAAGAACGTGCTGGTTCAGAACGGCGTCCTGACGGGCTATATGCACGACCGCCAGAGCGCCCTGCTGACGGGGACCGCGGTAACGGGCAACGGCAGGCGCGAAACCTTCGAAGATCTCATCATGCCCCGCATGACCAACACCTACTTCGCTAACGGCCCACACGACCCGGAAGATATCCTCAAGTCCGTCAAGTACGGACTCTTCATCTCCGACATGGGCGGCGGACAGGTCGATATTACATCGGGAAAATTCAATATGCAGGCAAAACTCGCCTACATTATCCGCGACGGCAAGATTTGCGAACCCGTCAAGGGCGCGACGCTGACCGGCGAGGGTCACGACGTAATCGGGTCGATCACCATGGTCGGCAACGATCTCAAGCTTGAGAAAAGCGCGGGCATGTGCGGCAAAAACGGCCAGAGCGTCATCGTAAGCGTCGGCCAGCCGACAATCCGCGTCGCCAACATGACGGTCGGTGGACCGAAATAAGACCCCATTAAGGAAGATAAAACATGACAATGACCAAACAGGATTTTGAAAACAAGGCCCGTACTCTGGCAACCGAACTGATCGCCTACGCGACGGAGCGGGGCAAACAATACGGAATCACGGACGTAGCGGTCGGCATCGGCCATAATGAAAAAGTGACAAACGCTATAGAAAACGGAATGATTACGAAGGACGTTTCCGGTTCAGGCTGGGACGTGGGCGTCACGATCTATGCCGGAAAACGCCGTCTCGCTTTTTCCACGAATACGCTGGACATCCGTCAAATCTGCGCTTCCATTGACCAGAACATGCAGGTTATTCATCTCGTTCCCGAAGACAAATTCGCGGGCCTTCTTGAAAAAGAAAAGCTTTACCGCGGCACCGGTGAAAATCTTGACAAGGTCGACAACAATCCGCCCACTCGCGAACGGCTTATTGATTACGGCAGGAAAATGGCTGCCGCCGCCCTTCAGACCGGCATCAAAACCGTGGAAGCCGAAGTCGAAGCAACGCACGGCTATAGCCTTATGATGGCTACAAACGGTCTGTACCTGCTGAATGAAGGAACATCCTCCGGTGCCGGCGTTCAGGCAATCGCCGAAAAAAACGGCAAGATGGAATACTCTTATGATTTCAGCCTGGCCCGGCATTTTAACGACATGGCCAAACCCGAAGAGGTCGGCCACAAGGCTGCGCAAAAAGCGCTCGCCAAACTCGGCTCGGCCCTGCCCGACTCTCAGCAGGCAACCATCATTCTCTCGCCCGAAGCGGCGAGCACCTTCTTTTCCTCTGTCATCTCGGCAATAAACGGAGAACCCGTTTATAGGGAAGAAACCTTCCTCAAAGACAAAATGGGGCAACAAGTGATGAACGCCGCCATTACGATCGAAGACGACCCGCGCATTCCCGGAACCCTGAACTCGCAGATAACGGACAACACCGGTATGGAATCGAAAAAAATCGTCTTTGTCGATCAAGGCGTCCTGAGAAGCTTTAACGTGTCGCTCGTCGAAGCCCGTCAATTGGGCATCGAGCCTATCGGACGCAATAAAACGCCCGGCAATCAGTCCGGCCTGACCAATCTGCGGGTGTTGCCCGGTACGCAAAGCCCTGAAGAACTGATGGCCGATATCAAGGACGGATTCTACATCAGGGGCTTTCAGGGCGGCATGGCCAGCGCCATTAACGGGGTGTTTTCACGCCCGGCTTACGGCCACACGATCAAGGACGGTAAAATCACCGGTGATGCCGTTTCCGGCTTTGTCGTCGCCGGCAATCTGCAACAGATGTTCATGAGCGTAACCGTTGCCAACGATACGCCCAGACTGCCAGACCCGCGCCATACGGCGGCGGTGCCGACCGCGCGCATAGACGGCATTAAAATCGCCGGCAGATAAACGGCGTGATTTATGACCGGTTACGCCGAGATCTACACCATCGCCGAACGCTACTTCGCCCCCAAGCGCGAGCAACTTATCGAGCTGTTGCGCAAACGGCTGACCGCCGATTTCAGGGAAACCGCGAAAATCCGCCCCCTTGAAATCGTCGATTTCGGCAGCGGCGACGGATTATTGATCCGCGGGATCGCATCCCGCCTGCCCGCCCCCCTCCGCGCCCGGCTAAGCCTGACCTGCGTCGAGCCGGAAGACAGCAACTTCGCCGCGCTCACCGCGACTTTTAACGGCGCTGCCGGTCTGTTGCGCGCCGTTACGCTCTTCAAAGGCGGTATGAAAGAATATCTTGCGCAAAACAAACTGCCCTTCGATGCCTGTCTGATGACCCACATGCTCTATCACATCCCGCTGGAGCGCTGGCAGGATGAAATCGCCGCCGCGCTCGCCCGCACAAGCGGCCATGCCTATATCACCCTCGTCGAGGAAGATACCGACGCCTACAATCTGGCCAAAGCCACGATGCCTCCAGCGGCGCAAGGCGGACAGGCCATCGGCGGCGGCTATATTTTCGCAAGCGATCTGGACCGGGTTCTGAGCGCTTTCAAAAATATTGATATCGCCAAATACCCCAATTTCGGCGTGTTCGACATTCCGAAAGCCGACCAGCTTCAATTCATCGAAGCTGCGGAACAATGCCCGCAAAAACTCCCCGGACTTCCGTTCGTCCGCTTTTTAAGCTTCATCCTGCGCAAACCCGAAACGGAGATCGCCGCGAATGAAAAATTTATCGCGGCGCTCGCGGCCCATCTGAAAGAAGAAGGCTGCATGACCAGCACCGATACCGTCTTCCGCCTCACCCCGCGCCCCTGAAAATTTGCGCTTGACCCGCCGGATGTGCTAACGCTGAAAACATGCTGCAAACCATCCGCCCCGAATTCCACCGCTGCGCCGCTTGGCAGGCCATAGCTGCTGCTGGCAATACCAGCGACACGGACACCGCCGCCGATACCGGTATCCTGTCCCTAGAAATGCGCGATAACCCGTTCGCGAGTCTGATGCGCCGCATCGACCGCCTGCTTGATACCGGCCAGCGCGAGGATATGCTTGAGGCGTTCGAACTGACACGCGCGGCAATACTGGATGGCGTCTTTGAAGGAAAGCAGGAACTGGAACTGAACGAAAAACTGAGTTCGATAATCGAACTTGTGCATGCGGCGCGGCCTGTGCCTGTTTCAGGCGCATTTATTCCCTGCTTCCCGCGCCCCGCTCTGGATTGACGCAGGCATCTGCTCTATAATTGATCCAATGATAAAAAAGACGATGGCTCACCGTGATACGCGTACTTGATAATGTATTGGAAAAACAGAGTATTTATTTCATCTACATACTCTGCGTCTGGTTGGTGGCCGCCATCGGTTTTCTCGATTATCAGACCGGCTATGAAATCAGTTTTTTCATCTTCTACGGCATTCCGATCTGGTTTGCGGCATGGTACGCAAACAGGCGCTCCGGCGTGGTTTTTGCCTTTATCTGCCTTGCATGCTGGTTCATCGCCGATATTTTCACCGGCCATCAGTATTCCCATCCGTTTATACCTTACTGGAACGGAACAATCCGGCTGGTTTTCTTCTTATTTACGGCATTTGCGCTCGACGACATGAAAGCGCGGCTCCGGCTGGAAGAGCTCAACGCCGATTTCGACGGTCTTACCGGCGTCCTCAACGGGCGCGGATTCAGGAAAAGAATTGCCGCGATCTTTCCGCTTATCCAGCGGGAGCGGCAGAATTATACCCTCGCTTTTATGGACGTCGATAACTTCAAGCATATCAACGACACCAAGGGACATGCCGAAGGAGACGCCATCCTTAAGGAAATCGCTGAAGTACTGAAGGAATCGTTGCGCGGCAGCGATCTTGTCAGCCGTCTAGGCGGCGACGAGTTTGCGATTTTCCTGCCCCGCACCGGCGGCGGCCAGTCCGAAACCGTGCTGACAAATCTTAAGGACAAGCTGGATTCCATGGCCCGCGCCAGGAAGTGGCCTATCGGCTTCAGTATCGGCGCCGGCATTTTCGACAGCGTCGATATCCCGCTTGAAGACGCACTGCATACAGCGGATTCCCTGATGTACGAAGTTAAAAAACACGGCAAGGGGCAAGTCGTTCTCAAGGAGCAGGCGTCAGGCGCGGCCTGATGAAAAACCTTTCCTTTCACCGCCCCCGCATGGTAAACAGCCCGCATGGACACAAGCGCTTCCGCCACCCCTGAAACCGATTCCAGCGTCCGGGACTTTTTCGACCTGCTCAAACCCCGGGTCATGAGTCTTGTCGTTTTCAGCGGCTTCGCCGGAATGTGGGTTGCGCCCGGTTTTTCCGCTATGCACCCGCTTCTCATCGCGGTCGCCATCCTCGCGCTGGCCGTGGGCGCGGGGGCGGCAGGCGCCGTCAATATGTGGTACGAGCGCGATATCGACGCAGTCATGAAACGTACACAGGGCCGCCCGCTGCCGCAAGGACGCGTACACCCGGATGAAGCTTTGGCCTTCGCCGTCACGCTCTCCCTTCTATCGGTGCTGACGATGGGCGTTGCGCTGAACTGGCTGGCGGCGGGACTGCTGGCGCTTGCCAATGCATTTTACGTATTCGTATACACAATCTGGCTGAAAAGACGTACGCCCCAGAATATCGTCATCGGCGGCGCGGCCGGCGCCTTTCCGCCGGTCATCGGCTGGGCCGCCGTCACCGGCGATATTTCCCTGCTCCCCGTCATTCTTTTCGCCGTCATCTTCTTCTGGACCCCGCCCCATTTCTGGGCGCTCTCTTTGTTCGCGAACGAGGATTACAAGCGGGCGAGCATCCCGATGATGACCGTGACCGCGGGCGAACGCGCGACCAAGCTTCAGATGCTCGCCTACACGCTGATCCTGTTGCCGCTGACCGTGCTGCCCGTCTTTCTCGGCTATGCCGGCCTGGGTTATGGCATAGCCGCCTGCGCTTTGAGCGGATTTTTTATCTTTACCGCCGTGCGAGTCTGGTGGGATAAATCCCATAAAAGTGCTAAGCTGATGTTTGGATATTCGGTTTTCTATCTGTTTGCGCTGTTTCTGGCGCTGATGATCGACAAAGTGTGAACCTCATGCCGCCAAGCGAACTGCACCGTAAGAAACTGAAAAAGAACCTCGTCATCGGCGCGCTGATCTTTTTCTGGTGCGCGCTGATCTGGATGGTGACGATGGTCCGGATCGCCAATGCCCAGGAGCCTGTCGTCAACAATCATATTTACTATGTCGAGGATCTGGGCGTCACCTATCGCGGCCGCAATTACAGCGGCATCAATATCCGCCGCCTGCCCGTGGACGTAAAGATCCCGATGTACAATACCCGCAACAAGCACAACACCAAAAGCGCGGGCGTCAAACTACACTGGGATGAAACATTCCATAGCGTGTCCGACGCGCGCCAGCTAAAACTGGAAAACCGCGAAACCGCCCGCATGACCCAGCAAAACAAGGTCGTTACCGCCCAGGACGGCTGGGTCGATGCTTACCTTGATAAAGGCGAAGCCCGTCTGCAATTTGAGCATGACCGGGACCTCAGCGGCAGGGAGCATACCGATACCCTCGATAAGCGGCTAGAAGACCGCTGGGCCGCCTGGGTTCTTTACGATCAGGAAAAAGAACGGCTGGACAGTGAAAAGTGAGCGAGCTGCGCCGGAAAAACAGGATGGCGGTCCTGGCTGTGTTCGCCGTAGTCGTCGGCATGACCGCCCTCGCCTTCGCGTCCGTTCCGCTTTATAAGCTTTTTTGCCGCGTCACCGGTTACGGCGGCACAACGCAAACTGCGCAAAACCTGCCCGGAACCGTTTCAGACCGTATTATCACCGTGCAGTTTGACGCCGCGACCGGCGGCAGCCTCCCCTGGGATTTCACTCCGGAACAGCGCAAAATCGACGTCCATCCCGGTCAGAAGGCCCTGATTTCTTATAAAGCGGTAAACCGCTCCCGCGAACCGGTGGCGGGCACGGCCATCTATAACGTCAGCCCGTCCAAGGCCGGCAGATATTTCAGGAAAATCGAGTGTTTCTGCTTCGGTGAGCAGACCCTCGCCGCCGGGCAGGAAACATCCATGCCCGTGCTGTTTTTCATCGACCCCGCAATCGACGAAGACCCCGGTATGAAAGATGTGACAAGGATTACATTGTCCTATACATTCTTTAAAATTGACGCTCCCGAGCTTGATCGGGCGCTGGAAGACTTCTACAATCGACCCGCTTTGACGGAGTAAAAAATGACTGGCCAACTCAAATATTCGACCACTGGAAAACCCCACCCCTATCATATCGTAAGGCCCAGCGTATGGCCGCTGATCGGCGCCATAGCGGGCGGGATACTGGCGACCGGCATGCTGCTGTTCATGCACGGCGTCGAAATGGGCGGGTTCAAGTTCGGCTTCAAGGGCGTGGCGCTCGGTCTGCTCATGGTATTAGCCGTCATGTATGTCTGGTGGAAGGACGTCATTCACGAGGCCGTCGTCGAAAAGGCCCACACGCCCATCGCCAAAATCGGCCTGCGCTACGGCATGGCGCTGTTCATCAGCTCGGAGGTCATGTTCTTCGTCGCCTTCTTCTGGGCGTTTTTCGACGCGAGCCTTTATGCCGATCAGGCCATACAATATCTGCGCACCGAATATACCGGCGGCATGTGGCCTCCGCCGCAGATCGAAATCATCAAACCGTTTGAACTGCCGTTCCTGATGACGATGATCCTGCTCCTGTCCGGCTGCACCGTGACATGGGCGCACCACGCCATCATCGAAGGCAAGCAGCAGGAATCCATCAGGGCGCTCGGCATTACGATTTTGCTCGGCATCGCGTTCCTGTGCTTTCAGGTGTTCGAATACGTCCACGCGCATTTCGGCTTCACGCAGGGCATTTACCCCTCGACCTTTTTCATGGCCACCGGCTTCCACGGCTTCCACGTGTTCGTCGGCACGGTGTTCCTGATCGTCTGCTGGCTGCGCGCGAAAAAAGGCCATTTCCAGCCTGACAGCCATTTCGGTTTCGAAGCCGCCGCCTGGTACTGGCACTTCGTCGACGTGGTCTGGCTGTTCCTGTTCGTTTCTATCTATTTCTGGGGCAATACGATCGGGATCGGACATGGCGGCTGATGGCCTCCGCCTCGCTGCTTCCTGATATCGCTCTCATCAGGCTGGCGCTTGCCTGCAAATGTCCCAAATGCCAAAGCGGCGGTCTTTATCGATCCGGCTTTACGATGACCCTGCGCGAACAATGTCCCGTCTGTGGTCTTAATCTTTCGCAAAACGACACGGGCGACGGCCCCGCCGTCTTCATGATTTTTGTGCTCGGCGCGCTTCTTGTTCCCCTCGCGCTGCTGCTGGAATGGGCGGCAAGCCCCCCGCTGTGGGTTCATGCCGTGCTGTGGGGCATCGTCGCGCTGGCCCTGACCCTCGGCGCATTGCGCCCGCTCAAGGCCTATATCGTCGCCCTGCAATACAAGCACCGCCCCGGCGAAAGGGCATCCGGGGAAGAAGAATGAAGCTTCCGTTCTGGGCAACCACGCTGACCGTTCTCGGCATCATGTTTTTATGCGGCCTTGGTTACTGGCAACTCCAGCGCCTTGAGTGGAAGACGGAGCTTCTCGCGGCGCTCGACGCGGCAAAACAAAAAAGCGCGGCCCCCACGCTGTTTTACGAACAGATAAACAATCTTGCCAAAACCGCGGACGATACAGCGCTCATCCGTTACGTTTTTCTCGAAGGCCGCTGGCTGCACGACAAGGAGATCGCGGTCGGCCCGCGCACATGGAAAGGCAAACCCGGTTATCACATCCTGACGCCCATGGCCCTGAAAGGCGGCGGCACCGCGCTGGTCAACCGCGGCTGGGTGCCCATCGACAAGAAACTCGCGGCACAGCGCCCTGAGAGCCTGCCCGGCCCGAAAAAAGGCATGGCGATGGGCCTGCTGCGCCGCCCCGGCAAGCCTTCCTACTTCACCCCCGCCAACAACCCGCAAAAGGATGAATGGTACTTCATCGATCTCCAGCAAATGGCCGAAGCGCGCGATCTTAAAAAACTCGCCCCGCTGGTCCTCTACGCAAGGCTCGACCGGAACAAAGCGGATCTGCCGGTGAAAGAAGCGCTCGAATGGCGGCCCAACAACAATCACCGCGCCTATGCGATATTCTGGTTCACGCTGGCGGCGGCGCTGGCGGTCATTTATTGCCTGCGTTTTTTAAAGCGGTAATTCCATGTCGAAAAACGCTTATATTTACATCAAAGCCCCGCGCCTCACGGAAATCGCCGCCGCGCTGCTGCAAGCCGGCGGCTTCACGGCGGAAGAATCTTCCCTGACCGCCCGCAGCCTCGTTCAGTCCAATCTGCTCGGTTACGATTCCCACGGCGCGATCCGCGTTGCCGAATATATCCATTTCCTCAAACACGGCGAAGTCGTCAGCGGCGCGCCTCTGATCGTTGAAAAGGAAACCGCCGCCTCCATCCTTGCCGACGCGGGGCGCGGCCTCGGGCAGGTACAGATGCCGCGCCTTCTGGACAAGCTTCTCGCCAAGGCAAAAACTACCGGCGTCGCCTCCGGCGCGATGCGCAATTGCGGCCATAGCGGGCGGCTCGGCGAATGGGCGGAAATTATTGCCGGGCGCGGCTATGCCGGCTTCATCACGGTCAACGATAACGGCGCGCTGCAAATCGTCGCCCCGCCCGGCAGCCGCGAAGGGCGCACCAGCACCAACCCCGTTGCTTTTGGCATTCCTTTGCCCGGCGGCAAAATTTTTGCGCTCGATATGTCGACCAGCGCTGCCGCCGTCGGCAAGGTGCGGCTTGCCCATATTTCAAAAGAACCCTTCCCGCCGGGAATGATCCAGGATGCAAACGGCAATCCTTCGACGGATCCTGCCGTGATGTTCACCGAGCCCAAAGGCAGCCTTCTACCGATGGGCGGGGAACAGGGATACAAAGGCTTCGGCCTGTCGATGATGGTCGACTGCCTTACCGCCGGTCTTTCCGGCGGTTTCACTCCGCCCGCCCCTGACGGAACGCCCGTCATCAACAATGTCTGCGTGACGATCTGGAGCCCCGAACTATTCGCGGGCTTCTCCCATATGACAGGGGAGTCCCAAAAATATCTCGATTACGTCCGCAAAGCCGCGCCTTCCGACCCCAATGCTCCCGTGCGCCTTCCCGGCGACCGCGCGCAGGCGGAAAAAACCAAACGCGAAAAAGAAGGCATCCCTTTAAGCCGCGGCGCCTGCGAAAGATTGGCCCGCAGCGCGGAGATAGTTGGCATCGCAATACCCGAAGAATTCGGTTTATAACCCCTGCCGCATACGCTCCTTCCCCCCGCCCTGCGGGGGGATTAAGGGGGGAGCGCCTCTCCGCGCAAATAAAGGCAGGAGCAAAGGAAAAAAATTCAGCACTGGCCATCTCCCCCCGCGTCTGCAACACTATCGCCATCGGCGGCGGCAATGCGCAGCGCCGCAATTCTGGATTGAGGAAAATTCGGATGAACAAGCGGACGGTATTGGTCGGGATTTTGCTGGTCATGGGATTGGTCGGCGCGGCGTTCGCGATGGGCGACAAGCCGGGCGAAGTCACGTCGGGCTCATGGCGCTACAAGATGACGGTGGCGGTGGAAACGCCGGAAGGGATCAAGACCGGCTCGGCTGTGCGCGAGGTCCATGTCCAGCGCCCACCCATAAATATGCCGCATGTTACATCGGAAGTGAAGGTCATGGGCGAGGCAGTCGTGATCGATCTCGGCAAGCGCGGAGTTCTGTTCGCTTTGCTCAAGGGGCCGAAATTCGGCGAGGATTATCATTATATGGTCCTGTATGACGCCCTGCCTTCGGGTGCGGGGGGGCACTCGCCAACCGGAATTGAATATTACAGCAATTTGAAGGACGCGAAGGCGACGCTGACCTTCGAGCAATACCCGATGCTGGTTACATTCAAAGACCTGAACGACCCAAAAACCGTCACCCCTGCTCTGGAGGTTAAGCCGCTCGGCAGCAATCCCAGACATGGGTTCAAGATCGAAGCCAACCATTTTGAAGAGTTGTTCGGCAAGGGTGTAAAGCTGCAACAAATCACGATTGAAATGACGACTGAGCCGGTGACGTGGGGTTTAGATACGTATCTGAATTGGTTAGCTAGCCTAAAGGGTGGTTATTTACACGGAGGTCCAACATCCAGAGTCTCCCCGCTGGGGCTTCATGGGGGCAATTTTCAAAGGAGATAGGCAGAAATGAGTACCCAGTTATTACATGCAATACTAGCGATGGATTCATACAATCGCGGTTACGGAGCCAGTGTTGCGTTGCCCACCGTTGAGGGAGAAACCGAACTAGGGGAGGTCACGATTTACGAAACGAAAGGGGATCCGGCAGCAGAAGCTATAGGCTTCTACGCCATCGCCTATGAGTTGGAAAGCGGACAAAAAATTAGGGGCTGTCGTAGCTAAGACAGCCCCTTTTTCTTTGTGCCTTCTTGGTGTCCTTAGTGTCTTAGTGGTGAAAACCTTCCTTGGCAAAGCCCCACCCCACCCCCCATAAAAGGAGCGACCGAACTGATAAGGAGACATAATTCCAGGCACGAAAACCTTCCCGGTTTCCCCGGTTCTCCGCGTAAAAAATCCTGAAAAACTACCGCAGCGACGAAGTCCCGCGCATCTCGCGCGAAGCAACCTTCGTGTTGCCGGAGAGCAACGCGAACTGGCGGTTGGTTTTACCCATATGCTCCTTGAAGGCGGCAAGCTGTTTGCCGGTCAGCGTCTCGCCCTGCGCCAGCTTGACGCTGTTCGGATTGGTCTGCGCGCCGTTGAGCAGGACTTCATAATGCAGGTGCGGCCCTGTCGAGCGGCCCGTGGTGCCGACATAGCCGATCACCTGTCCCTGCTTGACGCGCTTGCCGGAACTGACGCCCTTGGCAAAACCGTTCATATGCGCATAGGCCGTCTTGGTCGTGGCGTTGTGGCGGATGCGCACGTAATTGCCGTAAGCCCCGTTCTTGCCCGCTTTTTCGATTGTGCCATCGCCGGCGGCATAAATCGGAGTTCCGCGCGAAGCGGCGAAATCGATGCCCTTGTGCATTTTATCGTAGCCAAGCACCGGGTGCCTGCGCATGCCAAAGCCCGAGGAAAGCCTTGCGCCGTCGATCGGCGTTTTCATCAGCGCCTTGCGGACGCTCGCGCCATCGGCGGTGAAATAATCGATATCGCCGTCCGAAGTTTCATAACGGTAGATCGGTATATCCTGCCCGTCGATATTCAGGCGGGCATAGACGATGTCCCCGGTCTTGACCCGGATGCCGTCTTCCGTTTCAACCTGCTCGTACATGACCTCGACGGCATCGCCGCGGCGGATATCGCGCTGGAAGTCGATATCCCATGAGTAAATCCGGATGGCCTGCGCGACGATGGAGGACGGGATGCCCGCCTTCTCCGCCGAGCCGTACAGCGAAACCTCTATATTGGCGCTCTTCGCATAAAGACGTGTCTCGGTGTCTTTTTCCTTTACGGCCGTTTCAAACTTTTTGTCCGCCGTCTTGGTGAGGCTGATCGACTTCAGCGCATCGATATCCATGCGCATTTCGGCGAAATCGAAACCGTCATTCTCCGCGGGATCAAAACGCACATGGATCTGCTGGCCCGGACGCAGCTTGCGCGGATCGTAATATTTCTGCATCGACTTGACCGCATCCAGCGCATCGCCCGCCGACATGCCCGCTTTCTGAAGTACGCCGGCAAGCGTATCGCCCTTGTCGATGTTAAGGGTCTCTTCACGCGGTTGCGGTTCCTGCGGCGCGTAGGAAGCCAGCGTCACGCCGCCCGCGGTTTGCGCGTCGTCTGTCTGATGGGCATAACGGCCCAGCCTTTTCTGCGACACTGTATATTTGTTTTCCGGCCCGTAAACGCCGGCGGCGGAAGCCAGCGAGAGATAATTAACTCCGCCGGTCATTGTCATCAGCGAGCCCATGCCGCTATTCAGCGTCAGGCCAAGGGCCGTGAGGCAAACGGCAAGGGATGGAATTCCATAACGCAGCCGAAGGCGATTATGCCGCGTCAGCAGATAACGCTGCCGGATAGGCAGAAAACGGACCGCTGCCTGCAGCCACCGCCCCGGCGACATTATGTTTGTCAAAGTATTTATTAAATTCATGCCTTTACACGCAGGGGCCGCCGTCCCCGATATATTACCGTCTTCTTTTATCCCGCTCTCTCTAGCACGTAGCATGCCAAAAGCCAAGTTTATCGGTCCCGGCGCGCGGACATTTTCTGGGGGCAAATCACCCGAATGTCGTATCAAGCGACTCAAGAACGGCCTCAAGATTATCCCTTGTTACAGAAAGTTTGTTATTAACGTCGAAAACGATAAAAATGCCGAAAATAAGAAAGAACAAGGCATCGATCGCTCCTGACTCTTCTTGGCTGGTTTCGTAAAATCCCGGCAGCAGACCGACCAGCAGCAGCAGAAAAAACGCAAAAGAGTAGAGAATAACCAGCGACCGGGCCGCCCTTGCGTACCCGGAAATGATGATCCGGGCGACATTGTCCTTGCGGCTGTAATTGATATCCACGCCAAGATCGATACGGGCATGCCGCGTGATGCTGGCGGGCGAACCCGTGGTGCCCGTTACCCTGAAATGAGTCTCGTCATCAGCGATCGTTTCAATGTCGATCATCTTCTGAAGGTGTTCGACCAGCGCTTTTTTCAGGTCGGCGGACTCGACGGTCTTTTCGAGTTTTATCTTTTTTGAGACCTCGATATGTTTCATCCCGGATTCCCGCTAGACACCACATTCCTTGGTGATCGCATCGTGCGCCGCCGAGGAGCCTTTCAGGCTGAATGTGTCGGTCGTGCTCGTGCCGCGCAGCGACATTCCCTTGACCGTCATCTTGCTGCCTTTGCGCAGGGAATCGGCGATCTTGTTGTCGGTTCCCGCATCCGGGGCCCACGCCGTTTCATCCTGCGTGAACAGGGCAAAGCTGCCGGAATCGATTTTCAGCGTCGCATCGCTTCCCGGCTTGTAGGGATAGCCGGTGATATAGCTGAATACATTCTTCGTCCCTTCCGCGGGCCGGTGCGTCACCAGCGCGAACACTTCCCCGCGCCGCGTATAACTTCCTTCGGCTTTGCTGGGCTGGCTCGCCATGTAGCAGACCTTGTTGTCGCCTTCCGTGAAAACATAGGCGGACCAGTCGCTGTAAGTACCGAGAAGCCGCGGCTCCGCCGCCGAAGCGGCCGTCGCCGCCGGGAAACACGCGAGCATTGCCAAAGCAATTAATATCGTCTGTCTTTTCATGAGAGATTTACCTTGATGTGTCCGTGAAGAGCGAGTTACCAGAATGATATCCAAAGCTAGTATACACCGCAAAATATAGTCATTTAAAGGCAAAATTTTGTGATCTCCCCCGTTCCCCTTTGCGTATAAATCTTTTAGAGCGCAACAATTTACGAAAATCATCAAAATGGTCAATATTTTAACCGATGACGCTTTTATCCTTTACCCGGCAGCGGCAAATTTGCTTAATGATACTGTGCTGATAAAAAAGGAAAATAAGCCGCCGACCTCATCATCCCCGCTCTCCGAGACGCGGGGCGAGGTTACTTTTGAAGACCTGCTTGTCGCCATCGGCAAAACCCGCAACCGCGACGCTTTCATCCGCGTCTTTGAATATTTCGCGCCGCGTCTTAAATCGTTTTTCATCAAGGGCGGCATGGCGCGGGACGCCGCCGACGAGCTTGCCCAGGAAACGATGCTGACCGTCTGGCGCAGGGCGGACACCTACGACCCCGCGCAATCCTCCGCCAGCACATGGATTTACACGATCGGCCGCAACAAGCGCATCGACCTGCTGCGCAAAATTGCAAGGCCGGCGCCGGATGTAAACGACCCGCTGCTCACCCCCGATAGCGCGCTGCCCGATGAGATCGCCGCGCTGAACGAACGGGGCCGCCTGCTCGCGGAAGCCATGAAAGACCTGCCCGAGGAACAGGCCGAACTGCTCCGCAAATCGTTCTTCGAGGAAAAACCCCACGCCGATATCGCCGCGGAAACGGGCATCCCGCTGGGAACGGTCAAATCCCGCATCCGCCTTGCGATCGGGCATCTGCGCCGCAGGATGGGCGTAAAACACCAGAATACGGATTATGTGGGAACTGGCTATGAAAGTCATTAAGGAGAAAACCGAGATCCTATTGATGGAGTACGCGGCCGGCGCGCTCGACGAAGCCTGCGCGCTCCTTGCCGCCTCCTACGTGACGGTATGCCCTGAGGCCCGCCGTTACCTGCGCGAGTGCGAACATTTCGGCGGCGCGCTGGTGGAAACTTGCGATCCCGTCGCCATGCACGGCCACAGCCTGAAAGCCGTGCTGGGCCGTCTCGATGAGAGCCACGCAAGTCCCGCCTGCGGGGAAAAAGCCCGTTGCCGCAAGCGCCCCGTGCCGCATCCGGTCGCGGACCACATGGACGAACGCGGCCACCGCCCGCGCTGGCTTCCCATGACGCGCGGCCTGCGCTATTGCAGCCTGCCCGCCGGAAACAGCGCTCACGCGGCAACGCTGATCCACTGCGCCCCCGGCGCAAAAGCGCCGCGCCATCTTCACTCCGGCGACGAACTCACGCTCGTCCTGACCGGCGGCTATTCCGATGAATTCGGCAATTACAAAGCGGGCGATCTGGTCATCGCCGGGGACGGCACCGCCCACAGCCCCGTCGCCGGCAAAAGCGAAGGCTGCGCCTGCATCGTCGTGACGCAGGCCCCGGTGCGTTTCACCGGCGGCGTTTACGCTATTTTGAATATTTTTATACGTTAAGTTCAAAAAGAATTTTACTGCAAAGGGGCGAAGAGATTATAGTGCTGAGTTAAAAAATTGAAAAAGAATAAATTGATTTTTCTTGTAAGGAAAGACAGTGTCAAAAATTGCTGATGAGTTTGAAAATCTGAAAGATATTATAAATCAAAAATATCCCAATTGTGATCTTGAAATACCGTCCTGTATCGATGATCTTTCACGCGGAATATACATGGTCTATATACTGACCTTCGATGATGGCAATGGCTCTGCTGGACCGATTGTTGTTGGGCACGGTAGATATAATAGAGTTCGGATTATCTTCGATGAAGAAGAGCGGGTAACAACAAATCATTTCAAAGCATTTCTTGTCAGGGCATACAAGCTGTTCGGAAAAGGCACATACAGGCGGTATATCATTGAATGCGACAGCAAGGCAGAAGCGCAAGAAATCGAAACGTATCTTCATGGTAGAATAGGCGGCAATGAAAAATTTTTGCCTAATAATATAAAGACCGCGTTATTCAAGGATTCTTTTGATCCACTTGTCCTGATGGTTCTTAAAATGGCATGGCATTCGTCCTATGATGGCCTGTCCGATCTGAGGTCATGGAAGGCCAAAAATGTTATTGATAAAGAGTGGTCTGCCATTGCAGCGCATCTGAAACTTAAAGAGCCGCGTCCGGTTAAGACAAAATGATTTGAAGTCTACAACAAACCGGAACACCACTAAAAAAACGGTAAACCGGGACGCTAAACCGGGACAGTTTATATTTAACACCGCCCCCTTCGCGTCTTC